>WNGI01005438.1_pt1 | contig 11480 bp, 12 predicted proteins | sample 5400621 | NCBI WGS metagenome assembly WNGI01 (sample SAMN13153374, study PRJNA577476) | soil metagenome | isolation source: 20 cm soil or saprolite under Garry oak tree replicate 1 | place: USA:California | collected 2016-06-15
ATGGGTTGGTTGCTGCCGAAATCTCGGCGCTGGTCTTGAGCGAGGTGATCAGCATGTAGAGCGGCGGCACCAGCGAGAAGATCGCGAACAAAGTGAGGAAAAAGTACGACCATCGCAGCGCCCAGGTGCGGTCGCGGCTCATGCTGCCGTATTTGACGTTGCGGGTCGGCGCGGCCTTGTCGATCGCTACCGTGCTGGCCATCAGGCTTCATTCCCGCGTTTGTTGATATCGCGCAGGATAAAGATCGCCGCGATCGCGAGGATCGGAAACATGAACAGCGAGACGCTGGCGCCGAGCGGGATATCGCTGCCCTCGATACCGATTCGGAAGGCCCATGTCGCGAAAATGTGGGTATGGTCGAGCGGGCCGCCGGAAGTAAGGATGCGCACGATATCGAAGTTCGCGAAGGTGACGATCAACGAAAACAGCGTCGTAATCGCGATGATGTTGCGCATCATCGGCAGCGTCACGTACCAGATGCGCTGCCACCAATTGGCGCCGTCGATCGCCGCGGCCTCATAAAGCTGCTCGGGCACCGATTTCAGCGACGCCAGATACATGATCATGAAGAACGGGGCGCCGTACCAGATATTGACCAGAATGACCGAGAACCGGGCCCAGTCGGGGTCGCCGGTCCATGAAATCGGCCCGATGCCGAAAAACGACAGCGTATAGTTGAAGGCGCTGTAGGAGGGATCGAACAGCCACAACCACGCCAAAGTGCTCATGGCTGGCGGAATCACCCACGGCACCAGCAGCATTCCCCGCCACTTGCGTTGCCCCTTTGCCGGGATGTTGTGTACGAAATGGGCGACGATGAACCCGATCAGCGCCTTGAAGACGACGGCGGTGATGGCAAAAATGCACGACTGCTTCACCACCAGCCAAAAGGTTTCGCGCCTGAACAGGAACTCGAAATTGCCGAAACCGACGAAACGCTGCATCGACTTGTTCAGCGTTGCGAGATGCATGGAATAGAAGGCGGGATAGATGACCAGAATTCCGATGAGAAGAAGCAGCGGCAGCGTCATGAGAAAGGCTGCGGTCGATTTGCGCTTCAGCGCGACCCGTAAACTGGAGCGTTTGCGTGCGCCGCCCGTACGGGCGATACCGTTCGGCTGAAATGCGACATCAACCATGATGCATCTCCCTCGCGCGTTTCATTTCCAGAGACCCGGGGTTTCGGATGTATCGACAGGAAGCCGGCATCGCACCGGTCGCCTGACCGCGTTGACGCAACAGCATGATGGATGCTCGCCGCAACGGCCACGCAACTGAAGTGCGTGCCATTGCGGCGAAACCTTCCGTCAGCTCCTCATATAGCCTTCACACTCGCCTTCCGCCCAGGCCAGCGTCTTTTCCATCGCTTCGCCCTGATAGTATCTCAGGCACATCTTCGTGTGGACGGCCTGCGTATAGATCTGTTGGGCGATCTTCGGCGGCGCCGGCGCCGCGGCGATCGACAGGATCTGATGCTTGTACGGATTTGGATAGTGGTAGAGCGTCCCCTTCGGCGGGCCTTCTTCGGCCCACGTCTTCAGGGTCGTCAGTTTTTCGAACGCCGGCAGATCGTAGCCGCCGCTGGCCGCTACAAGCTTCTCGACCGAAGCCGGTTGCGACAGATGTACGAGCAGGCTCTTCGCGGCTGCCTTATTCTTGGAAAAGTTCCATGTGGTCCAGAGGAAGGGGGCGAACGGCGCAAACCGGCCTTTCGGTCCCGCCGGGAAGCCATGAGTCCAGCATTGCTCGGCCACTTGCGGCGCATCACGCTTGGCGACTGCCCAGGCGCTAGGCGGATTCATGATCAGTGCGCTCTCGCCGGAAATCAGCGCCTTGTTGTTAGTAGAGTCGTCCCAGGCCGCGACGCCCGTTGGCAGCAGGGGGATGAGCTTCTTGTAGAATTCGAGAGCTTGCCGCACCGCATCGGTCTTGACCGCGAGGTTGCCCTTGCCGTCGACGAGTTGAGCACCGAACGCCTGGAAAAACGCACCAGCGGTATCGACCGAGTCGGGTGTCTCACCGACTCCGATGCCGAAGGGAAAGCCGCCCTTTTTGCAGGCCTCTGCCGCCTTGAGGAACGTGTCCGTGGTCCAGTTGTCGGCCTTGGGCGGGGCACCGGCCGGATACATCTCCTGCAGGTCGATGCCGGCGTATTTTTTCATCAGGTCGATACGGGAGCAGGGCCCCTTGATCTGGCTGCCGATACAGGCGGGAACGCCCAACCATTTGTCGCCGGCCTTGCCAAGATATTGCACGGTGCCGTTTACCTCGCCGTTTTGCTTGATCAGCGGCTCCATGATGTCGTTCACAGGCTCGAGCAGTTCAGCATGTGCATGAGGCCACCAGGTCGGCATCGCAAGGATGTCATGGCCGGAGTTCGCCTGGCCTTCTGCGGCGATCGTCAGTTGGAGCTTGTTGCCTTGAGTTGTGATGTAGTCGATTGAAACCTCGACCTTCTCCTTTTCGGCCCACTCCTTGACGAGAGCCGTGGAGGCGTTGTTGGCGTCGGGTACCCAGTGATCCCAGAAGCCTAGCGTGAGCTTGCCGGCCGCGTGCGCCCCTCGAATATAAGGCGCCGCGATCAGCGCTGCGGATGACAGCGCGGTAGCAGCAACGAATTGTCGTCGAGACAGCTTTCTCCGTGACATCGCGTTCCTCCCTGGTGAACCAAAATGTTGCTTTTGTTTTTAGCCTCCGTCTGAAATCACGCTCGAAACGGAACGGCGTGGTTCGGAGATTTTGTTTTGAAGATCAGAGCAGAATTGATGCCGTCTGTCGAGAAATCCGGGAGGCCAAGTTTCTAGAACTAACGTTGTGGGGGTATGCGAGGCAGCCCCTTGGTTACGCGACTTCATCAGGCTCCGCGAAAGATATTGCGCTGCACACATCGACCCGCGGGATCGGCGGAAGGCTGCGCAACAGCGCCGCAGGTCCCGCCGCAACCAGCCTAACTCGATCATGCGTCGAGCTTTTCTTTATCCGGGCAATGCGGCGCGGCAGGTAGACTAGCTTGGTGCGAAAACGATAATGTGCCGACTCGGCAGCAGCCGTGCCGCCGCCAAAACTGTTTTTCCCGATCGACCATGGAGACCAAAGAATGATCAGCCCGACACCGATGGCGCGCGCCCGGTTGAGATTGCGCTTGGCGCTTTGGGCAGCTGTCGTGATGCTTTTCCATGCGCCCGCGGCAGTGGATGCGCAGGGGCTGGTCCAAGGCGTTCAGCAAGGAGCCAACGCGGGCAACAAGGCAGCCGGACCGGTTGGCGGCGTGTTGGGAGGCGCGATCGGTGGCGTCGTCGGTGTATTCACCGGCGTGCTTGGCGTCGGGAAAAACGAGCAATCGCCCCCGGCGAGCGCGCCGAAACAGGCCGGTTCAGCGAAGAGCGCCAAAGCGGCCAAAGCCGGCAAGGGAAGCAAGCAAGCGGTGCTTACCCAGGAGGGTGCGCCGCAACTGAGCGCCGAACAGATCGTGGCGAACAGCGATTCCAATATCGATCGGATCAAGACCGAATTGAAACTCACGCCCGAGCAGGAAAAGCATTGGACCGGGTTCAACAGCGCAATGCATTACCTCGGCCATAACGGTGCCGATCGTCTCAACTTGCGAGTTGCCCGTGCAAAGCGCGATCCCCCGGACGATATCATTGAGCAGATGCGCAACGAAGCGCAGTTTCTCAATGATCGGGCGGTGGATCAGCGCAATGTCGCCGACGCGGCCGAACCACTATTCGCAAGCCTCGACGATAAACAAAAAGCGATCTTCATCGAGGAAATGGTGCGCTTGAGTCACGAGCGCGGGCTCGACTAGGCCGCGCGGCCAACGAGACGGCGAGGATAGCCGGGCGCGCATGCCCTGCTGGCCGGGATATCGGCAAATAGCAGGATAGCGGCGCTTTACGCCTTGGCGAAATTCAGCTCCACGCCGACGCCGTCAGGATCGTAGAGGAAGAATTGGGTGTCGCCGGTACGCGGCACGATGCTCTCGCGGAATTTCACGCCTCTGGACTGCAGGCGCTTGCGCACACCGTCGACATCGGACGCCGCAAAGGCGATGTGGTCGAGGCGGCCGGTGTCTTCGTACTTCTTCTCGGTGCCACGCACCACGATGCCTTCGCGCGGCTTGCGCGTGCCCATCAGATGCACGGTGGCGGTGCCTCCCGAATAAAGCCAGTAGCCCGGGAAGCCGAGCGGCGGCCGTTCGCCGTTCTCCAGCCCCAGCACGTCGCAATAGAAATTCTTGGTACGCTCCAGATCAGAGGGTTCGATGGTATAGTGCTGCAGTCCGCCGAGTGGCATGGGGTTTCTCCTGTTAGACGAAGGTGAGGTCGGCATCGGCGCCCATCATCCAGGCGCCGACGGTTTCAAAATGCCTGAGCTGGCCCTGCAGTTGCTGGGTTACGGTGTGGATGTCGCGGAAGCGGCGCTCCAGTGGATGGTTCTCGAAGATCGCCGTGGCGCCCGCGGCATTGTAGGCGAAGTCGACCGCTTCGCGCGCCTTGTGGATGGCGTGGGTCGCGGCCATCCGGATATTGATGCGCTGCTCTACCGTGATGGTGGCGCCGGCGGTGAGCGCTTTCCAGGTGTCGGCCATCGACTGCAGCACGTAGCCGCGCGCGGCGCGCAGGTTGACCTCGGCCTGGGCCAGATTGGACTGCACCACCGCATTGTCGCGCAGCGGGCTCTTGGCACCGCGCGGCACCTTGTTGCGTGCGACATCGAGGAAGCTGTCGAGCGCGCCGCGGGCGATGCCGCAGGCGACGCCGGCAAAGCCGACCTGGTAACAGGTGCCGGAACCCATGCGATAGAGCGGGCCGCTCTCGCGGCATTCGCGATCGAATTCACGGGTGATCGAATGATCCGATCGAACGAAGAAGTCGTCCAGCGCAAACTGGTCGCTGGCCGTGCCGCGCAGGCCGACCGTGTTCCAGATGTCGGTCCACTGCGCATCCTCGGTGCGCACCAGCATGGTCCGCTCCTGCTGTTCGCCGTTGACGTCGCGTTTCGGCGAGCCGTCGGCGGCGTAGATCGGGCAATGGGCGCCGAGCCAGGTGGCGTGGCGGCCGCCCGAAGCGAAGGACCACACGCCCGTAACCTTGTAGCCACCCTCGCACTCGACCGCCCTGACCTTGGGACCGGGACCCCAGGCGAGCACCGCGCGCGGGTCGTTGAAGATCGCATGCGCCACCGGCAGGTCGAGATAAGCCGCCGCCATCGCGCAGCCACCGGCCTGGCTCAGGCACCAGGCCGTCGAAGCGTCGGCTCGGGCAATGGTCTCGATCACATGGAAGAAGGTGACGGGGTCGGTCTCGATCCCGTCAGATGAGCGCGGCAGCAGCAATCGAAACAGCTTCGCCTCATGGAGCTTGTCGAGCAGCGCTGGCGGCAGCCGCCGCGTGCTCTCGATCTCGTTCGAGGCGGCGCCAACGGCCGGACGGACAGCCTCGGCACGCGAGATCACGGTCTGATCTCCCGCAAGGTCGGCAGAAGTCGCGATCATCGTATCCAAGGCTAGGCTCGTCGTGCTGCAGTCGCGGCGGTGGATAGATCAAGCCCCTCGGCCAGTTCCTTGTCGATCTGCTCGATCGACTTGCCCCGGGTCTCGATCCCGAGGAAGTAATATACCGCGCCGGCCATCAAGAACCAGCAGCCGAGATAGATGAACGCGGTCGGAATCTGGGGCAGCGGCACATCGGGCTTGAGGTAGTTGTTGGAGCCTACGATCAGGGCGAGGCCCAGCGGACCAATGATCTTGCCGATGCCGCCGAAGCCATAGGCCGAGCCCATGCCCGAAGTTCGCAGGTGCGAGGGCCAGACCTCCGCCGCATAGGGGCCGACAATGGCAAAACCACCGTCGGCGAAGAAGAAGGCCACCGCCAGGATCAGCCAAAAAGCCGATACGCCAAACAGCGTGGCGTCGTAGTACTGGCCTGCCACGATGGTCAGGACGCCAGCGCCGAAGCCGAGCAGGCCGCCCGCGTTGCGCCGTCCCATCAGTTCCGAGAAGAACGAGAAGGAGAGGCGGCCGATGAAGCCGAACACGCTGAGCAGGATCATCATCTTGGCGGCTTCCTGCGGGGTTACCTTCAGCAAAATCACGAACAGCGACGGCGCCCAAAGCGTGATGCCGTAGACGCCGGTCTGCGCGCCGGCATTGCCGAGCCACGAGACGATCAGGCTGCGCGGATATTTGAAGAGGTCGAGCCAGTTGCTCTTGATGATCGGGCCGGCGTCGGCGGCCGTCGGCAACGGCAGGGTGGTCGGTTCCATCTGCAGCGCCCAGGCGAGCGACTGGCGCGCCTCCTCGTAACGACCTTGCCGGCAAAGCCAGCGCGGCGATTCCGGCACCCAAAGCCGAACCAGAAGCACGAGCAACGCCGGCAGCACGCCGACCGCGAACAACAGCCGCCACTCGCCGGATCCCACCAGGGCGCCCATCACAGCGCCGAGCCCGACGCCCAACGGGATGACGCAGGTCACGAGACCGCCGACCCAGCCACGCTTGGAGGAAGGCATGAACTCCTGCACCAGCGGCAGATCCACGCAATAGAGCCCGCCGACCCCGACGCCGACGAAGAAGCGCATCAGCGCGAGATAGATCCAGCCATTGTCAGGCGTGAAGTAAAGCAGGCCGGTGGCGATGGAGAAATTGAGCACGGTGCCGATAAAGACCTTGCGGCGGCCGATGCGGTCGGCCAGCCAGCCCCAGACATAGGCGCCGATGATGGCGCCGACACCTGAGCTCAAGAGCACGACAGCCGACTGTCCGAAGGTCAGCTTCCACGGGCCGATCAGGAAGGCGAGCACAAAGCCGATCAGGAAGTAGTCGAAGAATTCCAATGCGTCGCCAATAATGGCCGCGGCGAGGATCTTGAGTTGGTTGCCGGTCAGACTCGTGCGTCGATCGAGCATCTCGAACATGGCGTTTTCCCTTGGCGCATGTTTGTTTTTAAGCGGGCGTCGCGCCTACGCACCGACAATGCCGGGAAAGCTACCCTGTCGACGCCACGAACGGAAGCCCGTCGATACGCGGGGCACCTGCGCGCAAAATAAGAACGGCGCCGTCCATCGCTCCGGGCGGAACCGAGCTACTGCAGATTGCGGCTGTTGACATGTTCGCGTGCGACTAGTCCCGCGAGCGTGCAGCTTGCGTTGGGTCAGAGCGGACGCGGAGCGATAGAACCATATTGTTTAATGTTTCCCGCTAGCGTTGCCGCACAATTGGGCAAAGGCCGACGTCGATGCAAGAGAAGCGCAAGCACCCACGGACCGAAATCGACGAACCGGCCTACGTATCGTCGGGCGGCTCCGTGATGAGCTGCATCGTGCGAAATATCTCGCCCGAAGGCGCCGCCATCGATATTGAAAACCCGACCTTCGTACCCCCACGCTTTCGCCTGGTGATGGCGAGCGACTCCTCGGTCCGCGAGTGCCGGGTGGCGTGGATTCAGAAAAACCGGATCGGCCTGACTTTCGTCGATACGCCGTAAGCACCGCATCATCGCGCCTCTCGCGAAGGGCAGGGCGGTCCCGCTTCCTGCATCGATCAGCCCGGCCGTCCGAGTTCCATCGGGTCGCGTTCTGGACATAAAGCGGGAGCAGGTTGATTCGATCGCCGCCCGGTTGTGTTCGGTGACAGTGAGCGCTGCTTCCGTCACGCGTTCCAGAAGGGTGTAGCCATGATTACCTCGGCAAAGTGCAGAGTCTACGCCCGGCAAAGCCGGCAGCTTGGAAAGACCCTCGATGTTTCAATCGAGCGGCGCAAACAAGCTGCGACCATGGCGCTAAAGTGGAATTGGCTCGCCGACCGGATCGATCGCGACCAAGCCAAGCTCACAAACCTCGGCCCGCGTGAACGTCCGGGCCTGGCTTCGGAGGCAACCATGCCGGCCGTGAAGCTCCGTGCCTCAACAATCCTCGGCGCGTTCGATGCGGTGCAGTCCGAGCTTGTCGGCAAGGCGGTGATCCTTACCGACGGTAAGTCCGGGACGGTGGAGAACGTCTGGCTTGACGAATTGCACGGCGTGCGAATCTCTGTCGCGGGCTACGACGGAAAATGGCCTGTCTCAACCATCAAGTTCGCGCGGAGCGGCTGAGCGGCTGACCATCGCCGGGTGAACCGTCGAGCTTGAGCAATATTGAGCGCCCTGTTTGCCGATCAGCTTCAGGGTATCGATGCGATGTGTGAGCCGAGACTATTTAGGTTGATCGGTCTTGGATTGATCGGTCTTGGGTTGATCGGCGTTCTTCGGCCGCGCCGCTTCCTGGGCGCGCGCGGCCATCCAGGCATCGTACTGGGGCGAGCCGCGCCGCGGCGGTACACCGGCAGGCTCGCCGCCCATCCAGTGCGGCAGGTCCGCCAAATGCTCGCCCGTGGTTTGCCCGGCGCAAGACGACAGCGAAACGCAGGCAAGGCAGAGCAATGCCCATTTGAGTGCCGGGAAGGGATGATTCATCCCGGAGGGATCGCACCGGAATGTGGCGATCGAGGCGCATAATCATGGCCGCTTTGCACCCTCGATCTCGACTTCTCCACAATTCAGGTCACGGGCCGCTCGCGTCCTCCTCGATGCCACGGCGCTCACCCAAAATTCCCTGCCGAAGCGCCACAAGGACGAGTTCGATGTCGGAGGCGACGCCAAGCTTGGCTTTGATGAGGTAGCGCGTATTCGCCACCGTCTTCGGGCTGAGATGAAGAATCTCGGCGATGTCCTCGGTCGACCTTTCCGCGAGCAGCATGCGCAAAATCTCGAACTCCCGCGGCGTCAGCACGTCCGTCGCCGCCGGCGTGCTGGCGACGCGGCTCAACGCGAGTTCATGATCGATGTCGGCACTGAATGCGATCCTGCCTTGCAGCACATCGAATGCGGCGCGCACCAGCGCTTCCGGCGGACTGCTTTTCGTGACATAGCCCTTGGCCCCGGCCCGGATCGCCTGCACGGCATACGCGGCGTTCTGATGCATGGTGAAGACCAGGATGCGGGCGGCGGGATCCCACTGCCGAATACGCCTTATCGCTTCAATGCCGCCGAATCCCGGCATGGCCAGATCCATGATGACGAGGTCGGGCCGTGTCTGCTTGAACAGGCGGTAGGCCTCGGCGCCGTCGCCCGCCTCGGCCACAACCTTCAGCCGCGGCTGCTTCTGCAACAGCGAGCGATATCCTTCCCGTACGATCGCGTGATCGTCGACGAACATGATGGCGGCGCTTTCCGTCACGCCGCATACCTCGTCTCGCAGGCGGGCGTTGCGGCTGGCGGAACGGGAATTCGTGCGCGAAGGACGAGGCCGCGCGGGCGCGAGGTATCCATGCTCAATCCGCCGCCGAGTGCCGTGATGCGCTCGCGCATGCCCAGCAGCCCCATGCCAAATCTCACGGTGGGGTCGGCCGCGGCCTTGCCGTCGTCATCGACGTCGATCTCGATGTGCGCGCGCTGATCCGGACCGGCGGCCTCTTGCATGCCAAGACGAAGCGTGACCCGCGACGCCCGCGCATGTTTCGCCGCATTGGTGATGGCTTCCTGCGCGACCCTGTAAAGGCTCGCCGCGAAGTCCGGCGGCAGCGCCCCGAATTCGCCGGACAGCTCGATTGAAAAACGCGTACGACCACCGCCGCGGGTGTTCCAGCCGGCGACAAGGCCTTGAAGGCTTGCGGCAAGGCCGAGTTCATCGACATCCGGCGGCCGCAGCCTCAAGAGCGCGCCGCGCAGCGCATCCATCATATGGGCGGCCGTCCGGGCGATGCTCTGGCACTCGGACAGCAGCGCCGGGCATTCCTGCTGCGCGGTTTGACCGGCGGAGGCCGCGACCGCGCCGATCGCGGCAAGGCACTGGCCAAATTCGTCGTGCAGCTCTCGCGCGAGATGCTGCCGTTCCTCGTCCTGGACCACGATCAGCCGCTGCGTCAGCGCTTGGCGTTCCGCGAGCGTCGTCTCAAGGCTGCCGGCCAGGTGGTTGAACACATTGCCAACTGCCGAAAGCTCGGCGAGATCGAAGGGCGGCAGACGCGCCGAGAGATCGCCGGCGGCAAGGCGCTCAAGACCCGCGCGGATCGCCCGGGTCGGCCGCAAGGCGTCTGCAAGCGCCGCGTAAACCAGCACGCAAAGCCCGGCCAGGGCGACGGCCATGATGACGGCGAGGCGACTCGTCTCCCGCCAGCTTTGTCCGATCAGGCTTTGGCGATCGATCGACGCCACGGCCTCACCGTGCGCCTCCTTGCCGAAGCTCACGGGGCGCGCCGACTCGCGGCCCGCATCGAAAAGGCGCTGGTACAGATCGGCGAAGAACTGCGGCGCGCCGGTATCGTCGGGCGCGGCGCCGCTGCACACGCGTTGAAGAATTTCGCCATTCTGCGCGCGATAGGCGATGCATAGCCCGGGCGCCATGATCGCCGCCGCGACCCTTTGCAAATCAGGGAACTGGTTGGGCGCCCCCTTGATCCAGTGGCTTTGGCCCTGTTGCAGTGCGAGATCCTTGGCGACCACTTCGGCGATCCAATCCGCCCGCGCCCGCGCCGAGCGGTCGGTCTCGAACAGAACATAAGCCGCGGCGGCGGCGAAACAGAGCCCCGCCAGAGCGACGACGCGCAGGAAGAGCCGAAATTTCAGATCGAGCTTTGGCGCTGGCATGGGCGGAACACCTTTGCAAAGGGGTTGCGTTCGACGGCGCGAGCGGGGAGCAATCTAGAGGCAGAGCCGGCCGCGGGGAAGTGTGGCCCGAAAGATCGGGCAATTTGCCCGGCCATTGCCGGGATGCGTTCGCTTTCGGCTCTCCAGCGGTCCGCGCAATCTGACGACCAAAAGGGGTTTGCGACATGCGTCATTTCCTTATTCCGATGCTGGCGGCCTGCCTGTGGCTGACGCCGTCTTGCGGGAAGGCCCAGGACGGCGGCAAGAAGGCGCAAGGCGCCGCGATCGCGGTGATCGACTTTGGCTATGTCGACACCTCAGGCGAGGAGCGCGATCAGCGCAAGGAGCATGAAACGCGGCTCGGCAACTTCATGCGCGCCCTCAGGGACGATCTCGCGAAGGGCGGCAGCTTCGGGCTCGTAACGCCCGCATGCGGCCCGAATCCTTGCTCGCTCGCGGGCTCGACGGTCACCGACCTGTTGGCCGCGGCCCGCGAAGCTGGCGCGGACATCCTGCTCATCGGCGGCGTTCACAAGATGAGCACGCTGGTGCAAAATGCGAAGGTCGAGGCGATCGACGCCAGGACAGGGCGCGTCATGTTCGACAAGCTGTTCACCTTTCGCGGCGATACGGACGAAGCCTGGCGCCGCGCCGAAATTTTCATCGCCAACGAGATCGCCGAGGTCTCAAGCCAGCCTGTTTCCCGCTGAAATGCGCTTTTCGTCGAATGACAAGAATGGAGCGAGCCATGAGAAGCGGATTTTTCCTGCGCCGCCGTGCGCTGCTTGCCGCATGCGCCGTCGGCTTGTTGGGCGGCGGGGTGCCGCTGACGTTCCAGGCAAGCGCCGATCCAT
>WNGI01008488.1_pt1 | contig 11479 bp, 8 predicted proteins | sample 5400621 | NCBI WGS metagenome assembly WNGI01 (sample SAMN13153374, study PRJNA577476) | soil metagenome | isolation source: 20 cm soil or saprolite under Garry oak tree replicate 1 | place: USA:California | collected 2016-06-15
CACGGATCAGGCGCAGGCGACGATCCGCAACGAGCTGACCGACCTGATGCAGCGAACTATTGCAACGGTCGGGACGACCTTCCAGTGCGGCATCGTCGACTTTCTGGGCACACGAGTTCGCGAACACCTGGAGTCGATCAAAGCACATCTCCTGGGGCAGCCGGCGCCCGCACCACATCCCACGTTTTGCCAACCGGTGCCGTCGACTGTCGATGTCACGCAAGTGCGCAGTGGCCATCCCGATCACGTCGATTTCTTCGGCTACGACTTCGATACCAAGCCGCCGCTCAAGCTGTTCCTGGAGAACACTGATACGAGCCGGCTGGATCTTACGCCGAAACTCATCATGAGCACCCATTACCAGGTAGTGCTGCCGTTTGGTGCAAACGGGGTGCAACTCGGTCCACAGAGCAAGGCGCTACGGTTGAGCTGGAACGGCGTGGACCTTGGGAGCATCGCGGTGGTCCAGCCCAGCATCCCGCAGTGCATCGATTCGACAGTGTTCAGCAATACGGGCAACACGAAGACGACTTTCGACCCGGTTCCCAAAGTTGGTTCTGGCGACGCCGACTTCTGGCAAGGTGGCAACATCGCCAGCGGGGCGAGCCAGATCGCCGTGAACATTTCTGTAACGCCAGTCGTTGTTCCCGACCAGATCAGCGCCACAATATCGATGCGCGCGGAAGAAAAGGGCGGAGATGGCACGACCATCGACGGAAGCAAGACGGTGGTACTCTACCGGCCGCCGCTCGGCGCCACCATCAAAAGCATTCTCTCGGGCGGCACTGCATTCGCTTGGAGCACAGCGCCCGTAGGCATGGTTTTCGGCTGGGACAATGACACCCGGGAAATCCAGGCGGCGCCCGACAGCATTATCAAGCTCATGGATGCAGGCGGCTTCTCCGGAGGCACTCTTCCGCTACCCGGTAATCATGGCCAAGACGCAGGCCACGCTGCCGGCACAACCGCCGGCGTTGAAGTGACGTGGAGCGAGATGAAAGTCGTCATCCACGGACCACCACCGGGTGTGAGCGCGTGCTCTGGGTGACAGTAAAGACGCCCACCTTTGTGAAGTCAACCTCGCATGTAGTCCAGCAACCAGCTAGCGCCCCTCGGGTCGCGCCGCATTTTGCGCTTGTCCTTCTTTCAGGAGAGGCAACAAAGCGACGGCTGCTGCGCGCTTGTGAATCCCATGCTCGATGAAGAACCTGTCGAGGTGAGACTGGACCGTCCGCGGGGACACCCGGAGCTTCGAGGCGATCTGCTTATCGGAATATCCTGCGGCGACGAGCTCTAGAATCTGCTGCTGCCGAGGGGTGAAATGCGTGCGCCGACGTTCGTCCGGCGTCTGCCCACCTTGCATTCGTTGTGTCCCTTCCCCGCGTATGTATTTATGCTCGACGGTTCTGCCGGCGCGTTCCGAGCAGCGCCGGCAATGCCTGGAAGTTCCGTTCGTACGCCATCCGCATGAACATGAGCGCACGGTCTCGATCGCCACGAGCCTCGAGAATTTCGCTATAGCGCGCGCAAAGCTCGGCCAGCTTCGCCGCTGCTTTGCGGTCATCGAGTAGTCGCAGGGCCTGGCCAAACAGGGCATCGGCCTGACGCCGGTCACCGCGCCGCTCGATCACAGTAGCCTCGAGCGACAGGGCAGTGGCCTCGCGAAGGTGATCGCGAGCTCGCTTCGCCGCATCCTGCCCATCGCGAGCCAGGCTAAGCGCATCATCCAGCCTTCCGTCGGTCAAGGCATAGCGGGCGAGTTCGCACGCCGCGGCTGCAATCGCCACCACATCGTTCGACTGGCGCCCCCGATCGAGACACGCCTGCTGATATCGACGGGCTTCATCGAGTCGTCCAGCCGCAAAGTGCACATCCGCCAGGTTGTTCAGGATGTGGTTGGCGATCTGTTCGTGGCCCAGCAGGTGATGAATGGCGAGTGCCCGATCGCAGTGCTTCAGCGCCACCTCGAAATCTCCTGACGCCCGAGCGGTGATGCCGAGCGCCATATGGGCGTTGGCCATGCGCACCAGACTTTCCGCGTCCATCGCCACGCGCAGCGCGCGCTCCAGATAGGTGGTCGCGTCGCTCAGCTGGCCGAGATGGTACGAATCGTTCGCGAGATTGGTCAGGACCCGAGCGCGCAGATCCGGGTCGGCGTGCTTCGAACGGTCGCTTCGAACGGTCGAGCGAGCTCAGCGCGCGCATGTTGGCCTCGATGGACGCCGTGTATCGCTCCTGGCTTCCCAGCACGGCGCCCATTTCCGTGTAAATGGCGGCAGTCAATTCGGGATCATCCGCGGGAGCCTGGGCGGCGGCCGCCTGCAGTTCGCCAAGCGCCTTCTCCCAGCGGCCCATCGCGAAGAAGGCCATTCCGCGTAGCCGGAGAAGGCTCGCTCTGACACTGGCGGTGATCTCGAGCTGGAGGCCTTCCTGGATCGCCTTCAGCGCCTGCCTGGTTTCTCCGGCTCGCAAGGCAAGCTCCGCCGTTTTGGACAGGTACTGGATGTCCTCAGAGGGAGCTTCGGGCAAGAAATACGAGAGGGGCCGGCCAAGCCGGTCCGCGAAGAGCCTCAACTTCGGCAGCGAACAGTTGGCCAGATCGCGCTCGACGAGGCTGATGAAGCCCTTCGTTGCCAGGCCCTGGGCGAGCACAGCCTGGGTCATCCCCCGCTCGGTCCTGGCTTGCTTTAACCGCTCTCCAACTGAGTTCACGGAAGGCTCCTTGGTTTTACAGGATTAAACTCTACCCCTTGCACTATATTGACATGAATACATACCGGTGGTAGCTTGAATTCGCTGCCGTCACCGGCTCAACAAGGAGTGGGCATGTATTACCGCCTGTTAGGGCTGGCCGCCGTGTTGGCCACCTGGGTCCTAACGACTGCCGACGTCTGGCCACCCCGCTAGCGCGCCTCCGTAATTTTGCCCGCCGTAGTTTTGCGGCTTGAAGCGCTTGTGCATTTTGCATAGGATGCGGACCACCCATCACGACGTGGTTGGTTCGGAGTTACGGTGGCAATTGGCTTACAACATCATCCCGACCATCGAAAGCCGAACGGAGACGATGGTGATGCCCGGCCGATTCGGCTGGCACTGCTCAACGGCTTCGAATTAACTAACCGCGGCCTGCACGTCGACATTCCGCTGAGTGCCCAGCGACTCCTCGCGTTCCTCGCATTCCAGGAGCGACCGCTCCTACGCCTTCATGTTGCCGGCAACCTTTGGCCCGATTCTCCCGAGGCCCGCGCGACCGCGAATCTGCGTTCCAGTCTCTGGCGAGCCCATCAATCGACTCCAAAGATGATCGACGCCGCCGGTCAGCATCTCCGGCTGGCGGAATTGGTCGAGGTCGATGTGCGAGAAGTGATCTCGCTCGCCACCCGAATCGTCGACGACCGATCCGTAGGACCGAACGATTTCGAGTCAGCGCAGCAACTGATTGCCTCCCCCGGCGACCTGCTTCCCGACTGGTATGAGGATTGGGTTCAGTTCAAACGGGAGCATCTCCGACAGCTCAGACTCCACGCGCTCGAGGCGCTTTGCGAGCGCCTGACCCGCGCCGGCCGCTATGGAATGGCCGTCCAATCCGGGCTCGCCGCCGTCGCCTGTGAACCGCTACGCGAAAGTTCTCATCGCGCACTGATGCGCGCCTACGCCGCTGAAGGCAATAACGGAGAAGCGCTTCGCCAGTACCACGCCTACCGAAAGCTCCTTCATCAGGAGCTCCATCTTCGGCCATCGAACCAGATGGAAGCGCTGATTCAGCAGATACGCACGGCGACTTGATAACGCCACGGTGACGCGACCTGCCGATGATCGCATCAGCAGGATGACAGCGCGCGAACGAACCGGGCTCCTCGTGGTGCGAGCCTGGACGGAGACGAGCGACCGTACCTTGAGAGCGCGCCTCATCTGGTCGCCGGACATCGGCGTCAGGCCGGAGGTGGTAACGACGACCGGTTCGCCGGAAGAACTCTTCGACATGATCCGGACCTGGGTCGACATGTTGCTCGCGGGACCCCCCTACGACGCATCCGTTCGCAGCCGGCGATCGCCCGACGGCCCGGGTGATGGTCCAGTAATGGACCGGTGACGCGAACCGTGATGCCGGTGTGATGCCAGGCGGCCAACATAAGCATGGCTCGTCGCACGATTGCCACCAAGGAGGATCACATGGCGACAGAGATATTCGCCCCGGCCCAGACCGAAGACTTTGTGCCGGCATCACCGTTTGCTGAAACGTTCCAACTCTCGGAGACCGAAGCAGCCCAGATGGAAGGACCCGCCCCGGCGGTCGGCATGGAATCGCCCTTCCGATCGGAGTACCTCGGCGAAGCCTACGAACGCGGCGAGAGCCCGGATCGCGAGGCCTACGGCACCATGGTCGCCAGTCTGTACGAAATGGAATTCTCGGAAGCGCTGTACGAACTGGGCGCCGAGGCTGCCGCATACGCCCAGCAGTTCGGTGAGCAGGAGGTCACCTCACCAGGCGAGCTCGAGCAATATGTCGAGCGCTATATGGCGCCACTCGGCGCCGAGGCCGAGACCCTCTTCGAGCGCCTGGCCGAGCGCTACGCGCAGCACGATATCGCCGGAATGTCAGAGGCGGAGGTCGACCGGCTTTTCGAGACCATTCAGCCGGGCTACGGGCACCTGTCGCCGGCCTTTGAAGGCTTCCTTTCGGGCCTATGGGATAAGGCCAAGTCGATCGCAAAGAGCGCGATCAATGTGGTCAAGAGTGGGGTGGCCGCCGTCGGCAAGTTCCTTCCGCTTGGTTGGATCTTCAACAAGCTAAAGCCGCTGATCAAACCGCTCTTGCAACGGGTGCTGCAGTTCGCGCTCGACCGGCTGCCGGCCCCGCTCCGGCCGATTGCCAGCAAGCTCGCCAGCCGCCTGTTCGGGCAGATCGGAATGGGAGAGGCGGAGGCCGAAGCCGAAGCGCAGACGGAGATGACCTCGGAAACGAACGAAGCGCTCGCGCATCCGGATCCCGATTCCATACAGCGAGAGTTCGACGCCAGGGCTGCCAGCCTGTTTTTCGCCAGGGACGAGGCGGACCGAGAGGTGATCTCGGGCGAAGCCACGATGGAAACCCAGGAGTCGGGCGAAGACCGGGTTGCCACCCTGGACGCCGCCCGCGAGACCTTCGCGAGTGAGGTCACCCATCTCCAGCGGGGACAGGACCCAACCGCGCAACTCGAGAATTTCTTGCCGGCCGTCATGGCCGCCCTCCGGGTGGGCATCTCCGTCATCGGCCGCCAGCGGGTGGTTGACTTCCTCGCCAATTACCTGGCAGGCGTCATCAAGCCCTATATCGGCGCCGAGATGTCTACGCCCCTATCGAACGCGATTGTGTCGACCGGCATGAGCCTGGTCGGTCTCGAGGTTCCGACGGAGCGGCAGCAGCTGGCCGGCGAGGCGATCGCCAGTGCGGTCGAGGGCACAGTCCGGCGGCTGGGCGAGCAGGGCAGCCACATTTTCGAAGACCAGCGATTGCTGGAGGCCGCCACCCAGGAAGCCTTCAACGAAGCGGCCGCCGAGTCATTCCCGCCACAGATGATCCGGGAGCAGCTCGTGGAAGCCTCAGCGAAGAGCGGGCTGCTGGGGACCTGGGTCTTGCGGCCGGCGCGCGGCCGCAAGCGCTACAAGGCCTACACCCAGCCGATTGACGTCCAGATAACCAACCAGGTTGCCAACACGGTGCTGACGTTTGGTTGCATTCCGCTGGACGAATTCCTCCGCTCACGATTTCGCCTTACCGCTCTCCCGGTCAGGGCGAAGGCGTACCTCTACGAAGCCATCTGCGGCACGACCATCAGCGCGATCGGCCGCAACGAAAGCCGGGTGCCGATCCTGGGACCAGGTGCGCGCAAACCCTGGCACTTTTTCCTCCCCCTCACCTGCCAGACGGCCGGACTGCTGTTCGGCGAGCCCAACCTGGGACGCGATGTACCGACCCAATTTTTGATGACGCCCCGACGGATCACGATCGGCGAGCGCTTCGTGGTGCTCGTGCCTGAAGGGGCCAAGCCGGCCACGGTCGAGCCCGGTGGAGGCAGGCCGGGGGTGACGCGGCCAACCACGCCCGGCCCAACCGTCCCAACCGTCCCAACCGTCTCAAAGGCGCCGGCGGGACGCGCCAGCCAGGTCAACGCCACACTCGACTTTCCCAATCACCAGGTGCGGGCGTTCATTTATTTGAGCGAGCGAGATACGCAGGCCATCGCCGCCTCGATTCGGAAGGGTGAGTCGGCGACGCCGGCCCTGATGCTGGTGCGTGATGTCTACATCGCCACCCTGCGGAGCCTGCTTTCCGGCAATGCCAGCCGCCATGTCAAGGTGATCCACGAGGCCGCTGCCCAGGAACAGTGGGTGGGCGCCGCGCTCGGGGCAGTCGGCGAGGCGCTTCTCAAGAAAGTTGCGGACAAGGTCCTGGAATGGGTGGGCCTCGCGATCTCCGAATACTTCGCCCGCAAGCGGCAGGAGTTCGAGGCCGCCGCCAACAAGCGGGCCGACGGCGTGACCATGATCATCATCGTCACCCATAACTCGATGATGCAGGTCCTGGAGCGAGCCATCAGCGGTAACGCATTCCGGGCGGGGCTCGCCTTGACGAAGGCGCTGGTGCTGCCGGCGCAGGTCAGCGTAACGACGGTTGCCGGGTTTCGCTCATGATGGACGAGGCGTCTGCCCACCGCTTCCAGCTGCGGAGTCAACTGGCTCACTGGCGGACCGCGGTGCATGGCCTGGCGGAGCTCGAGAACTTCGCGGCTCCGCAGGCCTGGCAGGCACTCGAGCACTATCTCGGACTGTCGTTACAAGGTCACCTCAAGGAGGCCGTGACCGGCGTCGAGCTGGAACTCGACGCCATCGATGCAGACCTGCGGGCGGCTCGGACCCACGAGGAGTTGCACCGGACGCAACGACGCTCGCATGCGTTCCGCCGTCGGTATCTCCAGGTGGAAACGGTCCTGGAGTTCTACGGCCATGCCATCCGCTCCCGAACGACCACACGACTCGCTGAGCTGCTTCGGGCATGCGACACGCTCGTCGCCCAGGCTATGGAGGCCTCGCTTCGGCCGCTCGGTATCGACCCGCCCCCTGTCCTGATCTACATCGACCGTGGGCTGGGCGCCTCAATCCTGCGGGCCGGTCTGCGCTTGTGGGATGGCGGATCGCTGTCGCCGGCGGCCGCCATCAAGCTGACGCGGTTCAATCTCTACCGTCCGACCTCGATACTCCATGAGGCCGGTCATCAAATTGCCAACTTGACGGGGTGGAACCAGGAGCTGGCCGCCGCGCTCCGCAACGGTATCCCCGACCGGATGGTGGCGCAGGCGTGGGAAGGATGGGCAACGGAGCTTGGGCCCGACCTGATCGCGTTTGCCTTTACCGGGTACGGGGCGGTGGCCGCCCTCCACGATGTGGTGGCCGGGGACGAGGTTTTCAATTTCCCACTTGGCGACCCGCATCCGATCGCCTTCTTGCGGGTGCTGGTCGGCGTCCAGATGTGCGTGCGCTTCTATGGTGTGGGTCCCTGGGACGTCTTGCACCAGGCCTGGCTCGAGAATCATCCGCTTTCATCCGCGCCATCGGACATACGCGGGCTCCTGGAGCGAAGCGTCCAGCATCTACCGCGAATCGTGGAGATCGGGCTTCGGACCCCCATGCGCAGCTTCCGTGGCCGCCCTCTGATGACGCTGATTGACCCGTCGCGCGTGAGTCCGGCCGCCCTCGACCAGCTGGCGCGGGCTGCGGGCCCAGCCCTGGCAACCTCGTCGCACTGGCTGCGGACCGAGGGGATCCGGATGCTGGCCAGGTCGTCACTGAAGGTGGCGACTGAGCCGGAGCGCGCCACCGACATAACACAGGAATTTGAGGAGTGGATGCGGAATCTCGGCGCTCTCGCTCCGACCCAGGCAAAGGCGGTAGCGTGAAGATGGCGGGACCTAGGAGGAAGAAGAACATGGCGGATAACAAACCAGGCGCACAGACCAAGGCGGCTGAAGAAACGAGAGAAATCGAGAGTGACCGCCTGCGCTGGCTGGTCGAGGCGCAGGGCGCCGCTTACGTCCAGGGTATGGAAGTCATGGCCGACAAGCTCGCCAATGTTCTTGCGGAACGGCTGGCCGATCAGCCACGGGTGCTGCGAGAAGAGATCGTCGTCGTCGCCGATCGAATGGCGGGAGCACAAGAGCACACCATGGCTCGGCTGGCGAGGGGCCTCGAACGCCTGTCGCAGCAGCCGTCCGCCCTGGACGACCAGTCGAAGAACCTGATCCGCGACTACACGATCCTTCGCGAGGAACTCGCAGGGCCCGCCGAGGGGAGTGTCCTCCGACGGGCCACCATTCGCGGAATCGTGCGGCCCGCTGCCAAGGTCGGGGAGCGGATCGCGATCTTGACGGAAAACGCCGGCGAGGCCGAGCGCGTGGCGTTCGCCAAGGACGGCGGCGGCACCGTTGACACCAATCCCGACAGCACGAATCCGACCGAATCGGTTCTGGCCAGCGGAGTCATGTCTGGAGAGGTGGTCTGGGCCACGGTCCCCGAGGGAGCCGTCAGCGGTCCGATCACGGTCGTACTGGCCGGCGGTGATTCGATCACATCAAGGAAACGTTTCGTTGTTCTGCGTCGCGAGGCAATCGCGGTTGAGGTCTGGTCAGGGGAGGACAAGAAATGATTCGGCAGCTGGCTCGCTGGTACGCGGAGGAGCAGCGCAATCAGGCGCTGGCGGCAACCGGTACTGCTCCGCCGGACGACGCGTTGCAGCTCTCGAGCACGGCAAGCGTCTTTTCATTGAACCCCCTGCAGCTCCTGCGTTTCCTCGAGGAGGTCTGGGCCTATCGTGACCGTCCGGCCGACCGTCCGGATGCCGCCATCCCGGATCGGCTCCTGTACGGCCAGGTGCCCGGGCTGGAGTCCGGAATTCGGAACGACCTTACCTCGGTGGTCGACGACATCTACGTTCCTCCCTTAACGCTGGGGACGGTGGTGGACGGGGGAATCGCATCGAATTGGGATCACCTCATCTACGCCTATCTCATCGAGAACACGCGCATCTACGACATCTTCCGGCGCGTGCTGTTCGAATACCTGAGCGGCGAGCGGCTGGAGGTGCCCAGCCCGATCACCCATCGGTGGCTGCGGATTGCCGAGGACCTCTTTTACCGGGACCTGCCTTCGGGTTCGATCGGTTCCGTCACGAGTTCCGTACGCCCCGACCTCGGCGGCACGCGGCGCAACGCCTACTACCGAATGTTCGGGATCGACCTCAACCATGGGCGGGACGACGGCCAGGCGTACTCGTACGTTCGGCCGACGGCTACCAATAAGGACTTCGTCCCGACCTTCGAGGACTTCCTCCGCGAGGTGTGGATCGCGTCCGAGAACTGGAGTAACACCAGCGGGACGAATCCGAAGGACGATGCCGCCATCGCTCGCTACGCCAGGGATATGCAGGACATGTTGACCACCCGACGGCGCAACGGCAACCTGTCCCGCGAAGAGTTCTTCATCGTCACGATGCTCTCCTGGTTTCACCTCACCGTGGAATCTGACAACGATGTGATCATCGACCTGAAATCGACGGCGACAAGTCCCGAAGAGCGGTTGCGCAAGGTCGGCGAGCGAGTTGGCCTACCACCCCACGTCCACAGCGAGAGCTTCTTCATCCTCGCGCCTCGGATGTCGACGCTGTTCACCCGGCTCGAGCGCGGCGATTACAGCAGTCCCGGCACCGTCCAGGTGCTGTATGCGAATCCGCCCGGACCGCCGAACATGATCCGCCAGGACATGCTGGACATCATCAACCAGTGGTCGATCGCGACTGGGCGAGATATGAAGGCGCGCCGGACGACAATCACGCCGCGCACCGCGACTGTCGCCGTCGGAGCCGGGAGCCGTAATGGAGCGACTGTCCGGTGACCGCCGCCTGATCTAAACGACTCACCTCGACTTGACAAGCCCGAACATTGGTGTAGTGTCGGGAGCAACAGCGGCGGCGTCGACTTAATCCGCTCGGGCAGGGGGCCGTAGTCCGTGGAGAGAGGTCGACCGGGGGCGGTTTCGCAGGCGACCCAGAAACTCCGGCGCGCACCGCCGGCGGCGGGTGACGCGCGCCCAGACATCGATCTCCCACCGGCCGTCAGCCGGCCACTCAAGGTCTATGCGTTCGACCCATCTCAAGGCCGGGCGCTTGGCAACTACCTGACGATCGACGTTCGCTACGAAAAGTTGGACCCGGGGCCGACAGGCAAGTATCTCGCGGTGATCGATTACGACGGCGCCAACAAGTGCTACTACCGCGCGGTGAACCTGGACAGCGCGGCGGTGCTGATCCGCGGCGGGCTCGATCCGACGGAGTCGGACCCGCAGTTCCATCAGCAGATGGTCTATGCGGTGGCCAGCGAGACGATCCGGCGCTTCGAGATGGCGCTCGGCCGCTCGATCAGGTGGAGCTTCTCCCGCTGGGGCGGAGGCGACCGGACGGAGCGGGAGCGTCTTCGCATCTTTCCGCACGCGATGCAGGAGGCAAACGCCTATTACAGCCGGGACCTTCGAGCCCTGCTCTTCGGCTACTTCCCGGCGTCGATGACCGATCCGGGATTCAACCTCCCGGGCCAAACCGTGTTCACCTGCCTTTCGCACGACATCATCGCGCACGAAACCACCCACGCGCTCGTCGACAGCCAGCGCGACTTCTTCATGGAGCCGACCGACCAGGACGCCCCGGCCTTTCATGAGGCCTTCGCCGATCTGGTAGCGCTTTTTCAGCATTTCAGCTTCAAGGACGCCTTGCTGCAGATGATCCAACAGACCGGCGGCCTGATCTATCGCGCCGAGGTGGCGCCACAGCGTCAGCCGACGGCCAACGGTCCGCTGATTCAGGCAGAACTCCCAAGCACGAATCCCCTGGTCGAGCTGGCGAGGCAATTCGGCGACGCCGTCGGCATGCGGAAGGCCTTGCGCTCGGCGCTTGGAACACCGCCGAACTCGCGACTACTGGAGACGCTAACTGAGCCTCACGACCGTGGCTCGATCCTGGTGGCCGCGGTCTTTGACGCGTTCTTCACGATCTACCTGAGGCGGACCGAAGACCTGGTGCGCATGGCTCGCTTCGGTGGCTCGGCCGCCAATGCCAATGAGCTTCACCCAGATCTCGCCAGCCGGCTGGCCGACGCCGCCGTCAAGACCGCAGAGCACTTCCTGAATATTTGCATCCGGGCCCTCGACTATTGCGCGCCGATCGATATTCGGTTCGGCGACTTCCTGCGCGCCATGATCACCGCCGACTCGGAGCTGGTGGCGGAGGACCCCTACGGCTACCGACGAGCGCTAATCGACGGCTTCAGATCGCGTGGCATCGTTCCGGACGGCGCCGCATCCTATTCGGAGGAGTCCCTGCGCTGGGAGTCGCCCGAGATCTTCGACGGCAAGCCGCTGCCCCTGTGCTCGGGGCTGCAATTCGATGTCTTCA
>WNGI01005440.1_pt1 | contig 11478 bp, 12 predicted proteins | sample 5400621 | NCBI WGS metagenome assembly WNGI01 (sample SAMN13153374, study PRJNA577476) | soil metagenome | isolation source: 20 cm soil or saprolite under Garry oak tree replicate 1 | place: USA:California | collected 2016-06-15
GAAGTCGACCGGCGGCAACTGCTCGTCCCGCGGTCGCAGGTGGAGGATGTCGCCGTCGTAGAGACCCAGTGCGGCGGTACCGAGATCCTCCTCCAGCGGCGGCTCACCCAGCCGCTGCAGCACCCAGCCGCCGTGGTCCAGCCCGGTGGTCGCCAGCTCCTGACCGAGGTGCCCGAGGAATGTGGGCAGCAGGTCGGCCAACGGCACGTGCGCCGGGACGGCAAGCTCCACACGCGACTTCGGTCCGTACACCGTCAGGCGACACACCTCGCCCGAGCCAACCACCGTCTGCGTCGTCATGGCGCCAATACGCCGCCGACCCTTAGACGAGTTCGCGCTGTTGCCGCTGAAATCTATCGGGCAGGCCTAGGGGTGTCCCGTGGATCTTGGTGGATGCTCGCGGCGTCCAGGCGTCGGTCCGGCAAGGCGGAGGAGGATGCCGCTATCGGAGGTCATACCGGCGACGACGACAACGCAGCCGGTCGGCGGCTGGGCGTCGCCCCGCGCCGCCGAAGATCTACGGGACAGGCCCTAAGTCCCAAGCCCGGTCCGGAGCCGTATTGGCACGGGATCCGGATCGGCAGGAGGAGTGGTATGAGCGTGACCGTGTTCCGCCGGCCGCCGCGCCGGGCACCCGACAAGTCGGGCGGGGAACTGTCCTTGCATGAGCCGCCGGTGCTGTCGGAGACGCTCGGCAGCGGCAGCATGTCGATGGTCTTCACGGTGCTGCCGATGGGGGCACCGTGAGCGCCCCCGGCGCGAATGGCGGGCGCGGGCGTCGTACCGCGACCGCGCGGGAAACACCGTGAGCGCCCCCGGCGCGCAAGGACCATCCGCACACGCTCCGCCACTACGCAAAGATCTTCGCCAACCAATGGATGTGGAAGGCTGGCGCCGCCATGACCGACGTCGTGCGGACTGGCCGAGACCCGCTCCTGGTCGAGTTCGGCCGCCCCATGTGGGCGTACCTGGCGAGCGAGCCCGCCGAGGCGTTGGCGTTCCAGCAGGGCATGACCGACTTCGCCCGGCTGTTCGCCCCCTTGCCGGCGGAGGCGCTCGACCTGCGCGACGCGCGCACAGTCGTTGACGTCGGCGGCGGCCAAGGCATCCTGCTGGGGGCCGTCCTCGATCGGCACCCCGACGTCGACGGAGTGCTGTTCGAGAACAAGACCGTGCTCGGCTCGCTGCGCGCCGATCCCCGGCCGTGGCGACGAGCCCGACCCGCGCGCCGCTGCGCTCGAGCACCGCGTTGGTGCCGATCGTGGTCCGGTGTCCGAACCGCTCGGCCCGCTCGAGCAGACTGGCCTGAAACCTCGAGTACCGGGTAGCCGGAAGGCTCGGCAACTTCCCGCAGGCGTTCAGCCACATCGGGCTCGTCAACGCCGCCTGGGCCATCACCCAGGCGGAGACCTCAGCCGGCGCCGGCGCACAGTAGATCGACGCAACCGTGGGCTGCCTCGCCGGATCCGGCGCCGATGACATCGGTGCATCCTGTTCGACGGCTGGTCAGCGGGTAGACCGAGATCAGCCAGTCCACACCGTGCACACACCGGCCGGAGGGTAGGCGATGGACGTCACGCTGGTTGCCGTCGTCGTGCTGGCGTTGTTCTTCGATTTCACCAACGGGTTCCACGACGCGGCGAACGCGATCGCCACCACGGTGTCGACCCGGGCGCTGACCCCGCGGGCGGCGGTAGCGATGGCCGGGGTGCTGAACTTCGCCGGCGCGTTCATCTCGATCAAGGTCGCCACCACGGTCGGCAAGGGTGTGGTGCAGACCGGCATCGTGACCACCGACGTGGTGCTCGCCGGTGTGGTCGGCGCGATCGTGTGGAACCTGACCACCTGGTACCTCGGCCTGCCGACCAGCTCGAGCCACGCGCTGATCGGCGGAGTGGCCGGGGCCGGCATCGGCGCCGCCGGCTGGGATGCGGTGCAGTGGCGGGGGGTGATCGAGAAGATCCTCATCCCGTCGCTGGTCTCGATCCTCGCCGGCATCGTGCTGGCCGGCCTGATCGTGCTGGCCATCATGTGGGGGCTGCGCCGGGCCCGGCCGGGCCCGGTGAACCGGGGGTTCCGCCGGCTGCAGATCGTCTCGGCCGGGTTCGTCGCGCTCACCCACGGCACCAACGACGCGCAGAAGACGATGGGTGTGATCGCGCTCGCGCTGGTCGCGGCCAACCCGGGGAAGGCGTTCCACGTGCCGGTGTGGGTGATCGCCGCCGCCGCGGCGGCGATGGCGGCCGGCACCTACGCCGGCGGGTGGCGGATCATCCGCACCCTCGGCCGGCGGATCACCCACCTCGACCCCTACCAGGGATTCGCCGCCGAGACCGCCACCGCCGGGATCCTCTACACCACCGCCCACTTCGGATTCCCGGTCTCCACCACCCACACCATCAGCGGCTCGGTGCTGGGAGCCGGCGCGGTCCGCAAGTTCTCCGCGGTGCGGTGGGGGATCGTGCGCAGCATCCTGGCAGCGTGGATCTTCACCTTTCCCGCCGCCGGCGCGGTCGCGGCCGGAATGGCCGCGCTGACCCGGGTTCCCGGCGGCACCGCCCTGGTGTTCGCCGCCGCCGTGGTGTTCTCTGCAGCGGTCTTCCTCGCCCGCAGGCGCGCGGACACGCCGCAGGCCGCGCCGGCCCCGGCGCTGCACCCGGTCGCCCCGCCCGCTTGAGGACAACGTCATGGTCGCCCGGGTGGTGAACGACGCCAGCAGCGACCTACACCACAGCCAGCCGGCCCTGCTCGCTGCCCCGGCCCGCTGCTGTGTCAGCTGCCCGATCGGCCGACCCGTGGCCGGAGGGGGTTGACGTCCGGGTGACACGCTCGTCGGCTCTTCCGTGGGTTGTCATCCGCCGTTCCGCTGCCGTTCATGTGGGGCGGCTTCGATCTGTGGCGTCGATGGGCGTCGTAGTGGTGGCGTCCTCCGGAGCGGAAGCTGGGGCATCTGATTGTGAGCACGTCGATGTGGGGGCGCTGCGGCGCTCTGCTGGCCGGGGGCGTGCTGACGCTCGGCCTGGCCGCCTGCGGCGGCACGAACAACGACAGCGGCAGCGGCGGGGGTGGTGGCACGCAGCAGCTCAGCGGCGCGGTGAAGGTGGACGGGTCGAGCACGGTCGCGCCGCTGACCACGGCGGCGGCGGAGCTGTTCAAGGACGATCAGCCGAGGGTGCAGGTAACCGTCGGCACGTCGGGTACCGGCGGCGGGTTCAAGAAGTTCTGCAACGGAGAGACCGACATCTCCGACGCGTCGCGGCCGATCAAGGACGAGGAGAAGACCGCCTGCCAGGCCAAGGGCATCACCTACGACGAGTTCACGGTCGCCAACGACGCGCTGACCGTGGTGGTGAACAAGGACGACACCTGGGTCGACTGCCTGACCACGGCCCAGCTGAAGAAGCTCTGGGAGCCCGGCTCGAAGATCAACAGCTGGAACCAGCTCGACCCCAAGTTCCCGAACGAGCCGCTGAAGCTGTTCGGCCCGGGCACCGCGTCCGGCACGTTCGACTACTTCACCGAGGTGATCAACGGCAAGCAGGGCGCGAGCCGGACCGACTACCAGCCGTCTGAGGACGACAACGTGATCGTGCAGGGCGTGGCGGGCTCGAAGGGCGGACTGGGCTACTTCGGGTTCTCCTACTTCGAGGAGAACCAGGACAAGCTGCGCGCGGTCAAGGTCGACGCTGGCGGCGGCTGCGTCGCGCCGAGCGTGGAGGCGGCGCAGAACGGTACGTACAAGCCGCTGGCCCGGCCGCTGTTCATCTACCCGTCAGTCGCAGCGCTGAAGCGGCCGGAGACCGTGGCCTTCGTCGAGTACTACGTGCAGAACAACGCGAAGATCGCGCAAGAGGCGAAGTTCGTACCGTTGAACAGTACGCAGGAGTCGGAGCTGAAGGGCAAGCTCGAGGCGCTGAAGGCCAAGGCCGGCACGAAGTGAGTCAAGGCACGGCCAGCCCGGCGACCGTCTCAGGGACTGCACGTCGGTCCCTGAGACGGTCCCGGCCGCGGTACGGCGAACTGGTCATCCAGGGCGTGCTGCTGCTGGCCGCGCTGGTGTCGATCTTCACCACGGTGGGGATCGTCTACTCGCTGATCCCGCCGGCGGTGCGGTTCTTCCAGCGGATCTCCTTCGCCGAGTTCTTCGGTGGTCGGACCTGGTCGCCGCTGTTCGAACCGCCCAGCTACGGGGTGCTGCCACTGCTGGGCGGCACCCTGATGATCACAGCTGTGGCGGTGCTGGTCGCGGTTCCACTGGGGCTGCTCGCCGCGATCTACCTCAGCGAGTACGCCCGGCCGCGGGTGCAGAAGGTGCTCAAACCGGTGCTGGAGGTGCTCGCCGGCATCCCGACCGTGGTGTACGGGTTCTTCGCGCTGAGCTTCGTGACCCCGCTGCTGCGGGCGATCTGGCCGGTCGGTGACGGGCCGGAGATCTTCAACGCGCTGTCCGCCGGCCTGGTCATGGGCATCATGATCATCCCGACGGTGGCGTCGCTGTCGGAGGACGCGATGAGCGCCGTCCCGCAGGCGCTGCGGGACGGCGCCTACGCCCTGGGCTCGGCCAAGATGATCGTGTCCCTGCGGGTCGTCGTGCCCGCCGCGTTGTCCGGCATCGTCGCCGCGTTCGTGCTCGGGATCTCCCGCGCCATCGGCGAGACGATGATCGTGGCGATCGCCGCGGGCAACCAGCCGCGGCTGACCTGGAACCCACTGCAAGGCATGCAGACGATCACCGCGTTCATCGCCCAGGCCGGCTCCGGCGACGTCCCGGTCGACTCGTTCGACTACAAGACGGTCTTCGCGGTGGCTGCGGTGCTGTTCACCCTGACCTTCGCGATGAACGCGGTCAGCATCCGACTCGTCCGCAAGTACCGGGAGGTGTACGAGTGACGGCGACCTCCGCGCAGCTGGGTGTCCCGCCCGCCACCGACCGGCAGAACCGGCTGCGGTCCTCGGGGCGCCGCCCGGTGGAGATCCTGTTCCGGGTACTGCTGCTGTCCAGCCTGCTGATCGCAATCGCGTTCCTCGCGACGCTGCTGATCTACGTCGTGCACCAGGGGTGGCCGCGGCTGGACTCCCGGCTGTGGCAGAACTTCCCATCCATCCGCCGCCCGGAGCGCGCCGGCGCCCAGTCGGCGATCTTCGGCACGGTCTGGGTGGTCGGCCTGACCGCACTGTTCTGCCTGCCCACCGGCATCCTCGCCGCAATCTACATGGAGGAATACGCCCGCCGGGACCGGTGGTGGAACCGGCTGATCGAGTTGAACCTGCAGAACCTCGCCGCGGTGCCCTCGATCGTCTACGGCATCCTCGGGCTCGGGGTGCTGGCCCGCGCTTTCGCGCTCGGCACGACGATCATCACCGCGGCGTTGACGCTGTCGCTGCTCGTCCTGCCGGTGGTGATCATCGCCTCCCGGGAGGCGATCCGGGCCGTCCCCAACTCGATCCGCGACGGGTCCCTGGCGCTGGGCGCGACCAGGTGGCAGACGGTGTCGCGGCAGGTGCTGCCGGCCGCGGTTCCGGGGATCGCGACCGGCGCGATCCTCGCCCTGTCTCGAGCCATCGGGGAAGCCGCGCCGCTGCTGCTGCTGGGCGCGGTCACGTACGTCGCGTTCAACCCCGACGGCCTGCACAGCGCCTACACGGTGCTGCCGATCCAGATCTACGACTGGGTCAACCAGTCCCGGCACGAGTTCAAGGTGCTCGCGGCAGCCGCCATCGTCGTCCTGCTGGTGATCCTGCTGGCGATGAACTCCATCGCCATCTACATCCGCAACCGCTACCAGAAGCGCTGGTGAGAAGGTGTCGAACACCCGCCACACCTACACGGCAGGAGCCATGCCCGAGACCCCCGCCACCCCGCGTGCCGACGAGCCCGAGGACGCCGCGCCGATAGGGGCATTCGACCTCGGCGGCCGCCGACACCGCGCACTGGTCGACTCCGAGGCCGTGTTCACCGTCGAGGACCTCAGCATCTTCTATGGCGACTACCAGGCCGTCCGCGATGTCGACCTCGTGGTCCGACAACACCAGATCACCGCCATGATCGGACCCTCCGGCTGCGGCAAAAGCACCGTACTACGGTGCTTCAACCGGATGAACGACCTCATCCCCACGGCCCGGGTGACCGGCAAGGTGCTCTACCACGCCGAGGACATGTACGACAGCGACGTGGATCCAATCGAGGTCCGCCGGCGCATCGGCATGGTGTTCCAGAAGCCGAACCCGTTCCCCAAGTCGATCTACGACAACGTCGCCTACGGGCCCCGGGTGAACAAGATGAAAGGCGACCTCGACGCCATCGTCGAGGAAGCGCTGGTCGACGCGGCGCTGTGGGAGGAGGTCAAGGGCAAGCTCAAGACCAGCGCGCTCGCGCTGTCCGGCGGCCAGCAGCAGCGTCTGTGCATCGCCCGAACCATCGCGGTCAAACCCGAGGTGATCCTCATGGACGAGCCCTGCTCGGCGCTGGACCCGATCGCCACCGCCAGAATCGAAGACCTGATGGATCAACTGGCCGAGCAGTACACGATCGTGATCGTCACCCACAACATGCAGCAGGCGGCCCGGGTATCGGACCGGACCGCGTTCTTCACCGCCGAGGTCGACGACAAGGGCGTGCGGCACGGTCGGCTCGTCGAGTTCGACAGCACCTCGCGCATCTTCAGCACACCCGCGGACAGACGCACCGAGGACTACATCACCGGCCGTTTCGGTTGATGCGGGTTGGTGGACCGGATGAGCCACGCGATAACCGAGCACCTCCCGGTCGCGCCCCGCGAACCGGGAGACATCCCCGCGGCACACCCCGGCGCGTTCGTGGCGGTGATCGCCGACACCGACCAAGACGCAGCTCACCAACTAGCGGTGGTGCTGCTCGAACACAACATCCACGCCATCGCCTGCCCGGACGGCGCCGAAGCCCTGCTGCAAGCCGGGCTCCTCCAGCCCAACGTCCTGATCCTCAGCGCCGCACTGCCCGTTCTGGACACCGTCACCGTCATCGGCGTGCTCCGCCGACGACGCGACACCCCCGTCGTCGTCAGCGTCGACAGGGGCGACACCCGACAAGCAGCCGCCGCCCTCGCCGCGGGCGCGACCGCCTGCCTGTCGCGTCCCTACCGGATACAGGAAGTCCTGCCGCTCCTACACGCCGCCTGCCCGGAGCTCAGCCGGGCCGATCGGCCCCCCATAGTGACCTGGGGCCCGCTCAGCCTCAACGACGACAGTCACGAAGTCCGCCTCGACGGCCAACTCGTGCAACTGCCCCTGCGCGAGTACGACCTGCTCCACCTGCTCATGCAGCGCGCCGGACGGGTCGTCAGCCACGCCGAAATCCGCACCCAGGTCTGGGGAGCCGGCTACCGCGGAAACATGAACACCGTCGTCGTACACATCAAACGGCTCCGCCGCCGACTAGGCGAGGCCGGCCACCCCGAGCTGATCCAAACCGTCCGCGGCGTGGGATACAAACTGCAACCCGCCAACCCCGACACACCGCCGCCGCCACCGGCCGCGACCGGGGCCCCGACCCCTTCGCGCACACCACCGCCTGGACCGGGTTGACGATCCAGTGGAAACGGGGCCAAGAAATCTCTGCTCGGATGTCCAAGAGCGGGTGACGGCTCCGACCAGGACGAGAGCGCCCGCCCCGGGCGCCGGTACGGAAGGACCACGCGATGAAGTACATGATCATGATGTTCGGGGGTCTGGGCGCCGCAATGCAGGACCGGACACCGGAATGGATCACGGGCATGCAGGAGCTCATGATGAAGCTCGACACCGAACTGAAGGAGGCCGGCGAGGTGGTCGCCGGACACGGGCTCGTGGACCCCAGCCAGGCCAAGACGGTCCGCTTCCACAACGGTGCCCCGGTGCCGACCGACGGGCCGTTCGCCGAGGTCAAGGAGTCTCTCGCCGGCTACTGGATCGTCGAGGTGAGCGAGGAACGGGCCATCGAAATCGCGTCCCAGGTCGTCGCGTACACCGAGTACCCCATGGAGGTCCGGCGGATCATGCACGGCGACGAGGCCCCGCAGCTGTGACCCGTCTGCGTAGCCGGGCGTGGCCGCCGGTGCCGTGACCACCGACCACCGGATCGGGGACCTGCTGCGCGAACTCGCGCCGCAGGTCCTCGGCACGCTGGTGCGCCGGCACGGTCAGTTCGACGCGTGCGAGGACGCCGTGCAGGAGGCGCTGCTCGCAGCGGCGCGGCAGTGGCCGGCCGGCGGGGTGCCGGACCGGCCGCGGTCCTGGCTGCTGACCGTGGCCGGCCGTTGTCTGGTCGACGGGTGGCGTGCCGAGAGCGCGCGGCGTCGCCGCGAGACCGTGGCGGCGCTCGACCCGACCGACCACACGCCGGCCGCCGACCTCCACGACACCGACCTCCACGACACCGACCTCCAGGACGCCGACCGGGACGACACGCTCGTGCTGCTGTTCCTGTGCTGCCATCCGGCGCTGTCGCCGCCGTCGCAGCTCGCGCTCACGTTGCGCGCGGTCGGCGGGCTGACCACCGCGGAGATCGCGGCCGCGTTCCTGGCTCCCGAGGCCACGATCGCCAAGCGCATCGGCCGGGCCAAGCAGCGCATCCGCAGCGCCGGGGGCCGGTTCGAGCTGCCGGCCGAGCCGGAGCGCACCGAGCGGCTTGGCGTGGTCCTGCACGTGCTCTACCTCGTCTTCAACGAGGGGTACACCACCAGTTCGGGGCCGGTGTTGCAGCGAATGGACCTGACCGCCGAGGCCGTCCGGCTCACCCGGTTGCTGGACCGCCTGCTGCCCGGCGAGGGCGAGGTCGCCGGGCTGCTCGCGCTGATGTTGCTCACCGACGCGCGCCGGGCGGCCCGCACCGACCGTGACGGGCGGATCGTGCCGCTCGCTGAGCAACGCCGCCAACGGTGGGACGCCGCCGCGATCGCGGAAGGCCAGGCAATACTCACCCGGACCCTCGGCACCGGCCCGGTCGGCCCGTACCAGCTCCAGGCGGCGATCGCCGCACTGCACGACGAGGCGCCGACGGCGGAGGAGACCGACTGGCCGCAGATCCTCGCGCTGTACGACGTCCTCGCCACGGTGGCACCCGGACCGGTCGTCACGCTCAGCCGCGCCGTCGCCCTCGCCATGGTCCACGGCCCGAAGGCCGGGCTCGCCCTGCTCGGCACCCTCGACGCCGACGGCCGGATGGCGCACACTCACCGCCTCGAAGCGGTACGGGCACACCTGCTCGAACGCGCCGGCGACACCGCCGCCGCCCACGAGTCCTACCTCCGGGCGGCCAAGATGACCGCGAGCCTGCCCGAACAGCGCTACCTCGCACTACGCGCAGCCCGGCTGCGCCACCCCGCGCGGCCTGTCGATCCAGCCGGCTGAGCAGCGCTCACCGTCGACGCGCCGGATCGTTGGCGACGAGCCCGCGTCACCGACCGGCTCGCCGAGCTGCCCAGCACCCGCCGGGCCTCCCGGATCCGACACCTTGCTCGCCGCAGGGCCGACACGTACAGTTTGTTGTACGTGAGAGGGGAAGTGACGATGCGAACCATGACCTACTCCGAGACCAGGGCACACTTCGCTGAGGTACTCAACCGCGTCGCTGATGACCGCGAGGAAGTGGTCGTCACGCGTTCCGGTCGTGAGGACGTGGTGATCGTCTCCCGCGAGGACTACGAGTCGCTGCGGGAGACTGCGTACTTGCTGCGCAACCCCGCCAACGCTCGTCGTCTGCTCGCCGCCGTCAGGCGGCTGGAGGACGGCGGTGGCGAGGTTCACGACCTGGCTGAGGTGCCGTGAAGCTCGTCTGGGACGAGAACGTGTGGGAGGACTACCTGTGGTGGCAGGCGCAGGACCGCAGGGTCGTCAAGCGGATCAACGTGCTGATCGTGGACGTGACACGTAACGGCAATTCCGGGATGGGCAAGCCTGAACCGCTCAAGCATGGCTTCCAGGGTTACTGGTCGCGACGCATCACCGATGAACACCGACTGATCTACAAGATCGCCGGCGATGAGGTGCGGATCGCGGCATGCCGCTACCACTACACATGATGTCGTGAACTCTCAGGCTGATCGGGCCTCCGGCTCGGCCGAGGCCTGGACGGGCCGACTCCAGGGTGGTAGCCGCTGATGAGGTCTTACTGTCGTAGAGTCCAGTTGGCGCCCGGGGAGTAGTCCCATGCCTCACATCGCCGTCCCAGCCGACCTGGTCGGCATCTCCGGCCTGATGGCCACCAAGCCCGCCGTCGGCGAGGACGCCTACCGGGACGTTGGTGCTCGACTCGTCCAGAAGGGTTACCAGACGAGCAATGCTCGTCGCCGACGGGGGATAGCTCAGCAGCGCCGCCGATCTGCGGATGTGCGGGCATTTCGGGAGCCGGTTTGCTGCTGGCCATGGGCGATGGCGCGCGGTAGTACTGACACGTGAGGCGCAAACCACCCAAGCCACTGGTGCTGACGGTCGTCGTCGTCGAGGTCGTCTCCGCCGCGCTCGCCTGGCGGGATCTCGCGCGGCGCTCCGACGATCAGGTGCGCGGCAAGAAGAGCATTTGGCGGGCGTTCATCACCATTAACCCCGGAAACTCCCTCGTCTACTGGGCGATCGGTCGCCGCTGACCCGACCGGTCCATGCCGCTGGCCGGTCCTGACTTGATCGTTGTCGTTGCAGGTTTGTTGGCCACGGTCCGTGGCCGGGGTGGCGGCGCTGTTAGGAATGGTGCTGCCAGCGTCGCGGCCGGTGCCTGTCCGGCTTGGGTTGGGCGTTACCCGAACGGGTCGGCATCGTATCCGTTCGATCGGGGCCTTTGGCCCTGTCCGGCCTGGCCGCGACGTAGTAGCGTCCCGCTCGCGATTGTGGACCACGACGCTGGGACGCCGGTGTGCGGCACCGACTTCGCCGGGTCTGCGTCAGATGGGAGATCGTCGGGACCCGGTCCCGGTTCGGCGGCTACCGGCGGCCGACCAGCCCCGGGTGCCGCCGACCGAGCGTTCTCATCGGCCGCCGGCGCTGCCTGCAGGTGCAGCCCCCCCGGGGCGGGAGCCGGCAACTGGCGTCGGGGTCGCCGGGTTCTATGGAGGTGTCTGATGGCTGACCAGATTGAGGTCGGATTGCCACCGTCGGCGGCGCCGCCGCGGCGAACGCGGCGTTGGTATCGACGCCCGGTGTTGGTCGTCCCGCTGGTGCTGGTGCTGATCGCCGCGGTCTGCGTGGTGCTGGTGAGCGTGTTCCGGTCCGGCAACACGTCCAGCAGCACGTCCGGGACCGGGTCCGCGGCCGCGGCGCAGCCGGTCACTACGGTGAACGGCACCGTGCTGGACGCCATGACCGGCCGTCCGGTCACGACGGCGACGGTGGGTGTGGCCGGGCATTCGACCAGGACGGACACCCGCGGCGTTTTCGAACTGTCCGGGGTGCGACCGAATGAGGTCCTGACCATCCGCTCCCGCAATTACGCTTCCGCCACGGTCGCCGCGACGGGCGGCCCGGTCCGGA
>WNGI01009410.1_pt1 | contig 11478 bp, 13 predicted proteins | sample 5400621 | NCBI WGS metagenome assembly WNGI01 (sample SAMN13153374, study PRJNA577476) | soil metagenome | isolation source: 20 cm soil or saprolite under Garry oak tree replicate 1 | place: USA:California | collected 2016-06-15
GGTCTTCCTGGTGCTCGAACGCCAGACAGCCCTGGCCACCGCGCGCGGCAACGAGCTGCGCGCCCAGACTGATCTCAACAAGTCCATCGCTGAGTTACAGCGGGCGACGGGAAATTCTTTGACAGCAAACAATGTGAGCGTGAGCATTCACTGATTAGAATGTCGGTACCGCGCGTGCGCGACTGAATCAGCCCCGTGAAAAGCGGGCCGCTCCCTGATTTAGCTGGTGGTTTGCGAATACCCCAGAACGCGTCGTGCGTCACTTCGTATTTCCAATCGCAGTCCATCATGCGCGGCGATGATTTCTCCCGCCCACAACTCTCTGGCTTTGCTTTCGAGATCTATTCCGTCCCATTCAGGATAGAGATGTGTCAGGACCAGTTGGCGTGGCTCGGCCATCTGCGCGAGGCGCATGGCATCGTTGAGCTCGAGATGTTTTGGTGTCGGCTTGTTGCGCCAGAAAGAGCATTCCAGAATCAAGAGGTCAACGCCGCGCGCGAACGTTGCCAGTTCTTCGGAATATCCAGTGTCCGACGTGTAGACCATCGACGTTCCGTCTTTGTCAGTCAGGCGAACGCCCAGGCTTTCGCGTGTGTGTGGGGTGGAAAAAGTCTGAGCGCTCAGTCCCGGCACCATTTCAAAATCCGCGTTGTCGATTGAAACTTCATGCAACTCGATCGGAAAGGGTTGGGCTAACAATCCATAGTTGTTCGATTCGTCGATCGCTTTTAGAAGATTTCCAATTCCGTTACAGCCAAAAATCCGGAGCGGCTTTTTTCTCTCTTCGGTTTGTGGCGCCCACTTCAATCCAAACAGAAATGACGCCAAACCGCCGCAATGATCCAGATGCAGATGACTAATCCAGATCGCATCGAGGTTGGGCCAGTCCAGGCTTTCTTCGGCCATGCGATGAGCCGAATCTGCGCCGCAATCGAGCAGAACCAAACCATTTGCCGTCTCCAGCCAGAAAGCTGCGGCGGCCCTTTGCGGGTGAGGCACCGAGGTGCCAGAGCCAAGAACGACGAGTTTCATGATGGATTAAGCTAACAACCGATGTGGATGTCGTCAATTGGGGGGCGCTGAGTTAAGTCTATGATCCGGACTCAGGAATCACACGCTGAAGCCTCGCATGGTACGTGACTCGTCGCTCGAGGGATTTTTCCGGAGGAGCGAGATGTTTATAGCTCAAGCCACCAGGAACACTCTAGCTCCGTAGGAGCAGCATGTTTCATTTCGCTCCTAAAGGAGCTTGGAACATATTGAGTCGTCCGGGCTATAAATATTGCGCGCCTAACGGCGCGGAGTTTCTTGGCCATGTTTTTCTTCTATCCTCGCTTGTTCTCAGATCAGGTTATCGCGTATTCTGACGCGCTCCGATCCCGAAACCCTGGTTGAACTTAATAAATCAGCACTGAGCCATGAGCATCAAATCAGATAGGTGGATACGTCGCATGGCGCAGGAATGCCGCATGATTGAGCCTTTCGAGCCTCATCAAGTGAAGGACCCATCAGGTGAAGGAGATTGACGGCCGGCGGGTCGTCTCGTATGGCACTTCCAGCTATGGCTATGACGTGCGGTGTGCTGATGAATTCAAACTCTTCACTAACGTGTACAGTGCGATTGTGGATCCCAAGAAGTTTGACGATAAGAGTTTCGTCGACATGAAAGCTGATCATGTGATCATTCCACCAAATAGTTTTGCTCTCGCGCGAACGGTGGAATACTTTCGCATCCCACGGAACGTCATGACGATCTGTCTGGGGAAGAGCACCTACGCCAGGTGCGGAATTATTGTCAACGTAACGCCACGTAACGCCATTCGAACCCGAGTGGGAAGGATTCGTGACGCTGGAATTCTCTAACACGACGCCAATGCCCGCCAAGATCTACGCCAACGAAGGTGTAGCGCAGGTTCTGTTTTTCGAGGCCGATGAAGTCTGTGAAGTCTCTTACAAGGACCGGGGCGGAAAGTATCAGGGCCAGAAAGGTGTCACTCCCCCGAAGCTTTAGCTATTACTGGTCTCGTTTCTGATGGGCAACGCATGGAAGAGAAGAAGTGTTTGAGCTTCGAAAGGCTTGACCCGAAAGCGCTGCTACCTACGCGTGGGAGTCCTTCTGCCGCCGGACTCGACCTTTATTCGATCGAAGCAGTTAGTTTGCAGCCGAGAGAACGCCGGTTGATCCGTACGGGTCTTGCGGTCGATATTCCTCAGGGCTATTACGGTCGCCTCGCCCCGCGATCCGGATTGGCCACGCGGAAGGGAATTGATGTTCTGGCCGGCGTCATCGATGCCGACTATCGCGGTGAAGTAGGCTGTCTCCTCTACAACGCCGGGGAAGAAATAATAGACTTGCCGGCCCAGACCAGAATTTGCCAGTTGATCATCGAGAAGATAATTACGCCAGACGCGGTCTGGGTTGACAGCCTTGCCGAAACCAGTCGCGGAAGTGGAGGTTTTGGTTCCACTGATGGAAGTTAAACGTGAAGCGTTCTGAGGTCAGTACCGAGAGCGGTAGCGACCGGGTCTGTCGGACGCGGACTCTGCCAAGACCGCGTGGTTGTGCAAAGCCGGTCAACTCTGGGGTTCCTTAGCACCCACGCCGCGGCTACATGGACATATGCGAACTGGCATCGCTCCAATCCGATTGGCCTGTCGAGCCGCCCAGAGCGCGCACCTGTATCGTGTAAGTTTGCCCGGGAATAAGTCCTTCGAACGCAATGCGCTTCGAATCACTGGCGAAGACACTAGGCAGCCAGTCCGAGCCGTCGAGCTTTGCACGTCCTTCGTACATGTTCCTGTTTTTCACCGGACTGACCTTCACCAACAGTTGGCCGGCCCCGCCATTGGTGATTGTCACACTCTCCGGCCGCTCCAATGGAACTGACGCTCCCTTGGTACCCTGAGCTTCAAACCCCGAGCCGAGCAGCAGCACTAGATCGCCGTTGGCATTCATATGCACATATGCGGCCAGTAGCCGAAGCATCCCAATGAGCGCCTCGCGAGAGTTGTTCTTGGCGGCAGTAGCGACAGTCCCGCCCGACTGGGCCGCGGAGATGCGGGAGGTGAGATCCTCAATGGCCGTTTGCAGGGTGGCCATCGTGACTGGCGGCGCCGGATAGGTGACATTGCCGGTCATCCCATTGAGGACCCCCTGCGCAAAATTGTCCAGTTCCATGTCTGAGATTCTCGCGAAACCCAGTGAGACTTTGGCTATCATAAGCGGTTCCTTTCGATTTGGGTCTCGGGTTGAAGTTTGACACGGGCGGCTATTGTTAGCAGCTCACGGCCAAAGACCTACCAGCCGAACCTTGGGTATTGATCCGGATATCCGAGATCCAAGTCAGTAAAGCCCGGTCACTTGCGAGGCGCGTCGAGACTGCAGCTTATACGCGTTTATCTCGACTTTGCAAGGTTCGATAGTTCATTTTCCAGGTCTGCTTTGTCGTCTCGCAGGTCTGCTCAAAACTTAATCAGATCTGCATAGAGATTTCGCAGGTCTGTTAGAGAAATCTGCAGACCTGTAGAAGATCTCTGCAGGTCTACATGGAAAGCTTTCAGGTCTGCAGCGAAAGTGCGCAGGTCTGTATAAAAATCTAGCAGGTCTGCACGAAGATTTTACAGGTCTGCAAGTAAATTCAGCAGGTCTGCTTAGTAGCTTAGCAGACCTGGTTTGTAACTTAGCAGCTCTGCTGGATTGCACATCAAAGGCCAGCGCGGCCGTCAACACGCTCGCTAGAAAGACGATTCCGGGTTTCAGGTTTCTCAAACGTGCAACGCTACTTCTTACTTATCACCACCCGCTGGATCGTTGGCGGCAACTCGCGCCATTCGCTTTGCGCAAACCCGGCGTTGCGAAACATAGTCTCGAGCTCAGCAAAGGTGTAAGCATCGCCGCCCGGCGTGCCCCCGAGCATCATCAGACTGAAAGCCGCGGCTTGCGGAGGCGATACTCGATCAGGATTAGGCATAAACTCCAGGGTGACCGCTCGCCCGCCATCGGCTAATGCGCCGTGGACCTTGCGCAACAACATCTCACAAGTTGCCGGATCGAAGTGATGAAGGAAGTTTGTCAACAGGACGATGTCATAGCCGGTGCCATAATCAACATCAAACGCACTGCCGGCTTTGGTTTGATAACGGTCCGATACGCCGGCGGCTTGCGCGTTTTCCTTTGCTACCTCCAGCACGCCGGCCCAATCGACGGCCGTGACCTCAGCCTGTGGGTTCCGCTTGGCGAAGGCCAGGCCGTACAGACCATGACCGGCTGCGATGTCCAGAATTCTTAATTTCTCGTTGGCATTCGGGTCCACTATCGGAGCCAGGAGCTGCGCGGGCAAAGCCATCATGGGCGCCATCGCGCGCGCGAACTTTACCCAGACCGGATGGTCAGGGGCAATCGTGCCTTCTTCAGAAATAGAACCGCCCTTCCGCACCACTGCGGTCAGGTCTTTGAAATTGTCAGTCAGCATCGGTGACAGCATGAATTCGATCACTGTACCCATGTAGGCCGGGGAATTCTTGTCGAGAAACATCGCCGAGTCAGCCGTTAAGCCGTACTTGTTATCTTCCTTAGTCAGAAAACCAATGATGACCAGATAGTCGCAGAGAATTCGCGTGCCTCGCTGAGATGCACCAGAAGCCTGGGCGATTTCATTTGCGGTTGTGTTCCCAGCCGCGATTGCGCTGAACAAGCTGAGTTCGATTGCGGCTTTGATGGCCTCGGTTCGTTGGTGTGCGTTGATCGTATCGAATAAGAGCGCAGGAGTTGGTTGATTTGCAGTTTGTGTTTCAGGCGCCATGACTTGTTCGTTTCCCTTCTCAGAATGAATGGTTCTGCCAGGCACAGAAACTGATCGCGACAAGCAGAAACCGGATTAGGTGTGGAAAAAGCCTACCGAAGATGGAAAGAAAAGTCTAACCAGGTCTTCTCAGAGCGTGGATTGAAAGATATTAGTTAAGGTTCAGCGTGGCCGGTTGCGCGAGACCTTCGATAGTCAAAACCAAGCCTCGCGGCGAAGATACCGGGGCTTTCTCAGGTGAAAGAAAAATGATGAAGCCCTGGCGGCGGCCTTCAGCATGAGTCAGAGGGCTTTTCAGATTCAGTTCGTAAGCGCGGAACTCCTGCTCGAATGTTTTGCGCGATGAAGGGTTGTAAAGGGATGCGCCGTTCGCTTTCAGAATCCGAGCGATGGCCTGCTTGGCGGACACTGCTTTCCATTTCGTACCGGCAGAGTCAGTCAGCCGAAAACGAATTTTCTCCAGCTCGATTGCCTCGCCGCTGTTGTGGTTAATCTCGACCCGCACTGGAAGCAGTCCAGCCAACTGTAGGTTTGACTCAAATAATTCCTGACTCTCTTCGTCAGTTAGCATCGGCGCTGCCCGGAAGGAGATCGAGCCCAGGTTGGTAGACGAGACCGTAGCCGGCATTGGCGGGAGTGCTGCTACAGGTTTCACATGAAAAAGGGAACCACCGCACGAAGTGGTGAACAGGAGGGTGAAAGCAAACGCAGTCGTAATCCAGGCAAAGCAAAACCGATGATCCGCTGGTACAGGATTTGGGTTTGGTTTGCTGGCCACCATCGCGCGAATCTTGCACGTCCGGCGATTATCTGTCAATCGGCGGCAGGATTGCGCAATGGGCAAATGGCGAGCGTCAGTGCTTCTTTATGATTGACTTGCGACGAACTCTGATCGGCGCCCTGGCGCTAAGTAGGTCCTTATGACGATGGTTGAGAATGTAACATAGCCCCTGGTGGGTCAGTCCCAACATTCTCGCTGCACGCGTAACACTGCCGCCGGCTTTCTCCAGAGCGATCCTAATGAGCTCGCTCTCACGCTTGTGCACTTCCTGTTCAAAGGAGCCAGGGATTAGATTCTCGCTTTTGCCGGTAGCTACATTCGCCATGGCCAGGCGAGCGCACGAGCGAAGCCGCCCCATGATTTCCAAACTTAACTGATCTCCGAGCTTATGGTCGGCTTCCTGGTACATGGTGCCAATCTCATTAGGTGAGAGAAAATTCTTGACTTCCTCAAGGGTGGTCAGAAATATCTCTCCGGATAGTTGAGAATTGCCGGACGTTTCAGCTACATGCGCGGCACGTTTCAAAATACCGAGTGCTGACTGATAGCGTCCCATGCGGGCCAGGGCGATGCCTTGCGCTTCCAGGGCCTCTGCCAACAATGACTGTTCGCCTCCGCCTTCAAATGTCGAAGCGGCTGAGAAAGCTATCTTCTCAGCTTCAATGTAACGACCCTGGGCCAGGAAAACTCGCGCACGCGTTTCGTTAACCTGTGCCGCCGTTCCCACGTCTCCAATTTCAGTGAATACAGCTCGGGACCGATCCAAATGCTCAATAGCTTCCCTATAGCGACCCAACGCGCGGAAGATGTGGCCCGTGTTGTTTTCAACGCGAGCCAGATAGCGCTTATGATTGGCCTGTTCGAAATGAATTCCGGCCGCGGCATTCTCTATCAGAGCGCGATCAAGGTTTTCGGATCCACCCAACCTGTCATAAGCCATCGCCTTCTGCATGTGAAACGTTCCGACGACGGCTGGGTCGTCCACGTCATCAAGCAACGGAGCTGCATGTTCCAGGAGCGAGAGGGCTTCAGCAAAACTGTTTGAAGAGATTTCGACGATGGTAGCGTTCACTAGAATCCGAAGTTGTAGCAAGGGGTCCTTCGCCCGCCCCAGGGCCTGTTGAAACCAAACCCGAGCTTCGTCCATCGCGCCTTCGCGCCAGTAACAGACAGCGAGATCACTTTGGGCTTCGGCAATCTTGTCGGGCTCGTTAAGGCCCTCAAAGGCACGAAGGCTCTCACTAATTAAGTCCTTGGCAAACTCCTGAGCACCCCCGACCTGGCCCGAACTGCCCAGCCATCCCGACAACGCGCCTACCCTTCCCAGCACATCGGCCTGTTCCATTGCGCTCAAACCGTCTAGCGAAGGGCGCTTGCCGATTCCACACCAGAAGTCGCCGAGGGCCTCGCTAGCGGCCTCGTAATCTCCGCGAATTTGTAGTTGCTTTGCGATTTCGCATTTCACGCTGACCGCCGAACTCACAGTGGCCTCAGCGCGAGGGGATTTCGTTACGATTTTGGTTTCCATTTGAACCTCTTCCAAGTGATTAAGGTAAAACTAGCAATAATAATTGCTAGCAGTGCTATTATGCCGCCGCTTCAAACCACTACGGTGTTCGCTGGCGTCTTGATTCGGCGATCGCCCGCATAAGAAGGAAAGTCACAATGACAAAATTAATGCAGTTTCTTGGTATCTGTCTGCTGGTCGTGTCGATGGCGACCGTTGGCTGGGCCGATGGAGGTATTACACAGGGTCCAACCCTGACGTCTCCACTGCCGCCACCTGCAGAATGCACGACGAACTGCACCAACAGCCAAACAACTCCTCCGGCGCCGGACGCTACAGTTGACACAGTCGACGTGGTGAATGTGTTGGTCACCTGGCTCGTTGAGTCGATTCTATAGCCTGGGGCACAGCGCCCGACTTCTAATACTACAAAACAATCGTCCGCGGCTGGCGCGGAATAACATACGTGTCTGCAGTCGTCGTTCGAATCGAAGCCAGCCTGAGTTTCACAGGCTAGCATCGTACATCTAGTCGAGTATTCAAAGCAATAGGGAGTTTAGGAACAGACCCTTGAAGCTTTGCTAACCGCCTCACAACCCGCGACGGGACGTTTCTCTGGTTGATGCGGCAGGTAAGAACCTTGCTTGAGCGCTAGTGGAACAGCGGCCGAACCGGGAAAGCGTCTTCTAAGGCGTCGACGCTGGAATTCCGTCAGAAGCAATATCCATCCGGGCGCCTAAATGATGTAACTGAGTCGCGTCGACCATATTCAGACCTTTTTCGCGCACGGTCTTGAAGCTGGGCAGGATCTCGTCTACCGGGGCCTGCATGACGCCCTTGCTCCGCTTGTAACCAGTGAAATCCAGATAGAGATGCTTGCGCATGAAACGATCGGGAACGCCGGCGAAGCGATATAGCGGGTACTTGATACCGTTGCCAAAGAGTTTGCGCCCAAGCAGGTAGTAATAGAGCGGCACGCCGAGCGAGAACTTCATCGACGCGTTCGTTCTGCCGTGCCAGAACTGCAAGTTGTATTTCCAGCAGGTATAAAAGAACTCCCACTGAAGGTCAGTCATCTCGATAAGCTTGGCACCATCCTTTTGCTGCATCCGCGTATTCTCGAGCGGAACGAAGAACGTCGGAACAAAGGTGCCCTTAGCGTCGCGCAGATCGTAAAGCAGGTTGAGCGACTCTCTGGTGTCTGCATCGGTCTCTCCCGGCAATCCGATGATGAAAGTGCAGAACGGGAACCAGTTGTTCTTATTAAGGATTTCCATGCCCTTGAGCACCACGTCGCGCCACTGATGGGCTTTGTAAGGATAAGCTTTGCCCTTCATGAAAATATCGAAGAGGCGCGGGCTGCCGGTTTCCAAACCGATGATTGGATCAGTCATGCGATGATCGGGATCAGTCGACTCTTTATGTTGCACATGCGAGTAGGGCACAATCAAAGGGGTAAGCCGCTCAACCACAGTTGGATCCTTAACCACCGGCGCCATCGTAATATGGGACGTCTGCAGGGTTTCAATTCCGGGGACGCTCTTGACGCTCTTGAGCATAGTTTCGAGCGCCGGGATATTTGTTTCGAAGTTCGCTCCCTGCTCATAGAGAAACATGTCTTCGGTAGCGAGCAGGATCTCCGTCGCGCCTTCACCTGCGTTGACGCGCACGCTCTCCATGATGTGCTCCAGCGGGAACGACCGACCCACTTTTGTTGCTGGTCCGCAGAACTGACAACCGCGCCCGCACCCGCGGGTGATTTCAACCACGCCAAAGGTCGACCGATGCCGGACCACTGGGATTTCTTCCACGGTCGGCTGCATGCTCTTGGGCACTTTGATGATGCGCTCAAGCGTGGGATCGCCGGCCATCATTCGTTTGAAGAGATCGCTGAAGACTCGTTCAATCTCGCCATCGATCAGGTAATCGACGTTGAATTCGTCCAGTCGATTCGCCCGTTCCAGTTGCCACGCTCCCGGACCCCCGATGACGATCTTGGGTTTGAACTTCTTGATAACCGGATGTGTGACGATCTTTAGAAACTCGGCAGCATTTATGGGGATCAAGTTCTTACCGGCAATTTTTGAATAAACATCGGTGGCGTATGAGATGCCCAATGGATTATGAGCGTGAATCGCCACCACCTTGGTTTCAGGCCCGACAAATTTCTCGAGATTTTCGAGATAGCAAACGACGACTTCCTCTTCCGCGTACTCTCGAAGGAGTAGGGTCTCAACCATTCTTAAGCCATTTGGCACATACTTCGCCCGTCCATCCGGCCACGACTCATTAATCAGCGTGTCGGGATTCATCCATTTGTGGCCGTATTTCGCCGGAATGGTCGCCGACAACATCTGTTGCCAGATGCTGTGGTGCCACTCACTCGCCTCGCTTGATGACGCAGTCAAAACGATTTTAGGTGAACCCAAGGAGAGCCTCCCGCTAAATCACTGAAATGAAAAGTTCTGCAAAAGGAATCAGGCAAACTCGCGCATCGTGCTATCGGGGCGGATTCTAGCACCTGTGGCTCTGCCTGCCAAGCTTAATATCCGAGGTTCGAGCTGTTCGATATCCGAGGGTTCGAGCTATTCGGGCTCTCAGATATGTACGCTCCCGCACACATGTGATATAGTCCGCACGTATCTGACTGGCTGACTTGATAATTTGGCTAGCGCTTCGTAATTGCATCGCCCTTATTCCCGTCGCTTTAAGTGGCTGTGTGTGAGTATGAGTTTCGAGTGAATGCTCGACGCATTGCCAGGACGAGGAAATCGAAAAAATGAAAATTCTATTGTACAACCCGGATAATGGTGTGACTAAGAACTTCATGCCGCACCTGTGGATGTTTCTGCTTAAGGGACTTACACCTCCTGGCCACGAAGTCTTGCTGATTGATGGTAATGCAAAGCCAATGAACGATCAGGAGTTGGTGCACTTCATTCAGGAGGAGAAAATCGGTCTGGTTGGCATCGGTTCAATGACCCGCATGATTCAGAAAGCCTATCGAGTGGCTGATGTGGTACGCGCTGCCGGGGTGCCGGTGGTGATGGGCGGCCCGCACGTAACCGAACTACCAGATGAAGCTCTGGGAAGAGATGGCGGACCAAGGCATGCCGATGCGGTGGCTCTGGGCGAAGCTGATGAGACCTGGCCCAAGATCGTCGAGGATGCTGCGCGAGGCCAGCTTAAGGATGTATATGAGCCAGTCGATGAGTCAGGCAAGGAACAAAAGCCGAGCCTGCAACCTTATCCGGTTATCCCCTGGGACACAATCGATCTCGATCAGTTCAATTTCATTCCCAAGGTCTTTCGTCGGTTCACCGAAAAATATGGCTCGGGCGTCAGCTACTTCAATACGATTCCGGTCGAGTCGGGACGCGGCTGTCCATATGGCTGTGAGTTCTGTACTGTCACCGGATTTTTCGGCGACTCGATTCGTTTTCGCTCGAATGAAAGCGTTGTCAACGAACTGTTACTATTGAAACAGCGTGCGGAGAGAGATCGCGGCAAAATTACCATCTTCTTCATCGATGACAATTTTGCGATCAATATCAAACGAACAAAGTCGCTATTGCGAGACATCATTGCTGCTGACGCACAACTGCCCTGGATCGCCCAGATCAGCGCCAACCTGCTTCGTGATGAAGAATTAGTGGATCTGATGGCCGACGCAGGCTGTAAATGGGTATTCATCGGGATGGAATCAATCGATCCGACGAGTCTGGCCGGGGTGAGTAAGAGCTTTAACAAACCTGGCGAATACGCCGCAGTCCTCAATCGTCTCGCGCAGCGCAAAATCTACGCGATCACTTCGTTCATCTTCGGTTTGGACAACGATACACCCGGTGTGGCTGACCGTACCCTCGAGCAGATCGCGAGTTGGCCGCCGGGAATGCCTGTTTTCAGTCCGCTCGTTCCGTTACCGGGGACTCCGACTTATAAAAAGCTCGGAGCTGAAGGGCGCCTGACGCGACCAAAGCACTGGATGCATTTCGAGCACAACAAAATGGCCCATACGCCTCTCAAGATTTCTATTGACGAGGCCCAGATCGAACTCGATAGAGCATGGACTACATCCTACAGCCCGAAGAATAACGAGCGCGCGATTGACTGGTTTAAGGGAGAGGCGATCGACGATCAGATCATGCTCTTGATCATGCGTATGTTTTTCCGCGGCATATATTTCCCACAAAGGAATGCGCGAGTCTGGACCCGGCTAATTGCCCAGAACCATCGGCCCATTCTTCGGCTGGTCAAAGAGGGTTACGGCAAATATCGGGAAGGACGACGCAGCGCTTCTACAGTACCAGCCGAGATCGGCTAGCCAAAACGTCTTAGGACGATTTTTCCCGCAGAACAACTGTGCGAGGTATTTTCTGTAGATCCGG
>WNGI01005441.1_pt1 | contig 11477 bp, 7 predicted proteins | sample 5400621 | NCBI WGS metagenome assembly WNGI01 (sample SAMN13153374, study PRJNA577476) | soil metagenome | isolation source: 20 cm soil or saprolite under Garry oak tree replicate 1 | place: USA:California | collected 2016-06-15
CGAAACGCGGCAGCCACAGGAACGCGGCGGCGGCGGCAACGGCCAGCCCCGCGAGGGCGAGCAGTACGCGCGGCGCATGGCTGCGCTCGGGCTCGCGCGGCGGCTGCGGCACGGCCGTCTGGCGCAACTCCTCCCACAGGGCCTGTCCGTCCACGACGCCGCGCGCCGGCGCGCCCGGCGGCGAGACGGATCGCAGCGCCGCGGGCGGCCGATCCCGAAGACCCGTCGGATTGGCCGGCGGCGCCTCGCGCGGCGGCTCGGCGGTCTCGAAGTCGAAAGAGAGGGTGTCGTTCAGCGCCGCATCGAGCTCATCGATGATTTCGCGCATCGAGGCCGGGCGCTGCCTCGCATCCTTGGCGAGCATGCGCTCAATCAGCGCGCCGAGCTGCCGCGGCATCGGCGCGGCGGGCTCGAGCGGCGGCACGGGCTCGCGCTGCACGCGCTGGTCGTCGAAATGCGGGTAGTGCGGCGGGTAGCGCGACAACAGCTCGTACGCGAGCGCGCCGAGCCCGTACACGTCGTCCGCCGGCGCGGGGGGCTCGCCGCGCAGCTGCTGGGGACTTGCGCTGAAGGGCGACAGCGCGCGCGGCGACTCGCCGCCGGCATCCAGCATCCGGGCGGAGGCGCCAAAATCTGCCAGCTTCGCGCGGCCGTGCGCATCGAACAATACGTTGCCGGGCTTGAGGTCGCGGTGGATCACGCCCCGCTCATGCGCGTGCTCGAGCGCCTGCGCGATCTCGAGCAGCACCGGAACGATGGCGAGGTAGCCTGCGCCCCGCAGCCGGCGCAGATCGCCGCCGGGCGCCAGCTCCATGGGCAGCAGCAGCGTCGCGCCGTCCTCCCGCTCCGGGGCAAACACCTTGAGGATCCCGGGATGATCCAGGCGGCTGGCGCTCTCGTGCTCGTGCAGCAGCGCGGCCCACGCGGTTGCGCTGCTTCCTGCCGCCGGGTGCAGGACTTTCAGCGCGACGTCGAGCGCGCGCTCCGGATCATGCGCCCGCCAGACTTCACCCTGCCCGCCGCTGCCGAGCCGTTCGCGCAGGATGTAGCGGGCCTTCGGCGCACGTCCGGGATTCGCGCTCACCGCCTCGGTCATGACTCCATCAGTGTGCCGCATCCACCGCGACCGGTACCGGGGGCACGGGAGCGGGTTCGGGTTCCACCCGCACCGGAGTGCCGTTCTCCTCCAGGTACAGATCGTGCAGCATCTTGCGCCACTCGCGGTACTGCTCCTCGGCGGTCCCGGTGAGCTTGAGCGTGCGGCCCTCGACGTCGATGACCTGCGGCGCCACCTCGGACTGGAACGTGTCCGACATTTCCTTGAGCGCCTGGGCGTGCACTTTCGCGTCCGCGTACTTCTTCAATCCCGACAGAACGGCCGCCGTGCCGCCGATGGCGCCGCCGTAACGCGCCGCAGACTGAACGCGCTGGCAGTTGTAGTCGTAGACGTTGCACTGGTTGGGCACGAACACGCTCGCCAGCACCGCGGCCGCGCCGAGGTAGGTGCGGGTGCGCGCCTGGTTGAGCGCGCGCTGCTCCTTCTCGATTTCCTCGAAGCTCGCGCGTCGCCACTGGCCATAGGAGAGGCTCATCTGGTCGCTGAAATTCGCGTAGTAGCCGTTGACGGTGTCGATCACGCCCGCGTCGCGCTGACGGATGCGCTCGACGCGCGTGGCGATCGGATCATCGGCGGCTGGCAGGCGCGCCACCTTGACCAGGCCCTTCGGGTCCTTCGCGAGGTAGCCGCCCATTGCCGCGGGCGCCAGATCACCCGCGAACGCCAGCTGCGTGACGCGGCGGATGTCTCGCCGGTCGCCGGCCTGCAGGGCCTCGCGCGCCGCAACCATGTCGTTGGCGATGGCCGAGTACACGTTCTGGAACGGGTCGCGTGCCTTCAGGGCAGCGTCGGTCTTGTAGGCGCCGGTATCCGGCGGGCTCTGGTAACGGCGCGCGTCGATCCAGACACGCCCGGTGGAGTCCCTGACCGTGATCTCGAGCGCGAGCTTCGCGCCGGTAGACTCGAGGATCCGGCCCGACACGATCACGTCGATGAACTGCGCAATTTCGGGAGCCACGCGCACGGCTCCCCACTGTCCCGAGGACTCGAGCGTGCCGCGCAACAGCGTTGCCATGTAGCGCGACTCGGCCTGGCGGATGTCCGGGTTGATGCGCTGCTTGTCGAGCGCCTTGGCGTCCAGGTTGGGCGGGATGCCGGGGTCGAAGGGATGCACGGCCACATCGAGCAACTCGTCCGGCGGGATCTGGCGGTCAGCCTGGACGGGGTTGAGCCTCGGCAGCGGCTTGGATTCCTGCATGACGCAGCCGCCTGCGGCGAGCAGCGCCGCGCAGCCCGCGACCGCGAGCACCAGCGGCCGCGCCCATCGCAACTCATGCATCAGCTCTCGCATCCTTACTTCCCCTGGGCATTCCTCTTGTAGTCGATGTATTCCTGCCAGAGCTTCTCCTTCAGCTCCGGATCGGTCTCCTGCTGCGCCGCCTGTCGCAGCCGGCGCGCCACGACATCGTCGTCGCTGCCGTCGGGGATCTCACGCGCGCTCGCGCCGTTGCCGGCGTTGTCGTCGGGTTTCTTGCCGGCCTTCTCGGACTTCAGGTCGCCCGAAGGATCGCGGGGCTTGGCCCTGCCCGGGTGCCGGCCCGGGACACCCGACCTGTCCGTGTCCTCCTGCGGCGCCTCGGTGGATGCGGTGCCCGGGGAGTCGGCGCTCTTGTCCGCACCCTTTTCGTCGGCGGTGGCGCCGCCGGCCGCGGTCGCCCGGCGCGCATCGCGCTCCTGCGCAACCCGTTGCTGTTCGGTGCGCAGCTCGGCATCAAAGGAGCCGAGCGAATCATTGAGCTGCTTGTCGATCGCCGCCCGACGCTCGTCCGATGTCTGTCCCGGTCCGTTTGCGCCCGCCTCTGCCGCAGCGCCCGGCCCGCCGCCCGCAGGCGCGGCGCCCGATACCGGGTCAGCGGCGGCGCCGGTGCTCGCCGTGGCCGGCTGCGTGGCGGCTGTCGGGACCGCGCCGCCCGCGCCGCCCTGCCCGCGTGACGGCGACGACGGCGATGACGCACAGCCCGCGCTCAGCAGCAGCGCGCTGATCAGCAGGGGGTAATTCGGCGCGGTCGTGCTCATCGCTCACTTCGAGGACGCCGGTCTGTACTTGGCGGGCTCGACGCCGGTGTCGTCCGCGCCCGTAAAGAAGGTGCGCAGCTGGCCGGCCATGCGATCGCAGGCCACGCCCTGTACGCGCGCGATGAAGGGCAGCGGCACCACCGCACCGACGATGGCGGAAGTCCCGGTCACGTTGGTGCCGACACTGCCGGCGGCTTTCGCCTGCTTGATGTCCCAGATCGTCGCCTCGTAGTTGGTTTCCTTCTCCCACCAGCCGAAGCCGATGCAACCCGCCGCGCCCGGCGCCGCGCCGCAGGCAATGCTGCCGCCGCCGTCGGTCTTGCGCGTGCCGCCGTCGAGCCAGACGATGTAACGCACGTGCGACGCGGCCACCTTCTCGGCGAGTCCCGGTCGGGTGAGCAGCTGCTCGACCGCCTCGGGGCGCGAGGGCGCCGTACCCGGCTCGAACCACGGGAAGGTCGAATCGAGAAAGTCCTGGTGGCCGCGGACGGCGATGGCGCTGTCGCCATGGCCCGCGAGTCCGCCGCCCACGCAATCCATGAAGCCTTCCTCGGCGGCGGCGCCCTCGACCCGGGGCTTGGGGAGGATGACCACCGCTTCGCTCTTCTCGATCCGCGTGTGCAGCTCGCGCGACTCGTCCACGCGCGACTGCATGCAACCGGGCAGCGCGGCGATCGCGGCCAGGGCGAGGGCGCTGTGCGACACGATGTAGCGGCTGTTCATGGTGGACTCCCCGTCAGTCCTGCGCGCGACCCGATCGCCCCGCGCGACACTGAGCCAGCACCCAGTATGCCACCGCTCGGGGTGTCTGACCGCGCCCCCTGGGATCCGGTTCCCGCGGGGCCGGGAACGCCTACAGGCCCAGGCGCAACTGCGCGCCGGCGGGAGCCGGCGGACAAAACAGGGCTGTATTGAGTGGGTCGCGCGCAGCGGAGTTCAGGTTCAACCGGTGGCAGGCGATGCGGAAACGGTTCCTGAGCAGGACCGCGTACGGCCCGGTGCCGCGCATGCGCGAGCCGAAGCGCGGATCGTTGTCACGCCCCCCGCGCATGGCGCGAATCAGCGACATCACGTGCTCGGCCCGCTCGGGGTAGTGCTGCGCCAGCCACTCGGTAAACAGGTCCTTGATTTCATACGGCAGACGCAGCAGCACGTAGCCGGCCCAGCGCACCCCGGCCTGCGCGGCGGCGCCGAGAATGCCCTCCATTTCGTGGTCGGTGAGGGCCGGAATCACCGGCGCCACGAGCACGCCGCTGGGAACCCCGGCGGCGCTGAGCTCCTTCAGCGTCCGCAGGCGCGCCTGCGGGGAGGCGGCGCGCGGCTCGAGCCTGCGCTTGAGCTCGGCGTCGAGTGTCGTGACGCTGACTGCGACGCTCGCCAGGCCCTGGCCAGCCAGCTCGGTCAGCACGTCCAGGTCGCGCAGCACGAGTGCGCTCTTGGTGACGACGGTGACCGGATGCCGGGTGCGCGCCAGCACTTCGAGGATCGAGCGGGTGACCTGCATGCGGCGCTCCACCGGCTGGTAGGGGTCGGTGTTCGCGCCGAGCATGATGGGCTTGCAGACATAATCTGGCCGCGCGAGCTCGGCTTCGAGCAGTTTCGCGGCGTCGGCCTTGTAGAACAGGCGCGTCTCGAAATCCAGGCCCGGCGAGAGCCCCATGTAGGCGTGGCTCGGGCGGGCGTAGCAGTTATGGCTCACTACGCCGTTGGCGATGAAATCCCCGGTCTCGGTGGTGATGTCGGAGAGGCGCATGGTCTTGAGCGGCTCGATGCTGACAACCCTCAAAGGAGCGTCGCTCTTGACGGCCTGGCCGTCGATGTCAAGTTTTCGGGAGATGGCGGGTGAGACCGTGTGGAAAAAGCGCAGGTGCTCGCGAAGTCCGCCCGTCAGTCTCACGACGTCGATCGGTTTCCTGTCTTCATGATGGATGTGTTCGACGACGAACGTGAAGTTAAAGGCTCGCAGGCACTCGCGGATCCAACCAATGATTTCGGCGTCCGTGTTTTTTATTCGCAGGACGGTTTGGCTGAAACTGCCTTCGGCATCGAATATCCCGGCGATGAAACCCGCCGACCACTCTCTTGTTGGAGATGTTGGCCACGAGATGAGTCCGCGAATCGATTGCACCCTCGTGAAGGAGTGCGCACTGATCGCGTGCATCGCCCGCCTGCTACCGACGGCTGCCTGGAACAAAGATCCATTGGTAGAGATATCGAAGTTGAGAAGATAGTTGCGCGCCCTCACGAGGGCTTCCTGATCGCACAGCGCGAGGCGAAACCGGTGTGATTTGCCTGCGCTTCCATCCTTCCGTAGATAGTCGACTGTTCCCAGATGAGCATCGCCGCGAATCATGCCGCAGAGATAACCCCGGCGGTAATCGTCGTTGCTACGCACCGGCTCCGCAAACGCGCCGGTGCCCATGAGCTTGTTGGACGTGGTCAGATGCGGACGGCGCGCCCTGCCCCATTCGGCGCCGGTTACGAATTTCCAGCCGCGCTCGGTGAGAAAACGGTGATCGCCGCTGGTCACAAGCGTCGTGCCGTCCTCCAGTGTTGTCCGGAAGGCGGGCTTGATGGTGCTCCAATGCGCGAGCACGCGGGACTTCACGTAGCGTCGATCCCATCCGGTGCGCCGGGTTCCGTAGATCTCATCGCCCACCCGCAGCTCGGATATCGCGCGCGTCCGTCCGTCCGCCAGGAGGATCGGCGTATCACCTGAGGTACAGTAACTGCACGCATGCTCACAGCCTCGGTAAGGATTGATCGACTGCTCAAAGGGAATGTCGGGCGAGTCGTTGTGGCTGATGACCGAGCGCGCACGCTCAGGCTCGAGCGTCGTGGCGATGCTCTCGGGTGAGTCCTCGAGGTACCAGCCGTCATCCACCGCCTCGAGCTTCTGAAGATCGAAGCGGCCGGGAGGATTCGAGAGCGCTCCCCTGCCGGTGAAGGTCTGCCGGCCTGTGATCGTGCGGCGCATTGTCTTACTGTATATATATACAGGTCACCAGTAAAGCCGCCTGCGGCAAGCGCAAAAACACCGCGGCGACAGGTACTTAATGTCTACAGCTGCCCGCCGGTGGCGCGGTATCAGACGGGAGACGCATCGCGCGCTGCGCGTTCGGGCGGCTCAGCATGGGCGCAGCACCGAAGCGGAGATCCGGCTGATCCTTGAGGCGGCTGTAAAGCCCGAGGGCCGCGTCAAGCTCGGATCTTTGTTGGCGCAAATTGGTCGCGAGGCGGGTGGAGTGGACCTTCACATCGAGCGCGATCCAACGCCCACCGCCCCGGTGAGCTTCGAGTGATTCTGCTCGACACCAACGTCATCTCCGAGCCGCTCAAGTTAAACGGTGACCCCGCAGTCGTGGCCTGGATCGATGCGCAGGTTGTCGAGACGCTCTACCTGTCTACTATCAGCGTGGCGGAGCTCCGGTACGGCATTGCGACTCTACCCGATGGAAAGCGAAAGGCTGGGCTAGGCGCGAGCATGGATGAGCGGGTTCTGCCTCTTTTTCGATCGCGTATTCTTCCCTTCGACCTCGAGGCGGCCGAGGCCTGTGCCGTGCTGCGGGCGCGAGCGCGGGCTGCGGGGAAGGGCATGGGGACCGCCAACAGCTACATCGCGGCCATCGCGACGGTCAAGGGCCTCACCGTGGCAACGCGAGACACCCAACCATTCAAAGCCGCAGGGGTGCAAGTCATCAATCCCTGGGAGCAGGGGAGTTAAGGCCGCAGTCGTCAGCTCACCAGCCGCAGCGAAAACGGATAGCGATACGCCCCGCCCTCACTCGCCTTGATGGCGGCGATCAGGGTCATCACCAGCCACGCGATGAACAGCGCGCTGCCCAGCAGGAAGCCGACGAACACCAGCATCAGCAGCGTACAGACTAGCGCAGCGAGCGTGACCGAGATGTTGAAGTTGAGGGCTTCCTTGGCGTGCGCGGCGACGAAGGCAGATTGATCGGACCGGGCGATCGAGACCAGCAGCGGTCCCAACACGTTGCCGATCAGTGGAATCACGAGTCCCGCCAGCGCCGAGAGGTGCGCGAGCATGCCCCAGGTGCGCTCGTTCTCCGTGGGCGCGGTGCCGGGTGCGGAAGCTTGCGTGGCTTCGGTCATGATTCAGACTGAAGCCTAGCACTTCGTGCCGGTGCCGGAGGACTCGTGGACCGTCACGGATTGGCGGACAGGGTGTAGGCCGTCACCTTGGTGCCGTTCGGCACCACCAGCAGCCCGTCGCCGGCCGCGAGGCCCGACAGGGGAAGTCCCGCGCCCCATCCCGCTCCAGGCGGCAGTCCGGCCCCGAGGGTCACCTGCCAGACCTGGCTGCCGGTGGCGCCGTCCAGGGCATACAGGTTTCCGGAGGACGAGCCGACCAGCACGTACTGGTTCACCGCAATCGGTGAGGTCACGAGCGTGCCATCACCGGCGAAGCTCCATATCACGGTGTTGTTACTGAGAGTCACGCCGCGCAGCGTGCCGCTTTGCAGGAAGTAGCCGGTGTTCGCGGTGAATGCGCCGGGGTTATCGGACACGTAAGAGCCGGCCAGGGCGCCCGTCTCGGCGTTGAAGATCGAGCCGTTGTACGTTCCAAATCCATTCGGCGCGTACAGGAGCTGGTTCGCGACCACCGGAGTTCCGCCGCCGCCGCCGCTGCACCCGGTGTTGTTGCTCCAGATGGTCTCGCCGGTGGCCGGTCGGTAGTCAATGGTCGTACAAGGGTATGTCAGGTACATTCCGTCGGCCGTGACCGCAGGGGTGCTGTCCCCACCGGCGGCACCGATCTGCCACACTGTCGCGCCCGTCTTCTGGTCGAACGCGTATCCCGCGCTGAATACAACGCCGTTGGCAGCGGTTACCGCGGAGGAGTACCCGTACGTGCCCGTGAGAAGGGCGCTCCAGAGCAGCTGACCGGAATTCGGATCAAGCGCCTCGATCGTTGCCGCGGTCGAGAAGGGGGCGCTGATGACGAAGAGCGTCTGCGAGTCGTAGGCTGCGTTGGCCGCCCCGCTCAGGACGACCGGCCCCCACGCCGTGGCTCCCGTCGCCTGATCGAGGGCGAGCAGCTGGGAGCTGCCGCCGGCGATCGCGACGGTTACATAGACCTTGCCACTCACGATCAGCGCGTAAGACGGGGTGCCTCCGACATCGACGCTCCAGGTGGGGGAGGTGGGGAAGCTCACCGAGGCGAAGGTCACCGCGCCGGTGTGCGCCGGGTTCATCTGGAACGCGGTCGCATCCTTCGACACCGGCACGATGGTGAGGGTCTGCGGCGCGGTCGTGCCCACCGCGCTGGTGCTGTCCTGCACGGTGACCGAGGCGCTGCCCACGGCGGCAATGTCGGCGGCGGCGATCTGGGCGATGAGCTCGTTCGTGGTCAGGTAGGTCGTCGGCCGCGCCGCGCCGTTCCACTGCACGATCGAGGAGCTGCTGAAGCCGGCGCCGAGCACCGTCAGCATGAAGCCCGGGCCCCCCACGGCGACCGAAGTCGGCGACAGCGTGTTGAGCGTCAGCATCGCCGGCTGGATGGTGAAGGTGAGCGTATTCGACGAGCCGTTCACCGGGTCCAGCACGTTGACCGAGGCGGTGCCGGGAGCGGCGATGTCGGCAGCCGTAATCTGCGCGCTCAACTGCGTGGCACTGACGTAGGTCGTCGATCGCGCGCTGCCGTTCCACTGCACCACCGGCTGCGCGGTGAAGTTGCTGCCCGTCGCGGTGAGGGTGAAGGCCGCTCCAGTGGCCACCGCCGAGGATGGCGAGAGTGCCGTGAGCTTCACCACGCTGCCGGTGACCGTGTATTGGACCTGTACCGTCTGCGGACTGTTGGCGACCTGCTGCGTGCAGGCCTGGTCGTAGCAGCCCGACAGCTGCAGCGTGTCGGTGTAAGTGCCTGAGCCGAGGCTCGCGGGGGACTTGAACGTGATGGTGACGGTGACCGGGGAGGTGCTGCCGACGAGACTGAGGGACTGGACACCGTTGGTGCTGTACTTGCCGGCGAGATACACCTGCTGGCCCTGCTGCTGGCCGCTCACCGACGCCTGAACGCTCGCGCTCGGGGCAGGCTGCGCCGTCGTCGCCGAGACGGCGACATTCAGCGGCGTCACCGACAGCGACAGCCCCGAGTTGCCTCCACCGCCGCCGCCGCCACCGCCGCAGCCGGTGAGCACGAAGGCCCCGAGGGCGACCACACCAAAGCAACGGGCGCGCCGCCAGCGCCTGACTGCGCCGGCTGAGGCTCGTGCCCATGGCCGCGACGACATGGTGAAGGTTCCTGGGGACGCCCGGTTCTTGTTGAAGTTCCGGGTCGTTATCTTTAACGACCTCAATATATCACTCTGTCGCCGGCTATTGGGGGCTCTCACCGCAGGCCGGTGGTGGCCAGGACATTCCATATTAGGCCGGTGTCGGGCCCCGCCGCCCCGAGAGCACGCGGCGCAGCGCTACCCGCTCGCCGGCGCTATAGCTTCGCCCTGAACCCCGCAAACGCACCGAGCCCCGGCTGCAGAAAGCCGACCGGGTTCTCGTAGCGCCGATCGAGGAGATTGTCGAGCCGGCCGAAGACGGTGAACGTACGCGTGAGGTCGAAAGCCGCCGCGAGATTCACCGTGGTGTAGCCGGGCGCATCGAGGCGCGGGATGGAGAAGTCGCGGTTACCGTCCACCCAGGTGCTCACGGAGAGCACGCTCAAGTCGAGCAGCAGCGCCTCGCGCGGGCGCCAGCTCACGTTCAGCGTGCCCTTGTGCTTGGGGCGGCGCAGCAACTCCTGGTGCGCCAGGTCATCGCTCGCTTCGGTGTAGGTGTGATCGACGCGCAGCACGAGCTGCCTCGCCGGCTGCCAGGCGATGAAGCTCTCGACACCGTAGGTGGTGGCCCGGCCGACGTTGGCCCAGGTGGTCCCGGTCACGTCGGTCGTGATGAGGTCGCGAATGCGGTTGTGGAACCAGGTGGCGCCCAGGCGCCAGGCGTTGCCCGCCAGGCCCTGCTCGATGCCAGCGTCGTAGCCGACGCTGTTCTCGGGCTTCAGATTCGGATTCGCGAAGAAGAACGGCGCGAAGTCCTGGAACAGCTCACTCAGCGTCGGCGCCTTGAAGCCGCTTCCGACGCTCGCCTTCAGCTTGGTGCCACTGGCCTGGCTCACCCACGCGGGAGCGACGCGGTAGGTCACCTTGCTGCCGAAGCGGTCGTTGTCGTCATAGCGCGCGTTGAGGGCCGAAAACCAGTGCTCGCCGAGCTGCGACTGCAGCTCCGCGTAGCCCGAATCGATGCGCGTGCTCGCCGACAGCGGCTGGCTGATCTCATCGCGCGCGTCCTCGAGACCGAGCAGCAGCGTCTCGGCGGCAGCGAGCCGGACCGCGCCCTGCCAGTCGACCTTGACGCGCTCGCCGGTGTTGAGGCCCTCCGGCGTCTGCGGTTGCAGCGTCGCGGTCTGATTGCGCATGAACGCGACGCCGAGAGTCTGATCCAGCGCGCCGGCGAGCGACACCAGATGCGCGGTGGCGCGCCCGTAGTACTCGTCGGTGTTGCTCTCGCTCTGCTGGGCCGCGGGCAGCGCCGGGAAGGTGCTGAAGTCTTCGCCCGTGTAGTGCAGATGGGTGCTGGTATAGCGGGCGACCAGGCCGAGGTCGAAGGACGGCGCGACATCGAGACCGAGCTTGGTCGAGACGGTGAAGTTGTCGTAGTAGTCGTCGTGACGCGGCTCGCCGGGCCCGAGCAGGTCGGGCGGCGTGACCGGGGTGGCGCCGGAGTGCAGGTGCGCGACGTTGGCGCTGTAGCGGAAGGCGTCCTGCGAGCCGCTGAGGCCGGCGGTCTGGTTGAAGCTGTCGAAGCTGCCGCCCTCGATGGAGGCCGCGAGCTTCATCGGACCCGAACCGCTGCGGGTGATGACGTTGATCACCCCGCCGATGGCATCCGAGCCGTACAGCCCGCTCTGCGGGCCGCGTAGCACCTCGATGCGCTCGATGTCCTGCGGCAGCAGCTGGCCGAAGTCGAACGCCGCGTTGGCGTTGCTCGGATCGCTGACGTCGATGCCGTCAATGAGCACCTTGGTGTGGTTGGAATTGGTGCCGCGCATGAACACCGAGGTCACCGACCCGGGTCCCCCCTGCTGCACCAGGTTGAGCCCCGGAATGTTCCTGAGCACGTCGGCGATCGTGCGCTGCTGCTGCGCCGCCATGTCCTCGGCCGTGACCACCGTGACGCTGCTGGCGAGGTCGAGCTGCGGCGTCGGGATGCGCGTGGCGCTGACGACGACGAGCTGCAGCGGCTCCGCATCCCCTCCGGGGGCGCCGCCGGCAGCCCAGGCGGGCAGGACGTTCGAGAGGATCAGCGCGCTCACCAGCACGCGGCG
>WNGI01034816.1_pt1 | contig 11476 bp, 9 predicted proteins | sample 5400621 | NCBI WGS metagenome assembly WNGI01 (sample SAMN13153374, study PRJNA577476) | soil metagenome | isolation source: 20 cm soil or saprolite under Garry oak tree replicate 1 | place: USA:California | collected 2016-06-15
CAGGCCGTGACGCTGAGCTCCACTGTGACGTCGGCGGCCGGTGTGCCAACCGGCACGGTGACGTTCAGGGACGGTGCGACGGTGCTCGGGACAGTGACGCTCGTCAATGGCACTGCTTCGCTCGTGACGTCTACGCTCACCGTCGGAACCCATCCACTCACGGCCACGTACAACGGGAGCGCAACGTTCGCAGTCAGCACCTCTGCGACCGTGAACCAGGTCGTCAACGCTCCAGCCGCGGCGGCGACGTCCACCAGTTTGACCTCGACGCCGAACCCGTCGATCGTCGGCCAGACCGTAACCCTGAGCTCCACCGTGACGTCGGGAGCCGGCGTGCCAACCGGCACGGTGACCTTTAGAGACGGTGCCACCGTGCTCGGCACGGTGACGCTGGTCAACGGCAGCGCCTCGCTGAGTATCTCGACGCTGACCGCCGGAACTCATCCGCTGACCGCCGCCTACAACGGCAGCCCAGCGTTCGCCGCCAGCAGCTCTCCGACCGTGAACCAGATCGTCAACGCGCCAGCCGCGGCGGCGACATCGACCAGTCTTACGTCCACGCCGAACCCCTCGACCGTCGGGCAGGCCGTGACGCTCAGCTCCACGGTGACGTCGGGGGCCGGCGTGCCAACCGGCACGGTGACGTTCCGGGATGGTGCGACCACGCTCGGCGTGGTCACGCTGGTCAACGGAAGCGCGTCGCTGAGCATTTCGACGCTGACCGCCGGAAGTCATCCGCTCACCGCCACCTATAACGGCAGCGCCGCGTTCGCCGCCAGCACGTCGCCGACCGTGACGCAGATCGTCAATGCTCCCGCCGTTGCGGCAACATCCACCAGCCTGACATCGACGCCGAATCCCTCGACGGTCGGGCAGACCGTGACGCTGAGCTCCACCGTGACGTCGGGGGCCGGCGTGCCAACCGGGGCGGTGACGTTCCGGGACGGCGCGACCACGCTCGGTGTGGTCACGCTGGTCAATGGCAGCGCGTCGCTCAGCATCTCCACGCTGGCCGCCGGAACTCATTCGCTCACCGCGGTCTACAGCGGCAGTCCGAGTTTCCTGGCCAGCACCTCGCCGACGGTGATCCACACGGTCGTCAACAACAACAACACGCCGGCGACGACGACGAGCCTCACCGCGTCTGCGTCGACGATTCGATCGGCGAACTTCATCACCTTCACAGCGACGGTGAGCCCGGTGCCGCCAGCGGTCGGAACGCCCACCGGGACCGTTTCGTTCTTCGACGGGACCACGTTGATTGCAACCGTCCCGATGAGCTCGGGTCAGGCCACGCTCATCACGAGACGGCTTCAGACCGTGGGATCGCACTCCATCACGGCGATCTACAACGGGAGCGTAAGCTTCCTCGGCAGTACATCTCCGGCGGTGATCGTGACGGTAACGCCATGAAGTAGTTCAGGCTCTACGGTCGCCGCGCCGCGGAAGCGTACCTCCGCGGCGCGGCCTCATTCACGACGCGTTGCAACCGATCGGCCGACCTGTAACTTGAATCATCGGCATCTCACTCCGCGCCGCCTCCTCAGCTCGTTGTCGCCAGGAAATCTGTTCAGTGGCCTACAGGAGAGCAAGGAGTTCGTGGAGTGACTGCCGGGCGCAACCGAATCAGATCCTCGACCGACGGACCTGGCCGTACGCGGCTCCTTGGAATGGGCGTGAATGTGCCACCGAGATCAGGCGTCCTACCGGCAAGCAGTCGTAGGGAGGGCACCATGAAGCGACGAGGCGGCTTGGCGGCACTCGCAATCACCGGTCGTTCCGCTTTGATCGGAGTGGCACTCGCCCTGTGTACCCTCATCCCCGCTGCCGGTTGGAGCCAGCAGATCATCGAACCGCACCAGCCGGGCTGGGAGCGCTGGTTCAAGCTCGATTGGGAGGCGGGAGAGTGGCGAGGGCATCCGGTTGTGAAGGGCTATCTCTACAACGCGTCGCCGAAGACCGTCGGCGACGTCCAGCTTCTCGTTGACGCGCTCGATGCGGGCGGCGGAATTCTCGCTCAGAAGGTCAGTTGGGCGGCCGGAAGCCCGATGGCGCCCTTCAGCCGGCGCTACTTCGTCGCCGACGCCCCGCTGGTGGACATCGCGCCCCAGCAGCCGGCTTCCTACCGTGTCAGCGTCTACTCGTACAGCGAGATCCTGGAGCCTCGGGGCCGCGGGCGGGGCTTTTGAGCCGAGGTGATGCAGGGCCGGTTGCGGTTGCCGGTCTTCCCGCGGAGGCTGAACGACCCCCTCGCGAGCGCGACGCGCTAACCGCTCGGCGCCCTCCGCTGGCCGTCGCTCGCACACGCTCCCGTCCGCCCGAGCAGCTGGGACGACGCGAGGCGGACGATAGATTCTTACGCCCCGACGATGGGTGGATGCTAGGCTGAACGTGGCTTGGAAAGCACGTGGAAGCTCGGTCTCATCGTCGCCCATGTTCTCGTTGCCGTGCTTGCGTTGGGTGCCGGGAGCAACGCCGCCAGCCGAGTCTCGACTCCGACGCCTACGGTCGTCACGCCGACACATGACACGAATCAGCCCGCGACGCTCCAGCGAACGGCGCCGACAAGTCGTGAGAACGATCGCGGTGTGTTCCTGCTCCTGCTGCTCACCAACCAGCGATCGCGATAAGTCGGACGATCGCTCACCGACGCTCCGCATGCAACGCGGGCTGCCGGCGACGGCGGCACACGCGGGGGCTGCTCGCGTTCTACCGGGGCTAGGCCAACCGCCCCGGCGCCGCGATGGCCACGCCGGCCCGCTGGCAGTCATTCAGCGCTCCGGCGGAGAGCTGACCTGAACGTGCGCACTTTCACACCGCTTCCGCGTATCCAGCCGGATTTCTCCAAGCCAGTAATGTAGTAGTCCTGAGGCTTATGGCAGGTACCTTGAAGTCACGGCTGCCGAATCGGCGGTAGCACACAGTAAAGGAGCCGGCCGTGCTCCGCGCAGCGACACCGGAGCGGTTGAGCGCGTTCTCAGACGCGGTGTTTGCCGTTCTGATCACGGTCTTGGTCTTAGATCTCAGGCCGCCAGAGCTACCCACCTACAAGGCGCTCCTGTTGCTGTGGCCTACATGGCTGAGCTACGCAGTGAGCTACCTTTTCATCGCAATTGTCTGGGCTAATCACCACCATCTCATGCGCTACGCGACAACGGCGACGCCGCCTGATGTGGTTCAATTTCGCGCATCTGTTTTCCGTGTCGCTGCTTCCGCTCTCCACCGCTTGGAGGCCCCCCAGGACTAAAAGTATGTTCTATTTTCCTTATATAAATTGTCACGTCCGGGCAGTGTACCTCGATGAAAGCCACCAGGTCGCGCGTCCCGTTCCGGATCTCCGGCAGCCGGGCCGGCACCGTCGCGAAGCCGTCGTTCTCGACGGCCGAGCGAATCGCCTCGATCACCTCGTCACGCGAGTTGAAGATTGCGGCCTGGGGCGGAGACGTTCGAGGAGCCACGGCGGTCTTCCTCTCCCCTCTGCACGCAGATCATGCGCAGAGGAAGCAGGCCACCAGAGGGGCCTACGCAAAAGGTATGGAGCACGGAGAGGAACTGACGCGAGCTGCGGCTCTACGGGAGAGCCGCCCATGCACCAGAGAAGCGCAGCCTCACTGCACCCTCGCGACGTGCCGCCGCGACGCTGAAGCAAGCGCGCCGTTGATTGTCCCGCTTCGACGACGCGCCAACCACTAGACCACGGCAAAATGGACCTCGGAGAGACCCGCTGTCAAGAATAAAATATAGCCTTTGCTCTAGCGGTTGTGTGGGAAAATATTTTCCTACATGAGCGCGTCGGCCTATGTGGTCGTGTAGTTGATCTTCGACACCGCCTCCAGCAACACTGGCGCAGGGTATCCGACGCCGTAGCTCTCTCCGACGCTTCCCGCAGCATGCCCGAGAATGGCGTTCTGCACGTCGAGCGGCACCTGAGCCGCCCGCAGCCGATCCTTCACCGTGTGCCTCGCCGAGTGCAGCACCTTCCGCTTGCCCGTGATGCCAATGGACCGAAGCAGCCGACCGGCGCAGTTCTCGAAGCGATTCGCGACGCGGAGCCGTACTTCCCCACGGTCAACTCGGGGAGCAGCCGCGCCTGCCGCGCTGCGCGTTGACGCTCCACGAAGTCGAGGAAGCCAAGCCGGATCAACTCCGGGTGAACGGGAATACGACGAGTGGAAGAAGCCGTCTTGAGGGTCCGTACCTCGGAATCCTCGACCACTGGACACCACACGCCGTCAATCTGCTTCACATCGCGCGTGAGCAGGCCGCACAACTCGTTCGCCCTCGCCCCGGTGTAGAGGGCGAGCCGAGGAATCCAGAGGTTCTCCGCTTGTTCGTCCTTGGTGGCGTCGAGGATCGTCTTCACGTCGTCCAGGGTGAACGGCAAGCGCCGATCTTCTGGTTTCCCCTTGGTCAAAACCTGAGCGACACCTTGAGTCGGATTCACGTCCATGTAGCCGGATCGCACGGCGTAGGTGAACACCGTCCCGAGTGCGGACTGAGCGGTCCGCCGCCGAGGGGTGCTTGACACGGCGACCCTCCTCGGCGAAGAAGGAACCATCCATCCCGACGGAGGCGAGCCATGGCACGTGCGTACAAGGTCATCGACGCGGACGGCCACATCCTCGAGCCCATCGACCTTTGGGACCGATACATGGACCCGGCGTACCGCGAGCATGCCCCTCGCCTGATCATCGGTGACAACGGAAAGGAGCGCTTGCTTGTCGAGGGAAAGATCCTCGGCAACCCGAAGGGACTGGGGCGGCTGGGCGCCGTCGGCGCCCGTGATGGATCCGTGCCGGCCGACACGATGATGTACAAGGACGGGCGGCCGGGTGGCTTCGACCCGCACGAGCGTATCAAGGATCTGGACCTCGACGGCATCGACGCGGCGTTCCTGTACCCGAGCATCGGGCTCTTCTCCGGAGCTGTGCAGGACCCCAAGCTGGCGGCAGCGATGTGCCGTGCGTACAACCGATGGCTCGCGGATTACTGCAAGCCGTATCCGGATCGTCTGTTCGGGATCGCCATGCTGCCGATGCAATCGGTCGATCTGGCCATCGAGGAGATGCGCTTCGCTCGAAAACAGCTCGGGATGAAGGGCGGCTTTCTCCGGCCCAACCCCTACAACGGGCGGATGGCCAATCACCCGGACTACGACCCGTTCTGGGCCGAGGCGCAGGAACTGGACTTCTCGATCGGCTTCCACGAGGGCGCCTCAGGCGGCATGCCGACCGTCGGCGTCGATCGCTTCGAGGGGCGCGGAGCTCGGCACATCATCTCGCACACGATGGAGATGATGCTGGTGGCGCTCGCCGTGATCTGGGGCGGAACCTGCGAGCGCTTCCCGAAGATCCGCATCGGTTTCCTGGAGTCCGGCGGCGGCTGGATCGCGCCGTGGCTCGATCGGATGGACCGCCACTTCGAGGACAAGGGCTTCAACGACTCTGGTCTCACGACGCGCCCCAGCGAGCTGTTCCAGCGGAACTGCTGGATCTCGTTCGAGCCGGTCGAAGGGGCGCTCGACGTGCTCGCGGACTACATCGGCCCCAACAAGATTCTGTGGGCGACCGACTATCCGCACGCCGATGGGTTCTTCCCCGGAGCGCCGGCGATGATCTCGCGGCGCACGGCGCTGTCCGAAGCAACGAAGAGCGGCGTCCTGGCCGGCGGCGCGATGCGCTTCTACAGGTTGGGATAGACAGGCTTACCGTCCGGTCGAGCGTCTACTTGGCGAAACTCGTGCGCGCCTGGAAAGTCTGGCTAGGTCCCGCCGACGTTCCTCGATCCATCACCTTGGTAGACGTAGCGGAATGTGAGACATCCGGGGCGAGAGCCGGGACAATAGTAGCTGACGATCTCCATCTTCGCGTAGCGCCCGTCCGCCGTGCGCACCACCCACACGTGCCGCTTCGGGGTCAGGACGTGAGAGAAGAATCCATACCGGTACCAGCTCCCGATGGCGGGGTTGCGCGGATCCGGGCCGCGATCGTTCGCCTGATATCCCGTCTCGGGGACCGTCTTCACGTCCGCAAAAGAAACCTCGCCGAGGTCGAGGATGCCTCCGCTGCCCGCGAACTCCGCACCGCCGTTCGCGATGACTTGGTGGCGGCGGAACGCGAGATCCCAGTCCTTCGGGCCGGCGTTCTCGATGACGGAACCGAGGTGGAAAGAGAAGTAGCGCCACTGCTCCGAACTGGTCGCGTCCACGGTGTAGAGCACGGACCCGACGAGGGTATGGCCGCTGTCCCGCGGCGCTGGTGGCGTCGGGGCATAGCTCGGGAGGTTCGGTTGGCGCAGCGTGAGCGCGACCAGCGTCATGGCGCTGGCCACGACCGCCGTGATGGCCGTCAACGGGATGATGCGTCCGCCCCAGGGACCAGGCATGATGCTCAGGGACTCAAAGCAGGGGCTGCGGCAGAGTGTGAACGAAATGTCTCTCTCATTTCGAGTCGACGTCGTTGTCATCCGGGTGAGGACAGCATCTGGAGCAGTGAGGGGCCTCCGGTTCGCCCGATGAAGATCCCAGCAGAGCACCGAGGATCCCGAGAATGATGACGCTCGCTCCGACGGCCGTACAAAAGCCGATCTGAATCCAGCGCCAGGCTTCGGCCAGCGAGAGCAACTCCATGAGCCCCCCTTGTCAGCGACCGATTGAGGCGACTGCGCCTTTCATACGGATGCTGCCACGCGGGACAGCAGCAGGATTATGCCCCCGAGCGCCACGAGCACCGCCACGGCGGACGTCGACAGGCGCCCGTGCGCCTCAAGGGGGGGCGCACGGGGAAGCCCCTGTCAGGCATCGACTCTGGACTTGCCATGGGCATGTCACGATAATCAGCCCCCGGGCTGGGCACGAGCACCTGGTTCGAGCCACGTGAGACAAGGAGACGCGTCATGAGCAAGTGTCGCCGTAAGGTGCAGATCCGCACGGTCCGATCCCGACTCACGGTGGTTCTCGTCGCGGCCATCCTCTGTGGCGCCATCGCCGCGGGGGCGGGCAAACTGCCACCGGTCGCCGAGCGTATCGGCCAGGATCCGCTGGTCATCAAGCCGCTGAAGGAGATCGGCAAGTACGGCGGGATGTGGCGCGCCGGCTTCACCGGTCCGGCGGACTTCTGGAACGGCTTCCGCTGCTGCTCGGGCCCGGATCATCTGATGTTCTGGGACTACACGGGCGACAAGGTCGTGCCGAACCTCGCGAAGGGTCTCGAGATGCAGGACGGCGGCAAGACGTGGCTCGTGCACCTGCGCCGGGGCATGAAGTGGAGCGACGGCAAGCCCTTCACCGCCGATGATTTCGTGTTCTGGTTCGAGGACATCTACCGGAACAAGGATCTCGTGCCGACGCCGTCGGCAACCCTGGCCATCAACGGCAAGCAGGGCGTGATCGAGAAGGTCGACACCTTCACGGTGCGCTACAAGTTCCCCGAGCCGTATTTCATGCTCCCGGACGTGCTGGCCGGCTCGACCGAGCTCGCGGGCCAGATGTGGGGCTATCGCGCGATGGGCGGCTTCGCGCCGGCGCACTACCTGAAGCAGTTCCATCCGAAGTACGTCAAGGCCGACGAGCTCGACAAGAAGGTCAAGGACGCGAAGTTCGACAGCTGGGTGCGCCTGTTCCTCAGCCGGAACGACTGGGCGGTCAACCCGGATCTCCCGGTGCTGTCGCCGTGGAAGACGGTGACGCCGATCAACACGCCGACGTGGACGCTCGAGCGCAACCCGTACAGCGTCTTCGTCGATACGGCAGGCAATCAGCTCCCCTACATCGACAAGGTCGTGCTGACGCTCGCGGAGAATCTTGAAGTGCTGAACCTGCGCGCGATCGCGGGGGAGTACGACTACGCGTCGCGGCACGTCGACCTGGGCAAGCTGCCCGTCTTCATCGAGAACCAGCAGAAGGGCAACTACAAGGTCCACCTGGATCCCGGCGACTACTGCGACCTCATCATCAAGTTCAACCTGAACTACGACGCCGATCCGGAGATCGGGAAGTGGTTCAACACCGCCGACTTCCGGCGCGCGCTCTCGCTCGGCATCGACCGGGATCAGATCAACGAAACGTTCTGGCTCGGCACGGGCACGCCGGGCTCCGTGGTGCCGGTGGACAGCAACAAGTACAACCCGGGACCGCAGTACCGGAAGCTGTGGGCCACGCTCGATGTGAAGAAGGCCAACGAGATGCTCGACAAGCTCGGGCTCGCGAAGAAGGACGCGGAAGGCTATCGCCTGCGTGCCGACGGCAAGGGCCGGCTGCGCATCGAGATCATGACGCTCGGCGGCCAGTTCGTGCAGTACACGCAGATCTCCGAGATGATCCGCGAGCAGTGGAAGAAGATCGGCATCGACCTGAAGGTGCAGGAAGTGGAGCGCAGCCTCGCGCTCAAGCGCACGGCCGCCAACGAGCAGCAGCTCGGCGCGTGGAACAACGACGGCAGCGAGCACCTCTTCACCTTCCCGCTTCACGTGTTCCCCTTCGAGGTGGACGCCGTCGCGTCGTCGGGCCCGCTCTACGCGAAGTGGTTCCAGTCCGGGGGCACCCAGGGCAAGGAGCCCGAGCCCCGGATGAAGGAGATGATGGAGAAGTGGAAGAAGGCGTTCGGCGTGCCCGAAAAGGAGCGGATCGCGCTCGGCAAGGAAGTCTGGAAGATCGCCGCCGAGGAGGTCTACATCATCGGCGTGGTCGGCCAGGGCCCGGCGGCGATGGGTGTCCGCGTCGTCAAGAACAACATGGGCAACATCCCGGCGCGCATGTACAACAGCCCGGACGGCAAGACGCCGGGCGTCTCGCGACCCGCGACGTTCTACTGGAAAAACTGAGGTAGAGGGAAGGGCGCGACGGTGCTCGCCTACATCGGCCGTCGCGCCCTGCTCGCCGTCTTCACCGTCTGGGCGATCTCCGTCCTGTCGTTCGCGATCATCCAGCTCCCGCCCGGTGACTACGTGACGTCGTACATCGCGCAGATGGCGTCGATGGGCAGCGTGGTCTCGGACGAGGAAGCGCAGAATCTCCGGATTCAGTACGGCCTCGGCCAGCCCATCTACATCCAGTATCTGAAGTGGATGAAGCTCATGGTGGTCGGCAACTTCGGCATGTCGATGGAGTGGCGTCGCCCGGTCACCGAGGTGATCGGCGACCGCCTGTGGCTCACCATCGTGGTGGCGCTCGCGTCGCTGCTCCTCACGTGGGTGCTCGCGCTGCCCATCGGCATCTACTCGGCGGTCCGGCAATACTCTCCCGGTGACTACGTGGCGACCTTCATCGGCTTCATCGGGCTCGCGGTCCCGAACTTTTTGCTCGCGCTCGTCATCCTCTATTTCGGCTTCGTGTTCTTCAACGCGAACATCGGCGGGTTGTTCACGCCGGACTTCCAGGACGCGCCGTGGGGCCTGGCCAAGGTCTGGGACCTCGCCAAGCACCTGCCCGTGCCCGCGCTCATCCTCGGCCTCGCGGGCACCGCGCAGCAGATCCGCATCATGCGCGCGAACCTGCTCGACGAGCTGCGCAAGCCGTACGTGGTGACCGCGCGCTCCAAGGGCCTGTCCGAGCTGCGCGTGATCCTGAAATATCCGGTCCGCGTGGCGCTCAACCCGTTCGCGAGCACGATCGGTTACACGCTGCCCTACATCGTGTCGGGCAGCATCATCGTGTCGCTCGTGCTCGGCTTGCCGACGGTGGGGCCGCTCCTCCTCAAGGCGCTCATCGCGCAGGACATGTTCCTCGCCGGCACGATCGTGTTGCTGCTCGGCGTGATGACGGTGATCGGCACGCTGATCTCCGACATCCTGCTCGTGTGGGTCGACCCGCGCATCCGCCTCGAGGAAACGTGATGGCGACGCTCGTCGATCCTGCCCGCGCTCCGATGCGCGAGCCTGGCGCCGTCGCCGCCTCGGACGAGCAGCGGGTCTTCGTGGCGTCGCAGTGGCAGCTCATGTGGTGGCGCTTCCGCAAGCACAAGGTCGCGGTCGTGAGCGCGCTCGTGGTCATCGGCTTCTACGCGGTCGTACTTGGCGCCGACTTCCTCGCGTACGCCGATCCCAACGCCTCCGAGGCCCAGCGCTCCCTGATGCCGCCGCAGCGCGTCTACTTGTTCGACGGCTGGCGCTTCGCGCCGTACGTCCACGGGTTCAAGGGCGTGCGCGATCCGCAGAGCTTCAAGCGCGTCTATCGTCCGGATCCGGAGCAGCGCGTGCGGATTCGCTTCTTCGCCGAAGGGTTCGAGTATCGATTCTTCGGACTGATCCCGACCACGCGCCACCTGATCGGCGTGGACCCGGGCGCGGACGCGAGCAAGACGATCTTCCTGCTCGGCACCGACGTGCAGGGACGCGATCTGTGGTCACGGCTGATGTACGGCACGCGCATCTCGCTCACCATCGGGCTCTTCGGCGTGACGGTGAGCCTCGCGCTGGGCGTGGTGCTGGGTGGCCTCTCCGGCTTCTACGGCGGCGCCGCCGACACCATCATCCAGCGCGTCATCGAGATATTGAGGTCGATCCCGACGATTCCGCTGTGGATGGGCCTCGCCGCCGCCATGCCGCGCGAGTGGACCATCCTGCAGGTGTACTTCGCCATCACCATCATCATCTCGCTGCTGGGCTGGACTGAGCTCGCGCGGGTCGTGCGCGGGCGTTTCCTGGCCATGCGCGAGGAGGACTTCGTCGTCTCCGCGCGGCTGGTGGGCTGCACCCAGATGCGAACCATCTTCGTGCACATGGTGCCCTCGTTCATGAGCCACATCATCGCGGCCACCACGCTGGCCCTGCCCGCGATGATCATCAGCGAGACCGCACTGAGCTTCCTCGGCCTGGGCCTGCGCCCGCCGGCGATCAGCTGGGGCGTGCTGCTGCAGCAGGCGCAGAACGTGCAGACGGTCGCCATCTCACCGTGGCTGATGCTGCCGGCGGTGCCGGTGATCGTGGCGGTCATGGCCTTCAACTTCCTCGGCGACGGGCTGCGCGACGCCGCCGATCCCTACGGGCGCTAGGGGCGCACCGTGACGCCGGCGAACGCCGCTCCGTTGCTGTCGGTGAGAAATCTCAAGACGTACTTCACGCAGGACGAAGGGACCGTGCGCGCGGTGGACGGCGTCAGCTTCGACCTTTATCCGGGCGTGACGCTGGGGGTGGTGGGCGAGAGCGGGTGTGGCAAGAGCATCACGGCGCGGTCGATCTTGAGGATCGTCGATCGGCCGGGGCGCATCGTCGAAGGCGAGATCCACTTCCGGCGCTCGGCCAGCAACGGCGCGGGGGCCGACGTGGTGGATCTGGCCAAGCTCGAGCCGAATAGCGCGGAGATGCGGGCGATCCGCGGGGCGGAGATCGCGCTGATCTTCCAGGAGCCGATGTCGTCGTTCAGCCCGGTGCACAGCGTCGGGAATCAGATCATCGAGGCGATCCGGTTGCACCAGCCGGTCGGGCGGCGCGAGGCGCGCGACAAGACGATCGTGATCTTGCGACGCGTCGGCGTGTCCAC
>WNGI01005444.1_pt1 | contig 11475 bp, 12 predicted proteins | sample 5400621 | NCBI WGS metagenome assembly WNGI01 (sample SAMN13153374, study PRJNA577476) | soil metagenome | isolation source: 20 cm soil or saprolite under Garry oak tree replicate 1 | place: USA:California | collected 2016-06-15
CATGCCGTGCGGACGGTGCTCGTGGACGGGCGCGTGGTCGTCAGCGACGGCCGGCCCGTGAGCGCCGATCTTCCGACCGCCTGCAGCCGGCTTCAAGAGATCGGCGAGCGCCTCCGCGCCGAGCAGGCGCGCACGTTCGCGATCGCCCGCCGGCTGGAACCGCTGTGGCGAGCGATGATAGAGGAGTCTCGCGCGGTGCCACTCGCGATCGACCGGCTGGCCCGGCCGGCGCTCCCGAGACCGCGGGCTGGGGCACGTCGGAGCGAAGGAAGCGGACCCGGCTCGAGGAGAAGAGAACGATGACGAACGAGCACGAGCGGTTCATGCGGGTCGCGCTGGCCGAGGCCGAAGCGGGCTGGGCCGAGGGCAACATGGCGGTAGGTGCCGTCATCGTCCGCGACAGGGAGATCCTGGCCCGCGGCCGGAACGAGGCGAACTCGACGCTCGATCTGACTGCCCACGCCGAAACGGTCGCCATCCGCCGACTCTCGACGCGCCTGGGCGTGGTCAATCCTTCCATGCGGGCCGACAGCGGCCCCCTGGCGGGCGCGATTCTGTATACGACCTGCGAACCCTGCCCGATGTGCGCCTGGGCCACCTGCATCGCCGGGATCTCGGCCATCGTCATCGGCGCGCGCTTCGCCGACATGGGCGTCGGATACGGCGACTACGCGATCGAGCGGCTTCTCGACATGACCGGGCAGCCCCTGGCCGTCCTCCCGCCCGTGTTGCGCGCGGAGTGCGAGGCGTTCCGTCTTCGGGAAAGGCGCACATGAGATCCGATCCCTCGGCCGTCGGGATTCGACATTGGTCAGGCAGTGGCCGCGGCACCTCGGACCGGCGGCAAGTACGCGAATTCCACCTTGATTATTCAACGCTGTCTCCATCGATCACGAAATTCATTCGCTCGTTTGGCCGAGTGGCGCTGACTTCGACCCGGCCATTCTTCACGACTGGCTCGACCACGAAGCGGGCATGGTCGCCTTGCACAACGTTGGGCCGCCGCTGGGGCGAGGCGAGAGAGTTAGCTAACCTAACCAACCCGGTGACAAATTCGAGTGGTGGCTCCAACGGGATTGGAACGCCCCGTTCGAGTCGCGATTGGAATCTGACGATCCACGAACGAACCTGAAATGGCAGTTCGAGTCCCACTCTTAGTGCCGTTCCCTGAGCGCGTCTCCTCCTCTCCAGCGGATCAAATCGTCGATATATGGCGATCGTACAGGACTACAGGCTCGGCGCCGCTCTTGGTCTCATGCCGCCCTCTGCTTGACGTCACCGATCCCGCTGGGGCACGATCCACAACGACTTATGTCATCCCGCCCTATCGCCGGCCGCCCCAGCCGACGGACCTTCATCCGAACCACTTCGGTCGGCCTCGCCGCCCGAGCGGGGAGCGCCGTGATCGACGCCGTGATGCCAGCCCGGATGCGAACGGTCGCAGAGGCGGCTGACGTGGCGCCCTTCTCGAAGCGCTTCGCTGGTACCACCATCCGCTTGTCTATGTTCGATACCGCGTTCCCGCGTGGCCTTCGCGGGTTGGTCCCGGAGTTCACCGAGCTGACCGGTATCAATGTCGACTTCGAACTCCTGGGCTTCACCGTATTCTTGCAACGCTCGGACCTTGAGCTCTCTGGGGGCACTGGAGCGGTCGACGCGATGACGCTCGTGTTCGCGCAGTCGGGACGCTGGATTGGCGCCGGCTGGCCCGAGGATCTCACGCCCTTCATCAAAGGCAGCAACTTCGACATCGATGATCTGCTCCCCGGTCCGCTGGCCGCGATGCGGCGGGGCGAGAAGATCTACGGCATCCCGTGGCTGGCAGATAGCCAACTGATGCTCTATCGCAAGGACCTGATGAGCACTCCGCCAGACACGTTCGACGAGCTCCTCGAGACGGCAAAGCGCATCCATAGCCCCTCCGTCGCCGGGTACATGCCGGCCGGCAAGGCGGGGCTGAACTGGGTCTTCCCGACGTTTCTCTACGGATTCGGGGGGAAGTTTTTCGCCAACCCGCCCACCGACCTGCGACCAGAGCTTGGACGTCCGGAAGCCATTCAAGCCGCCGACTACTGGGCCGGGCGCCTCCTCCGTAACTATGGCGTCCCGGGCTCGGCCAACTTCGAAGACACCGAGGGCATCGCCACGATGCAGCAGGGTCGGGCGGCCATGTGGATCCATTCGCTCGGGCAGCTCACAGGAGCGCTCGACCGTCAGAAGAGCGCGGTCGCCGACAAGGTCGCGTTCGCCGCGCCGCCCCGGGGCCCCGCGGGACGCTTCCCACAAGTGGCCAGCCACGGTCTCATGATTCCGATGGCCTCGAAGAAAAAAGAGGCGGCGTGGGAGTTCATCCGGTGGGCGACGAGTCGGGAAACGATGCGCCGCGTCGCGCTCGACTCTCAGCACGCTGCGGTGACGCGGGCGTCGGTGCTGAACGATCCCGAGTTCAAGAAGAAGTATCGCCTCGCCGGCTCCGACGTGCCGGCGCTGCACCTGGCGGCCTTGACGGCGGCCGGCGCGGGATACATGTCGTACCGAACCGTCCCAGAATTTCCGGCGGTGACCGAGCGCGTGGTCATCGCTTTGAGCGCCACCGCCTCCGGCCAGAAGTCCGCGGCGGACGCGATGACCGCCGCAAACGGCGAGATCCTGCGTCTCCTCGAGCGAGCAGGGCACAAGGTTCGGTAGGACGCCGCACGGATCCGTGCGACGGCGAGCCGCGCAGGGGCGCATGTGACCTCCCACGCCGCCTACCGGCGTCGGGTGGTGGCAATCCTCCTGGCGCCCGCCCTCTTCGTGCTGATCGCCGTAACGGCGGGACCGCTCCTGTACCTCCTTGTCACCAGCTTCACACCGCTCGATCTCACCCGACCAGACTCGTTCAGGTTCAGCGGGTTCGACAACTACCGCGAGCTGCTGCGCGACGACCGCTTCTGGAACTCGGTCGGCGTTCAATTCCGACTCTCGGCGGCGACGGTGCTTGCTCAGCTGGTGCTCGGCCTCGGCCTCGCCCTGCTCCTCAACCGGCCGCTGCCGTTCCGCGAGGCCCTGCGGACCGGTTTCATGGTCCCCATGGTGTTGCCGCCGATCATCGTCGCCATCATCTGGAAGATCTGGTTCACGCCGCTCCTGACGCCGTTGAATGTCCTGACCGTTCCGCTCGGCATTGTCCAGCCATCGTGGCTGACAGAGCCGGCCCTGGCGCTCGGCACGATCGTGCTCGCCGATGTCTGGGAGTGGACGCCCTTCACCACCCTGATCTTGCTGGCCGCCCTCCAGATGATGCCCGACGAACCGCTCGAGGCGGCCCGCGTCGACGGCGCCTCGCCCTGGCAACAATTCCTCTGGATCATCCTGCCACTGCTGCGACCGGCCCTCATGGCGGCTGGCCTGTTCCGCCTCATCGACAGCTTCAAGGCCTTCCCGCTGATTTTCGTCATGACCGGAGGTGGCCCAGGCGTCGCGACCGAGCCGACGAACTACTACGCGTACACTCAGGCCTTCAATCAGACCTTCATCGGCTACTCCAGCGCGATGATCGTCGTCATGTTGATGGTGACGATGGCGCTGAGCGCTCTTATCCTCGGGCTGCCCGGCCTCCAGCGCGATGCCGACTGACGCGGTTGCGCGGAGTTCGCGCAGCCGCGTCGACTGGTGGCTGCCGCTGACGATCGGCGTGCTGCTCCTCGTGCTGAGCCCGGTCGTGTGGCTGCTCATGATGTCGTTCAAGACCGAGGTCGACGCCCTGGCAATGCCGCCGAAGCTCATCTTCGTCCCAACGCTCGAAAACTACTCGGGGCTGCTCGAGGCCCGCTTCCTCCGTCCGTTGCTCAACAGCGTCGTCGTCGCGACCGTCACGACGGTCTTGTCACTGGCCCTCGGCGTACCCGCGGCCTATGCCCTCTCTCGCGGGCGCGCCTGGGCCACCGGCGGCATTGCCTTCTGGATTCTCGCAACCCGCATGGCGCCACCGATTGCGTTCGCCATTCCGTTCTTCCTCGCCTACCGGACGATCGGCTGGCTCGACACCCTGAGCGGACTCATCGTGATCTACCTGACGTTTAACCTGTCGCTGGTCATCTGGCTGATGCGCGCGTTCTTTGACGGAATCCCGGTCTCCCTGGAAGAGGCAGCATGGATCGATGGAGCATCGCTCGGGCAGACCATCCGGGCCGTGGTCCTTCCTCTCACCGCCCCCGGCATTGCCGCCAGCGCGATTCTCTGCTTTCTCGCCGCATGGAACGACTTCTTCTTCGCGCTGGTCCTGACCCGATCGAGCGCCATGACGGCCCCGGTCGCGATCGTGAACTTCATGCACTATGCCGGATGGGACTGGGGCCGCATCACCGCCGGGAGCATCATCGTGGCACTGCCCGTGATCGCCTTCGCGGTGCCCGTGCGCCGCTACCTCGTCAGCGGGCTCACGGCCGGCGCCTTGAAAGGCTGACCGCTGCGATGAGCGCGCCGGCGGGTCTTCGCCTCCGGGAACGGCTTCGCGGCGTGATGGTTCCGCTCGTCACGCCGTTCACCGCCTCTTTGACAATCGACTGGCCGGCCTTTGACGACCATGTATCGCGGTTGCTCGCATCAGGCATCGAGGTGCTCATTCCGGCGGACCTCGTCGGCGAAGCGTGGGCTTTGGAGTTCGACGAGAAGGTGCGGCTCTTCGAGCGGACAGTGCGGCTCGCCCGCGGACGGGCGATCGTGCTCGCCAAGATCTCGGAGCCATCCCTGCCGGCCGCGTCCCGGCTGGCGCGCGAGGCGGCCTCGGTCGGCGTGGACGCCGTCAAGGTTCCGCTGCCGGCCGATCCCGGCGGGCACGAGGCGCTCGACGAGTACGTGAACGCGGTGGGACCGGGTTCAGGGCTACCCTTCCTGCTCGAGACGAGCGGAACAGACATCCCCATTCAGCTGATCGACCAGCTGGCCGGGCATCCAGAGATCGTCGGGATCGAGGAACCCGGCCTCGATCTCGATCGCTTCGACATGCTGGTGCAGCGTTACGGCGCTCACATCCCGATCATCGCGGGCTCCGAGGACGTTTTGGGCTTTACCCTACTTCTGGGGGCCTCGGGTTTCATGACCGCTTCGCCGAACTTCGCGCCTGGTTTCATGCGGGCCCTGTGGGCGGCGGCGGCCGCGGCTGACGCCGCGACCACGGTTGACCTCTACCGGCGACTCCGGCGGTACCGGCGCCTGTTCGAGCCCGACCTGCGCGCTGGACGTCCGCTGTTCGTGAGCTACACCAAGGCCGCGCTCGACGTGCTCGGACACTCCGTCGGTCCGCCGCGCCCGCCCCTCCGCCGCCTGAGCGATGCGGAGAGGCGCGTGCTCACCGTCACATTACGGGACGCTTTGGGACTAGAAGTGCCTCACCACGGCCTCATGTCCGAGTGATAAGGACGGCGCCCTATCTCTTCCGCGATCAGATGCTTGCACTCGCCGTCTCGATGTCGGTGCGCGAAAGCACGGCCGAGTGCATCGTCCGCTCTTGAAGCGACACCCAGTTCCAGCTCCCGCTAGCGACGATCACGTGGCTGTGTACGCGGAGATCACAACGCAAGAGTGAATCGGAGACCTCCCCCGATACACAATCATCGAACAACCATGGCAACGCGGCCTGCAGCGAGTAGGAATCCGTCGCGGCGTTCAAACGCGAACAAGTGGAGATTTACCTGGTGACATCCTCCCGAGACACCTCGGCGATCTCCTTGAAGTGATCACCTTCCACTGCATTCAGGAAGATCACGGCCGCGGTGTTGTTGCCCGTGGCGTCCCAGACGAGGTCGGCGACCGGTCTGAAGGACTTTGCAGATATGGTCCATCGCCGTTCACAGGAGCTCCCGCCGCACTGCACAGGTCCGAGGCGCTCCGTGCTGATAAGTAATTGGAAAGATACTCACTTCAGTAGGCCATTGGTTGGCACCGGGCTTGCGCTGGCCAGGTTAAGGTGGTTTCGGCGGCGTAAGCAGGAAGTTCTTGCGCTCACGAGGTGCACAGAGGAGGGCTGAGATATGAGAGATCGCCTAACGGAGCGGCTGCTGTCAGTTCTCTTGAGCATATTAGCGACTGTCTTTGCCGCGGCTCCCGCGGCTGCCAGCACGTTTCCCGATCTCGTCGACGACGTCATCACCGTGCCTGAGCCGGGGACACTCGTCCTGCTCACGACCAGTGCCGCTGCTCTGGCCGGGTTAGGCTGGCTTCGGCGCCGTAAGTAGCCGGGTTCCTGTCCGCCCGCGGTCTCCGACAGGAGAGTTCCGCCTGTCCGGGCCCTCCCAACACGGCGGCGCCGATTTTCCGGCGCCCGGCGCCGGTGGCGCGTCCGAACCAGGAGCACGTAGTAGGCGGTGCGCCAGGCGAGGCCGAGCGCCGCGCAGATCGTCGTCATCGCGTGCCCCCGCGGACTCTCTGCGCAATAACGGCGTTTTTTAAACGACCTCCTGGGCGCGCAGGATCCCGACCTCCATGGTCTTGAGCCCGGCGCGCTCGAGTTCCCGAATCCGGGCGTAGACCTCGCGCAACTGGCTGGCCGGGACGACATCCTCACTGGCCTGGACGGCCGTCGTCGCGCCCGCTTCCGCGAACCGCGTCCAGCTGCGGATCACGCCGGGCGAGATGTCGAGCTCACGACTGAGCTCGGCCAGGGGCTGCTCCCCGCTCAGAATGCGCTGGACCGTTGCTCGCTTGAACTCCGTGCTGGAACACACGCTTGCCGTCCGCGTTCGCGGATGCTCGCCCTTGAGACCTCCCGTGAAGCAATCGAAACGGGGGGCGGCTAACCGCCCTTGCCGGTGTGTGATAGCCTTTGCGCCAGTGTTGGCAGCGCCACGTCCCGCCCTCGCCGTCACCATCGGGATCGCGCTCCTCGCCGTTACCCCGGCCTCCGCATCGGACACGGCGGACCAGAAAGGGATGCGGCTGGCCGTAGACTACCTGCTCGGGGCGCAACGGCCGTCCGGTCTTTTCGCCTACGACTTCGATTTCCTCGAGGGCAAGCCCAAAGAGTCCGAGAACATCGTTCGACAGGCCGCGGGCGCCTACGTCCTCGCCGAGTACTACGTGCACGCTCGCGACGAACGCGTAGGCGGGGCCATCGAGGCGGCGCTGACGGCGCTCGACGCTCAGTCCCTTCCGATTGGCAGGAGCCCGCTCCGGTCGTTGCTGGACCGCATCGGTCTGCTCTCGCTGCCGGTCGGCCGCTCCAAGCTCAGAGTCGCTCTCGAACGACTCGACTTCCTCTATCGGCCGGGCACGGACGCCAGGGTCGTCTCGGCAGACCGTCGTTACGCCAACGCCTGGGCGGGAGCGACGCCGATCGCGTTGCTGGCAGAGCTCCAGTACCACCGGGCTTCCTCCGACGGACGCTTCGCCGGCCAGCGCGCGGCCTGGCTGAAAGGCCTGCGCGCGCTGCATGTCCCCAACCGCGGCTTCCGGGCCTTCCCGTACTCGCTCGAGGGTTCACCCTATGTCGATGGGCAAGGATGGCTCGCCCTGGCGTTTTACGCGAGTGCGTTCTCGCTGGATGAAAGCCTCGCGGCATTGCTCACGGAACTGGACGGCAATCTGATGACGCGTTACGGGCGAGAATTCTCGTTCCAGTTCTACCACTGGGGCACGATGGCGGCGGCCCTCCGGTGGAAGCACACCTCCGACGAGAGGTTCGTACAGTTCATCCGAGCGCAGGCGCAGGTCGCCCTAGATCAACCCGCGTGGACGCGTGCTCGCTTCGAGAACACGTGCGCTCCGCTGGAGGGGTTAGCCACGGCAGCCGCGGTCCTTCGCGGGCGGGACGACGCCGAGATCGCGCTGCGGAGGCGGATCCATGAGCGGATCGACGCAGAGATGACGAAGAATCGTGCCCTGCAAATCCAGCCGGATCAGACCCGCCTTCAGCTCGCCGATGGCGCGTACCGGTCCTTGCCGAGGCTCCGCGACTTCTCCGGCGCCTTCCTCGCCGGGCTCTTCGAGCCCTACACGCGCATCGACCTCACCGGCCACTGTCTGTCGGTCATGGTGAAGCTCGCCGGCGAACATCAGAGATCCTCACAGCGGTAGCGCACCTCGCTCCGCTGCCCGCTTCGCCAGTCGGGCGTTCCGTAGATCACGAGGGTGAGCCCTGATCCGCGCGTGAGCTCACAGAGCCGCCGCGCCACACTTTTGTAGGTCCGCTCCTCAGGATACGGCTCCACATTCCGTTCGCTGATCGACCAGCGGAACACGTCCAGAACCAGCTGCCCGCCGCCGAGACGGCGCAGGTGCCTTTGCGCTTCGGCGGGCAGCTGCACCTTCACGCGTTCGTCCACATGCACGAGGGCGTGTTTGGTGCTCGCCGAGTAGAGGGCCGCCGAGAAGTTCGCGTCCCACGCGTCGAAAAAATTGAGGGCCGGCATGACGGCGAACAACAGGAGCACCGCGTAGTGGGGGACGAAGCTCCGCTGATACAGCATGGCGCGGAGCGGGCTGTCGTTGACTCTCCAGAACAGGAGGCCGACGGACGCCGCCATCACAACGTTCCACGGCCACACGAGGCTGTCCCAGCGGTGACCGAAGGGCCCGATCAAGAGCAAGAGCAAGACATGCATGCCCATGGCCGCCCGGACCGCCACCTGGCGGAGCGGCCGAGTCAGTAGGGCGACGCCGAGGCTCGCTTCGAGGAGGGCGACCCCCAGACCGAGCGGGTCGGACCAGCCTCTGACGCTATCCGGCAGCGGGCCGATGAGGGGGCTGATCAGCCAGGGGAATCCTCGCCGGATAAAGCTGACGTTGACCTTCTGTAGCCCGGCCCAGAAATAGGTGGTCGCCGAGATCACGCGGCAGGTGTTCAGCACGGCGTCGCGCCGGGCGTCGGCCGATCCTGGGCAGTGAAAGCTCAGGACGGCGAGGATGGCCGCGTACTGGTAGACCCATGGGGTCCAGCGGGCCTGGTCCCACAGCGTGTAGACAGCAACGAGAACGACGAAGCCCACGAGGTATGGTCGCGGGCGACGGACGAAGATGCTCGCGCCGAGGAGGGCCAGGAGCAGGCCGAACCACGCGTAGTCGAGCGGAAATGGAACGAGCGAAAGTCGGTCGGAAACGGGCGCAGGCGGAAACGAGCGCGAGGAGAGCCAGAGCCTGGGGGAGAGGAGCAGGCCCGCGATGAAGCCGCAGGCGGTGATCGTCCTCAGCCAGCGGAGGCGTACGCCGGGATCGTCGAACCTGAGGTGCGACATCCTAAGGATCAATGGGTTCCACCCGGCTGACCCACTCTCATGACGGATCCGGCAAAGCATGGAAAGCCACGATGACACTCGAGAAGCTAGCCCCACGAATCGAACGTCTGTTCGAATCGTGTCGCTCTCCCTTAGACCCGTGTTAGACCCGTGTTCGGCGTGGCTTCGGCATCAGAGCGTCTCGGGCTTCGTGACGCGATCAAAGCACGCTGGATCAGATTCAACCGCAGTCGCGGTGCCGAGCCAATCGATCCGAGGCCTGGGTGGACCACTGGGATGGCTTGAATCGTGATCAACGCTGCCTCGGGGTCAGACGAACCCAGAAGCCAATGGCCCGATAGAACGTGAAAAGCCAGTCCGACTGGTCAGGGTCGCCATCTACGGCGTGGTGCCAGTACTGGAAGATGCCGGTCGCTAGGGAACGGGCAACCGCGTCCCGGTGGAGAATTAGTTGAGCGAGTCTCTCGGGGTCGCGGTCACGAACTCGGCCGAGCTCTATGTTGAATCTCACGTCCTGTGCCATCGACCCGGTGCTCGCCGTCATCATGGTGACCGGAAATGAAGATATCGCGATGGCCCGGGAAACGCTGAAAATCGGCGCGGTCGACTATGTCGCGAAGCCGTTGGACTTTGAGTATCTTGGGCGTGCCGTCGCTGCGGCGATCCGGCGATAGCCGAACTCCCTCGCAGGACTCAGCCTGACGCACGCCTCTGCCTCGGCGGCCCTCCAGTATACGGCCACAGTGTCCAGAAGGATTCTGATCGTCGATAACCGTGAGGGCACGCACCCCCGAGCGAGTCGCGCGCGGTCTTGGTGGAGTGATCTACACCGGGACAGCGGGGCGGCCTACAGTGACTTCCCTTTTGCAGCTTGCGCCTTCAAGAGGAAGGTCTTTGCAAGCTCGCCTTCACCACAGATCTTGAACGATCCGAAGTCCTTGTACCATGGGCTGTCAGGCGCCTCCGGCTCAGATTGGCGCCACAGTTTCAACTTATAGAGATCTTCCGCCGGTATCTGCCGCTCCGCGACCCGATCGAATAAGTGCTGTCGCAGACTCGGTGGAAGATCGGTCCACCGAATCTTCGGCATCAATCACCGAATGTCATCCGCGCAAGGTCTTCCTTCAATCGCTGCCGTTCGGCAGCGTCGTGAGATTCCGTCAGTCGATTCACGAGCGAAAAAAACCGTTCCTTCTCGCTCTCCTTCGATTGAAGACCGGCCTCAATCAAATCGACAAGCACGCGGTTGGCGCTCGTCTTTCTAGACTTGGCCAACGCGCGCACACGCCTGGCGATACCAGTCGGAATCGACACGCTTTGACGAACAGACCTCTCTGCTTCAGCCATATCACCATGTTACACCATCGTGCACCAGACAGCACCATTCGAGTGCGTACCTCTGGATGAGCCTCGGGGAAGGAGGTCGCCAGGTGCGAGGCGCGCCCCCCTCATGAAGCACGACTACTATCGGCGATGAGGGCGCCACTGGTCGCCAGGCATCATTCCACTTCGACTGATTTTGCGTCCTCTAGCCGAGATGAGAAGTTGTGGATGGTGGCCCCAACAGGACGCGATCGAACTTGCATAATTCAAGTGCGCGATTTTATTGCTCGCTGATTTCGGTGCGTGGCCGCTGACGGGCTACCTGGGGTCGAGCTAGCCCGCGATCACTCTAGTGCCTCAAAGTAGTGCTGCCGCGTCTAGGGAGTCGCGGAGTCACACCTGGGCGAAGAGGGAGGGGATACCGCTCGGCGACCAAGCGCCGGTGTGGCCGGCGCGTGGTAAGTACGTAGCGTCAGATGACCCTGTCCGCCTTGAGCCGCTCCAGGTCCGCGGGGCCAAGCGACAACCACTCCTGTAGATCTCGCCGTTGTGCTGGCCCAGCAGCGACGCGGGCCGTACCTGGGTCGACGACTCCGAGAGCTGCACGGGGTTCGCCGGCATGGTGAACGAGCCCCAGCCCGGATGCTCGATGGTGGTGACCATGCCGCGCGCGATCAGGTGCGGGTCGGTCAGGATCTCGTCCCCTGGAGGATGCACTTCGCCGAGAACGCCAGGTGTCCCGAAAAGGAAACGCATCGTCTCGCTGTTGCCGACTTCAATCATGACCTTGTTGGCGATGGTCTCGACTGGAACCTCACCCAGCAGCGTAAGGATCTCCCACAATTACTGTGCGACCAAGCCACCGTCTACCGGCATCGCATTGCCAGTGACAAACGACGCAGCGTCCGAACACAACCACACGACGGCTTCCGCAACCTCT
>WNGI01008922.1_pt1 | contig 11474 bp, 22 predicted proteins | sample 5400621 | NCBI WGS metagenome assembly WNGI01 (sample SAMN13153374, study PRJNA577476) | soil metagenome | isolation source: 20 cm soil or saprolite under Garry oak tree replicate 1 | place: USA:California | collected 2016-06-15
AGCTCCCTCTGTCCTCCGATCGAGCCGACCACCTCTGTAAAATGTGCGAACTGACGTATAAACGTCTCGTCGGTGGTGGCTGGTGGGGTAACGTCGTCCTCCGTCCAGCGAGCTCTTATACGCCAATTGCGGGCGAAAGCCTCACAGCTGACGTATAAAGCCTCGATTTTGGATTATGACAATACCCACCCGAGCCTTCGCGCAACGCCCTCATACGTCAATTGTGCGAGGTGACAGTTTTTGTCATTTTTGAACATGTTCAAGTCACAAGTTTTGAGACTTAAAAATAATCCAAAATAGCCGGTCCAAACCCTTGACATCCTTTTCAATCCGATTTAGGATGTATTCATACTGATACAGAGAACAGCCTGATCAGAGAACATTTGACAACTCGACATGACCACAACTGGCAAGAGCCCTTCCGGCGGAGGTTAACCGGCATGTCATAATATAAATCCTGATTCGAAGAACGGTAATGGACACGACCAGGATTCACGCAAGTTCTCCAGCGTCCTGGCATATGAATAGAATATGCGGCTGGGGTGAGGCCTCGACACGACTCACCACACGTGAATCCGATTTTGGAGTACGGTCCATGAACGGGTAATGTGAACTCTGTTTCAGGTATGACCTTAGCAAGTCATAAGTCCGGCATGTCTTGACATGGCGGCAGCGAAAAGCAGATTCGACGGCATAGCAGTTGAGGCTTGTCAGCACAACCAATAATTCCACTGACATGAGTAGAGACTACGAACCGTAAAACGGTCTGACATTTAAGTGCAGAGGGGACGGACAGAACATGTCCGTTTAATGCAGCACGCCGGTCCCAAGCTCCGGCAGAGGAGAAAAGATAATGAGTAAGACCTGGAATAAGCCAGTCAATCAAACTGTCCACGATCAACTAACGAGTCAGGGATTTATTTTTGTAGAGAGCAGATGGGAAAATGAGTTCGCGGTATCCCGGTATCGTGGACCTAATGGGGAGATTAAGAGAGTCGAGGAAAAAGGTAAAATCCTCGACGGCGAAGCAAAATCAAGATAGCAGAGGGCAGGTCATAAGACCTGTAATGCACAGAGCCTGTCCCAAGTCAGGCATGAGGCACAGAGGAGAATCATCATGACTACCCGCGAATTCGCCAAGGAACTGAAAATCACGAGCCGCAAACTTCGTCGCATCCTGCGCTCGATTAACCGCTTCGCAGACGGCGTCTACACCCGTTACAAGCTCAACAAGCGCGACATGACTCAGATTCGCAAGGCTCTTGAGTCATAGGTAGAAACGCCGGTCATACGGCGTCTAGCGGTCAAGCCGCTACTGAGGAGACCAAACATGACAGAAGCACAAAAGAAACTCTTGCTGATGGTTGCAAGCTATCAGCGTGAAGAGATGGAAAAATCCGAACCTGCCGGTCCTGATGTGGAACGGGAGATTGAAGAACTCCGCATCGCAATCGCAGCGGTAGAACAGGAAGGTCAGTAGGTGATGGAGGTGAGAGATGACAGAATCTCAAATAACTAAAAGACTTATGAGATTGGCAATTAGAGGACAGTCAAAAACTACTCTGGTCCTCAAAGAGAATCATGTCAGACCAGAAGACCAAAAAGAACATGACCTTCTGTCAGAGAAACTAAAACGTTTGATAAGATTAAGGCAGAGATCATGATCACATCCAATGAGTGCGTTCAACGCAGCACTGGACACCGCGAGTATGAACTGCGCAAAGCAGAAGCGAAGTTCATGATCAACCAATTCCACCGTTACTATGAGAAGTGGCCCAAAGGAAAACGTGGTCGCATCCTCGACACGGCGGTGGATAACCTCAATCAACTAACCCCGGACATGTTATTCAATCTTCGAACGGTCTACGAGAGAAGCAAGAAAATCTTCGATGCTTCATAGCAGAGGACATGGCTCCGGCCATGTAATGCGCCTCGGCAACGCCGAGCTCGGTTCCAAGTCCGAGAGCATTGTGGAGAGATTATGGAAGAAGCAAAGATCTACATTCGACCTAAGACAAAGGATGCCGCCCAAGCTTTTTTCAAACAGGGCGACATCGAGTTCCGCGTCTACAGAGACCTCAACAAAACTCTGGGTGCTGCCGGATACGGACACACTCAGTCATGCCTGGATCGTCTTACTGATAGCCAGATCGTCACTATGGCGTCATATAATGGCATCCCAGTGACGCCATACGTCCGTGAGCTGGTCCGCAGCCCGCTTCAGCGAGTAATCCAGTACGTACATTACAGAGACCTTCAGAAAGCCAGCCAGGAACTTCTGGACCGCATCTCCGAGAAGGACCCGAGAGTCCTGGCCGAGTACAAGAAGAAACTGGCCGAGTACGTTCCTGAAGCCGAAGGCGGCACTGGCAAGAGGAAACGCAAGGGAGAGAAGGCTCAGGTCTGGACACATTCTTTCCGCATTACTGACGTGAAGAAACAAGGTTTCCTTCAGGCAGGCAGAGAACTCGACCTGTTCAACCTGGTCAAAGAACTCAAGGAAGCTACGTTCGCTCAGATTGTGGAAAAGTCTTCCGGCAAGATTAAAACCAAACAGGACATGACCAAGATCGTTATGCGGTTTCTCAAGAGTCTGATCGCAAAGGGAGCTATCGAGGAGATCAAATGATACCTGAAGAGTGGTGGGCATGGACAGAGCGGTTAGGTTCAGCAGAGGGGCGGCGGAAACGCCGCTAATGCGCTAGCAGCGGTCCCAAGCCCGCGCATAGAGAGGATTTACAAATGACTGAAAATCTTTTGAGGATTAAAGGCGAAGCCAATAGGCTCGTCGAATTGGCTGCCGCTTTGAATGCGACAGAAAACATTAGGGAGATCTACGGAATCACCATGCAGATTGAAAAGCATGTCGAGGTGTTGAGCCTCCTTCAGGACGGTTACACCTCTGAAGAACAAGGATTCGACGATCAAGGATATCGTCGGTCCGAAACATCTGAAGAACTGAAGACTCTCACCGATAGAGGCTTAGATCTTCTTCACACACACTGTGGGTCTCCTCAATCTTAGCAGAGGGCACCGCTTCGGCGGTGTAATGCACAGCCACGTCCCAAGTCGTGGCAGAGAGGAGGCCATCATGGCCAAACTGCATTCTCGAAACAGAAAGGAACTGCATCGAGTCTATAAAGAGGACAGGATTTATTGCCTCATGTCCGACGATAAAATCTTGAAGAAGGTGCGGCATGAATCCTGGAAGGTGGCTAAACTGATTCCAGGAATCAATGCCTTAAACTTCGTTGAGGAGATGAAGGAGAGGGGATTCGTTGAACTTCCCGTCGGAGCTAACATGCCTACGGAGAAGAAATCTTCACAACCATCCTATGTGAGGTCGGAGAAGTGGCCTTATGTGAAGAGAGTTGATGGGCCACCTCCTTCTAAACCAACCGACGAACTCTTGATTCAGCTCGAAGAAGTCCACAAGATTCTCGAAGACCCGTCAAAGACTCGCTGGAGAGCCAGTTCGGAGGCATCGGAAAAGTTACAATTAATCATTGACAAGCGGAAAGCAGGTCTGCTATGATGGACCTGAATGAAATACTTCTGGCAGTCGAGTTCGGTTACATCCAGTGCGAGAAAGGCCACAATCTTCAGTACGCTCTGGAAGAGGCCAGGAAGATCATATCAAGGCCTCCGATCGAACGTGACTTCCTCGAAGCAGTCAAGACGGGCCACCAGAATGCTCTCACTCTGTGGGCCCGTGAATATGACATCAGGATTCCGACCGGTGGAAACTGGAAGGATAGAGTGAGATTCGCAACAGAACAAATCAAACTAAGGAGCAATACCATGGCGAAGAACAAACCCGAAGCTACCAAGCCCGCGGCGAAGGAAGCCGCGAAACCCGAAACCACCAAGAAGAAAGTCGAAGAGAAGCCGGCAGGTCCGCCGATGCTCGGCACGAAGGACATCGCCGAGAAGCTCGGCATCGAAGGCACCACGCTCCGCCGGTTCCTGCGAGCCAAAGGCATCCAGAAGAACGAAGGTCGGTATGTCTGGAAGGAAGGAAGCAAGGAGGCCGCCGCTCTCCTGAAGCAGTACGCCGAGTACGCCAAGGAACTCGAGACGAAAGCCGAGGAAGCCGCGAAGCCGAAGGCCGACAAGAAGAAAGCCAAGGCCGGCAAGAAAGCCGCGAAGAAAAACGCCGATTCCGAGGACGAAGGTCTGGACGACGAAGGCGGCGAGGACGAGGAAACCGAAGAGCTCTAGGAATCAGTTCCAGGCCAAGCGATAAAAGCAATCTTGGTCCGAACATTCCGCAGAGGGACGGGGCCAGAACATTGGCCCCGGTAATGCGCACAGCGAGTCCCAAGCCTCGCTAGCATTGAGGAGAGAATATGGAAGAGATTGTTAGAGTGGACCTATGTCCACACTGCCTTCAATCCTTAGAACTTTATTGTCATGCTGGTTGTAGACAATATAAGTTTGAATTCGAGAGAATCGAGGAAGGGCATGCCTGATGAAAAGATTCTCGACAAACTGGGCAAGATAAAAGCTCACATGGAATCGGCTAAGGCCATGGGCAGTGAGGCCGAAGCTGAAGCCTTTGCAGGTATGCTCAACAACCTGCTCACCAAATACAAGCTCGAGATGACGGACATCCAATACTCCGATCATGTCAAGGAAGAACCCGTTGAATCCTACTGGATTGGAGGAGGAGTTGATTACGAGAAACCTTGGCACCCCAAAGCTAAGAGGGTCTACAAAAACTACCCCGACGTAGAGTGTCCTCGCCGACGTAATGAGAACTGCGAGAGGCTGGCTCAAGTCCTGGCCGGTTACCACCAGTGCGGAGTCATGGTGGCTGAGAGGACTGCCGCTATCTGCTTCGTCGGTAGAAAATCCAATGTGATGATTGTGGAATATCTGTACATCACAATGCTTCGGGTATCTACAACTCTGGCGGATAAGGAATACAAACTCCTTCGAGGTCGTTTGAGACGAGAGGCAGAGAAATTGTTTCCTGGTAACAAGAATACTCTTCAGACTCTTTTAGTCAAGAGTCATGGTTACCACCAGTCTTTCATGGAAGGATTCATCGGTCGCATTCATCGCAGACTTGAGGAAGAGAGGCAGAAGATGTTTGATGGGGCCAGCACTGCTCTGGTTCGTCTGAGCAGTGATGCTCTGGCGGTATCAGAGTTCATGAAGGGAGCTAATAAAGCTCGAGAGCTTCCACAAGGTAATTCAAGATTCAATGCCTTAGGCTACACGAGAGGAAAGGAAGTAGCCGACGGATTGAACATCAAGGCCAATGCAGTAGAATCAACATCGAGAGAGGAGAGGAGATTGAAATGAGCACACCCTTAGGAAAAGCAATGATCCTAGCTTTACTGACCCAGAAAAACATCGAGAGGGCAGTGAGCGTGGATAAGCAAGTCACTCGGGCGGAGATGACTCCAGAACAGAGGAAGCATCGCCGCCGCGGACTCCGTCGGCAGACAGGCATCCACAACCTGAAGAGACGCTGGAAATGCTGCAAGGCTCCGGTGACTATCACTCCGGCTGGAAAGAAAGTCGGATTCCACAAACCTGGATGTCCCGGCTCGAAGCCGGGAACAATCTATGGCGACGTAATGCAGTAGATACAGCTCCAGTTCATCGCTGGAGCGGATAGCTGGCCTGAGGGAGTAAGCCCGGTCTTCTCTCTCGTTGCTCCTTTTCTTGGGGGCCAGCTCTCCGCCCTGGCGATGCCGGGAGAGAGAATGAGGATTCTATGGCAAAGGAAAAAGAACCCACAGTTCAAGAACTGAAGGAACGCATTGCTCAGCTTGAGAAAGAAAAGACTGCTGAGCTTTCCATGAAGATCGGAGACAAAGGTGGAGTCTCCGTCTACGGCCTGGGCCGGTTCCCTGTCACGCTCTATTACGAGCAGTGGAACCGTCTGTTGGACAATGCCGATGCAGTCAGGTCCTTCCTGGAAGAGAACAAGAGCAAGTTGAAGATGAAGACCTAGCAGAGGGACAGCCGGTCTACTCGACGGCTGGTAATGTGCTTAGTCTGGTCCCAAGCCCAGACGGAAATGGAGAGAGGTATGAAGAAATATGAAGTTAAATCGGGTGATCTGAATTCTGTAGTGGAAGCTAATTCGGAAGAGAAGGCAGCTAGAAAAGCTTTCTTTGAAGCCCCAGAAGGAACGGGAATAAGTGACTTCTACTACGTAAGAGAATTGGGAACCAGAATAGGAAAATGGGGAGCCACTATTCCACTAATTCAGGTTTCCAATGGATAGCCCAGAGATTTTCCTTCGAGACATGACAGAGGACCAGCTGCTGAATGTGTTCCTGGCGGTTATCAGCCGACCTGGTCCTCTCACAACCGAGCAGATGCTCGACATTCAAAACATTCAGAATGAATTCCTCATGAGAGAATTAAGGTTTGACAACTGAGATTTTCTTATGTCAGAATTTACTCTGATGAACCGTCCCCGATATCTTCGAGTCAAGCTCCTACGCAAAGAAGGCCTCTCCTTTCAAGCTATAGGTGAAAGGATGGGCTTTTCTAAGCAGAGAGCTTGGGAGATTTATCAGAGGATTATCAAGAAAGGAGGATAGCCAAATGAAGAATCGAATGTGCCCGTTCTACCTCGTAAATTATATGGGCTAGTGGTCCGGCGCCGCCGATCAATGAAACTGGGGCCACCTCGAAAGAGGTGGCCCAGGTTGTTTCTAGCTGTTCCACTTCCAATACCACTTACTGTCATTCTTCTTGATAGCTTTGATACCCAGAGAATCTTTCACACGCAGCAACTGTCCCTTGCTGATTCCTGCCTGCTTAGCCTCAGAGAAGATCTCCTCAGTGCACATCTCGGAATCAAACACCATCTGCTTAAGGAACTCGCGAATCGTTTCCTCTGCCTCTCCCACGGCCTTGATTCCACCACTCTGTGGGTCAAAGTCAACTTCTCCGATCCAGTGGATAGATGATGTGTGGACCTTGTCTTCTCCCAGCCACTGAGTTCCATTCTTGTTCTTAGTGGTGTTCTTGAGTTTGTACTCGAGAGCAGAAGGTCTCTTGGACAGAGTCGACTTGAGAGAGTAAATAACTCGACTGTCTTTTTCGGGTATAGAGGACACGGCAAGGACAGACCTGGCAGCCCCTACGATGCCTATAGAGCCTCCAATACGATACAGAATAGAGGAATCCTCTCGTTTATTCAGATGGGCCACGATGACTATCGCAGCACCTGTCTCCTCGGCAATATCTTCGAAAGGAGCAAGGATTGAACGTATGTCCTGATCTTTGTAACTGTCGGTTTCCTTGGTCAAAAAAGCGTTGAAAGGATCAATGATGGCCATGCGAGCACCAGTTTTGGTGATCGTAGCTCTCAGATCATCCAGGTCTCTGGGAAAGGATAAGAATTTCTCCTCCTCGTCAATCTTCACTCTCTTCATTATCTCGATACGTTCCAGGTTGGCATTCGTTCCAATGAGCCGAGGGACGATGGTATCTTCCGCGGCATCTTCAGCAGAAGCTACAAGGCAGGTCCCTGATATAGTTCTCCCTCCTGTGGGCAGAAAGGTTCCTCGGCTGATGCGAGAGGCCAAATCTAAAGCGATAGTGGATTTACCGAGTCCTGGGTCCCCAGCCAGTATAGTGATCTTACCCGCGGGAATGTATCCAGGCCACACCCATCTTGGGGTTTCCACCTCCACAGAACTAGCTCGTGTGAGGATAATCCCATCCCCCACAGAAGGCTGTCTCTTTCTTCCAAAATCAACTTTAATTTCTCGCTGAAGATATTCAACAGCTCGGGAGATGGTTCTTCGCAGGTAGTCATTGTAATGGTGAGTTTTTCGAGATAGAGCGTGTTTACCACGCGGAGACTTTGTAAAGGTTGCATAGACATCTTCTGCTGAGATACCGTGGGAAAGCAAAGCTGTAACGGTAGCCGAATCCTGTCGGCTATAATCCCCCTCGAATTCCTCGCCGCCCATCTCGAGTCTTCTTTTAATCTTGTCAGGAAGATCTCGGATAACTTTTCCTTCGAGAAAATCGACTTCAAGTGTGAGGTCTTTTCTTGGGTCATATAAGTCAGCTTTCTTAAAATCACTTAGGTTATAAGGCATAGGCCTTCACTTGTCGTTTGGGATCGTACTTCATGTTGTAGGTTCCTGGAACTCGAAGAATGCGGCTGGCATCTAAAGCCATACCATCCCCATCTAATTTTTTGGATAGAGCTCTGTTTACAGCTTCCACGTCAATGTGTCTTCCACCGATAAGGAGTTGTGGTTGATTGAGTATCCAATAGGCATGTATCCCACCACCAGAATCCACAATGATATCAGGCTTTGGAGAAGGAAAATAGAAAGTATCAACCTTATGGTGAGGTTTATCCAGATCACACCACACAACATGAGACCTATAACAATTTCTTTTCTTTCCTTCCTCACCTAATCTTGTAGCAACTCCGAAGTAGATATCATATTTATCTTCTGCTCTGTATTTCTGCACGTTGGATAGGACCTCTGACAGCGAGGATGAGAACGATCGTTTGATCACTCCAGTAGATCGTTCCAAAAAACGAAGCTCCAAAGTTTCCTTCGTGAGCAGTTTAGTTGGCCAGATCTTAGCGAAAAATTCGGAAGGACTTAGTGGCGTCATAAACCGGCGAATACCAATTTAATACTATTTAAATCACGTGGTCAAGAGATCTTTTCTTATCGGAATTAAAAAAGAAAAATGGAAGTCAAAAAAATAGATTGGGCATAAGAAAAGTATTGTTCGCTTGACACCGAATTCCAAAATGGTTTATAGTTAATTTTCTCATGCCGATTACCGGACCACGCAAACGAAATCCGTCCAAAAAAACTGAAGTCGATTGCCCGGTGTGCGGCACGTCCTTCTCGATATACCTATCGGTACTGAAGACCAGAAAGATTCCACCTGTATGCAGCCGTTCCTGTGGAAATACTCGCCGGTCAAAGAAGATGGCCGTGGTGTCGAAAGACCCTCAGTGGCTGAAGAAGGTAACTGAGAATACTCGGGAAGCTATGAGGACTCCAGCTGTACGCCGGAGACATCTTAGAGGATTGAGGAATAGATTATGAGTCAATCACCAATATTCTACAATAACGGTTCTAATTCTGATGGTGAATTTATGTTCAATGAACCAGCTGGATGGTATTTCTTCCATGAGAATTGGGCGGACTATTCAGGTCCTTTCGATACCGAAGAAGAGGCTGGAAAGAAACAATTGGAGTATGCCAAAACCCTATGAACTACTCTCGTCAATTTGAAAGGAATAGAGTATGATTTTAAATATCATTATTTACTCTGTTGTTATCGGATTGTGCATCATCTTTCTATCAGCTTGTCTTGGTTTGGCTGTAAGAGCTTTTAAAGATATTCAAAAATGAACTACTCTCGTCAACCTCGGCCCGATCAACTTCGTGCTATGAAGCGAATCTATAAGACCGAGCGTCAGCTGATCTGGGGAGGCCTGGGGACTGGCAAGACGAAAGTAGCACTGGACTTCATTCAAGTTATGCTTAAGGCTGGAAAGATAACTCGAGCTCTGATCGTCGCTCCTCTGACTGCTCTCGTCGGAACGTGGGAAGAGCAGATGGAAATAGATGCACCAGGTCTGGCATATTCCTTCATGGTGAAAGGAATTAAGACAAACTGGGACTGTCCAGTGGTTCTCTCCAACTATGATTACTTCATCTCTCGCCGAGTGAAGAAGAGAGATAGGTTCGGCCAGGTCATACCTGATAAATATGAGAGAGATAAGACTCGTATCAACATGCTTCTTGATTGGAAACCTGACGTGGTTATCCTGGATGAAAGTCATAAGATACGCAACAGGAACAGCCAGTCTGCCAAGGTGGCCCACAAGCTAGGTCGAGTATGCAAGTATGCTATCTGCCTCACAGGAACTCCTAAGGGAAACAAGAGAGTTCTCGACCTGTGGAGTCAGTTCAAGTTTTTAAAATCCGATCTGCTCGAAGAACGATTTGAAGATTTCAAATTTGAGCATACAGTATATAAAGGATATGAACAAAAGAAATTTCGTAACCTCGACGTTCTGGCTGGAAAGATCAAGCCGTTCATGACCAGGATGAAACTCACAGGATTACCAGAGACTACGGATATTCCATATCGTGTGGATATGGATCTTCATGCAAAGAAACTCTATAAACAGATGGAGAAAGATTTCATCGCTGAGATAGACAAGGAAACTGTAGTCACTGCACCTATAGTTCTGGCCAAGTTAATGAAGCTTTCACAATTAAGTGGCGGGTTTATCCGTGGGAACGACGGAGTCTATACTGCTGTTCATAGGAATAAGCTCGAGGCACTTCAGGAAATCTGCGACGAGCTCCTTGAGAATGATACAGAGAGAGTAGTTATCTTCTGCAGGTTCCGTTGGGAGATAGATGAGATCGCTAAGCTCCTTGCTCCTAATTGGGTAACCTACAAGATTGACGGAAGAGCTAAGCCACATGAACGTCAGTTAGCAGTTAGGTTATTCAATGGAGAGGCCGGTGGAGCTATGATATGCCAGATAGGAACAGGTTCTGCCTCACTCAACCTACAGACTGCCAACTACATGATCTTTTACTCAACCGATTATTCCTTCATCAATTATACACAAGGTAGAGGAAGAATACATCGGTTGGGTCAGACAAAACCCTGCTTCTACTACCAGCTCCGTTGTAAAGGTACGTTGGATGCAAAAATCTATCGACTGCTGAATGAGCATAAGGATGCGGAGAATGAGTTCATGAGGCTGGTCGATGAAATAAGGAGAGATTTGTGAAAGTTGGAACAGGTAGTGTTCTTCAGGACTGGGTAATGGAGTTGCCTCTGAGATTCCAGGGGACTCTGCTTACTGCAGTTCGTGGTTGTGACAATGAACCTAAACAGTGGACAAAGACTGGAGTGGCTTTCAGTCAAGGAAGACGACTCACTGCTTTCATTCGATTCTGTTTCTTAAATCCTGCCGATGCTCGAGAGATCGATGTGGAAGAGGGTGCTTTCTTCATGAGCACTCCACCAATCCCTCTGAAGGCATCAGAGTTCGGCCATCTTCCACAACATTGGTATTCTCACGTGATGCACGCTCTTGAGATTATTGCCTACTATCATCCTGAGAATATGACCAAACTTCTGGCTCTTCAATGTTACCACTCTATGGTCCACAACCTTCATCTCGAGCCTGAGACAAAAGAAACTCAGTGGGAACGACTCACTGAAGACCGAATCAAGAAAGGAACTTTAATAGAGCTGCTGATGATGAGATTGTTTTCGTTCTTCGAGCTCATGACCCCGCCGCTCCTCATGCTATTCGATTCTGGACTGCAACTCGAATCCAGATGAAGAAAAATCATGATGGAGATGAACAGATTACTTCGGCTTTAGCAGATGCCGACGAGATGGAGAGGACGCGTAGATGATTTCAATGGCTGATCGAACCAAACGATTCACTGAGCTCACTCAGAAGATGATTGAGCTCCAAT
>WNGI01005445.1_pt1 | contig 11473 bp, 7 predicted proteins | sample 5400621 | NCBI WGS metagenome assembly WNGI01 (sample SAMN13153374, study PRJNA577476) | soil metagenome | isolation source: 20 cm soil or saprolite under Garry oak tree replicate 1 | place: USA:California | collected 2016-06-15
GTTGGACACGCAGAGCTGCTGTCCCTGACGATATAGCTGTGCAACCACCACTGCGTGTCGATGCCGATCAGACGCAGACGTCCAGCATCGATCACCGCAGGACCGGGACAGCCATTCCCGGGAAGGAGTCGCACGTTTCGACCCTGCGCCAATCCCGCGATCATCCGCTCCTGGAGGCGAATCGAGTAGAGTCCGAACGGACCCTCGTCTGCCCAGTCATGGTTGCCTGGCAGGAAAATTCCTCGCGCCCCAAGAGGGACGGATCTCACCTCGGCATCGAGCCGGCGCCGCGCGTCTGCCCACTCCGCGGCACCCTCCGCCGGGATGCCGGCGGGGTACACGTTGTCGCCAAGGAAGACGACGATGCTCCGTTGGGGCGCGGCCGCGACTTGCGCCTCCAGAGAGTCCAGCGGGGAGCCAACTTGTCGTGGATCGGCCTCTCCCGCGTCGCCAATCAGGAAAAGAGTCGTCTCGATGTCCGCCGCCGGTATCTCCTGGAGCGATACGCGATGGTGGCAGCCGGTGACGACCGCCAGCGCCAACAAGGCTGGCCCGAGCGAGATCTTCTCCATGAACTGGTCGGTCGGAACGCACGGTCCGGGCCAGCCGAGCCGGCGTCCCTTTTGCGATTGACCTGGCCATGCTCAACCTCTCGACTGCACGAGCCACCAGGGCGCTCAACGTAGCACTCGTAATTTCGGGCCTCGCTTCCTCCGGACTGCAATCACAGGACAGCGTCGGAACGAAGGCGGGGGGAGCGCGTGACACAACTCTCGCTGCGAATCGCCGCTTCGCAGCGGGCAGTTTTCACCGGTTCCTGCTCGGCGACAACTGGCGCGACGAATGGACGACGCCGATTACAGTTCCATTTCTTGACCTGAGATCTTTCGACGGCGGGCTGCGTCCGGTGGAGCTCGCTGGCGGGCGGCAAACGCGGACGCTCCGCCTCGAGGCAAAAGACAGCACGCCGTATGTATTCCGCCCGGTCAACAAAGGAGTCGATTTACCCCGTGTCTACCGGCACACGATTATCTGGTACCTGCTCGCTGACGGGCGCAGCTCCCTCCATCCAACAGCGCCAGTGCTCGGAGTCCCGATATCCGCCGCCGCAGGTCTGCTCTTCCCAAGTCCAATCCTGTTCGTAATGCCCAACGACCCGTTACTAGGTGAGTTTCGACAGGGATTCGCGGGCGCACTCGGGACGGTCGAGGAAAGGCCCAAGGTGCGCGAGAAGGGACACTCATTTGCCGGCGCGAAGAAGATCATCGATGGCAAGGAGCTTCTCGAGCGAATCAACCGCGACCCGGAAAACCGCATCGACGCCCGCGCGTATTTGGCCGCCAGGCTCGTGGACATGTTGCTCAACGACAACGATCGCCATCCGGGACAGTTCGATTGGGCACGGCTAACTGCAGATTCCAACGCGCTATGGGTTCCGATCAGCCGCGACAGGGACAAACTGATTCATTCAGAGGAGGGGCTTTTTGCCAGGCTGGCGGGCTTCACGAACGCCAGCATAATAAAGTTCGACAGCCGCTACCCGAGCCTGCCTTCCCTGATGACTCAGGCAACTGAAATGGACCGTCGACTCCTGCTTGCGCTCGAACGGCCTGTGTGGGATTCGATCGCCGCTGCACTCGTACGCAAGATCACCGATCCAGCGATAGAGGCGGCCGTGCATCGATTGCCGTCCGAGTACTCCGCGTCTTTTCCACAAATCGTTGGCAAGCTCAAGGCGCGGCGCAATAACCTTCCCGGTCTGACGCGACATTACTACGAGGTGATCTCGCAATTCGCGGACGTCCACGCAACGGATGCCGACGAGGTGGCCACGGTTGTGCGGTCGGGCGATGGCATTGTGGACGTCTCGATTCGATCGGGAAATCGCGCGCCGTACTTCAGCCGCCACTTCATCGCGCGCGAGACGCAGGAGATCCGTCTCTATCTTCACGGCGGTAACGACGTCGCCATCGTTCGCGGAGATGTTCGCTACAGTATTCCGGTTCGAATCATCGGCGGAGCCGGCACCAACACGCTCACTGATTCGTCGCGGGTAGGTGGCGATGACGATCCAACGCATCTCTACGACGCGGGTACGGTGCGCAGGGTTAGGTATGACGCCGACAGCGCAGACAAGAGAGAGTTCACCGAGGAGGAACTGCCATTCGACCGGCGGCCCTGGACGCGCGCATACTTGACGCTGGCACCGGCGCAAAAAGACCGTGGGGGATCGATGCAGCCAGTAGTGACCCTGCGCAGTGGACACGGCCTCGGATTCGTCCCCGGAATTGGCTTCGCCCGCTACCAGTACGGCTTCCGCAAGGTTCCATACGCCAGCATGCAGATGGTGGACGTGGCTTACTCCACCGCCGTTCGAGGGTTCGATATCGGGCTGGGCTACGACAAGAGACACGAAAGCTCTTCGTTCCACGTGCCTGTATCTGCTCGCATGTCGCAGCTGGAGGTAGTCGAGTTCCGCGGCTTCGGCAACGACGTTCCCGATCTACGTGGACCTTTCTACGAAGTAAGGCAGCATCAATGGACTTTCCGCCCCGCGCTCGCATTTTCGCCCAACATCAAGAGCGACATCTCTCTCGGCCCGGTGGTGCGATACACCAACACCGACAGCATCGCGAACCGATTCATCACTCAGCAGCGGCCGTACGGCTTTTCCACCTTCAACCAGGCGGGATTCCAGCTGCAGGTCCAGTATGACACGCGCGGATCTCCCGAGCTGTTCGACATACCCGGGCGGAACGTGCTGGTTCATTTGGCCGAACCAGACCGTTCGCCCTATCTGTGGGGGAAAGTCAAGGTCGCTGCCAGCTTCTATCCTGCGGTGCTCGATGTGCGAACCACGTACAAAAAGCTCTCCGGAGTTGTATCGACGTATGTGAGAGCGCCGGTGTTCACACATCCGACTTTGGCACTGCGCGTAGGGGGTGAAAAGCTCTATGGCGACTTCCCTTATTTCGACGCCGCATTTATTGGCGGCTCGCGTTCGCTGCGGACGGAGCATGCTCAGCGCTTTGCGGGCGACGCATCTCTATACGGCACTACCGAGCTTCGCGTCCCGCTCGTGCACTTCCCGTTCATCCTGCCACTCAATGTCGGAGCCATTGGCTTCATCGATTTGGCCCGCGTGTATGTCGATGGCGAATCGCCGGGCGGACAGCACAAAGGTACCGGCGCCGGGTTGTGGATTAGCTTCGTGCGTCCCGAGCTGGGCGTGACGATAATGCGCACCAACAACCCGGAGCGTCCCACTCTCGTCAGTCTCGGATTCGCTTTCTAGTCGCGACAGAGTTTCCCTTCGCGGCATCAAGCGTCAACTTTGAGACATGGCAACATCCGCAAATCCCCGCCTGACACTCAGCAGCGGCGGCGCGCCAGCGCCGAAAGCCGATGCTGACATTCGCGTGTCCGCAATCGACATTGGCTCGAACTCCATCCGACAGACAATTGCTGACGTCTCGCCGAACGGAGTGATCCGCGTCGTCGATGAAATGAAAGCTGCGCCCCGACTGGGCGCGGGACTTCGTGAGACCGGATTGCTCAGCGAGATCGCAATTCAAAACGCGCTCAGCACTCTGAGTAGAATGGCGACGCTCGCCAGCCAACTCGGAGTAAACCGCGCCGAGGTCGTGGCCACCAGCGCGGTGCGCGACGCCGAGAACGGTGACGAATTTCTGCGACGCGTGCGAGCGGAAACCGGACTGAGAGTGAAAATTCTTCAGGGCGAAGACGAAGCCCGACTGAGCTTCCGCAGCGCTCTGGCGCATTTCGATCTGGGGTCCGGACGCGCGGTGGTCATGGACATCGGAGGAGGCTCGCTCGAGCTCGCGCTCAGCGAGGACGGCCTCGTCGAGCGGCTGATCTCGTTTCCGTTCGGAGCCATTCACATGTCCGAGCGCTATCTTCGCGACGACGCAAAAAAGAAAAGCATGCGCAAGCTGAGAAAGCACGTTCGGCAGGAGCTACGACGGCGGCTTGCGGCGCGTCACTGGAACGCCCCACGGATCTACTGCTCGGGTGGAACTTTTACGAGTCTCGCATCGATCTATCTGGCGCGCATTGGGATGGAGGCTGCGAAAACCGTCCATGGGACAGTCATACCACGCGGCGATCTCGAGCACATCGTCGACACGCTTCACAACATGTCCGCGACCGAACGCAACACAGTACCCGGCCTCAGCGCGGCAAGAAGCGACATCATCGTCGGTGGACTCGCTGTCGCCGCGGAAGTCGCAGCACGTGTAGAGGCAAAGGAGCTGGTGGTGTCAGCCTATGGAATTCGCGAGGGCATCCTGCTCGAAAGCGCACGCGTTGCACCTTCGCCCGCCGATCCGGGCGAAGCACGCGAGAGATCGGTCCTTCAATTGGCGGAGCGCACCCATTACGAGGCCCCGCACTCGCAGCACGTGCAGAAACTGTCGCTGCAGCTTTTCGACTCGATCGGCGAGCGCCTCGGCTGCATACCCGACGATAGAAAATTGCTGTCGGACGCCGCGCTGCTTCACGACATCGGCTACCACATCAGCTACGACAAGCACAACAAGCACTCGTATCATCTGATCGAGCACGCCGAGCTGCTCGGCATGACTCCGGTGGAGCAAATCATCGTGGCGAACGTCGCGCGTTATCACCGCGGTGCCGAGCCAAAGAAAAAACACCGCAACTACCGCGGTCTCGAGCGATCGGTAAGACAGACAATAAAGAGGCTGGCCGCCATTCTCCGCGTAGCTGACGGATTCGACAGAGGCCACGCCAGCGCCGTGGCGGAGATAAAGGTCCGCTGGCTGGAGCGGGCGCTGAGGCTGACTGCGGTGCCGAGTCGACCCGGCGCGAACCTACGGCTCGATATGTGGGGCGCGAGTCGTAAATCGAATCTGCTGTCCGAAGTAGCGGGTGTTTCCGTCGAAATCGTAAGTCCCGACGGCTCGGTGATGACCTATGCCGATGAGATAGGCGTCGCCGATTAGAGCCGCTCAGGCGCGGCGTCGCGGTGACGCTCGCGTGGCAGGTCTTGCCGTTCGCGCTGGGAGAGCAAGAAGTCCCCACGGATTTGCCAGCAGTCTTTCGTGCGTCGACACGACCGCATTCTTGCCGGGCTTTCTCTGCGTGTAGGTACCATCGGTAGCGAGATCCCACGCCTGTCGGTTGTCGGCAAGACAAGTCTCGAGCACAGCGCAAACGCCGGCGTGCAGCCGCCGATCTTCGATCGGCGTAACCACCTCGACGCGCCGATCGAAGTTCCGGGGCATCCAGTCCGCGGAGCCGAAGTACAATTCCTCGTTGCCGTCGTTGGCGAAATAAAAAATTCGGGAATGCTCGAGAAAGCGTCCGACGATGCTGATGACTCTGATGCGATCGCTTACTCCCGGGACACCGGGCCGGAGGCAGCAGATCCCGCGCACGATCAGGTCGATTTCCACTCCCGCCTGCGAAGCCTCGTAAAGATTCTGGATGATTTCGGGATCGACCAGCGAATTCATCTTGGCGAATATTCGCGCCGGTTTCCCCGCTCTGGCGTGTCCGGCTTCTCTGCGCACCATCTCGCTGAATCTCTGACGCATGTTGCGCGGAGCGACGAGAAGGTTCGTGTATTCGTCCTGGGAGGAAAACCCGGTCAGCGCGTTGAAGAGATCGGTCAAATCAGCGCCAATGGCCTGATCGCTGGTGAGCAGGCCGAGATCGGTATAAATGGCCGCCGTTTCCGAATTGTAGTTCCCGGATCCGATGTGACAGTACCGCCTGATGCCATCCGCCTCACGGCGCAGCACCACCGCGATCTTGGCGTGCGTCTTGAGTCCGGGAATTCCGTAGCCGACGTTGACTCCGGATCCCTCGAGCGTGCGCGCCCAACCGATGTTGTTCACCTCGTCGAACCGTGCCTGGAGCTCGATCAACACGCTGACCCGCTTCCCCCGCTCTGCCGCCTCAGTGAGCGCGCGCACGACCTCGGTGTCGCCCGAGGTTCGGTAGAGGGTCATCTTGATCGCGATCACATTGGCATCGCGGGCGGCGACGGTGAGAAAGTGCTCGACGGAAGCCTCGAACGAATGAAAGGGATGGTGAACGAGAATGTCCCGCTCCCGGATTGCGGCGAAGATGGATCGGGACGAGTCCTGCAGCTCGGGGGGCGTAACGGCGATGAATGCCGGATCTCGCAGCTCCGGCATGTCGAGGGTGGCGAGCTCCCTGAGCCGCCCGAGATCGAGAAGTGGTCCGGCCTCGACGAGGTCGGAGTCAGTCAGCTGCGGCAGTTCGGGCGGCTGATCGGCTCGAAGCTCGTCGAGCAGCAGCTTACGAAGCTCGGGAGGGGTACCAGTCTCCACCTCGACGCGAACAACTTCAGCGAACCGGCGCTGGAAAATTTGCTCCTCGATCATCGTGAGCAGGTCGTCGTCATCACCAGAGTGATGGACCTCGAAGTCGGAATACCGCACGACGCGGAACGTGCTGGAGGAGAGTATCTGCACGCCGGGGAAAAGCGCGCCGAGATTGGCACCAACGATCTGCTCGAGCGGAATGAACTGGCCGGGCTGGCCGAAGGGAAACCAGCGCGGCAGTCGTCGTGGCACTTTGACGCGGGCGAAACGGGATTTACCTGTGGCCGGATCGTAGGTCTCGACCGCGAGTGAGAGGGCGAGATTGGAGATGTACGGGAAGGGTTGCCCCGGCTCGAGGGTGACCGGGGTCAGTACCGGAAAGACTTCCGTCGTAAAAAACTGGTCGGCGATTCGTCGCTCCTCGGAATTGAGGTCGGCCATCTTCACCAGCTTGATCCCATGCTCCTCCAGCTCCGGTAGCAACACGTCGTGCAGGCATCGACGCTGCTCGTCCATCAGCGTGCCGACGCGGGCTGTGATAGCCGCGAGCTGTTGATGCGGAGTCATTCCGTCGGGCGGGAGATGTTGCACGCCAGCGGCGATCTGGCGCCGGAGCCCAGCGACCCTCACCATCTGAAACTCGTCGAGGTTGCTACTGAAGATCGCGAGGAACTTGAGGCGCTCGAGCAGCCGATTTCGCGGGTCGAACGCTTCGTGCAGGACTCGGGCGTTGAACTCGAGCCAGCTCAGTTCGCGATTTATGTACAGAGAAGGATCCTGACCCATTGGATTAGTCGATGAGGCTCCCAAAGATGTGCGTCTGCCAAGCGCGGTTGCCACTGGCACTGATTAAATTCCTTTCACCTTAACACGGACCTGCAGTGGGCCATACCGACGCGGTCGTCGTTCTCACCACACTTGCTACCACGGACGAGGCAGCGAAGTTCGTTCGGAAACTGCTCGATCGGCGATTGGTCGCCTGCGGGACGATTCTTCCGGCGGCGCGATCGCTTTACCGCTGGGAAGACAAGCTGGCCGACGAGACGGAGGTGGTAGTGTTGCTCAAAACCCGCTCCGGCGCGCTCCATGGGCTCGAGAAGGCTTTCAAAGAGCTGCATCCGTACAAAGTTCCCGAGCTGCTCACCGTTCCCGTGACCGGTGGACTCGAACGCTACCTTGGCTGGATCAACAGCGAGACGAGTCTAACGATCGTCTAAATCGTCTTATTGGGGTGACATCCCGCCCCGTTTTTCAGCCCGTAGTCTCCATGGAATCGAAGCGCGCCGTACTCGCGGTGATCATCGTCGGGCTCTGGCTGGGTGGAATGGCGATGATGGCTCGCCGTAACGCGACGCGGAGCGAGGCGCAGCAGCTGAGCGAGGTGGCGCTGAGGCTACAGCCGGCGACGTTTTATTACGTGGTGGAGCGCGACGGACAGCAAATCGGCGCGGCATCGTCAGCGGTCGATACCACGGTCAACACGCTCGTCAGCGAGGAATACTTCGTCGGCGACTATGCCGCTGCGAAATCGGTGCAACGAACCTCGGCGCGCTGGCAGACAAGACTGACACGCGGATTTCGGCTCGCAGATCTTACGATCGACATCGCGCGACAAACGCGTCCCTTCTCCATCAACGCTTCCGTAGAAGAAGACACCCTTCTCTTCATCGCGGGAACGAAGACGACTGGCGGGCATCCGGCGGCGCGCTACACTTTCACACCTCCACTTTTTACGCCGTCGCTGGCGCCAGTCGCCTTCATGCTTGGTGGGCCGCACGAGCTCGGACGAAAGCAGAGGATGTCCGTGTTCGATCCCACGACTCGCCTTGTCATCCGACCCGAGCTTGAGATTCGCGCCGAGTCCGTGTTTACAGTCGTCGACAGCGCGGCGCTCGACACCGAGGGAAGTTGGAGGTCAGCGCATCGCGATACAGTTCGGGCGTGGCGTATCGAGGGAGCGCCGAATGGCATGACCGCGTGGGTCGATGCGGAGGGACGACTTGTGGCAGCGCGAGCCGGGAATATCTCGGCGATCCGCACCGCCTTCGAAATCGCATTCAAGAACGTCAAAGCCAAGAATGATTGAGCTCAGAGGTCTTACCAAGAAATACGGCGAGTTCACGGCGGTCGATTCGATCGATCTGTCCGTGCCCGACGGAGAATTGTTCGGATTTCTGGGGCCAAACGGCGCCGGGAAGACGACGACGCTACGGATGATCGCTGGCATCCTCCAGCCGACGGCGGGTACGATCCACCTGGCGGGAATCGATCTCGCTGAGGATCCTCTCACCGCGAAAACAAAGCTGGGATTCATTCCCGACCGTCCATTCATTTACGAGAAGCTGACTGGCGCGGAATTCCTGCGCTTCGTCGGCGGGCTCTATGGCCAGAACGGCGACAAGCTCGAGCATCGTGGGCGTGAGCTGATGGCGCTGTTCGATCTCGAAGAGTGGGCTGACGAGCTGGTCGAGAGCTACAGCCACGGAATGCGGCAGAAGCTGATCATTTCCAGCGCGTTCATCCATCGCCCGGAAGTGATCGTGGTGGATGAGCCGATGGTCGGATTGGATCCGAAGGCGGCGCGCATACTCAAGGATCTCTTTCGCGAGTACGTGCGCCGCGGACATACGATCATGATGTCGACGCACACCCTCGAGGTGGCGGAGACGCTCTGCGATCGCATCGCGATCATTCAGCAGGGAAAGATCCGCGCTGTCGGGACGATTCATGAGTTGCGCGCGGAAGCAACGGGCGGTGGAGGACTCGAAGAGATCTTCCTGAAGCTCACCGGCGAGCGAGCGGCCCGAGACGCAATGGAGGTGCTCGATGCGTGAGAAAAGCTCAGAGCGCCGGGCGAAGCTGCTCGATGCCTAGCGACCTCGCCGCAGCCGCGCCGTTTGCGCCAGCCCTCCCGGACGTTCCGCCTTCTCCGGGGCTAATGCACGTGCTGTCGCCGAAATTCATATCCGCTAAAGCGCGCCCGCTCGGGGAAACCGAGAATCGGTCAGGGAGACTGATCCTGTTCCTGCTTATCGGCGCGATCTTCTGGGTATTCGTGTTCGGGTTGTTGTATCGGCTCCTGAAATATTTCCGCGGCATTCCCGAGATCGGCGCCCTGCTCGCCGCCAAGCTCCTCGGCCTGATGTTCGTGAGTTTGTTCGGAATTCTCATTCTCTCGAACGTAGTAACCGCCCTCTCGAGCTTCTTTCTGGCAAAGGACCTGGACCTGCTCGTTGCGGCGCCCGTCGACTGGCTGCGATTGTACGGCGCCAAGTTGCTGGAGACGACGGCGCACTCCAGCTGGATGGTCGTGCTCGTCGCCACGCCGGTCCTCACTGCCTACGGCATCAGTTACGAGGGCGGCTTCCTTTATCCGTTGGTGGCAATCGCTGCTGTCGCGCCATTTCTGATCATTCCGGCGGCCATCGGGAGCGCGGTGACACTTCTCCTCGTCAACATTTTTCCGGCGCGCCGAACGCGCGACATACTTAGCGTGATCGCTGTGCTGGCCGCGGCCGGCGTGGTCCTGGTGTTTCGCCTCGTCAGACCCGAGAGATTGGCGCGCCCCGAAGGATTCCGCTCCCTGGTGGAGTTCATCTCCCTGCTGCGAACCCCGACATCCTCATGGATGCCGAGCGAGTGGGCGGCGCAGGGAGTAATGACCTGGCTCAGAGGTGATCCGGAGATTCTGCATTTCTATTTGCTATGGTCGACGGCGGCCGCCGCGGTGGTCTTCGGCGCAATTTTGCATCGCTGGCTCTACACACGCGGGTTCAGCAAATCGCAGGAGAGTGGTGAGCGTTGGGTGCGACGAGGAACACTCGGCCGCCTGGTTTCACGTGTACTGGGGCCGTGGGGCGTGATGCGCCGGGAACTTGTCCTGAAAGAGATGCGCCTCTTCTTCCGCGACACCACCCAGTGGTCGCAACTGATTCTTTTGACGGTGCTGGTCGTGGTGTACGTGTTCAACATCAAGTTCCTGCCGCTGCGCGGCGAGGGCGTCACCTTCTTCCTCGCCAACGTGATTCCGTTCGTGAACCTGATTCTGGCGGGCTTCGTTCTGGCCTCGATTGCGGCGCGATTCATTTTTCCGGGAATCAGTCTCGAGGGTCGAACTCTCTGGCTGCTGCGCTCGAGTCCGCTGGAGATGCGTCAGCTGCTGTGGTCGAAGTTCTGGGTGGGAACGATTCCGCTGCTCGGCCTTGCCCTCATTCTCGTTTTCGCGACCGACGTACTGCTGCAGGTAAGCGGATTCATGATGGCGGTCTCGATATTCACCATCACGATGATGACTTTTGCCATCGCCGGCCTGGCGCTGGGATTCGGCGCGCTCTTCCCGAAATTCAATACCGAGAACGCGGCACAGATTCCGACGTCGTTCGGCGGGCTGGTGCTGATGATGGCGTCGGTGGTACTGATCGGCGTGGTGATCGTGCTCGAAGCGCGTCCGGTCTATCAGTACGTCGGCGCCCGCCTGTTACGCACGGATCCGGATCCGTCCGCGCTCTGGCTCGGCTTCGGTGGCGCAACGCTGGTATGTCTGGCGGCTACTTTTCTGCCGATTCGAATCGCCGTCAAGCGGATGACGGAGCTGGAGAGGTAGCTACTCCCGCGATTTTTCTCGAAGGAATCCGATCGCGTCATCCGGCGTGGTGAAGATCCTCTTCGCCAGCGTTCCGTCTTCGTAACGCACTTCGACCGCGATGCTGAGTGGGACCTGCGTTTCTTCCGGTTTCTCGGTGGTGTCGATGTCCAGCGAAGCGGCGACTCCTTCGCCCTGAAGTAATCTCACTATCTCGCGCCGAAGTTTCGGCTCTGTCAATCCCGCGCTAGCCAGCGCCTGCGCGGCAATCCCCAGCCGCTCCCGAATTAGACCGAGTAGCAGATGCTGCGTCCCGACGTACCCATCGCCGAACTCGTGCGCGACGGCGATCGACTGGTCGAGAACGACTCTCGCTCGCGTGGTGTAGGGCAAATCCGGAATCCGGGCTCTAGTGGTCGGCTTTCCATATTGAATCATGTGCTCGACCGCTGTCTGGATCTCGACGGGATCGGCGCCGAGGTTTTCCAGGACATCCATCACCAGGGCATCATCTTCGGCGAGGAGGCCGAGGAGGAGATGCTCGGGTCCCACGTACTCG
>WNGI01005447.1_pt1 | contig 11473 bp, 8 predicted proteins | sample 5400621 | NCBI WGS metagenome assembly WNGI01 (sample SAMN13153374, study PRJNA577476) | soil metagenome | isolation source: 20 cm soil or saprolite under Garry oak tree replicate 1 | place: USA:California | collected 2016-06-15
TCCCCATCAGCCCGTGCTTCACGACGCCCTGGGCCCAGTAGACGAGCGAATGGGCCATCACGTCCAGCGTCATGTCGATATTGGCCTTGTTCAGGACTTCGTCGCCGATGTACGGCTTCAACGTACCGAACGCGAGCGAATGCAGCAGCACCGCGACGTTGAGCTTTTGTTTGGCCAGCTCGGTCAGGACTTCGTTGCGCTTCTCTTCGTCGGCCGCGTTGATGTTGAAGTACTGCGTCTTACGACCGAGTTTCTCGATGTCGCGGCGAATCTCGGCCACGTGCTCCAGCCCCGCCTTGCGGTCGAGGTGGACGCCGACGATGTCGTACCCCGCCTGCGCGAGCGCGCGGGCGGCACCCTCGCCGAATCCACTCGAGGCGCCAAGGATCAGGGCCCACTTGGAGGCCCGTAACTGCGCGTGTGGGGTTTCGGTCATGGCGGTATAATAGCCTCCGTCCGATGAGAAGCCACGTGTGGATGGGAATCGGCTTGATTGCCGGCCTCTTGCTGGGCCTGCTCGCTGCGGCGCTGGCCGAGCACCAGCATCCTGGCCTCGCCAACGTGCTCGCCGGGATTCAACCCGTCGGCGAGATCTTCAAGAATCTGCTCTCGATGGTCGCGATCCCGCTCGTGGCAACCGCGCTGTTTTCCGGTCTCGCCAAGCTCGGTGAGCTGCGGACGCTCGGTCGGTTGGTCGCGCGCACGCTCGCGTTCTTCTGGACGACGTCGATCATCGCGATCGCCCTGGGATTCGCGATCGGTAGCGTCATGCTGCCCCGCGCGGCCGTGTCACCGGAAAAACAGGCGATCCTGAAAGCAGCCGCCGCGGACCCCGCGGCCATCCAGAGAGCCGCGCAGACCCTCCCCACGGGCGTCCAATTCATCGTCCAGCTGGTCCCGGCCAACCCCTTCAAGGCGGCGGCCGACGGCAACCTGCTCCCCGTCATCGTGTTCGTCACGATCTTCGCGATCGCGGTGGCGACGTTGCCGCACGAGCGGCGCGTGCCTCTCACCGTCATGGCCGACTCTGCGACCGATGCGTTGATCCGGATCGTACAATGGGTCCTCGTCATCGCACCAGTCGGCATCTTTGCGCTCGTGGCGCCGACCGCGGCGCGGTACGGCTGGGACATCGTGCGCGCGATGCTGTGGTTCATCGCAGCGGTGATCGTTGGGGTGATCCTGTTTCACGCGCTCGTGTACCTGCCGAGCGTCGCGCTGCTCGGGCATGTCGCGCCGCGGCGTTTCCTCCGCGCGGCCTACCCCTCCATGTTCATGGGATTCTCGGCAACCACATCGATGGCGGCGCTCCCGAACCTGTTCGACGCGGCGGACAAGGAGCTGCAGCTCCCGCGGTCCGTGTCGGGATTCGTGCTCCCGCTTGGCGCGAGCATCAATCGCGCCGGCAGCGCGTTGTTTCAGGCGATCGCCGTGCTCTTTATCGCCCGCCTCTACGGCATCCCGTTCGGCGCCTCACAAATGCTCTCGGCCGGCGTGGCGGTATTTCTCGCGTCACTCACGGTCGCGGCCGTGCCGTCCGGCGGCGTGATCAGCCTCTTCGCAGCCTTCCAGGCGACCGGCCTGCCCATCGCCGGTCTCAGCATTCTGATGGGCCTCGACCGGATCTCAGACATGTTTCGCACGATGACGAACGTTACCGGCCATCTGGCGACTGCTGTCGTCGTTGGCGCGCGAACCCCATCCCCAGAAGTGAGCTAGAAGTACACCGTCGCGACCAGCGCCGCGCTCAGAGCCGAGCCTCCGATCGTCCAATTCCGGGACGCGATGCCGAACGACGATTTCGACACAGCGTTTCGGTAGTAAATCGTGGCGGTCGCCAGGGCACCAATGCCGAATCTGGAAGTAAGCAAATACGTTCCCCCCACATCACCGAAGACTCCGGCCGTCCATCCGTTGGTTTGCGAAGATCCGCCAGGCGCCGCCGCGACGTCGTGCACGAAGCCCGCGAGCGCGCCGAACGAATAGTGCGAGACGATCTTCGCCGCAGTCCCATCCGCGCTATAACGTCGCCACCCGAAGCGCACCTGCACGGAGGCATCCGATTGCAACCCCGCGAATCGTTTCATCCCGCTGGTGTCGGTGAATATCGCTTCGGAATGCGAGCCGGCGATCCCCAAATCCAGCACGAGTGCGCGGGTCGGTGATCGGAACTTGATGAAGCCGAGCGAGCCGAAGGCCGTGCCAGCCTGGAACTGTGCCGCCCACTGACCTTTGCGGAAGGGAGTCGCATTGCCCTTGGCGGTCGAGTCCTGACCAAAGACGGTGACGGGAAGCAGGAGGAGAGAAGCGAACAGAGTCGGAAGACACTTCATGGGGGCCTCTGAGGGAGATGACGGGTCTTTGGTCCTACACCGCCTAAACCCCGATTGCGGCTGCACCCGCTCCAGAAGTCATAATGGCTACGGCGTGGCGATCACCTGCTGAGCCAGCACTACGCCCGCGACCACGCTCCCCACTGCGGCTCCCACGTGGAGAATCGTCGCCCAGCGCGCACTTCGGTCAGCCGCCAGGCGCACGAGCGCCGACAATGTCAACGAGACGGCGAGCATCCCGGCGATCGTGCCGGCGCCGAACGCCGCGAAGTAAACCAGCCGCGACGATGTATCGGGGACGGCCGCCACGAGCAGCGCCGCAATCGCGCCACTCCCCGCGAGGCCATGTGCGATGCCGAAGCCGAGTGAGCGGCGCGCATCGACGGCCGCGTGCGCATGGCCATGCGTCGGATCGGCTGTGTGACTGTGAAGGTGGATGTGGGGCCCCTGCGCGGCGGGGTGCGTGTGCAGGTGCATGTGCCAGCGGCCCCGCAGGAAGCGCCAGATCACCACACCGCCAAGGAGAATTAGCAGCGCCGCCACGAGTAGCTCGGCGGCCGGCCAGAATCGCTCGGGCACCTGCACACCGAAAGCGATGATCACCAGGACGACCACGCCGACGGTCACGGAGTGCCCCAGCCCCCAGATCAGGCCCAGCCGGGCGGCGCTCCAGAGCCGGGCGCCCGGCCGGCTCGCCAGGGTAGAGACGGCCGCAAGATGGTCTGGCTCAAAGGCATGGCGGAACCCCAGCAGGCCGCCAATGGCGAGAACCGCTACAATTGAAGGCGTCATTCCGACCCGAAATGTAATTACAACCTTTTGCCCTGCTTGCATATCCAATTTCCTGCATGCCCCGACAGGTGCTCGAGGACACTCTGACTGCTGACTCGATAGCGGCTGATTCGGCCCTCGCGGCGAGCGGGGACGCCAGTGCCTTCGAGCGGTTGTATCGGACCCACGTTGCCCGGGTCCATACACTGGTGCGTCGCATGCTGAACGCGGATGAAGCCGATGACGTGACGCAGGATGTGTTCGTTCGCGCGTGGCAGAAGCTGTCGACGTTCCGTGGCGAGGCGGCATTCGGGACCTGGCTGCACCGGCTCGCGGTGAATGTGGTGCTGGCTCGCCGCAAGAGCGTCGGAATCGAGCGGGGGCGGTTCATTACCGAGGAAGCACCGCTCGACGAAGCGCGCTCGAAGCCCGTGACACTCGAGCTATCGATGGACTTCGAGGAGGCGCTGGCGAACCTCCCCGAGGGCGCACGGCAGGTGTTTATCCTGCACGATGTGGAAGGCTATCGCCACGAGGAAATTGCGCGCATGCTCGGCGTCGTGCCGGGCACTTCGAAATCGCAGCTGCATCATGCGCGGATGGCGCTGCGGAGGCACTTGGATCGATGAACGACAATTGGACGAACCGGCTCTCGGAGTATATCGACGGTGAGCTCGATGCGACTGAGCGCGAAGCGCTCGAGGCGCACCTCGCCACCTGCGGGCACTGCTACGCGACTATCGGCGATCTGCGCCAGGTGGTCGCGCAGGCGAAGCAGCTCGAAGACACTCCGCCCGCTAACGACCTGTGGGCAGGGATTCGCGCGAGGATGGCGGAGCCTACTGGCGCTCGGCTGACCCCGGGCCGGCGGCCCGGGGCGACTCGCCGGTTCAGCTTCAGCATCCCGCAGCTCCTCGCGGCAAGCATCGCGCTGATGCTGATCTCGGGGAGCGGCGCATGGCTCGCGCTGCGTCCGCAGCCCGTCGCCGATGGTGGCCGCCGGGGAGACCGAGAGGCGCTCGCGCGGCAGGTGGATTGGACCGGCCGCACCGACGAGGCGATTGCCGACCTGCAGACCGCGCTGGCCCAGAACGAGAAGCGCCTCGACACCGCGACCGTGCGGATCGTGCGGCAGAACCTCGCTATCATCGATCGGGCGATCGCCGACGCGCGCATCGCCGTGCAAAATGATCCAGGCAACGCATACCTGAACCTCCACCTCGCCACGACGATGCGGCGCAAGGTGGAGTTGCTGCGGCGCGTGAACGACATGGCCGCGGCCCGGTCCTAAAGGAGAGAACGAACATGGTTGCAATGCTGGCCGCTGCGATGCTGGTCGCTCTGGCACCGCAAAGACAGACCGATACGACCTTCGCCGTGCCGGCCGGCGCCACGCTTTCGGTCAACAACTTCGGGGGCGGGATCATCGTCCACGGGTGGACCGAAAACCGCGTGAAGGTGCATGGAGAGACTGGCCGGCGCGGTCGTGTGGAAGTCTCGCTCGTGGGGAACACCGTGGTCATCAAGACGGGGAGCCGGGAAGGCGCTCCCTCCGTGATCGACCTCGAAATCACGGTTCCCCAGTCGATGCCGCTCAACCTCACCGGTACGTACGCGGACATCACGGTGGACGGAGTTCAGGGCGCGATCAGCGCCGAGACCGTCAATGGCGAGATCGAGGTGCACGGCGGCAAAGGGATCGTCACGCTCCATTCGATCCAGGGCGGCGTGACACTCGCCGACGCCTCGGGCCGTATCGAGGTGAACTCCGTGAACGAAGACGTCGAGCTGAGCAACGTCACTGGCGAAATCAAGGTCGAAACGACCAACGGCGAGGTCACGCTCACCGGCATCAAGTCGTCCAGTGTCGACGCGGGCACGATCAATGGGGACGTCACCTACGAGGGCACCGTCACCGACGGCGGATCGTACAGCTTCGGCTCACACAACGGCGACATCAGGGTCTCCGTGCCCGAGGGAGCCAACGTGACGATCACGGCCGCCACCGCCAACGGCGACATCGACGCGAGCTTCCCGCTCCCCATGACCGGTTCGCCGGGCAGGCATCGCAAGACATTCAAGATCGGCTCGGGGAGCGCGCGGATGGAGCTGGAGTCGTTCCAGGGCGACATCAAGATGCGGCGTCCGCAAGAGATGCGGGACCAGATCGATCGCAAGCACAAAGAGCACGAGCACGACAATGACAACGACACGAGCTTCAGTTTCCATTTCGACGTGAACAATGTCGCGACCTACGCGACACGCTACGCGAAAGCCTACGCCCCGCAGTATGCGAAAGCGTACGCCCCGGCGTACGCGAGCAAGTACGCTCGCGCCTATAGTCGTGGGTACCGCCACGCGTATGCCGACACGACCTCGCACTGAGCGGAGGACAACGATGCGAACCCTGGTGACCGCGGCCGCGCTCTCTCTTGCAGCATTCGCCACGGCGGCCGCACAAGACTTCAACTGGCATGGCCGCATCGCCACGGGGAAGCGGCTGGAAGTCAAAGGCGTCAACGGCGATGTGCGGGCGGTGCTCGCCAGCGGCGCCGAGGCGCTGGTCCACGCGCGCAAGCACGGTCGCCGCTCGGACCCCGACGACGTCGAGATCCGCGTCGTCGAATCGGAGGAAGGCGTGACGATCTGCGCGGTCTATCCCACTCCGGCACGCGCCCGCGAAGAAAACAACTGCGAGCCCGGCGACCGCTGGCACTCGAACACCGAGAACAACGACGTGGTGGTGGACTTCGAGGTGCAGGTTCCCGCCGGCGTCGAGTTCAACGGCAAGACTGTAAACGGTGAGATGTCCGCCGAGGGACTGAAGGGCGACGCGCGCGTGAGCACCGTGAACGGCAGCGTCAGAGTGAGCACCACCGGGTTGGCCGAGGCGTCCACGGTGAACGGCTCGGTGTATGCCGAGATGGGCCGTTCCAACTGGGACAACGAGCTCGAGTTCAGCACCGTCAACGGCGGGATCACACTGATCATGCCGGGTGGTAAGCTGGACACTGAGGTTCGCGCCAGCACGGTGAATGGCGACATCGAGAGCGACTGGCCCATGACGATCACGGGCCGCTTCAACAACCGGCGCTTACACGGCACCATCGGTGCCGGCGGGCGGGAGCTGAGCCTGAGCACCGTAAACGGGGAGATCCGGCTGAAGAAGAGCATGGAATAGCTCCAGTCGGCAGTCTTTAGGTACCAGACCTAAGCAAGTTCAGAATCACCTTAGCCCCTCTGTCACGAGGGGCTTTTGGTGTTGCGGGACATTCTCGCCCGCTTAACGCAGATCGAGAACCTCCGCGAGCTCTTCACCGCGCTCGGCTACGAGCCGGTGTGGGAGCTGGTGCCGGTGGAGGCCTGGCTCGGCGAGGCCGACGGAATTGCCCGTGCCGCCCTGATCGCGCGCCATGGCGCGTTTCGGGTCTTTGCGCTCGAGGCGAACGCGCCGGAGGCGGCGGCGCGGGCTGCCGCGCGCAGGCTCTCCGCGGGGGCGGAACGCGGTCTCGCGTGCGCGCTCGGCGGCACACCATTGCGGCTGGTCTGTGCCGCGGGCCCCGTCGGCATGCGCATGACGACGATCAGCCTCACGGCTCCCCCCCCCTCAGGCGCCGCACTCGCCACGCTGGAACGGCTCGTTCCCGCACACGATGAAACGGCGCTGGCGCTGTCGCTGCGCATCGGCGAAGTGCTGGCCAGCGAGGGCGTCACACCCCGCTTCTTCCGCGCATTCCGCACCACGCTGCTGCACCTGACCGACAGCCTGCGAACGCCGCGCTCCCATCTCGATCGCCACACGCTCGCGCTCACGGCCCTCACGCGCGTGCTCTTCCTCTATTTCATCCAGTCGAAAGGGTGGCTGGACGGCGACTCGCGCTACGTCGCGCATCTGCTTGACCGGGCGCTCGCCAGCCGGCGGCACTTCCACCGCTCCTTTCTTCATGCGCTCTGCTTCGGCGCGCTCAATCGCCCGGCCGCTCAGCGCAGTCACGCCGCCCGGGCATTGGGAAGCATTCCCTTCCTCAATGGCGGCCTGTTTGAGCCGTCTCTCCTGGAGCGACAGCACGGCCCTGCCGTCTGGTCCAATGCCGATTGGCGCGACGCCTTCGACAGCCTGTTCGAGCGGTTCCACTTCTCGGTGCGCGAGCACGATGCCGGCGATTTCGTGGCGCCGGACATGCTTGGCCGGGTGTTCGAGGGCGTAATGGATCCGGACGAGCGACGCGCGAGCGGCAGCTACTACACACCCGCGTCGCTCGTGCGCGAGATGGTACGAGCGGGACTCGAAGCCGCGCTCACGCACCGTTTCGGCATCTCGCCGGGTGCCGCGGCACGCTGGGTCCACGAGCGCATCGCGCCCTGTCCCGCCCCAAATCTTCGCGGCCTTACCGTCCTCGATCCTGCAGCCGGCTCAGGAGCCTTCCTGCTCGGCACTCTCGACGAGCTGGTGGCGCTCAGGTGCGCTGCCGGCGAGGCACCGGCCCTGGCCGTGAAACGCGACGTGCTCGCCCATTCGCTGTTCGGCGTAGATCTGACGCCCACTGCCGTGCGCCTCACGGAACTGCGCCTGTGGCTCGCGCTCGTGGCCGACCAGGACGAAGCGGACGTCAGCCGAGTCGCTCCGTTGCCCAACCTCGACGGCCATGTGCTTCAGGGCGACGCGCTGCTCGACCCCGTCATGCTCGCCGCCTCACTGGGTGGCCGGGCCTTCCGAGGAGGCGCAGCGGAAGTCCGGCGTCTCGCGGCGGCGCGTCACAAGCACTTCCTCCTGGCCGGGCCGGAAAAGCGAGCGGCGCAAGTCGAGCTGGACCGCGCCGAGGCGGTGTTGGCCGGGCGGCTGCTGGACGAGGGCTCCAGCGCACTCGAGGCGGCCATCGCCGAACGGGTTGGCGCCGCGCGGAATCGCGATCTGTTCGGCCGGCGGCGCGGCCTCGACTCCGAGCAGCGCCAGCGCTTGCAACGGCTCCATCAGGCGTGGCGTGAGCTGCGGGCCGCTCGCCGCAAGCTGCGACAGGAGGGCGCGACTCCCTTCTTCTCGTTCGAGTCGCAGTTCGCCGATGTGATGCATCACGGTGGGTTCGATCTCGTGGTCGGCAATCCGCCGTGGGTGCGAGCCGAACGGCTGCCCCAACGCGTGCGCGAAACACTCGCGACGCGCTACTCGTGCTGGCAACCTGCTCCCACGCGCGGCTTCGCTCATCTTCCGGATCTCGCCGTAGCCTTCACTGAGCGAGCTATCGAGCTCGCGCGTCCAGGCGGTGTCGTTGCCCTGCTCGTCCCCGCCAAGCTTGCTACGAGTGGTTATGCCGAGACGCTGCGCCGGCGACTGGCCCTCGGCACGCGTATCGAGCGCGCCGCGCCGTTGCCCGAGCAGGTCGCCCAGGCGTTCGGCGCTGCCGTGTACCCGATGGCGCTGGTGGTCGCGCGCGCCGATCCCGCGGGAACGCAAGCGACCGGCACTGCCCTCGGTGCGAAGCATTCAGTCCCCGCGATGCCGCAGCGTCAACTGAGCGATGGCGAGGGGGGGGGGCCCTGGATCCTTGCGCCCGCCGTCGAAAACATCCGCCGCAAGCTCCGGGCGGAGTTTCCGACGGTCGGCGATCGCTGGACGCCGCAGCTCGGCGTGAAAACGGGCGCGGACGATCTCTTTGTCCTCGACCGTGAGTGCGCCGGCACACGGCCGGCGATTCGCGGGCGCGACATTGCTGCCTGGCAATGCCGGCCGCGCAGGTACGTGTTGTGGACGCACGGTCCCGACGGAGTGCCGATCGCGCGCCTGCCGCGTGCCCTCAGCGAGCGGCTCGCGCCACACGAAGCGCGACTCCGCCGTCGCGCCGACTACCGAGCGGGGCCGCCCTGGCAGCTGTTTCGCACCGCGCTCGGATTCGCCACCCATCGCGTCGTCTGGCCCGATCTGGCGCGGCGGCTCTCGGCTGCGGTGCCCGCGCCCGACCTCGTGCCGCTGAATACGGTCTACGGGATCGCGACACGCGATGAGGCCGACGCAACCGCCCTCGCCGCCCTGTTCAACTCGCGCTGGCTGACGGCGCTCGCGCGGCACGCGGCCGACCCGGCCCGCGGAGGCTTTCGGCGCTTCAATGCGCGAGTGGTACGCGGCCTGCCGATCCTGCCGCACGAATCACCGGTCTGGCTGGAGCTGACCCGCCGCGGAGCCGCGCGCGCGCCCGCCGACGACCTCGTGGCTGATGCATTTCACCTCGATGACACAGATCGCCGCACGCTGGCCGCGCATTCTGTCTGAGGACCTCGTTCCAGTCGCGGAGCCGCTCGGAGTCGCACTTCGGCCGGCGGGCGAGGCACCCCTCCGTCAGGTCGTCACGAGCGCGGCGCGCGCGCTGCTCGACGTCGAAGCGGTGGCGGAGGAGGCGCCTGCCTCGTGGCCGGCGTGGCTCGCACCGCACCAGATTCCCGCCGCTGAACGCTTGGGCGCGATCATCAGGCGGCATGGCGGCGCGCTGCTCGCGGATGAAGTCGGTTTGGGCAAGTCGTACGTCGCGCTCGCGGTCGCGCTCGCACGTCAGGAGCCCTTCGCGCTGGTTGTGCCAGCCGTGCTCGCGTCTCAATGGCGCGATTTGCTCAATCGATTTGGTCAACAGGAAGTGCCCATCATCACCCACGAGTCGTTGAGCGTCAGCGCGCGTCAGGTAGGGGCGCAGCATGCTGCGCCCCTACACTCACCGCCCCCTACCGCCCCCTTTGTTGTAGTTGACGAGGCCCACCGCTTCCGCAATCCCGAGACCAATCGCTACCGCGCGCTGGCCCGTATGGTGGTAGGAAGCCGCGTGTTACTGGTGACCGCCACGCCCATCCACAACAGCGTCGCCGACTTGCTGCATCTGTTGCGTCTCTTCTTGCGTGATCACGCTCTGGCCGCACTCGGCGTCCCGTCGCTGCGCAACGCCGCGCGGCGCGAAGCCGACCGGTCGCTCGCGCAGGCAGCGGTCGCGCGCGTGATCGTCGCGCGCTCGCGCGAGCGAGTGCAGAGTGGCTATGACGGCGGCCCCGTATGCATGGTTTTCCCGCGCGCCACAACGGAGACGGTGCGCGCCGCTCCAGCGTCCGATTCGTTGATTACGGAGCTGGGGGCCGGTGTGGCCGCACTGCGGGGCGGGGGCGGTGCCGCGCCGCTGTTGCGCCTGATGTTGCTCCGCCGGCTGGGGTCGAGCCTGGTGGCCTTTCGAGCCGCGCTCACCCGTCACGACGCGTACCTCGACCTCGCGATGCGCGCCGCCGCCGAGGGGCGTGCCCTGTCACCGCGCGAATTTCAGCGGTGCTTTCCCCGCGCTGCCGAGTCGGACATTCAGCTCGTGCTGTTCCCATTGCTGCTCGACGACGCTCATGGCGCGGCACAATTCGTCGCGGATCGCCGCATCGTCGCGCGGCTGCGCGATCTCTTGGGTCGTGCCGCAACCGCTGACCCCAAAGTTGATGCGCTTCAGGAGCTCCTCAGCGCGCGCCCGGCGAAGACGATCGTCTTCACCGACGCGCAACCGACCGCGCGCCATCTCCTGAAGTGCCTTCGTCACCGCCGCGTCGCCGCGGTGTTCGGCCACGCCGGCCGGTTTGCGGCCGGAGAGGCACCGCGTCAGGAGGTGCTGCGTGCGTTCGCGCCGCGCGCGCAGGGTGCATCGCGGCCTGCGCCGGCGCTCGAAACCGACGTCTTGATCGCAACGGATCTCTTGAGCGAAGGTCTGAACCTTCAGGATGCCGAGCGGGTCGTGCACTACGACCTGCCGTGGAGTCCCGCGCGTCTGGCACAGCGCGTCGGCCGCATAGACCGTCTCGGCTCACCGCATCACGCCATCAGCACGGTGACGTTTCTGCCGCCGCCGTCTCTCGCGCGCGCGCTCGAGATCGAGGAGCGTTTGACACGGAAAGTCGGCGCGCAGCAGGTCGGCGGCAGCGGCGGCCGGCTCGACTGGTGCGATTATCTGACAGCCCTCGCCTCGAGCTGCCCAGCGCCGGCCGGCTCGTGCGCCGCCATGGCCGGTGAACAGTCGAGCGCCGTCCTCGTCGTGCGCATCGCGAATCTTGTGGAAGCGATTGTCGTCGAGGGCGAGATCGCGCGGACCAACCCGGCCGCGGCGACACGCATCCTTGCTCGCGCCGGTTCGGTCGAGCCGGTGACGCTCGATCGCGACCTGTTGCGCCGCGCCATCGATGCCGCTACGCCGCTGATTCGTTCTCGTCTCGCCGCGGTCCAGGACGCGCGCTGGCGGGCGAGCGATCGCGATCGCGTCGCCCGGCGACTGATCCCGTGGGTGCTGTCGGCGGCCCGTCGCGCAGCGCGGCGCGGCGACGGTGAGCAGCTCACCGCGCTCGATGCGCTGGTCTCTCGGCTCGCG
>WNGI01018277.1_pt1 | contig 11473 bp, 10 predicted proteins | sample 5400621 | NCBI WGS metagenome assembly WNGI01 (sample SAMN13153374, study PRJNA577476) | soil metagenome | isolation source: 20 cm soil or saprolite under Garry oak tree replicate 1 | place: USA:California | collected 2016-06-15
CAAGGTTGTATAAAGAGCTACGCCTTTGGGCGCTTCGAGTTCAGGGTTGTATTCACATTCGGAAGGAGGATGCGTATGAGACTGCCTAAGTTGCTCGCCGGGCTTGCCGTGGTCAGCCTAGCGCTCGCAGCGTGCGGGACATCGACGAGCGGCACCGCAAACAAGGGGACCATTAAGATTGGTGTCGACTTCCCGGAATCGGGGGCTGAGACCTCCAACGGGATCCCCAGCCTCAACGGCGTCAAGTTCGCCGTCAAGCAGTTGGCCTCGGTCGACGGCTTCACTCTCGAGGTGTTCAACCTCGACGACGCCGTCAACGGCGTTCATGACCCGCAGAAGGGCGCCCAGAACGTGCAGCAGTTCGTCGACGACAGCAAAGTGCTCGGAATGATCGGGCCCTTCAACTCCAGCGTCGCCCGCGCCGAGATACCGATCACGAACCGGGCCCACCTGGTCCAGATCAGCCCGGCGAATACCAATCAGTGCCTGACCAAGGACGTCTACATCCCCACCGCCTTGACCGGCCTGCCGGACGTGGACTGCAAGGCGGCCGGCGTGCCGTTCCCCAAAGATCTGCGGCCAACCGGGACCAATAACTACTTCCGCGTCGCCACCACCGACGACCTTCAGGGCCCGGCCCTATCCGACTACTTCTACAACGAGCTCAAGCTGACCAAGGTCGGGGTGGCCTCTGATGCTGAGGCATATGGCAAGGGCATCGCGGACACCTTCAGCGCGCGCTTCAAGAAGGATGGCGGCACGGTCGTCAAGCGGCAGGACTTCCCGAACGCCTCCCATGTCAGCGACTTCCGGTCCTTCCTGCGGGCGGCCCTCGCGGCCGGCGCCCAGGGGATCTATTTCGGCGGCACCGATAGCAACAACGCCTGCGTGGTCCGCAACCAGATGAAGGGCATCTTCCCGGACACCGCGCCCTTCGGCGGCGGTGATGGGATCGTGACCGGGCAATGCATGAAAGATGCCGCGGCTCAGGCCGTTGGCATGTACGGCACCGTCGCGACCGTGGCGGCGGAGAAGGTCTCCGGCTCCCAGGCGACGATCGACGCGTTCAAGTCGGCCTACCCCAACAAGGACGACTACGGCGCGTACACGATGCCGTCCTATGACTCCACCAAGATCCTGGTCGCCGCGATCCATCGGGCGATCCAGGCCAACAGCGGCAACATGCCGACTCGGCAGGCGGTCCTCGACCAGATGTACAAGACCGACTACACCGGTGTGCTCGGCCACACCGCCTTCGATCAGCTCGGAGACACCACCAGCAAGGTGATCACCGTCTATACGGTGAAGGCCGCGGCTACCGGGTGGGAGGTCACGAAGACCGTCGACTTGTCGCACGGCCTGTAAAGCGCGTATAAGAGGGAGCGGGCGAACCGTCGCCCCTCCCTCCTCGAAACAGTGGTAAGAGTAGCTGCGGCGCTGAAGGGGACCCGAACCGCCCTGGGCGGCGTTGTCGGCACATGGCTGTTCGTGGGCGCAGCCGTTCTCGTCCTGACGGTCCTGCTGCTGCCGAAAGCGGTTTCCAATCCGCCATTCTTCCTGCAGATTTTCATCTACGGCGTCGCCAACGGCGCGATCTTCGCCCTGATCGCGCTGGGATACACAATGGTGTACGGGATCATCGAGCTGATCAACTTTGCCCACGGCGACATCTTTACGCTGGGGGCCTTCATCGCCCTGCCCTTGATCGGGGTGTTCGGCCTGACCGACGCCAGCTCCTTCTCCATCGGTGTCGTACTGATCCTGATCGTCGTCACCCTGCTCGTGATGGTGATCGACGGGGGTATCAACATCGCGATCGAACGGCTCGCCTACCGGCCGCTCCGCAATGCGCCCCGGCTCGCGATTCTAATCACCGCGGTCGGCATGTCGTTCATCCTCGAGGGCATCATGTACCTCTGGCGGGGCGCCAATAACGTGCATTTCCCGGACTTGCTGCCGGGCACCCGCATCCCACTGTTCGGCGACGCTTCGCTGGGTATCAAGGACATCATCGTGATCGTCACCGCAGTCATTCTTGTGGCGCTGCTCAACATCTTCATCAACGGTTCCAAGCTCGGCAAGGCGATGCGTGCCACCGCCCAGGACCGGGAGGCGGCCCAACTGATGGGCATCAATATCAATCGCACAATCGCCGCCACCTTCTTCATCGGCGCGGCGCTGGCCGCCGCCGGCGGCATTATCTTCGGGCTCTACTTCAACAACATCCGGTTCGACGAGGGGTTCACCGCTGGCCTTTTCGCCTTCACCGCGGCGGTCTTTGGCGGTATTGGCAATATCCAGGGCGCCGCGCTGGGAGGCCTCTTCATCGGCCTCGTCCAGGCGTTTTCGAATGCCTATTTCCAGGCGGCACTGACTGACGTCTGGATCTTCGCCATCCTGATCCTGGTGCTCGTCTTCCGCCCCACGGGTCTCCTCGGGATGCAGGTGCCGGAGAAATGAGTCGGCGGGCGCTTGACACCGACACGGCGGCGCGCTGGGCCACCGGCTTATTCAAGGACCGCAACCGCACCATTTATACCCTGCTGATCATTCTTGCCCTGCTCTTCCCCAGCATCGCCGACGTGTCGACGGGCGGCTCCGGTAATCACCTGGTCAGCACCGCGGCCGATGCCGGCGTTTATGTTCTGTTAGCGATGGGCCTCAACATCGTGGTGGGCTTCGCCGGGTTACTCGACCTCGGGTATGCCGCCTTCTTCGCGATCGGCGCCTACACCTACGCGCTCCTCGCCTCGGGACAACTCTCCGGCAGCCCGTTACACCACGAGTTCCACCTCCCCTTCTGGTTGCTGCTGCTGGTAGCCATGCTGGTGGCGGCAACCTTTGGCGCGATCCTTGGGGCGCCGACGCTTCGGCTGCGCGGCGATTATCTAGCGATTGTCACGCTCGGTTTCGGCGAGATCGTTCCTCGCATCTTCAAGTTCCTGGGCGCCGGGTCACCAATCGGGAACTGGACCGGTGGCGTCAACGGCATCTCGGCAATCGACCCGCCCAAACTGCCGGCCTTCATCACGGGACCCTGGGTGGGAGCGCCGATCAAGGTGGTCGCGCCATTCGACTTCAGTGATTCGAGTTGGGCCCCGATGGACTATTACCTGCTGATCTTGGTCCTGGTAGCCCTCTCCATCCTGCTCGTTACCAACCTGTATAACTCCCGCCTGGGACGGGCCTGGATGGCGGTACGCGAAGACGAGGTCGCGGCGGCGGCTAGCGGGATCAACACGGTCGCCATCAAGCTGCTGGCCTTCGCCATCGGGGCGTCCTTCGCCGGCTTCGCCGGGGCCTTCTATGGCGCCAAGCTCTCCCTGGTCAGCTCCGAGAACTTCGAGTTCATCGTCTCCGTCAGCATTCTGATCATGGTGGTCCTCGGCGGCATGGGCAATATCCCGGGCGTGATCGTCGGGGCACTGACGATCTTTTTCGTCCAATTCTTCGTGCTGACCAACCTCCCGGACTACGTCTCGAGCTTCGCCAACCTAGTCGGCCTTGGCTTCCTCAACAAATCCGGCGGCAGCTGGGTTGGCCTGCACGACGAGGTCCAGCGGCTCAACTACATCGTCTTCGGACTGATCCTTGTGATCGTCATGCTGCTACGACCACAGGGGCTATTCCCCAGCCGGATCCGCGAGCAGGAGCTGGAAAAGGGCACCAAGGAGGAAACAGTCTTCGACCTGCGAGAGGGAACCGAGTGACGGAGCCTGATAGGGCCTCGCCGGCCTGGGAGCCAATCCTGACCGTCGACCGAGTGACCAAGCGCTTCGGCGGCCTGACGGCCATCAATGATGTCAGCTTCACCATAGCCAAAGGCCAGATCTTCTCCCTGATCGGCCCCAACGGCGCCGGGAAGACGACCATGTTCAACACCATTACCGGGATGTACAAGCCGACCGCGGGTTCGATCCAGTTCCGGGATCGAGACATCACCGCCCTCAAGCCCTACCGGATCGCCGGGCTCGGCATCAGCCGCACCTTTCAGCAGATCAGGTTGTTCGCCTACATGTCGGCGCTCGACAACGTGCGGATCGGCGAGCACGCGCGTATGAACGCGAAACTCTGGGACGCCGTTTTCAAGACACCGAAAGCGCGGCGGGAGGAGAAGCGGGTGCTGGAGCGGGCCAACGAGCTCCTCGAGTTCGTTGGCATCCGGCAGCAGGCTCACAACTACGCCCGCAACCTGCCTTACGGGCACCAGCGGCGGCTCGAGATCGCCCGAGCCCTGGCGAGCGATCCCAGCCTGATCCTGCTCGACGAGCCGGCCGCGGGCGCCAATCCTCAAGAGAAGCGCGACCTGATGGCTCTCGTCGAAAAGGTGCGAGAGCAGGGCATCACTGTCCTCCTGATCGAACACGACATGAAGGTCGTAATGGGCATCTCGGAATGGATCGTCGTTCTCGACTACGGCGAGAAGATCGCGGAGGGAAAGCCCCAGGACGTCCGCAGTAACCCACGAGTCATCGAAGCCTACCTCGGGAAAAGCGCCTAAGGGTTCTGATGGCCGATCTGTTGGAACTCGAATCCGTCGACACCTATTACGGCCGCGTCCAGGCACTGAGCAACGTCTCCATGCGCATTGTGGAAGGGGAAATCGTCACCTTAATCGGCAGCAACGGGGCCGGTAAGACCACCACCCTGCGCACCATCTCGGGCCTGACCAAACCGGCGCGTGGCCACGTTCGGCTCCGCGGTACCGAGATCTCTGGGTTGGGGCCCGATCGCGTGGTGATGCGCGGCATTGGCCACGCACCAGAGGGACGCCGCGTCTTCGCCCGCATGTCGGTACGCGACAATCTTTTTCTCGGCGCCTACGTGCGCAAGGATGCCGCCGCCATCCGCAGCGACGAAGAGCGGATCTTCAACTTCTTTCCACGCCTCAAAGAGCGGCGTCACCAGATTGCCGGAACACTCTCAGGGGGCGAACAGCAGATGCTGGCGATTGGCCGCGCCCTCATGTCTCGCCCAAAACTTCTCCTCCTCGACGAGCCATCCCTGGGTCTGGCGCCGATCCTGGTCGACACGATCTTCGAGGTAATCGTGGAGATCAACAAGGAGGGCACCACGATCCTCCTCATCGAGCAGAACGCGGCGAGGGCGCTGCAAGTGGCGAACCGCGGCTACGTCCTCGAGACGGGGCGGATCGTGAAGGAAGGGACCTCGAAGGCCCTGCTCGAGAGCCCCGATGTGCAACGGGCGTACCTCGGAATCTAGCCGGCCTTTCGTGCGGATCGTCTGCCTCATCTCAGCGATAATCCTTGCGGCCTGCAGCCGCGATGCCCAACCCTCGAATCCGCCGGTTAAGGGGCCCGTTCTCGCCAGCATCGTCGTGGGCGCTCGGCCGGCGACGCCGGTGGTGGGGGAAGGCGCGGTCTGGATCCCGAATACCGGCGACGGCACCATTTCGAAGATCGACCCGCTTACGAACCGAGTGGTAAAGACCATCCGAATCGGTGACGCGCAGGCGCTCTACAAACGCCGCTGCGAGCCGTATGGCTCTGTGCACAGCTTCATGGGTCCAACCTTCACCGTGCGGAGATGCGACCTCCCGAGCGCGGTGGCGGTCGGGAGTGGCCTCGTTTGGGCGGCGCAGAACGATACCCGCGCGATCGTGGCGCTCGATCCGAAGGATGGACATCTTGTCGGCACCATTCCGGTCGACGCAACACCATTCGAGCTATCCGCCGCCGAGGGAATGGTCTGGATGACCAGCTACCAGGATGAGACGATCCAGCGAATCGACCCGCGCACGAAAGCCGTGGTGGCCACCATCACCCAACTCGGACAGGGCCCCGCGGGGCTTTCGATCGGCCCACAGGCAGTCTGGGTAACGAATAGCCGCGCCGGAACCGTCCTTCGGATCGACCCGACGACGAATCGGGTGGTCACCACGATCACAATGCCGTGCCCGGCACCATGCACGTACGGCGCCGTCCCATTGGCGATCGCCGCCGGACCCGATTCGGTCTGGGTCCGCAACGAGGGAATCGCCACGCTGGCCCGGATCGATCCGCGGACGAACGCGGTGGTTTCAACCGTCGATGTCGCCGCGTTTTATGGCCGAGACGGCGTCGATGCGATCGCCATGACGCCCTCGGGCGTCTGGCTCAGCGGTCTCAGCCTGCAGCGGATCGATCCCATGACCGGCAAGCCGGTGGGCACTCTGCAGCAAACTGGCATCACGCTCGCGTACGGGAGCGGCTCGCTCTGGGTCACGGACATCCTGGGCCGCATCCTGCGGATCGATCCCCAGCGGGCCAGCGCGCGATGAGCCGCTCGCGCCTCGCGGTCCTGATGCTTGGCATGCTGCTGGTTGCCGGGTGCACCGTGGGCGTCGGCACACCCGCGCACTCCACCGGCGTCATCAAGCTTGGGGTGGACCTGCCGCTCAGCGGCGACGACGCGCCGGATGGGTTGCCGGCGAAGAACGCCATCGATCTCGCCCTCAAGCAGGCCGGGCGGGTGTGCGGCCCGTCCCGCCACCCGGATGCCTGTTTCGATCTGCAGGCCGTCACCTATGACGATGTCAGCCAGGGCATCCATGACCCGGCGAAGGGCGCGAAAGAACGTCCAGCTCCTTGCCAACGATGCGCGGGTCCTGGCGATGGTCGGCCCGCTCCACGACAGCGTGGCCAAAAGCGAGCTGCCGGTCGCGAACGCCGCAGGCCTCACCGTGGTGAGCCCCGGTACGACGAACGAGTGCCTCTCCCAGGAGCCACTGGACGGGCACTGCCAGGGGCTGAGCGCCCGGCTTCGCCCGAGCGGTCCCAATAACTTCTTCCGGGTGCTGACGACCCAGCTGGTGGAGGGGGCGGCCGGCGCCGACCTCGCCTTCAGGGTGCTGGGCAAAAAACGGGCCTTCGTCATCAATGATCAGACCACCTTCGGGCTGGGGATTGCGACCACTTTCGCCGCGCGGTTTGTTCGAGATGGCGGGACGATCGTCGACCCCTCGGACCTGGGCGCCTTCGATCCCAACCAGCCGGCCGCCTTCGGCTCGCGCGTTCAGCGCGCCCTCGAACTGGGCGCGGACGTCATCTACTTCGCCGCCACGGGAGTCAGCGCGGCGGCGTCGTTACGGCGCGAGATGGCGGCGCGGATGCCGCAGGTGCCGCTGATCGGGAGTGACCGGCTGGCCAGCAGCCAGTTTGCCAAGGCCGCGGGCGCGGCGGCGCGGGGCAGCTTTTACACCGTGGTCGGTCCCTACCCCGCCGTTCTCCGAGGGGCGCAGGCGTTCGTGCGCGACTACAAGACGGCCTACGGCCACGACGTGGGCGCCTTTGGCCTGCCGGCCTACGATGCGACCCGGCTCTTGATCGCGGCCATCGGGCGGGCGATCGATGATGCGGGCGGAGCGATGCCCACGCGTGCCCAGGTACTGAACGAGGTCTCCGCGACCCGGGATTACCGCGGCGCGATGGGCGCCATGAGCTTCGACGCCCGCGGTGACACCAACCTGAAATTGCTCACCGCCTATCAGTGGTTGGGGGCAAACGATGTCGCCGGCCAGTTCGTGGCGCAGCCCTTGATCGACAGCTAACCGATCGGGCGGCCGGTCACCAGGGCGAGCGCGATCAGGTAGACGCAGATCACCGCGAAGAGCCCGTACTCGAACATGATCCGGCGCGTCAGGGAATCGTCGAGCGCGTGGACGGTGAGCCCCTGCCAGGCGTACCACGCGAAGGCGAGGATGACGGCGACGTACTGGCTCCCCTGGTTGAGGTAGGTCACCATGCCGAACGCGCCAAAGGTGACGGTACCGGCGGTGAGGAAGGCGGACAGCAGGGCCAGGCCCTCGCGCTTGGTGGCGAAGCGGAAGCTGCGATAGCCACTCAGCAGGGCGATGACGAAGATCGCGCTGAACTTGATGGGATTCGCGAGGTCAGTCGATTGCAAGATGAGGTAGAAGAGGGCCAGGAGGACGCAGAACGTGGTGGCATCGCGGAGGAAGCGGTGGAGCGGGCGCTCGCGCCCCATGCCGCGCGAGAGATCCACGAAGCTGCTGGCAAAGATGAAGCCTCCCATGGTCAGCATCGCCACGGCGTGCACCCGGTAATCGGGCGTCTGCAGCATCGAGAAGGTCGAGGCGGCGATGATTGCCAGCACCGGCGTGATGTAGTGATCGAGACTCAGAAACCCCGGCGTGCGGTTGCGCGCGTGCAAGAAGACCAGGCCGAGGGTGACGAAGACCGCCAGGCCGGCCGTCGCCAGCCAGACCTGGCCCGAGGAGAGCAGCTCGGACTTGAAGGTCAGACCAAGCGCAACCGCCCACGCCGAGAGGAGTCCGAGATAGCGAGTGCCGAGCTGGACCGGACGCATGGTCGGCCGGACCCTCGGTCGTACCTGTTGCCCTGGCCGAAGGGTCGCTGAAGAACTCGCCAGGGCTTCCGACATGGCGGCTAGTCTAGCAGGGAAACGTCCGTTTGGGGCTGGGGAAAGACCGCGTCTGCGGAGGGCGAATTTGTATTCGAAACAAATGTTCGACGCGACGCCGTGGGTCTGTGGAAAGTGTGGAAAGGTGAGTTAGGCGGTGTTGGTTCCCTGCCGTCCATATATGTCCTCCAGCCGGACGACGTCGTCGATCTCGGGGGAGGACACTTCGAAGAACTCACACTCCTCCACTCCGATCATCCGGTGCTTGCGTCCCGGTACGATCCGGCGCGACATCCCGGGGGTCAGCCGGTGAGTCTGCATCTGGCCTCGGTCGTCCTCCAACTGCAGGTCCATGGCCCCTTTGACCACCAGGAGGGTCTCGTCCTTCTGCCGGTGGTATTGAAGGCTGAGCATCTCCCCCGCGTTGACGTGGATCACCTTGCCGAGGTACTTGTCGGTCACCGCGAAGCGGTTTTCCCAGCCCCAGGGCTTCTTGACGATGCCCCCACCCTGCCCTCCCCCAGAGGGGGAGGGAATCTCATGAGACAAGTTGGCGCAGCCCGAGCTTCTCTTCGAGCGAGGCGAGCAGCTGATCGACCCGTTCCTTCGAGGACGCTTCGCTATAGACGCGGATCAGCGGTTCCGTCCCCGAAAACCGGACCAGCACCCAGCTGCCGTCCTCGAGGTAGTACTTGAAGCCGTCATCGGTGCGGGACCGTGCCACGCGCGCACCGGCGACCTCGGTAGGCGGCTCCTTCTCGAGCCGGCCGTAGAGCTCGGCACGCCGGGCCGCGTACTCCTGCCGGTCGAGGTGCAGGTCATGGCGCGCGTAGAAGTGTGGCCCGACCAGCTCGGTCAGGTGGGCCATGATCTTCGACAGCGGCCGGCCGTACTTGACGATCATGTCGGCGAAGGTGATGCCCGAGAGGATGCCATCGCGCTCGGGGATGTGGCCGCGGAACGCGAAACCTCCGCTCTCTTCGCCGCCGAGCATGGCGTCGGTCTCCGCCATCTTCGGCCCGATGTACTTGAAGCCGACCTTGAGCTCGTGAACCTTGACCCCGAACCGTTCACCCAGCTTGTCGACCATCGAGGTCGAGGTCAGTGAGCGGACGACATCGCCTTTCAGGCCTCGCTTCTCGACCAGATACATCATCAACAGGGCCATCACCTGGAGTTGGTTGATGAAGCTACCGCGTTCATCGATGATGCCGACACGATCGGCGTCACCGTCGTTGGCGATACAGAGGTCGAAGCCGCCTGTTCGCATTCGCTCCATCGCCTCGGGCATGTACTGCGCGATCGGCTCCGGATGCATGCCGCCGAAACCGGGGTTGCGTTCGCTGTGGATCTCCTCGACGGTCGTCTTGCCGCCCGAGAGGAGTGCCCGGACGTAGCCCTGGCTGGCGCCGTACATCGGCTCGTGGAGGATCTTGAGCCCGGCGGCCTTGATCGCGCCCAGGTCGACCAGCCGGTTGAGCTGGGCGGCATAGGCCGGCTGCGGGTCGAAGACCTCGATCGTCCCGTCGTCGCGGCCATCCTCGAAGCGGACCTGGCGAACCCGCCCGCCGCGCTGGACTTTCTCGATTTCCTCCTCGAGCCGGGCGGTGACCTCGGGTGACGCGGAGCCGGCGTACTCCGGCTTGTATTTCAGGCCGCTGAAGTAGTACGGATTGTGGCTGGCGGTGATCACCAGCCCGCCGCTCGCCTGCTTGTCGAGGATGGCGTAGGTCGACACCTGGGTCGGCGCCGGGGCGTTGATAACGAAGACCTTGACACCGTTGGCGGCGAGCACCTGGGCCACCTCGCGGGCGAACAGGTCCGAGGCGAAGCGGGTGTCGTATCCGACGATGGCCGACGGGCTCGGCCGGCTCCCCAGGTACTGCGCGATCCCCTGGGTGGCAATCCGAACCGACTCATAGGTGAAGTCGTCGGCGATGATGCCGCGCCAACCGTCCGTGCCGAACTTGATCTCGACGGCCAACGCTATCGGGTCCCCATCCCTCGCTAATCCTAGCGGGGATCGATCAGCTTGCTTTCGCCGACCGCTCGCGGAGGTATGACTCGGGCTTGAGCCCGGCAGCGGTGAGATCGTACTGGAGCATCTCCCGGATCATTTCCTGGAAGGTGATCTTGGGGCGCCAGCCCAGCCTGGCCCTGGCCTTGCTGGGGTCGCCTCGCAGGTCGGGGACCTCCGCCGGACGGAAGTACGCCTTGTCGACCTCGACGTGGTCTTGCCAGTCGAGACCGACCAGCCCGAAGGCGAGCTCCACGAGCTGGCGGATCGTCCACTGGATACCGGTGGCGATGACGTAATCATCGGGCTTGTCCTGCTGCAGCATCATCCACATCGCCTCGACGTAGTCCTTGGCGTGGCCCCAGTCGCGCTTGGAATCGAGATTCCCGAGCCGGAGTTTTGTGGAGCGCTTGGCGAGGATGGCGGCAACGCCCCGGGTCACCTTGCGCGTCACGAAGTTCTCGCCCCGCCGCGGCGACTCGTGATTGAAGAGGATGCCGCTGCACGCGAACATGTCGTAGGCCTCGCGGTAATTGACCGTCATCCAGTGCGCGTAGACCTTGGCCACGCCATAAGGGCTGCGCGGATGGAACGGCGTCTGCTCGTTCTGGGGAGGCGGCGTCGTGCCGAACATCTCGGAGGTCGAGGCCTGATAGAAGCGCGTGGAATGACCGGTCGCCCGAATCGCTTCGAGCAGCCGCGTGGTGCCCAACCCGTCGGTGTTGCCCGTGTACTCCGGCTGATCGAACGAGATATGGACCTGGCTCTGGGCGGCGAGATTGTAGATCTCATCCGGCTCGACCGTCATGACCAGGCGGTTGAGCCCGCCCGCGTCGGTCATGTCCCCGTAATGCAGCGTGAAGCGCGCGCCCTCGAGGTGCTCCGGATGGGCGTGCTCCAGATGGTCGATACGGCTCCGGTTCATGGTCGAAGAACGGCGCACCACGCCGTGCACCTCGTATCCCTTCTCCAGGAGGAGCTCGGCGAGGTAGGAGCCGTCCTGACCGGTGATGCCGGTGATCAGCGCGCGCTTTGCCACGGCCACAGTGTAACGACGCTCAGAGGTACTGGGTC
>WNGI01001079.1_pt2 | contig 11472 bp, 9 predicted proteins | sample 5400621 | NCBI WGS metagenome assembly WNGI01 (sample SAMN13153374, study PRJNA577476) | soil metagenome | isolation source: 20 cm soil or saprolite under Garry oak tree replicate 1 | place: USA:California | collected 2016-06-15
GTTCGCCCGGCGGGCGGCGCGGTACTTTCCGCATGTGGAGATCATCGAACTGCACCACGACCGCAAGCGGGACGCGCCGTCGGGCACGGCGGTCCGAACCGCGCGCCTCGTCGCCGCCGCACGGGGGACCCCGCCGCCGCCGGCCGTGGAGGAGATGGTGGAAGCCGCGGGGGCCCGCGGCGCGTCCACCGCGGGAGTGCCCGTCCACAGTGTGCGGCTGCCGGGGCTGGTGGCCCACCAGGAGGTCATCTTCGGGGGCCCGGGGCAGACCCTGACCATCCGGCACGATTCCACGAGCGAGGAGTCGTTCATGCCGGGGCTGGTGCTGGCGATCCAGCGGGTCGGCGGCCTGCGGCATCTGGTGGAAGGGCTGGAGCATGTGCTCGAGCCGTAGCGGAGGAGGGCAGGAGATGGCCGGATATCATGTGGCGGTGGTCGGTGCAACCGGGGCCGTCGGACAGACCGTGCTCCGCGTGCTCGAGGAGCGGGCGTTCCCCGTCGCGTCGCTGCGAGTGACCGCTACCGCGCGCTCGGCCGGCCGCACGGTCGCGTTCCGCGGACAGCCCTACACCATCGCCGAGACGACGCTGGAGGCGCTCCGCGGCGTCCACATCGCTTTCTTCGGCGGGGGCGACGGGGCGAGTGAGCGCTTCGGCCGCGCGGCGGCCGCGTCCGGGACCGTTGTGATCGACAAGAGCTCGACGTTTCGCATGGAGCCCGACGTGCCATTGGTGATTCCGGAGATCAACCGGCGCGCGCTGCGAGGGCACCGCGGGATCATCGCCAACCCGAACTGCTCGACGATCACGATCCTCATGGCGCTGGCGCCGCTGCACGCGGTGGTGCCCATCCGGCGCGTCGTGGTCTGCACGTACCAGTCCGTCTCGGGGGCGGGGCGAGACCAGATGGATGCGCTGCTGGACCAGAGCCGCCGCCTGCTCGAACGGCCGGACCTGTTGCGAGACCACCCGACTCCACAGGAAGTGGAGCGCGCGGCGGGCACGCCCCTGCCGATCGCCTTCAACCTCCTGCCGCAGTGGAAGTGGCTGCCCGGGGGGGCGACGGAGGAAGAGGACAAGATCATCCATGAGACCAGGAAGATCATGGAGGCCGACATCCCGATCAGCGTGACGACGGTGCGGGTGCCGGTCCTGATCAGCCATCTCATGGCGCTGCACGTGGAGTTTGCGCGGCCGTTTCCGGTCGAGCGGGCGCGGGCCGCCCTCGCGGCGGCGCCGGGTGTCGAGGTCGCGGACGATCCGGAGCGGGGCGTCTACCCGACGCCGCTCTACGCGACGGGCCGGGATGCGTGCGTGGTCGGCCGGATCCGGCCCGATCCGACCGTTCCGGCGGGCCTGTGCCTGCTGGCGGTGGCGGACAACCTCCGGAAGGGCGCCGCGCTCAACGCGGTCCAGATCGCCGAGGCGCTGGTCGAGGAGCGCCTCCTCACCGGGGCGCGCATCTGACAGTCTGGCGGGCACGTGCATCCGGCATCCCGGGGCAGGAGCGCCCCGGGGGAATCCTGAACGTTTCACAATAGGCCGCGGGGATCTGCCCGCGCAGAGGAGGCGAGAGAGATGGCCGGTTTTGGGCAGGTGATCACGGCGATGGTGACGCCGATGGACCGCACCCTGGCCGTGGACTACGTTCGGGCGGCGGCGCTGGCCAAGCGACTCGTCGATACCGGCTCCGACGGGCTGGTGGTCTGCGGAACGACGGGCGAATCCCCGACGCTGTCCGACGAGGAAAAGGTCCAGATGTTCCGCACCGTCCGGGAGGCGGTGGGCGGGCGGGCGAAGGTCATCGCCGGCACGGGCACCTACAATACGGCCCACAGCATCCACCTCACCCGCGAAGCGGAGCGGGTGGGATGCGACGGCGTCCTCCTCGTCAACCCGTACTACAACAAGCCGTCCCAGGAGGGGCTCTACCAGCATTTCAAAGCGGTGGCCGAGAGCACGTCCCTGCCGGTGATGCTGTACAACATCCAGGGCCGGACCGCGGTCAACTGCGAACCGGCGACGATCGCGCGGCTCGCCCAGATCCGGAACATCGTGGCGGTGAAAGAGGCGAGCGGAAACCTCGATCAGATGTCCCAGATCCGCAAGCTCACGCCCCCGGAGTTCCACCTCTACAGCGGGGACGACAGCCTGACCCTGCCCCTGCTGGCCGTGGGCGGGACCGGCGTCGTCAGCGTCGCCTCGCACCTTGTGGGAGGCGAGATCAAATCCATGATCCAGGCGCATCAGGCGGGAGACGTCCGCCGGGCGCTGGCGGCGCACCTGCGCCTCTGGCCGCTGTTCAAGGTGATCTTCATCACGACCAACCCGACCCCGATCAAGGCGGCGCTGGCCCTCGCCGGATTCGATGTGGGCGGCCTCCGGCTGCCGCTGATCGAGGCCACCGCCAGGGAGCGCGAGCAGATCGGGGCCGTCCTGAAGGAGCTCGCCCTTATCCCGGTCGCTGCCTGAGCACCCTCGAGGCCCTTCACGCCCAGATCCGGCGGTGCCGGCGTTGTCCCCTGTGGCGGACGCGCACCCGTGCCGTGCCCGGCGAGGGCCCGGCGCGCGCGGACGTGATGCTCGTCGGGGAAGGTCCGGGCAAAGAAGAGGACCTGACCGGCCGGCCCTTTGTGGGCCGGGCGGGCCGCGTGCTGGATGAACTGCTGGCGGGCGTCGGGCTCCGCCGCGAGGATGTGTACGTGACCAATGTCATCAAGGACCGGGCGGCCACGCCGGGCGACCCGCCCCGGGACCGCCCCCCCGCGCCCCTGGAGATCGCGGCGTGCGCGCCGTGGCTGGCGGCTCAACTCGCCCTGATCCGTCCGCGCATCGTGGTGACCCTCGGGCGGCATGCGTTGGCGGCGTTCCTGCCGGGCGCCCAGATTGCGGACGTCCACGGCCGCCCGCAGCGGCGGGGGGCCCAGACCATCCTTCCGCTCTACCACCCATCGTACGCGCTCCATAACCCCAACGTGCGGCCGGTGCTGCGGCGCGACATCCAGGTCCTGACCGAATTGCTCCGAGCGCGCAGAGGGGCGGCGGCCGAGTGACCCCGCGGAGGCGGCGCCGGAGGCGGCCAGGTCCGTCCCCCGGGGGAGCCGCAGCGCCGGGCGCTCCCGCGGAAAGCCCTGCGCCGTCTGCACCCTCGCCGGCGGCGCCTCCGTCGGTCCGGGCCGTGCCGTCCAAGCGCGGCGATGGCCTGCAGATCGTTCCGATCGGCGGATTGGGAGAGATCGGCAAGAACAGCACGCTGATCCGCCTGGGCCGCGACGGCCTGGTCGTCGATGCCGGGCTCATGTTCCCGGACGAAGAGCTCCCGGGAATCGACCTGGTCATTCCGGACTTCGGGTTCCTCGCCACGGAAGGCGTTGTGCACGGCATCGCCCTCACCCACGGGCACGAGGATCACATCGGAGGGCTGCCCTATCTCCTGCGGACCGTCCAGGCCCCGGTCTTCGGCACGCCGCTGACCCTCGGGCTCGCCCGCCGCCGGGTGGAGGAGACGCAGGGCACGCCCCCGATGAAGGCCGTCCCGGTGCGGCCGCGACGGCCGGTGCGCATCGGGCCGTTCGAGGTCGAGTTCGTGCACGTCAATCACAGCATCCCGCAGGCCTGCGCGGTCGCGGTCCGGACGGCCGCGGGGACTGTGGTGTGGACCGGCGACTTCAAGTTCGACCAGACCCCGATCGACGGGGAGCCGACCGACTTCGCGCGGCTCGCGGAGATCGGAGAGGCGGGGGTTCGGGTGCTCTTGATGGACTCGACCAACGTGGAGCGGCCGGGATACGCCCCGTCGGAGCGGGTCGTGGGCGCCGCCCTCGACCAGATCTTCGCCCGCGCGCACGGCCGCATTCTGGTCACGACGTTCGCCAGCAACGTCCACCGGCTGGCGCAGGTCTTCCGCACCGCCGCCCAGCACGGCCGCAAGGTCGCCCTGGCGGGCCGGAGCATGGTGGACACCGTCACCATCGCCTCGGAGTTGAAGGCCCTCACCATCCCGCGCGCCACCCTGGTGCCGCTCGACCAGATCAGCCGGCTGCAGCCGCGGCAGGTGGCGATCCTGACCTCGGGAAGCCAGGGCGAGCCGCTCTCCGCGCTGACGCGCATGGCCGCGGGCACGCACCGCATGGTCACGATCGCCCCCGGCGATACGGTGGTGTTTTCTGCGACCCCCATCCCCGGCAACGAGGCGATGGTCGGCCGCACGATCAACCAGCTCTACCGTCAGGGGGCCGAAGTGATCTACGGCCCAGAGGTGCACGCGTCGGGGCATGCGTGTCAGGAGGAATTGAAGCTGATGCTCACCCTGATCCGTCCCACCTTCTTCGTGCCCGTGCACGGGGAGTACCGGCACCTCGTCCGCAACCAGCAGCTGGCGCTCGACGTGGGGCTCCCGAAGGAGCGCACCCTGCTTGCGGAGAATGGGCATGTGATCGAGGTCCAGGGGAACCGAATCGCCCGCGTCGGGGAGGTCGAAGCGGGAAACGTGCTCGTGGACGGCCTTGGGGGCGTCGGGCAGGTCGTGCTCCGGGACCGGAAGCATCTTGCGCAAGACGGGATGCTGATCGCGCTGGTGACAATGAACCGGCGGACCGGCGAGCTCCTGGGGGCGCCGGACATCGTGTCCCGGGGGTTCGTGCACATGCGCGAATCCGGCGACCTGCTCGAAGAGTGCAAGAAGCGCGTTCGAGAGGCCATGGATCGGTGCCGCGCGCGCGGCACCACGGAAGGGGGAGCAGTTCGCTCGGCGATTAGGGATGCGCTCGGCCAGTTCCTGTTCGAAAAAACGCACAGGCAACCGATGATCCTGCCGTTGCTGGTGGAAGTGTAGCAGTCGACGCAGCATCCGTCACAGCACAGGAGGCCGAAACGTGGCCACACGCAAAACCCCCCGGGCCGGGTTGTCCGCGAAAGTCACGGGCGCGCTGCTCATCGCGCTCGCGCTCCTGATCGGTATCAGCCTTGTCCCTCCGCAGACCGCTCCGGTGCCCCGATTTGTGGCCGCGCACCTGGGCCGGATCGTCGGCGCCGGCCTTCCCCTGCTGCCCTGGGCGTGCGGGCTTGTCGGCCTGATCTTCTTCGTCCGGGAATCGTTCCGCCTGAGCGCCCGCGTCTACGGGGTCCTGCTCGGTTATGTGGTCGGCCTCGTGGCCCTGCATCTCCGGTACCCCGCGGGAAGCGAACTCCTCGCGGCTGCCGCGCGCAAGGGCGGGGGGTACACGGCGGCGCTGGTTGAGATCGCGCTCAGGCGAACCGTGGGCGAGCCCGGCCTCTGGACCGTCACCGTCCTGGGAGCCCTGGCCGCCGCGCTGCTATGCTCGGGCCGGTCCGCGACCGATTTGCTCCTGGCGGTCGGCGGCCTGGGGGGCGTTGCGGGCGCCGCGGCGGCGGCGGCGGGCCGCGACATGATGATCGTTGCCGGAACCGCCCTCGCCGCGGCAAGCCGGGGTCTTACGCGCCTGCTGGCCCGCGCCGTCACCCGAGCGGCCGTCGCGGTGCAGACCGGGGTGATGGAGCTCGTCCGGACGCTTCCGGCCGTGAATGTCCCACGCTCCGCCGCGGATGGAGGCTACTCGCCCGCGGGCGGGATGGCCCCGCCCGCAGAAGTGGAGACTGCACCGTCTCCCCACATCGCCGCCAGAGAGGTCATTGAGGCGCCGGTCGCGTTCGCGCCCCACGCGGATTCCGTAGAGGGATCCGAGATAGCTGCCGCAGAGTCCGCGGCGGTCCCCGAGCCGCGGGCAGAGCGGCTCGGCGATACAAGGGCCGTCCGCCGCCGCAGGAAGCCCCTGATCGAGCAGGAGCAGCTGGCGTTCCCCATCCAGCCGCGCCAGGGATACACGCGGCCGCCGCTTTCGCTGCTGGACAACGAGGCGGCGGGGAAAGCGCGGGCGGGCAAGGTCGATCCGGAGGAGGTGGCCCGGAATCTCGAGCGGACCCTGGCCAGCTTCGGCGTCGAGGCCAAGGTGATCCGGTGGGAGATCGGCCCGGTGGTCACCCGCTATGAGCTCCAGCCGGCGCCCGGGGTCAAGGTGCAGCGCATCACCAGCCTTCAGAATGACATCGCCCTGGCGCTCGCGGCCAGCAGCGTCCGGCTGGAAGCCCCGATCCCCGGCAAAGCCGCGATCGGCGTCGAACTTCCCAACGACCGGCCGGGACTGGTCCATCTCCGCGAGATCCTGACGAGCCCCGAGTTCCAGCGCTCCCAGTCACCGCTCACGGTCTCGGTGGGCAAGGGCATCGCCGGCCAGCCGGTGGTCGCCGATCTGGTGGCGATGCCGCACCTCCTGATCGCGGGAGCCACCGGAGCCGGCAAGAGCGTGGCGCTCAACGCGATGATCGCGACCATCCTCTTCGGCGCCACCCCCGAGCAGGTGCGGTTTTTGATGATCGATCCCAAGCGGGTCGAACTGACGAACTACAACGGCATCCCGCACCTGCTCAGCCCCGTGGTGACCGGCCCGCGGGAGGCCGGGGCCAAGCTCCGCTGGGCGATCCAGGAGATGGAAGCCCGCTACGCGCTGTTCGCCACCGACGGCGTTCGGAACATCCAGGCGTTCAACGCGCAGCACCCGGACCGCCCGCTCGCCTACATCGTCATCATCATCGACGAACTGGCGGATCTGATGATGGTCGCGCCGTCGGACTTCGAAGAAATCATCTGCCGGTTGGCCCAGATGACCCGCGCCGTGGGGATCCACCTGGTCGTCGCCACGCAGCGGCCCTCGGTCGACGTCATCACCGGCCTGATCAAAGCCAACATCCCGTCGCGCATCGCATTCGCGGTGACGTCCCAGGTCGACAGCCGGACCATCCTCGACCACCCCGGGGCCGAAAAGCTCCTCGGCCGGGGCGACATGCTCTTCTCGCCGATCGGCGCCGTCCGGCCCATGCGGATCCAAGGGTCGTTCATCAGCGACGCCGAGAGCGAGCGCCTCGTGGAATTTTGGCGTGCTCAAGGGCAGCCGGAATACGTCGAGGAACTGCTGCAGGCGGGGGAGGAGGCCGAGGCAGAGAAGGGCGAGAACGACGACAGCCTGCTCGCCGACGCCGCCCGACTCGTCGTCCGGGCGGGCTACGGCTCCGTATCGCTACTGCAGCGGAAGATGCGGATCGGGTACGTGCGGGCCGCCCGCCTCGTCGACCATCTCGAGGAGAAGGGGATCGTCGGGCCGACCCAGGGAAGCAGCCCGCGAGAGGTGCTGGTGGGCATCAACGACCTCGAGCGCGTCCTCCGAAGCCGCGTTCCCGCCGGCAAGGCCGCGCAGGGCGCGTCTACTGATTCAGACGAAGCGGGCTGCTAGCGCAGTCGTGACGGGTTGCATTAAAGAATCGATTCATGCGCGACCGGCGAGTCCAAAAGAGTCAAATATCTGAGGATAAAGTTCCGCAAACTTGTCGTAGGCGAATAGAAACAACACACCACCGACGACCGGATACGTTTTGGAACATTTAGGGCAGAAAAACGATGAGTTCTTCTGATTCAAGGGCATCTCACCACCTTCCTGCCTGCACGAAGGGCAAATAAGAGCCCCATAGATCGAGCGCTTGCTGTTAACGGTAGCGCCCGGTTTTCTACAAATCCCGGAGATGTTGCCGCCAAGCAAACACGCCGCGTAATACTTTATGTAAGAGCTTGGATTGAACAACTCTGATCGAATAGAACTCGTAGCCTTCAATTCGACCTCTTTTTGATCAAACTGGGCGAGTGCGTGCTTCCACAAGGAAATCGACATGTCATTATTTTCGATGATCCCGTGCTCAATTTCGTTACAGCTCATGGCAGAAAAGAAACGATCCAATAGTCTTCGCATCCTGCTTCTCATCAACGATCCACTCGAATACATCTTGCTAGACGTGTATAGACGGAGTCGCAACATCTGTTTGTAGGGTTCCTCATCAAAAAAGAAGCTGCCCCCCGGCAAAAGCACTCTGTATACTTCTTTCGTAATGGGAGCAGGATCAGGGAAATGATGGAGTGTTTCATAACAAAACACGAAAACAATCGAGCTGGTCATGAATGGCAAATTGTTCGCGTCACAACAGATTCTTACAGGAGATTTAGCTCGTTTGAAAACGTCCTTATAATGGCTACAGCTTTTCAGGAGGTCGTACGAGATATCTACCGCAGCGCCGTTGACTCCAACATCATTTTCCATCACGAGTGATCGTTGACATCTTTCAGCTCCAATTTCTATGTAGGGCGCTAAACCGATCCCGCGCTGTTGCAATCGGGTCATCTGATCAAGCGTTCTCTTCATCCTATCTTCAAGGACTTCTTCAATCTGGGACGCATCAAGTTCATCATCGAGTACGGGCTTCCCTTCGACTTGTTGCAGATAGAGCTTTTTTCTGAACTCTATTTCACCCTTCTGGTGAGCAAGTTGCTGCTCCCTCGTCGTCATATCCGCTCCTCTAATGTTTTCGCCCTCAACCGGGATTACGTTTTGACTTCTGCAACTCCTTTCATCAAGGGAGCCAAGCCCGGTTTTTCGTCCGGCCCCCCGGACCGCTGCAGCCGCGTTTGCATCTTCCTGAGCCTCCCACACTTGGCACGGTCACTGGCAGCCGATTCCCGGACACCGCCTCCACCTCCGGCCCTGTGGCCTCCCGCTGCAACGCGATCAACCGAAAGGTGGGCATCCTCGAGGTTCTCGGTACGTAGCCAAATAGAAATCCGGGATTACATCCCCCGGCCGGGGGGGACCGGGCGCCCGACATAGACGCTCACCGTCGCGTAAATCACCGAGGGCGCCTGGTACAGGGTCACGATCGCCTGCTTCTCGGCCACCCCCGGAAGCGCCCGCACACTGATGACCGCGTGGTCGAAGCCGGGCGGAAGCGTTGGTTCGCTGATTTGGCCGTAGGTCGTCCGGCCGCTCGCTTGAGTGAGCGTCCGCGTGCCGGTGGCAAGGCCTGAGTACCCCTGGGCGTGCAGGTAATCGAGCTCGGCCTGCGCCCAGGCGGCGGCCCCCGCGCGATCCTGACCGCCGCGCGCCTGAGTCAAACCAAACAGCAGCGCCGCAAGCACGGTCAGCGCGATGATCCCCGGCAGGGCGGCGAAGGTGATCGCCCCCAAGTTCGTTGATCCGCGCGCGCGTTCCCGGCTCACTGGTCCACGGCCCTCCTCACGTCCCCATCCTCAGGGTATGTGCACCGGTCCTTGCGAAAATATGACACCATTCTTAGGGCCGGGATTTCCGGCAAACCTTGCGGAGCCCTGACGCAAAGTTCCCTGGCACGTCGCAGGAAAGTGTTTCCTTGTTCAAGAATTTTCGATGAGGATGGCATCGCTCGGGATCGGCGAACGGTTGCGAACGGCCCGGCAGGCCCTTGGCTTGTCCCTCGAGGAAGTCGAAACCGCCACCCGGATCCGTCTCTCCTACCTCGACGCGCTCGAGCGGGAGGCATTTACCGAACTCCCCAACCCGGCATACGTGAAGGGGTTCCTCCGCAGTTACGCGGCATATCTGGGGATTCCGGCCGAAGAGCTGCTGCAGGCGTACCCCCGTGACGCATCCTCGGGAACTGCCGTAGCCGAGCCGGTGGTCCGTCACGAATCCCCCATCGACGTGGTCATCACCCCGGCCACACCGTACTCGCGGACACGGCGCCTGCTCACGATTGCCGGAATCGTGGTGGGTGTGGGACTCCTCATCGTGGTGTACGTGTTCTTCTCGCAGGTCCGCGAGTTCGCCCGGACTCCGCCCCCAGCGTCATCGCGGAAGCCGCCGGCCCCAGAGGAGCAGCCGGCCCCTGCCCCTGCAAACGCGCCATCGCAGACGACGTCGGCGGCGCCGTCGGTCCAGCCTCCGGTCCCGCCTCCTGCCGCGCAGCCGCCTGGTGCGCCGCCGGCGGCAGCGCCCGCCCCCGCGAAACCCGCGCCGGCACCCTCGTCACCTGCGGCTCCGGCCACGCCCGCAGCGCCTCCGCAGACCTCGGGGGCACCACCGTACCCGCCCGCGGGGCCATCCGAAACGGGACCGCCTCCGGCCGGCGCGGTGCAGGTCGCGGTGACGGCGAACGATCGCTCGTGGGTGCGCGCCGTGGCAGATGGGGCGGTGGTGTTCGAGGGGTTCATAGATGCCGGCGGCAGGCAGGGATGGCAGGCCGCGCGCCAGATCACCGTGAAAGTGGGAAACGCCGGCGCCGTGGAGGTCATCGTCAATGGACGCTCGCTCGGCCCGATGGGGAAGCCCGGGGCGGTGATCGAGCGGACGTTCCAGGCGGGAGAGGCGCCGCCCCCATGAGGGATGCCTCGCGATCGCCGGCGCCGGAGGGGCCCGCCCGCCCCGGCGGGTTCACGCGCGCCGAGGTGGTCTCGGTCGGCACCGAACTGCTGCTCGGCCAGATCGTTGATACCAACGCGTCGTATATCTGCTCGGTGCTCGCAGATCTGGGCATCGGCGTCTACTTCCGGTCCACCGTCGGCGACAATACCGGGCGCGTCCAGGAGGTGTTCCTCCACGCGCTCTCGCGGGCGGATCTCATCCTCTCCACCGGAGGGTTGGGACCCACCGACGATGATCTGACCGTGGCCGCGGCGGCGGGAGCGCTGGGCCTGCCCCTCGAGCGGCACGAGGAGGCCTGGGCGCACGTGCAGGAGTTCTTCCGCAAGCGCAACCGGCCGCTCAGCAGCCAGCAGGAGAAGCAGGCGATGCTCCCCCGCGGCGCGCGGATGATTCCCAATCCCCGCGGCAGCGCGCCGGGGGTCATCATCGAGCACCGGGAGAAGACGCTCATCTTCACGCCCGGGGTGCCCCGGGAGATGAAGGGGATGATCCAGGACACGGTCATCCCGTATCTGAGGGAGCGGGGATTGGCCGGCCGCGAAGTGATCCGCTCGCGCGTGCTGCGGATCACCCTCGGGGAGTCCGTGGTGGAGGATCGTCTTCGCGACCTGATGCGGAGCAGCCAGAACCCCACGATCGCACCCTACGCGCACACGGGCGAGTGCCATGTGCGCCTCACCGCCCGCGGCACGGAGGCGCAGGTCGAGCCGCTCCTCGCCGGCACGGAGGCCGCGATCCGCGAGCGCCTGGGCCTGGCGGTGTACGGGACCGGAGAGACCACGCTGGAGGAGGCCGTCGCCCAGGCCCTGACCGCGAAGCGGGTATCGGTCGCGGTCGCGGAGTCGTGCACCGGCGGGCTCCTGGGCCAGCGCCTGACCAATCCGCCGGGTGCATCGGCGTACATGGACGGCGGAGTCGTCACGTACAGCAACGCCGCCAAGCGCCGGTGGCTCGGGGTGCCGGAAGCGCTGCTGGAGCAGCACGGGGCGGTGAGCGCGGAGGTGGCCAAGGCGATGGCGGAGGCCGTCCGCAAACAGGCCGGCACGGATCTCGGAATCGCGGTGACGGGGATCGCCGGGCCGACCGGAGGCACGGTGGAAAAGCCGATCGGCCTGGTCTACATCGCCCTGGCCCACACCGGCGGCACGGAGGTGCGCGAGGTCCGCTACGGCACAGAG
>WNGI01005449.1_pt1 | contig 11471 bp, 11 predicted proteins | sample 5400621 | NCBI WGS metagenome assembly WNGI01 (sample SAMN13153374, study PRJNA577476) | soil metagenome | isolation source: 20 cm soil or saprolite under Garry oak tree replicate 1 | place: USA:California | collected 2016-06-15
GGGGGGGGGAGAGGCCCGGAATCGATTGCGATCTCGTTGCTCTTCGCATTCCGTCACCCCGACCATGAGCGCCGGCTCGCCGCCGCGCTGCGGGCCGAGTTTCCGGACGTCCCGGTGACGGCGAGTCACGAGATCTTGCCGGTATTCCGGGAATACGAGCGCACGAGTACGACAGCCGCCGAGGCCTATCTACGGCCGCGGGTGGCCGATTACCTCGTCAAGACCGAAGCGCTGAGCGCCCGGAAACAGGTGAAGGCGCTGCGTATCATGACGTCGAGCGGCGGGACGCTCGCGCCGGAGCAGGCGGCGCAGCGCGCCGCCAGTCTCGCGTTGTCCGGTCCCGCCGGCGGTGTCGTGGGCGCGCGGCTCGTGGGTGATGCGGTCGGTATCCGCGAGCTGCTCACGCTCGACATGGGAGGCACCAGCGCCGATGCCAGCCTGATCAGCGGTGGCGTCGCGCTGACCGAGGGCGCCGAGTCGGTGGCCGGTGTGCCGATCGCGCTGCCGGCGATCCTGATCGAGACGGTGAGCGCGGGCGGCGGCAGCATCGCCGCGGTGGACGAGGGTGGCGCGCTGCGTGTCGGCCCGCGGAGCGCCGGAGCTGAGCCGGGACCCGCGTGCTACGGGCGTGGCGGAACCGAGCCCACGGTCACGGACGCGTGCCTCGTGCTCGGCTGGCTCGATCCGGCCACTCCGCTCGCCGATTCGGTGCAGCTCGACCGCGCCGCCGCGGAGCGCGCGATCGCGAGCCTCAAGTTGCCGCGCGACGTCTGTGAGGTGGCGGCGGGCATCGTCCAGGTCGCGGCGGCGGTGATGGCGCGCGCGCTGAAGCGCGTCAGTGTGGCGCGGGGCATCGATCCGCGCGGCATGGCGCTGCTGCCGTTCGGCGGCGCGGGACCGCTGTTTGGCTGTGCGCTCGCGGACGCGTTGGGCATGTCGCGCGTGGTCGTGCCCCCCCATCCGGGCGTGCTCAGCGCGCTCGGCCTGGCCGCGGCGCCGGAGCGAGTGGATGTGCTGGCATCGATGCACCGTTCGCTCGCGGACCTGCGTGATGGCGATCTCACCCGCGCGTTCGAGCCCCTGCGCGCCGCCGCCGCCACGGCATTACCGGACGCCGCGTTGACGCGCTTTGTCGATTGCCGGTTCGCGGGCCAGGGCTATGAGGTCACCGTACCCGCGCTCCGCGACGATCCGGTGACGCTCGCCGCGGCATTCCGCGCGGCCCACCGCGCGCGTCACGGATACGCCGGCACCGACCAAGCGGTGGAGGTAGTGAATCTGCGAGTGGTCGCGGAGCGCGCGGTGGCGCTGCCGGAAGTCATTATAGGGCGGCGAGGGGGCGGCGAGGAGGCGGCGATGGGGCGCCGAACGATCGTCACGCGCGATGGCAAGCGACTGCGTGCGGACGTCTGTCCGCTCGGCGAGATGCCGGTGGGCCAACAGATCAACGGGCCGGCCGTGCTGGCGGGTGGCGACGCGACGGGACTCATCGAGCCGGGCTGGCGTGGCGTGGTCCATCCCTCAGGTGCCGTCATTGTGGAGCGCGCATGACGCTCGACGCGATCGGGCTCGAGGTGATGTCGCAGGCCTTCGCGTCGATCGCGGAGGAGATGGGCCTCGTCCTGGTGCACAGCGCGCTCTCGCCCAACATCCGCGAGCGGCGCGATGCGTCCGCCGCGCTGTTCGATGCGGACGGCGAGATGATCGCGCAGGCGGCGCACATTCCGGTGCACCTCGGCGCGCTGGCCGATGCGGTCGCGGCCGTGCGCCGGCTCGATCCGCTCCCCGGCGAGCTGTTCCTGCTGAACGATCCCTACGCCGGCGGCAGTCACCTTCCCGATCTCACGCTGATCGGCGCGATCGAGATCGACGGCGCCACCGTCGGGTACAGCGTCGTTCGGGCGCATCACTCCGATGTCGGCGGCATGACGGCGGGCAGCATGCCGGCGGGCGCGCGCGAGCTGTATCAGGAAGGCCTCGTCATCCCACCGACCCGCTTGACGCCCGAGCTCGAGCGCCTGCTGCTCGCGAACGTCCGCACACCGGCGATGCGCCGGGGCGATCTGGCCGCGCAGCGCGCCGCCGTCGAGCGCGGGGCGAACGGGCTGCGCGCGCTGGCGCGCCGCCATGGGTGGGACGCATTGCGCGATGCCGCCCGGGAGCTGCTCGACTACGCCGAGCGTCGCACGAGGGCTGTGTTGCGCAAGATGCCGGCCCTAGCCGCCGCAACCGATTTCCTGGAAGGCGACGGCGTGATCGATGACGATCTCGAGATTCGCGTGCAGGTCGAAATCCGGGACGGCATCTTTCACGCGGACTTCACGGGCACGCGCGATGCCGCGCCCGGCAACGTCAATTGTCCGATCGCGGTCACGCGCTCTGCCGTGCTGTTCGTCGTGCGCACGCTGCTGCCTGACGACGTCCCGATGAACGGCGGCGTGCCCCGGGCGATCGACGTCACCGCGCCGCCGGGATGTCTCGTGAATGCGCGTCCGCCGAGTGCCGTCGCCGCCGGCAACGTGGAAACGTCGCAGCGCATCGCCGACACGGTGTTCCGCGCGCTCGCGAACGGTGGCTGCGTTGTCCCAGCGCAGGGGCAGGGGACGATGAACAACGTGACGTTCGGAGGGATCGGGAGTCGGGAGTCAGGAGCCTGGACCTACTACGAAACGATTGGTGGCGGGCAGGGTGCGAGTCGTGGCGCGAATGGCCCGTCGGGCGTGCATGTCGGCATGTCCAACACGCTGAACACGCCGATCGAGGTGCTCGAGCTCGAGCATCCGCTGCGGATGCGCACGTATGCGCTGCGCCGCGGGAGCGGCGGAGCAGGGCAGTGGACCGGTGGCGACGGTGTGGTGCGCGAGTTCGAAGCGCTCGCGCCGATGGAGACGACGCTGCTCACCGAACGGCGGCGCCACGGCCCGGCCGGGACTTCGGGCGGGACCGATGGCAAGCCCGGTGCGAATCTACTGAACGGCAAGGGGTTGGGATCGAAAACCACTGTGCGGCTGGCTGCAGGGGACGTCCTGCGCATCGAAACCCCAGGCGGTGGCGGCTGGGGAAAAGGAGAACCATGACCTGGTTTCTGATATCACTGCTTGGATTGTTCGCGGGTGTCGTGTCGGGATTGTTCGGTGTGGGCGGTGCCGTGGTCATCATTCCAGGACTCGTGTTGATCGCCAAGCTGCCGCAGCACACCGCGCACGGTACGTCGCTCGCGGCGCTGCTCTTGCCCGTCGGGCTGCTCGGCGTCATTCAGTACGCCAAGCGGGATCAGGTGAACTGGGGTTACGCCGCCGTCGTGGCTGTCGGCCTGCTCATCGGAGCGTACTTCGGGGCGCGGTACGCCGGATCGATCCCGGACCTCACGCTGCGGCGGATGTTTGGCGGTTTTCTGCTGGTGATATCGTTGAAGTTGCTTTTCTTGTGATGGTGCACGCGGTGCTACAACCCGGCCGCCTCCGCGATCTGGCGCTCGAAGATTCGCCCCTCGATGAAGAGCTTGAACAGCTCGGCGTCGAGCTGCCCGTCCTTGACCTCGGTGGTGAGAATGTCGAGCGCGCGATCGCTGGAGACCGCGCGCTTGTACGGCCGGTCTTGCGCCGTCAACGCGTCGTAGATGTCGCTGATGGTCATCATCCGCGTCTGGACCGGAATCGCATCCGCCGTGATGCGCCGCGGGTATCCCCGGCCGTCCATCTTTTCGTGATGGCCGTAGGCGATGAGCGGGATCTGCTGCAGCTCGCGTGTCCACGGAATGCGCTGCAGGAACTGAAACGTATGCGTCACGTGACTCTCGATCTCGTGGCGCTCCGCGTCGTCCAGGCTGCCTTTCCGGATCGTGAGAAAGCGAATCTCGTCCGGTGAGAGGAACGGCTCGGGGACGCCGTCCAGGCCGAGAAAGCTGCGCTTCGACCAGGCCTTGAGCTCCTCGAAGCTGCCATCGGGCAGAATCGTCGGTTCATTGGCCTGGAGCACGATCTCCAGGAAGCGGTCCAGGTCGTTCAGCTCCTGTTCGTGCGCCGCCTCCAGCTCCTTGATGAAGCCGTCGTAGCCCTTCTTCCCGTTCGCCTCGAGAAACTCCGCGCGCTTGCGCCAGAACTCGCGCTCCGCCGTCCGCCGGATGAACGCGTGACGGTGCCGCACGAGCCCCAGATCGGAGGGATACAGCTTTTTGGCCTTGATGAGCACCTGCTCGCGCACGCCGACCTTGCCGAAGTCGTGCAGCAGCGCCGCGTAGCGGATCTCTTTGACCTGCTCGCGCGAGAACCGGATGGCGCGATACGGCCCGTCGCCGGCGCGATCGACGACTTCCGCGAGCCCTACCGTCATCCCCGCCACACGACCCGAGTGGCCGTACGTGGTCGGATCGCGCTGCTCGATCGCGTGCACGGCGGCGAGCACGAATCCCTCGAACAGCCTCTCGATGTCGTCGTAGAGCCGGCTGTTCTCGATGGCGACCGCGGCCTGGCCCGCCAGGGCCGTCACCAGCTCCACAGTGCGTCTCGAGTAGGGCACAACCTGCTTCTCGACGTCCGCAGGGGTCGAGAGGATGGCGTCGAAATTGCGCTTGCGGTTGATGAGCTGCAGCACGCCGATGATCTCGTCCTTGTGGTCCTTCATCGGGATCACGAGCATCGATTTCGTGCGGTAGCCGTAGCGCTCGTCGAACGACCGGTTGATCGTGTACTCGACGTCGGGCGGCAGGAAATAGGCGTCGTCGATGACGAGCGGATCACCGGTGACGGCGCAATAGCCCGCGAGGCTGCCGCGATCCACCGGAATGGTATGCTCGACGAACGGTGCCTCGGGCTTCGAGTAGGTCTGGGCCAGCCGGAACCGAAGCCGCTTGTCGCCGTGCTCGTTGGTCTCCACGAGGTACAGGCTGCCGGCGTCGGACTGCGTGATGCGGCGCGACTGCGTGAGGATCAGATCGAGCAGGGTCTTGATGTCGCGCTCGGTGCCGAGCGCCACGCCGATGCGCGTCAGCTCGCCGATTTCCCGGGCGCGCTGCGCCGCCTCGGCGCGGGCCCGCGCGGTCTCCGCACGCGCGGCCGCCTCGCGGAACCCCGCGCGGATGGCCACGAGCAAGCGCCGCGGGCTGGTCGGCTGCGTCAGGAAGCCCGACAGGAATTCGGTGGGCAGGGCCTCGGGGACGTCCGTCTCGCCGTTGCGGCCCAGCGCAACAATCGCGCCCCCCGCGTCCACGAACGAGCGCATGATGTCCACCGGAAAGGCGGAGCGGCTTTCCGCGTCGAGCAGGAACACCGTCGGTCGGTCGTCGGCCACGGCGAGCTCCCGTGCGGAGTGCACGGGTCGCGCTTCGACCTGGGAGGTCTCGAGCGCCGGCGCCACCGCGTCGGGGCGCCACATGGGCGGATGCAGCAGTAGGTATCTCACAAGACAGCAGCTCGCAGGGCGCCAAACCGGAAGCGCGCCAGCGCTCCTAATCGGGAGAGCCGGCGCGCCACTGATCTGCCTAGCAGAGTCAGCGGGTCCGTCAGGACCGCTGTACCCGCTGCAGGCCTTCCTCGGCCTCAGCGTATCCGGGGAAGGCGGTGAGTGCGCGATTGAACATTTCGACGGCCTTGTCTTTCTGACCGTGATCCGCATAGAGCAAGGCGCGCGAGTAGTACGTCAGAGCCTCAGTCGGCACGTGCCGGCTCGAGCGGTCGTCGGACGCCTGGCGCTGGAGCGCCGGCAGGTTGGCGTCCTTCATCAGGCGCGCGGCGACATTGCGGATGATGTCGAACATGTGGTCGCGCTGCATCCGCTCCGACTCGGTCTTCACGATTTCACCCGTCTCGACGTTCACCAGCCGCACGTCGACGCGGAAGTCGCCGTAGAAATCGATGAACGTACCGGCGACGACGTAGCGGGCGCCGACGAGCTTGCCGACCTTGGCGGCGGTCTGCGGCTCGACGCGGTTCTGCCCGACGAGGTTTTGCTCGTCGATGATCCGCTGGATTTCCTGCCGCTCCACCACCCGCGCCGCGGGATTCTGGGCCAGCTCGGAAATCATCATGCCCGCGATGCCGCGCTCGAGCGCGTCAAAGTCTTCTTTTCCCTGACCGTAGGAGCCGCCGTTCGAGAAGGGGAAAACGGCGATGCCCGGGCGCGTATCCTGGTTACGCTGCTGCGCTCCCAGGAGTACGGGTACCAGGCTCAACACGGTCACGACGGCACGCACGCGCATACCTACTCCTCGGGTCTCAGGGTCACTTTCATGCCTTCTTTGGCGGCTACCACTTTCAGTACACCGCCCCGCCGCTTGGCGAACTTCCGTGCGGCCGCCAGCAGGCCATCCATCTGCTTGTCGGCGTGCTCGGGCTCGTGGTGAAACAGCATGAGCTTTTTCACGCCCGCATCCTGCGCCAGGGTCACCGCTTCCTCATATGTCGAGTGGCCCCAGCCGCGATGCTGCTCGAGCTCCTCCGGCGTATACATGGCGTCGTGAATCAGGAGATCGACGGCTTTCAGAAAGCTCACGAAATCGCGCCGCCAGCCCTTCGGGACTTCATATTCTCCGCCGGCGCCCAGCTCGTTGTCCGTCACGTATGCCATGCTCGGTCCCCCTGTGGCGGGGGTGAGCCGGAATCCCAGGGTCGTGCCCGGGTGCCGCAGCCGGATGGTCCGGACCCGGAACGCCCCGATCGCAAACTCCTCGGTGTCCACCTGCTGCACCGTCAACTGTGCCGACAGCGCGTCGAGCGGCACCGGAAACACGGCTGGGTCCATTTGCTGTCGCAGGATCGCTTCCAGCGACGTCGTGCCCTGCCGGGAGCCCCAGATGCGAACGGAGTTGCCGGGCGAAAAAAACGGCTTGAAGTGCGGCAACCCTTGAATGTGATCCCAGTGCGCATGCGACAGCAGAATCTCGACTTTGGCGGCGCCGTTCTGCTTGGCGACCAGGTCGAGCCCTAACGCCCGAATGCCGGTTCCCGCATCAAGCACGACAAGTTGACCGGCGCCCTCCACGGCGACGCACGGCGTGTTTCCACCGTATCGCGACGTCGCGGGCCCGGGAGTAGGAATGCTCCCCCGGGTTCCCCAGAAGGTCACCGTGTACGACGAGCGTGTCGGCAAGCCGAGACTCGCGCTAAGTTACTGGTAATTAGTGACGTAGAACAAGCTGCCGCCTCACCCACGCGTCGTGATCGGCCTCACGCGCCGCCCCGTCCGGCCGCTTGCTCGAGCGCGCCGCGATCGCGAATCACGATGTCTTTCCGGCTGACATCGATCATCCCCTTATCCACCAGCTCACGCATGGTGCGTGAGACGGTTTCGCGGGATGAGCCGATCATTTGGGCGATGGTGTGATGGGTCAGGCGGCGCGTGATGCGCTGGCCGTCGGTTTCATCGGCGAGGTCGAGGAGCAGCTGGGCGACGCGGCCGTGAACGTCGAGCAGCACGAGGCTGCCGACTTTTTCATCCACGCGACGCAGGCGCCGCGACAACTCGCGCAAGAGCGCGAGCGCGATGCCGGCCGAATGCTCGAGGATGCCCTGGAAGTCCTCGCGACGCAGCACGAGCAGCGTCGAATCTTCCATGGCGATGACGTGCGCCGACCGCGGCTCGTCGTCGATCAGCGCCATCTCACCGAAGAACTCCCCTTCGCCGAGGACGGAGAGAATGACCTCGCGGCCATCTTCGCCGATCAGGACGACTTTGACCTGACCTTTCGCGACGACGTACAGCGCGTCGCCGGGATCGTCCTCGAACAGGATGACGGAGTTTTTGGGATACGCACGGTCGCGGGCGACTTCAACCACCCGCTGCAGGTCGACGGCTGCAAGCTGGCTGAAGAGCGGGACCTTTTGCAGCACGTCCGTGGCGGACACGCGAACACTTTACGCCGTGTCGCAAGCCGTGTCAATTGAACCAGAAACCCGAGCCTTGCCGCCAAGTTTGTGCCCTGACTATATTTCCGCACTTCGTTCAGTCCGACAATCAGGCAAGGATGTGTGCAGTGAAACCCGGAATTCATCCCAAATACCAGCGGGCGACCGTCCAATGCGCGTGCGGTAACAGCTTTGTCACGCGATCGACGACCCCCGTGATCCATGTGGAAGTCTGTGCCAGCTGCCATCCCTTCTTCACGGGCAAGCAGAAGCTGCTGGATACCGCCGGCCGCGTGGAGCGTTTCCGCCAGAAGTACGGAACCAAGGCCGGCGCGAGCTAATCCCGTGGACGACAGACTCCGCCAAGCGCTCGCGCGGGCGGAGGAGGTCGCCCGGCAGTTGGCCGACCCCGCCACGGCGCGGAACCCAGCCACACGCAAATCCCTCGGCCGCGAGCACGCCCAGCTCGAGGCCATTCGGGTCGCCCACCTGCGCCTCGAGCGGCTGCAGGTCGAGCTTGATCAAGCGCGCGAAGTGCTCGCCGACAAGGACCCCGAGCTGTCGCAGCTGGCGCGCGCCGATCTGGAACGGCTCAGTCCCGAGATCGAACGGCTGGAGACGGAGCTGGACGAGCTCCTCACCCCCGCGGATCCGTTTGACGACCGCGACGCGATCGTGGAGATCCGCGCGGGGACCGGCGGTGACGAGGCGGCGCTGTTCGCCGCCGATCTGTTCCGCATGTACACGCGCTTTTGCGAGCGGCGCGGGTGGAAAGTCGACATCCTCTCGCTTTCGGAAGGCACGCTCGGCGGTTTGAAGGAGGCGATCTTCGCCGCGCGCGGTCCCAAGGCCTACGGCACGCTGCGGTACGAGTCGGGCGTGCACCGCGTGCAGCGGGTGCCGGTGACCGAGCAGCAGGGCCGCATTCACACGTCGGCGGCTACGGTCGCCGTGCTGCCCGAAGCCGAGGAAGTGGATCTCAAAATCGAAGACAAGGATCTGCGGATCGATGTGTTCCGCTCGGGCGGCCCCGGTGGCCAGAGCGTCAACACGACCGACAGCGCGGTGCGCATCACGCACGTGCCGACGGGACTCGAAGTGAAATGCCAGGATCAGAAATCGCAGCTGCAAAACAAGATCAAGGCGATGGAAATCCTGCGGTCGCGATTGCTCGACCGCATGGTGGCCGAGCAGGAGGCCACGCGCGCGCGCGAGCGGCGCGCGCAAGTCGGCACCGGCGACCGCTCGCAGAAAGTCCGTACGTACAACTTTCCGCAGAACCGTGTGACCGATCATCGCATCCACTTCACGACGCACAACATCGATGAAGTGATGGACGGCCGGCTCGACGAGCTGATCGCCGAGTTGAAGAAGGAACGGGAAAAGGAGCGGATCGGTGTCTAATGCTGCGGCGGTCTGGGCTGCTGTGCTTGGTGTCTCGCCCGGTGACGCCTGGCTCCGTCGCGATGAGCCAAAGTCTCCGGAGGTTGTCGCGAGGTTTGCGGATATCATCGCACAACTCGAGCGTGGCCTGCCATTCGCGTATGCGGTCGGCGCCGTTGGATTCCGAGCGCTCGATCTGAAGATCGATGCCCGCGCATTGATCCCGAGACCCGAAACCGAGGGCTTGGTTGAGCTGGTGCTCGCGCACTGCACAACGGGTCTCATCGCCGACGTTGGAACGGGTAGCGGCTGCATCGCGCTGTCACTCGCAGTCGAAGGGCGATTCGACAAGATCGTGGCCGTGGAGCAATCGCCCGCCGCCGCCGCACTCGCGCGTGAGAACGTGAAACGCGTTGCGCCGAAGACTCCAGTCGAGATTCGCGAAGGGAACCTGCTCGACCCGCTGGCGGACAAGGGGGAACGCTTTCGTGCGATCGTCGCGAACCCGCCGTACGTGACTCTCACCGAATACGACGAGCTGGATCGGTCCGTGCGTGAGTTCGAACCGCGTGAGGCGCTGGTGAGCGGCGTCGATGGTCTCGATGCCACGCGCGCGCTCTTTGCCGGCGCGGCGCCACTGCTCGAGCCCGGCGGCTTGCTCGCACTCGAGATCGATGAGCGACGCGCGGATGCAGTTCGCGCGCTGGGCAGAGAACATGGATGGTCCGTCACAATCCACGATGATCTGTTCGGCTGTCACCGGTACGCGCTGGCGACACCGGGGCATGGCCCCGGTGCTACGAGAACGGAGGATTAGTGCTCGAGGAAAAAGCGGAGGATCTGGGACGCGTACTCGGTCAGACCGACGAATACAAGGCGCTCAGGCGCGCGACGGAAGCGTTGCGGGACAATCCGGAAGTGCAGAAGGTGCTCGCCGAAGCGGAGCGGCTCGCCCAGGAAATCGAGCGCGCCGCGCAACAAGGCACAGAGCCCACCAAGGAACAGGTGGAGCAGTACGACGGCGCGCTCCAAGGCGTGCAGGGCAATCCGGTGTATCAGCAGATGGTCGCGGCGCAGGCCAATTTCGAAAAGTTGATGGCGAAGATTAATGCCCGGATCTACGAGGGCATCAAAAAGGGCGCCGCGAGCCCCATTATTACGCTCGGATGACGTTTGTCGTGGTGGAGGGTCCCGAAGGCGCCGGCAAGTCGACGCTGGTGCGCTGGCTCGGCTCGGCGCTGCGCGCCGAGGACCGTGACGTCCTGACGGTCCGCGAGCCGGGCGGCACCCCGCTCGCCGAGGCGGCGCGCAAGCTGGCATTGAAGTCGCGCCACGAGCGGGCGTTTGGCGCCGAGTTGTTTCTGTTTCTCGCCGCGCGCGCCGACCTCGTGGAACGCGTGATCCGGCCCGCCCTCGCCAATGGCCAGGTGGTCATCGCCGACCGGTTTGGGCTGTCCACGATCGCCTATCAAGTCGCCGGGCGGGGGTTGCCGCGGGCCGATGTGGAAGCGGCCCTCCGGGTCGCGACGGGAGGCCTGACCCCCGATCTCACGCTGGTGCTGGACGTCCCGGTGGCGGTCGGCCGGGAGCGCCAGCGGGCCGCCGGGAAGGTTAAAGACCGTATCGAGCGTGAGGATGACACGTTTCACACACGGGTGCGTGACGCATACCGTAGCGCATCCGGACCGCAGATTGTCCATATTGATGCAAGCCAGAGCAAGAAGGCCGTCCAAGACGCCGCCTGGAGGGAAGTCGCGGCGGTAACGGCATTATCACTGAGAGGGGCATGATGATTCGTCACAAGGGATTGGTGGTTGCCGCCGTCGTCTCCGCCGCGCTCGTGTCGGGCGGCTGGTTCTTGCAGCGCGAGACCGAGCCGGCCGGGTCGGTCTATCAGCAAGCCCGGTTGTTCGACGATGTGCTGGCGCACGTCGCCGACTATTACGTCGACTCGCTGGACGAACGTCAGCTCTATCAGATGGCAATCGACGGTATGCTCGATCAGCTGAAGGATCCTTACTCCGTATTCCTCAAGCCTGACGACTTTCGGCAGTTGTCCGAGGCCACGACCGGCAACTACTCGGGGCTCGGTATTCAAATCGACGTGCGCGGCGGCTGGATCACCGTGGTCGCGCCGTTGCCCGATACGCCGGCGGAGCGCGCCGGCGTCCAGACGGGCGACCTCATCGTCGCGCTCAATGGCCAGTCCACGGAAGGCTGGAAGCAGGACTCGGCCGTCAAAGCGCT
>WNGI01006680.1_pt1 | contig 11471 bp, 8 predicted proteins | sample 5400621 | NCBI WGS metagenome assembly WNGI01 (sample SAMN13153374, study PRJNA577476) | soil metagenome | isolation source: 20 cm soil or saprolite under Garry oak tree replicate 1 | place: USA:California | collected 2016-06-15
GGGGTCCCAAGCACCCAGGTGTAATTCAAATTCAGGTTGTGACTTACATTAAAGTCGGCAAGCCCGCGATTCAGTTTGAGATTGAAGAATAGCGGACTGGAAATGGAATTCGTGTACTCATCGCCCACCATGCTTCCTGAGCCCGTGTCTATGGTCTTGCCCCAGGTGTAGGAACCGGCCAACTGAGAAGAGCTCCCGATCTTCTTCTTGATCTGCACTTGAAGCGCATCGTAGTACGAGCGGCCATCCCAAAATCCGGCGGTGATCCGGCCCGCATTTGGATTCAGGCGCATTCCGCTGCCCACCGGTGAAGGCCACAGATAGCCTTGTGGAGTCAAAGTTGGAAGAACGATGTCGGCATCCTCCGTGCGGAAGGGCTGGTGGATAGCGCGGGAACCCACATAGCCAATCCGCAGGCTTAGGCCTCCCGGAAGTTCATGCTGAATCGTGAGATTCCACTGCATCACGTAGTTCCGGCCGGGTTGCGGTTCGAAGTATGCCTGGCGAAGTGTGTTTGATGATGCGGTAAGCGCCGCGTACGCGGCAACTGGATAGGTGCCTACACCCAAGTTTCTGGCGCTTGCGGACTCAAAGAATGGGGCCGAAAACAGTTCGTTCATTTGAAACAAATACGGCAGCGGCAATACGTCGAAGATCCCGAAGCCTCCACTGACCGCCGTCCTGCCATCGCGCATGGGGTCCCAGGAAAAGCCCACGCGCGGCTCAAAGTTGCCAAGCGTGGGATTCGAAATCAGCGGATCGCCAAGATGGGGCGTTCGGTCGGTAATCTGGCGCAGCACCGTCAGTTTGCCATGCACCTCTGTCATGACCGTGCTCATCTCATAGCGCAATCCCAAATTGATCGTCAGGTTCGGCCGCCAGCGCCAGTCATCCTGAACGTAAGCCCCCGCGATGGTCTGCCGAAATCCCCGCGGGCTGACCGCGCTAGGAATCGCCGCTGCCAGCGAAAATGGCTGGTTGGTCAGAAATTCAGAAATTGAGTTGAAAAGAAATTCACCTCCAGGGGTGGAAACGCCCAGCTTATTGTCCCGAATTCGCTCGATCCCAAGGCCGAATTTGAGAGAATGATTTCCCCCCACCAGTGAAATGTCGTCATAAGCCTGCATCGAAGTCCAATGGAAATGGAAATTCGTGGTGACGCCCAAGCCGCCGGTGAAGGCGGTGATACCCGGGACGGTCACTTCTGCGGCATTTTGACCGGGGACGGTACCGAAGGACGGATTGCCGGCGGACGGATTGCCGCTGGCGAAGGTGAGCCCGGTCGTCGCCACTACGCGGTATATCCCGAACCGAAAAGAATTGAGAGTCCGTGGACCTAAGGTATGCCCTTCGCGCACGGTGAAGAATTGTCGCCGCGAATCGTATCCCGCCAGCTTGTTGTTTAGCTCATCGGGCTGTCGCACCGTTCCGCTGTCAAACATGTAGGTTCCCGAGGCTTCGTCCCTTGCCGAGAATTTGTGATCCATCCTCGTCGTAAAATAATTCTCGGGTGTGACCTGCTGCCCCGAAAACGTATAAATCCCGGTGTCGCCCGAACCTAGAAGACTTCCGTTGGGCAGCGGGAAAAACGCATTCACAAAGCGCAGCACGCGGGGATCAACTGCAACTGCTCCGGTAGATAGGTTTCCCGCCCTTGCTCCCGCCGATGGCACCGTGTCAACCTGCGTGATGCCGGTGCTTGCTCGCAGCCCCTCATAATCGCCGAAAAGGAAAGTGCGGTTCTTCCAAAGGGGCCCGCCCGCCGAAGCGCCAAATTGATTGCGGCGGAAAGGCGGCTTGGCGGAATCGAAGAAATTCCTCGCGTCCAGCGCGCTGTTGCGGATGAACTCGAAGACGTCGCCATGAAAGCTGTTCGTTCCCCGCCGCGTAGACGCACCGACCACTCCGCCCGAGGACCGGCCGACCTGCGCCGGATAGTTGCTGGTTAGGACCGTAAACTGCTCCACCGCATCCACTCCAAGGTTTACGCCCAGCGCGCTTCCGGGCGAGCCGTTGGCATAGTCGTTTACGCTCATGCCGTCAAGGCGCGCGTCATTTTGTCGCGGCCTTCCACCAGAGATCGTCATTTGCGTTCCGAAGCCATATCTTCCCTGCCCTGAAGACTGCGTGCGCGCAGTCGCCACGCCAGGCTCAAGGGCCGCCAAATCGGAGGCCGAGCGCCCGTTCAACGGCAACTCCGTCACATTTTGTGAATTGAGCACGCCGCTCACAGTCGACGAGCCCGCTTGCCCCTTTCCCAAGTGCAACACGAAGTCGGCCACTGCATCGGCGTCAGCTCGAATCGTTACCCGCATGCTGGCTGGCTCGAAACCCGGAGCACTGGCGGTAACCTCGTAGTTTCCCGGCGCCAGGTTTGACACCTGGTAGGAGCAGTCTTGTTTTCCGGTGGCTGACACGCTACTGCCATTGTATGTATTGCGTATGGAAAGATGCGCGCTTGGAATGCCAGACCCGGATTCGCTTGTTACTTTCCCGGAAAGGGTTCTCGCGGCCACCTGCGAGAAAACCCGAGATGGCATCAGAAATATCAGCAAGAAGGCGATGGGCGCTAGAGCAAGAACTAGTTTTACTCTAAACAATTCGGGATGGGGCAGACATACCCCACGAGTGTATTCTTGCTGATAGTTTGTCCCCGCGTCAGAGCCACGAAGATCGCCAGGCGATTTGGGCATTATGCCAGACATCACAATTCCGGTAAGTTCTAAGACCCGCGCTACCCTGTCCAGCCGGCAGGCGACTCTTTTCCAAATCCTGGTCAACGGTTTAAGGAACCACATCGTAAACCAGTATCTTGGCCTCTTCGACTGTTGCCTCCTTCGATTGAGGAATAGGAGGCACGAGGATAACCAGCCTCGGGATCGCCGCGTAGAACCGCTTGAGTTCGGGCACCAGCAGCGTGGTTTTCGCAATCGGTCCGGTCGCAGCTCTCCCCAGTCGTTCGTAGTGGTCGGCGTCAACCTGTTTGAACACTTCCACAAAGCCGGTTGTTCCGGTGTAGTAGATGCGTTTGGTTGGCACGTCAAAAACGAGTTCGTCCACACCACCTTCTGTGTCGATCGCATCGATCACTTTCCCGCTGTCCGAATCCATCACCACCAATTTACCGGGCTTATAGATATGTGACCGTTTCACGCGGCTGCCGATAAACAGCCGGTGGTGGGCCGCATCGATGTCCACGGCATGGGGCTCCGGCCCGCCGGTGATAGGCCAAGTGGCGATCACCTTGCGTTTTTCTCGATCAATGACCACTACCTGGCCGGTGTCACCCATCACTACAAACATTCTTGGCGACCGTGGATCCAACGCCAGCCCTGCTGGATTCAGCCCGTCGACCTCGATGCTCCCCGCGAGGTTGCCGTTCTTCAGGTCCACGATTTCGATCGAACCTTTAACACCCTCTTTCTTGAGGCCATCGGCCCTGTCACCCAGGTAAAATAGATGGGTGGCCGGATCATAAACGCCGTTATCTGGCACCCTTCTCGAATCTTTGTCCAGTTCATGTCCGGTCAACGGGATGTTCTTGACGAGCTGGTAAGTATCCCCGCTAAATGCTTTGCACGTGGCATCTCCGTCGTCCACCCAGATTTCGTTGGTCTCAGGGAGATAGATTGTCTTGCGGGGATCTCCTCCGAAGCCTGTGATCGTGTGGATCACCTTGCCGGCGCGCAGGTCCACAACTTCAATGGTCCTCTGGTGCTCTCCGGGAACGAACAGGCGCTGGCCTTTGATGTCCACCGCCATGTGGTCGAAGTAGCCCTCAACATTCGGCAATGGGATGCTCTGGATCTCTTTCAGCGGCGCGCTGGTCTGGCACCTCGCTGTCGGAATCAAGACCACACACCAAGCCCAGAAAATTACTGTGTGCCTCTTCATTCTTTCGCTCCTCGACTGAACTTTCCCTGCATTTGCTTGCAGGGACTGAAGCTTTGCTACCGCGAATAAGCCGGCCCTTCAGGTTCGCTGAAGCACAGGCCGAAGTTCGCGGATATCCTTCACCTTCTCGAGAGCCAACACTTTGTCGATCAGGGCCGCGCAAGTTGCGCCTCCCAGCACCGGCGCGATAAGGTCACGTGCCTTGGCAACGACCTCCTCGCGCGGCATGGGATTCTCGGCTGTCCCGCGTACGTCCCGGACCCACTCGCTCATCTGTGTGCCGTCGGCGAGCGTCACTTCAACGATGGCTTCGCGTCTCGGACGGCGGGCGTCGATCCGTGGGTCGGCAACCACCTCCACTTTGGCGCGCTGCCTTAGCACGGCAGGATCTTTCATGCGCGCTTTGTCGTGAGCCGATCGAAACGTCGCGGTCTTGTCCAGCAACATCAACGCAATCATGTGCTGCATGCAGATGTCCGGCATGTCGCGATTACTCACCGTGTTGGCTTCGTCGCTGGCGATTCGCACTACCACCTTCTGCACATCGTCGGCGGTAAACGAGCGCCGATTGAAGAAACCGGCAAGCGCATCGAGCGGAGCTTGAATTGGCGAACCCACCGTCCATTTCTTGATGTTCGTCCGCGTGATCTCGTAGCGTTCCCCGAGCTTCTCGACGAGTTGCGTCGGATCGGCCTTGACGACGCCATTTTCCCTGGGCGCCAGCGCCTCAAAAAAATTGTCCGGGCCGGAAAAAATGTCGTCAACACCTGTCCAACCCGAGCGGATCAACATCGCGGCAGTGACTCCCCCGGCTGCGGGTTTTCCCCCAAATAGGAAAGCCTTCTCCATGTGCTCCGCGTCGCGGCTCCAGGCTCCCATTCCCGATGTTTGTTGGGCGCTGTAATCCAGCAGCAAACGCATCTGCTGGGCCCCTAGACCCGCGGCGCAGCCAGCGGCCGCGCCAGCGCCAAAAGCAGCCACCGTGCCGTGGGTGCTCCTGTGTGTCGCCATCTGGTAACCGGGCCCACCCATGCTCATCGTTATCCGCGTCCCGACATCATAACCAAGCGTCACGGCCCGCAAGAAGTGTTTCCCGGAAATTCCAAACTGCTCGCCGGCAGCCAATGCCGCGGGAACCACGGAGACACCGGGATGCGAGCGGGACGGACCGTGCGAATCGTCAGTCTCGTCAGCGTGAGCCAGCACTCCGTTGGCCAGCGCCGCTTCGATGGGACCGCACACGATGTTTGAAGCGACTACCGTCGCCACCTCTTTACCACCATAGGCGCGCACAAATTCTATCGCTGCGTGCCCCGGACGAATCTCAGAGCCGGAAATCATCGCCGCCAGCGTATCCACAATGTGATGTTTAGCTTTTTCCAGCACGTCGTCAGGTAGCGCACGCTCACACGCTTCGCTCATATACCTGCTGAGCTTGTCCATTACTGGACTCACCCCTTGCGCCGCCTCATCCTGGCCGCCGACTGCCTCAGCGAACGCTGCCACAGGCGGGATGGCCGTCGTTGCGAACGCCAAGCCGGCGAGTTCCAGCAGGTCCCGCCGGGTCAAAACTGCCCCGCCACTCCCTGCCGGCTCCTCTGTGCGTCCGCTATGTCCCATGCGTGTTCTTCCCCTCCGGGCACTTTGCGCTAGAATGAATTTGCTAAGAAGTGCGGGAGCACAACGGATCCGACCGCGCCATTGAAGGTATGTCATTAACCGAATTGAATACCTGAAAACAGTATTAATTCTTTTTTAGCTACAGGGAACACGTCCAGTTCCAATCGCATGCACATTCAGCTAGTTTTCCGTCAGCGTCTTCATAACCAGGAACAATTCTCCCTTCGCCTCGAAACCGACACCTGGAATCTCCGGCAGCTTGACGTAGCCGTCCTTGACCGGTATCCCATCAGCAAATCCACCGAACGGCTGAAAAACCCCTGGATAGGATTCGTTGCCCCCCAATCCCAGACCCGCTGCGATGTTCAACGACATCTGGTGCCCTCCGTGCGGAATGCAGCGGATTGGCGACCACCCGTGGTCCTTCAGCATGCCCAGAATTCGAAGGTATTCGACCAGGCCGTAGCTCAAAGCGCAATCGAACTGCAAGATGTCGCGATCCGGCCGCAGTTGCGCGTAGCGAATCAGATTTCGCGCATCCTGCATAGAGAAAAGATTTTCCCCCGTGGCCATTGGTCCCGCATAATGATTCGCGAGCCTGGCTTGCAGTTCAAAGTCCAGCGGGTCGCCTGGCTCCTCAAACCAACGCAGCCGGTACGGGGCAAGTGCGCGAGCATAGGCAATGGCATTCTCCAAATCAAAGCGGCCGTTTGCATCCACCGCCAACTGGTCGGAACTCTTCAGGATTTTTAGTACGGCTTCTATTCGCCGCAAGTCTTCCGAAAGCGGCGCTCCACCGATCTTCATTTTCACCACGGAGTATCCAAGATCGAGATACCCGCGCATCTCATGCTGTAGTGCAGATAAGTCTTTCTCCGGATAATAGTAACCGCCCGCCGCATAAACGAAGACTTTGTCGTCGAAGACTCCTCCCCGAAAACGGTCTGCGAGTAACCGGAAAAGCGGCACCCCGGCGATCTTCGCCACCGCATCCCACACCGCCATATCCAGCACACCCACCGCCACCGATCTTTCGCCGTGTCCTCCAGGTTTTTCATTCCGCATGACCACGTCCCAGATTCGCTTCGGATCCAGGTTTTCGCCGCTTTCGTCGACTAACGTTTCAGGGTCTGCGGCCTTGAGCCGCGGAACAAAGCGATCGCGCAGCAGTCCGCTTGGCGCATATCTGCCGTTCGAATTGAATCCGAAACCGACCACTAGCTTGCCCTGGCGTACCACGTCCGTAACCAGCGCAAGGACACTCACGGTCATTTGGCTGAAATCAACATAGGCGTTTCGAATTTCCGATTTGATGGGCACTACGGTCTCGCGGATATCTACAATCCTCACCACTCCGCCTTTCCGACGAAAATCTATTTTGCTCAGGCTCGCTGCAGGAAGGGCCGCAGTTCCCGGACATCTTTTACTCGTTCTAGGTTTAGCACTCTCTCAATGAGCTTGGCGCACTGGGCCGGTCCGAGGATCGGCGCTATCAAATCGCGAGATTTAGCAACAATCTCCTCACCGGTCATGGGGTTGTTGGGAGTGCCCCGAACACTATCAACCCGCTGTGTGAGGTGCCCGCCCTCCGTCAGTTGGACCTCCACGATCGCCACGCGCAAAGGCATGAGGCGTTCTAACTGCTCATCCGCAATCAATTTCACCTTTTCCCGTTCCCGGAGCGTCGCCGCATCCTTCATGCGCGCTTTGTCATGTGCCGAACTGAATGTCACCGTCTTGTCCATCACCATTACCGCCATCATGTGCTGCAAGCAAATGTCCGGGATCTCGCGGTTGTTCACGATCGCCGCCTCATCTGTCGCCAGCCGCACGGAGACCTGCTGCACTTCATTGGCATTGAAGGGACGCTGCTTTCGCAGGATCTCCAGGGCATCTAGAGCCGCCTGGATCGGCGAACCCACGGGCCATTTTTTGATGTTCGTACGCATGATTTCAAAACGTTCGCCAAGTTGTTCGGTCAGTCCGAGAGGATCAGCATGAGGGTTGTATGCCTGAAAGAAATTATCTCTTCCCGAAAAAATGTCCTCAACGCCGGTCCATCCGGCTTGGACGATCAAGGCAGATGTGACCCCGCTGCGCGCCGTCATTCCGCCAAAGTGGAATGCCTTCTGGATGTGGTCGGTGTCGCGGTTCCATGCGCCAAGGCCGGACGATTGATGGGCCGTATATCCCAGTAGGAATCGCATCTGTTTCACGCTCAAGCCCGCCGCGCAGCCGGCGGCTGCCGCCGCGCCGAAAAGCGGGGAGATGCTATGCGTGCTCCAGTGACTCTCCGCTTCAAATTGCTGCCCGCCCAGGGTCATCGTGAAGCGCGGTCCAACGTCGTAGCCCAGCGCCACGGCGCGCAGGAAGTGTGTCCCGTTGATGCCAAACCGCTCTCCAGCCGCAAGCGCAGCAGGCACTACCGCGCAACCAGGATGCGATTGCGACGGGGCGTGCGAATCGTCGGTTTCGTCGGCGTGGGCCAACATTCCATTGGTCAGTGCCGCCTCGATCGGGCCGCATACAATTTTCGAGGCAACTACGGTCGCGACCTCTTTTCCACCATAGGCGCCAGCGAATTCGAGCGCTGCGCGCCCGGGTGTCAGGTCCGAACCCGAAATCATCGCCGCCAGAGTGTCCAGGATGTGCTGCTTCGTTTTCTCGGTGACCTCATCGGGCAGCGCGCGGCCGCCGGCTTCGCTCATGTATCTGCCGAGCTTGTCCGTGACCAGGCTCACGCCTTGCCCATTCGAATCACCGCTGGGAGACGGTTTGGCCATCACGGCCCCAGGCGGAATCGCGGCAGTTGCAACAGCCAGGCCCGCAAGTTCGAACAAGCTGCGCCGGGAAAGAATTGCGCCGCCGTTCTCTGCCGGCCAGTATTTGCTTCGCTCATCTTTCATGCCTTCCCCTTCCTGGAGAGCTCTGCAATGGCCTCAACTTGTTCCAACGTGGGTGATGAGACTATGTCACAACCAAAGTCATAGTCCTGAAAACAGTGTTAAGTCTCTTTTAGCTAGATGAGATATGCACCCATCCAAACTGCCTGCCCAACCCGCGATCCGCGGAGCTTGACACTATCACCACGACAAACATTTCTTCTTATTTTTTCATTACGCGCCCACGCCTGGTGTCAGCATGCTGACCTTTCCGGCGTTTCAATGTTTGCTGCAGCGAATTTGACAGAGCTGTGTCAGTTCTGGCGTCACTTGGCTTGCTATGTTCAACGGGCGCGCCGTGGCAGAAACGATTTTCTCCATCTCGTTGACATGGCATGAGTTGACACATCACGGTCGATCAGCACAGGACGCTGGAGGGCTTAAAAGGCCGATGCTCTATCACTGAGTTATGCGCCTTCGGCTAGAATTTCTTGTTGTGGCGCGCTCCGGAGCCGTCACAAAGGACACACGGCCGCATCGCCGTGCGAGCGCGAGAGTAGTTCGAGAGGATGGGCTGCCGGGCGCCGGCCAACCACCTGAGGCGTTCTGGCGCAGATTCAGGAAAGAGCTTCGGCGTCTGGGAGAGGGCGCTTGCGTTTCCATTCGTAGTCTTTCCGCAGCTTGGCCTGGTGTTTTTTGATTTGCCCTTCAAGTTCGCTGAAGGCTTTCTTGCAACTGGCCCGCACCGTTACCCCGGTGCCTGTGGCATGCAGCGTTCCAGTTGGCAACGACAAATTCAGCGAGCAGGAATTCTCGTCGGTGCGCGGGGTCTTTGAAAATGCGCCGTGCAATTGCACGAGATCCGGCGAGTAGCTCTGCAACAGTTTTCCCAGCTTACTGATGTGCCGCTCGACTTCGGCCTCAACCGGTTTGTACGACTCGACATTTTTGTAACTGATGGAGAGTTTCATGTGTGCACCCGTAGGAAAAGCTGAGAAAGGGGAGGGAGACAACGTTCGCCTGATTGCACCGCATCGGAGAAAAGCATAGCAGCCCGAGACGCCGGGAGCAACGACGATCAAGGTTTTTGACCTCGCATTTTGACCTCGCATGCGTTGACACTTCTCCTCCCTTCCCCTACCCTGCTGTCGGCGCAAACCACCTGCGCCACTTCATGGCGCGGCGCAATTCACAAACTAAGCCTCGGTTCAACGAGACCAAATCGTCGGCCAATTCGGCGCCGATCGGTATCCTCCGCGTGGGCCCCGCGGGCTGGTCATATCCCGACTGGGCTGGGTACGTTTATCCTTCTCGCCGTGCTAAAGGATTCCACCAGGCGACCTATCTCGCGGAATTCTTTGACACCATCGAGATCAACACTTCGTTTTACCAGCCGCTGCGTCCGGACTACGCGGCGCAATGGGTCGATCGCGTGGCGGCGAATCCGGGGTTTGTTTTCACTGCCAAGCTGTGGCAACGTTTCACGCACGACATCAGATCTACAATTTCGGGCGCCAGCGCGGCAGACGAGCGCGCCGTTCGCGCGGGCTTCGATGTGCTTCGCCGGGCCAACAAGCTTGGGGCAGTTCTGCTGCAATTCCCTTTTTCGTTTCATCGCACTGGGGAGGCCGTGGCGTATCTGTCGGCGGTTCTCAGGCGCTTCGCCGACTATCCTCTGGTCGTCGAAGTTCGCCACGCTTCGTGGGATTCTCCTGAAACGTTGGATTTGCTGCACGCCAGCGGCGTCGGTTTTTGCAACATCGACCAACCCATCATCGGGCGATCGATTGCGCCCTCCGCTCAAGCCACCGCGGCGGCCGTCGGGTACGTGCGGCTTCACGGCCGCCGCTACGACACCTGGTTCACTGATGACGCGACGATTCCCGCTCACGAGCGTTACAACTATCTTTACTCCGCCGAAGAGCTGGCTCCCTGGATCACGCGCGTCCGCAAAATCGCCGAACGGGCCCGCGAGACGTTTGTGGTCACCAACAATCACTTTCAAGGAAAGTCCGTCGTCAACGCCCTGCAGCTCATCAGCATCCTGAAAGGATCGAAAGTAAAGGTTCCTGAGCCGCTCCGCCAGCAGTATCGGCAACTCGAGGCTATTGCCGCTCTCTAGGGGAACTCCCTTCCTGGCTCAGCGCTCGTAGGGCACACATTCTGATGGAGTTAGACTATCTGTTGGGCGGGGTACCGGACGGTCGCAGAACAGAACTCGGGAGGACTATGATGAGCGAGAGTACCAATCGTCGTGCAAGCGTGAGTACGCCGACACGGCGGAAATTGCTCGCTGGAGTTACCATGTCGCTTGGTGGCCTCGCTCTGAGCTCAACGGGGCTTGGGCAGGAAATGAAGAGGAGGTTGCTTGTCCGGCGGAATCCATTCACCAAGAGCCGATTTTCAAAGCCAGCCGCAAACGTGTCTATGATGCACTCAGCGACACGAAACAGTTCAACAATGTGACGCAGCTCAGCGCAGCCATGCAGTCCGGCATGCCCCCCGGAGCTGCGCCCACGCAGATCAGTCGTGAGGCAGGTGGCGCGTTCTCACTCTTCGGCGGCCATATCGTTGGACGGCATATCGAACTTGTGCCCAACGAGCGAATCGTTCCAAGCCTGGCGTGTGGCCACTTGGGATCCGGGCGTCGCCCGGCCAGGGAGAACACCTAGCGGCGGGATGGAAAGCCAACTATTGGGAGCCGCTCGAGAAATTCCTAGCTTAACTGTTGCGTCCCTACACGGGGAAATTCGAAGAGAGGTCCGGGACGCTGCCACATGGGCAAAAAAACTAGAGAACAGACCGGCAGGGACTAAAGCCCACCTTGCTACCGGGAGCTCACTGCAGTGCTTGAGGCGGCGAGCCGTCGCGGCGGCGTGCTTGGCTTTGCGGCGCGGCTCTTTGGCGATGGACTGGGGTTGATCAGCCACTGTCGGGGCATCCTTGTCGCAAGCCTCAGAATGAGACCTGGGACTCTCCAGCACCATGCTAAACGATGCGGCGGGGCAAGAGCGGATTGAGGTGCATGGTGAGATCGTAGACGGAGGCGCCGCAGGCTTCGGAGACATCCTCGGG
>WNGI01013468.1_pt1 | contig 11471 bp, 14 predicted proteins | sample 5400621 | NCBI WGS metagenome assembly WNGI01 (sample SAMN13153374, study PRJNA577476) | soil metagenome | isolation source: 20 cm soil or saprolite under Garry oak tree replicate 1 | place: USA:California | collected 2016-06-15
CTGCCCGCCGACTCCCGAAGGCCTGATGTACGGAATTCTCAAGCTGAAAGAAAAGATCGAGCGCGGAGAGATTCGGAGATGAGTTGGCCTGTTAGGCAGTTGGACGGTTGGACCGCTCCAACAACCCAACAACCCAACGGCCCAACTATCGTATGAGCACCCTTACTCGCCAGTCCGCCATCCCCTACACCGGCCCCGCGCCGACAAATCGGGAACCGTACGTCCCCGCTGACGCGCCAAAGATGGACGAACGCGGCGGGGAGCTCGCCGCGCGTCTCGGAGTGCAGCAGGAACGCGGTGAGGATCTTCCGACGCTCATCGTCGAAAAGGAAAAAATCGTCGACGTTCTGCGCGCGCTCAAGACCGAACATCAATACAACCTGCCGCTCGACCTCTGGGGCGTCGACTATCCGCGCCGCGAGAAACGATTCGATGTGATGTATCAGCTGTACTCGCTCGACAAGAACGAGCGCCTGCGGCTGAAGGTGCGCGTCGGCGAGAACGAACCGATCGAAAGCGCGACTCAGGTATACAAAGGCTTCGACTGGTTCGAGCGCGAAGCGTTCGACATGTACGGCGTACGCTTCGATGGCCATCCGAATCTGAGGCGCATCCTGACCCATGAGGCGTTTCAAGGCCATGCGTTGCGCAAGGATTACGATCCCGCTCAGCGCTGGCTGTGCACCGAGAAAGACGTCGCGCAGCTGACGCCGAAGATCGATCCCCGTTTCGAGAACGTGGACACCGACTACGAACGCGTCACACTGAACCTCGGCCCCTCGCATCCGGCGACGCATGGAACGCTGCGCATCGTCGTCACGCTCGATGGCGAGATGATCATCGGCGCCGAGCAGGAAATCGGATACCTGCACCGCTGCTTCGAGAAGAGCTGCGAGACGCACACGTACCAGCAGGCGATTCCGTTCACCGATCGCCTGAACTACATGTCGGCGATCATCAACAACGTCGGTTACTGCATGACCGTCGAGAAACTCCTGGGCATCGAAGCGCCGGCGCGCGCGCAGTATGTGCGCCTGATCCTTTCGGAGTTCATGCGCATCGCCGATCACCTCGTCTGCATCGGCACGAACCTGGTCGACATGGGCGCGCTGACGAACTTCTGGTACCTCTTTCAGCCGCGCGAAGAGATCTACGGCCTGATCGAGGCGTGCTGCGGCGCGCGCCTGCTGCCGAGCTACACGCGCATCGGCGGCCTCGCCGTGGATGTGCCTTCCAACTTCCTGGAAAACTCGCAGCGGCTCGTCAACATGCTGCCGAAGTACATCGACGACGTTGAGAAGCTCGTCGCCCGCAACAAGATCTTTCTCGATCGCGTCGTCGGCGTCGCGCCGATCTCAGCGGAAGACGCGCTCGACTTCGGATTCACCGGACCTTGTCTGCGGGCAACCGGCATCCCTTTCGACGTCCGCAAAACCAACCCGTACCTCGGCTACGAAACCTACGACTGGGATGTCCCGATCGCCGACGGCGGCGATACATACGCGAGGTATCTGGTGCGGATGGAGGAGATGCGGCAGTCGCTGCGGATCCTGCAGCAGGCGATCGACCGCGGCCTCCCGCCCGGTCCGGTGATGGTCGACAACCCGTATGTCGCGCTGCCGCCGAAGGCGAAGGTCTACAACGAGATGGAGTCGCTCATCTACCACTTCAAGCTGATCATGCACGGCATCCAGCCGCCCGTCGGCGAGACGTACTTCCAGGTCGAGGGCGGCAATGGCGAGTTAGGTTTCTACATCGTCTCCGATGGAACCAAGAATCCGTATCGCGTGCGTTGCCGTCCGCCGTGTTTCGCGATCTACCAGGCGTTTGCGCAAATGATCACCGGGCAGACGATTCCAGACGCGGTCGCCGCGCTCGGATCGCTGAACATCATCGCCGGAGAGCTGGATCACTGATGCCGATCGAACGCGTGAAGCCGGGCGTGGTCAAAGTCGTTCCGCGAAAGCTCTCCTTTTCGGAGCGGCTGTATCTGCCGAAAGTCGTCGCCGGGATGTTCGTGACGCTGCGCCATCTGCTGCACAACCTGGCGCACTACAAGAAGCTGCCGATCATCTCCTACCCCGAGGTGAAGCGGATCTACTCCGAGCGCTTCCGCGGCCGTCACATCCTCACCACTCGCGAGGACGGAACCACGCGCTGCGTCGCGTGCTACATGTGCTCGACCGCATGCCCGGCGGAGTGCATCACGATCGAGGCCGGCGAGGATGAGCGGACCCGCGAGAAGTTCCCAGTTCGCTACGACATCGATCTGCTGCGCTGCGTTTTCTGCGGCTACTGCGTCGATGCCTGTCCGGAGGATGCGATTTACATGACGCGCGATTATGAGATGGCCATCGACACGCGGGCGCGATCCGTTGTCGGTCTGCGCGACCTCGTCGTACCGCCGAACTTTCCGGTCGAGCCCATGGGCTGGCGCCCGTACTACGGCTCGATCGACAAAAAGGGCACCGCCGGCGGAACTGGAATCGGACAGCCAATGCGCGAGGCGCCGTTCGAAGATGACGCGCCGCCGAATCCCGATCTGTATCGCGGAGCATGAAACCGCTCGAGACGACGGTCGAAGAAGTCCTTCGCGACGCGATTCAATCCGAAATCGAAACACGCGTGTACTACCAGAAGATGGCCGATCGCGCCGGATCGCCCGCGGTGCGCAAGCGCATGCTGGAGTTCGCGGACGCGGAGCTTGTGCATCGCGCGAAGATGGAGCGGAAGTTTCGCGAGACGCTGAAGAAGGAGCCGCCCAAGCCCGCCGCAGTGAACATCGATTTGCCTCCGGAGACCCGCGATCTGGACATGACTCGCGCGCTGAAGCTGGCGCTGGAGCGTGAGCGCGATTCGGAGAGCCATTTCCGCTTCATGGCCGAGCGCGCGCAGAACGGATCGGAGCTCGAGGCGCTGTTCTTCGAGCTCGCGGAGATCGAGTGGAAGCACAAGACCGATCTGCAGGCAGAGTACGAGTCGCAGATGACCGATCCGGAGCAGTTCTTCCGCGATTTCTGAGGTCAAAACCCGGATTTAGTAGCGCCGGCTACCAGCCGGCTGGTAGCCGGCGCTACGCCCTAAAAACAGCAAGGCGAGTGGGCTGTCCACTCGCCTGCCGTCTCTCTCTCATACAACACGCTGCCGGAGGGGGAAGCGCTACGTTGTATGCCCTCTCGGGTAGCTTCAATGTAGAGACGGCAGCATGAGACGCGCGTCGTGCGGTTGTGAAAGTTGGGAGTCGGTGGTAGCGGAGAAACGGCGGAAGTGTCAACAGAGCGTCAGAGACTCATCAAACGTTCATCAACGCCCTGCGGCGCAGTCTCGCGCAGGCACTTGTGGAGCGATTCCATTAGGCGCTGAGGGATGACCGGTTTCGGCAAGGCGTTGCAGACCGTCGGAAAGAGTTTCCGGACCTCTTCGATGTTCAGGCCCGTGACGACGATGATGCGCTCGAGCATCGCGGGATTCGTCTTGTACAGATGGTCCATCACGTCTGTCCCGCTCATTTTCGGGAGCACGATGTCGAGAAGAATCACTGCGTAATCGTTTTTTTCCAGAAGGGTGATCGCGCTCTCGCCGTCTTTCGCCTCGTCCACATCGCAGTTTTGTGCCTGGACCAGTCGTCGCAGCAGCACCCGCGTCGATTCGTCGTCTTCTACGATCAGAGCTTTTAGCCGCATTTAAGTAACTCATGCAGCAAAATACTGACCAGCTTCCTAAACCGATGTGATGAATTTCACTCCCTCGCCGATCGCCCTCGGCAGTCCTCCTTTCAGCGAGTGATCGCCTCCCTCAATCCATAAGACCGTAATCCCCGGCGACAAATCGTACGATGCGACGTCGGCCGGCGTCCCGAACGCGTCGCGCGTCCCCTGGACGATTAGCGCGGGTGTTCGCAAATCCTTCAGGTGTTCAGTTCTCAGCTTCTGCGGCTGTGCCTCCGATGACCATCCGCTCCGGGTTGCCAATCTCCCTCACCACCGATCGCCACGCATCCAGCAACACACTCTGTGGATCCGGACGCTTCCGCTTCTCCGCCATGTAGGGAAATTCGAAGCGGAGGACGCGGATGCCGTGTTCTGCGATGCCGCGCGCCACTGTGGCCATGAACGCCGACGCCATCGGGCCGCCGGCACCGTGGGCGAAGACGAATGTTCGCTGCGCGTCAGGAGGTCCGTCTGTGAGAAAGCGCGTCATGAGACCAGCTAGAATACCGAACCATGCTCAGCCGCACGACCGTCGCTCTCGCTCTCTTCGCTTCGACTCTGTTCGCCGCGGCTCCGGCAAAGCGCGTCGCGCCGGATGTGGTCGCGCATCCGACGGCGATGTTCCTCGCGTCGCTTTCCGGCGACGGCCGGCAGGAAGTGACCTTCAAAGCGGCGGCGATGGGCACGCATTTCTTCTTCGAGGAGCCGATGGGCGTCACGATTTATGAATTCGACGGCCACAGCTATCGCCGCGAGAGATTCATGAAAGGCGCCACGCTCACCAAAGCGCTCAAGCAGTTCGCAAAGTTAGGGCACTAGGCCGCGATCGCTGCGCGACAGCGACTCCACCCGTCCATCCTCGCGCACGACGAGCGTGTCTTCGATCCGCACGCCGATCTCGCGGTCGGGAAAATACAATCCGGGCTCGATCGTGACGATGTCTCCCACCTCGATCGTGTCGTTGTTCGCCGGCGTCAGCGAGAAGAACGGCTTCTCATGTACCTCGAGGCCGACGCCGTGTCCGAGTGTGTGTACGTAGCCTTCGAGCGTTTTCGGATCGGACCGCGTCGTCGGGTACGCGCGCGCTTCGAAAAAGTCGCAGACCAGCGCCTGATATGACGATGCGCGCATCCCCGCATGCATCTGATCCGCCGCGAGCTGATACGCGGCGAGGACGTCGCTGTGCACGCGCTGCAGCTCCGCTGGAATCGGACCGACGCAGAACGTGCGCGTGAGATCGAAGAAATATCCGCTGTCGCGATCGGAGGGAAAGATGTCGATGACGATCGGCACGGATGGGCGGACCTTCGCCGACGCATCGCCGCGCGAATGCGGGACTGCGGCATCGCGTCCCTGAGAAAGGATTGTCTCGTGATCCTCGACCATGCCGAGGCGGGAGATTTCGCTGGAGACGACCTGTTTGAGGTGGCCGAGGGTGAGGTCGTCGCCCGGCTTCCACTGACGCAGCATCCGCCGCACGCGCTCCACCACGGCCTCGGTTCGCGCGCCGACGGAGGCGATCATCTCGATTTCCCACGTTTCCTTGCGCTTGCGCGCGAGCTGCGCGAGGTCCTCACCGTCGCCGCGGTACACCGACCAGCCACGCGACTGCATCAGCGAGGCGATGTTGTAATAGAGATGAAACGGAACGTTGCCGACGAACGAAATCATGTTGCCGGCTCCGATGTCGCGCAGAACGGAGTCGAAGAAGATGGCGTACGCTTCGACCTGGTTCGGCGCCGCTTTGAAAATCGCGTCGTAGCCGAATTCGTGAATCAGGCGGGTCTTCAATCCGGTGGCCGCGGCTTCATCGCGCTCCATCGGATACGCGAGCATCAGCGGCGGACGATCGATCCGCTTGACGACGTATCCGCGCGTGACTTTCGCGCCGCGGCTGATCCAGCGAAATGCCGCATGCGCGGCCTCGTGCATCGGCACGATCACCACGTCGATTCCGCGGGCGCGCATCAGGGCGTCGAGATCGCTCAGCATCGTTCGCCGTTGGCCGTTGGCCGTTGGCCGAAAAGCACCTCGGCCAACGGCCAACGGTGAACGGCCAACGAAAAAGGCCGGTCCCGCAATGCGGGACCGGCCAATGATATTCGCGAAGATCGCGATTACAGATTCTTGTCGATGAAGCTCTGGAGCTGGTTCTTCGGCATGGCGCCGACCACGCGGTCGACCAGCTTGCCGTCTTTGAACATCATCAGGGTGGGAATCGAGGTGACGCCGTACTTCTGGGCCACTTCGGGGTTGTCGTCCACGTTCATCTTGGCGATGACGGCCTTCTCCGTATAGTTCGGAGCGAGCTCTTCGACGATCGGACCGATGATGCGGCAGGGCCCGCACCACGGGGCCCAGAAGTCGACGAATGCCGGCTTCCCGGCCTTGAGCACCGTCTGCTCGAAGTCCTGATCGGTCACGTGTTTGATTCCGTTTGACTCAGCCATTTCGCTCTCCTCAATCGCTACACAATTGTCTCAGGTTCAAGGCTTATTCCACTCGGAATACAGGCAGAGCCTGTCCGCTTACGCTGTATGATTCGTTGCCTTTATGCTTCGGCGGCTGTCGATTTTCATCGTCTTCATCGCGGCACTGACCGTCGTCGAGCCGCTGCTGCACAACCATCCTCTACAACAAAGCTCCATTCCCGACGTGTGCGCGATCTGCGCGACGGGCGTCGCGCCGGTCCCAAGCGTATCTCCTGCGATCTGCGCGCCGCAGACCGTCGCCTACACGATCGCATCGATTGCGGTGACGATCGTTTTCGGCATCGATTCGCTCTCCGTTCCTTCCCGCGCGCCACCTTCGCTGTAGCTGCCCTCTCATCCCGCCGTCAGCAGCAGCAGGAGGAACTCCATGACCATCCGCGGTCATCTCACTTTTTTGTTGATCACTCTCATTCCATTGCCGCTCGCCGCGCAGCAGACGACGATCGAGCAGCGCGTGCAGCAGCTCGAGAAGCGTCTCGACGAGTTGTCCCAGCAGATGACCGAGGTGCGTGGGCAACTCGATCAATTGAAAGGTGTGACGCCGCCGCCCTCGGCGGCGAACACCGAAGATCTGACGAAGATTGAAACGGTCAATGCGCCGACTGCCGCAACATCGATTCAGACGCCGGCGCAGGCGCCGCCGCCGACCGCACTCACCGACGTTCAGACGATCAACAACGTCCCCAATCCGGGAGCGTCGAAAGTCTTCAACCCCGACACTTCGGTTATCGGCAACTTTCTCGGTAAAGCCGGCCGGGCCAATCCGTACGAGTTCGGATCGAGTGACATGCGCACCACCTTCCAATTCGATGAGGCCGAGATTGCGTTCCAGGCGTACGTCGATCCGTACGCGAAAGCGAATTTCTTCTTCTCGTTGTCGCCGGCGGGCATCGATCTTGAGGAGGGCTACGCGAACTTCGTCACTCTGCCGTATGGATTGACGGCGAAGGTCGGCAAGATGAAGGCATACTTCGGCAAAGACAACACGTGGCACACGCACGTGCGGCCGTGGGTCGATCAGCCGCTGGTCATCCACAACTTCTTCGGCGACGAAGGTCTCAACGACACCGGCATCTCGGTGAGCAAGGAGATCTCGAATCCGTGGAACGTCTTTCTGGAAGCGACCGGCGAGGTTTTCCGTGGCGACGTGGAAAACGTCTTCCAGCGCCGTTCGCAGAACGACGTCTCGTACAACGCGCACCTCAAAGGATTCCGCGACATTACGGAGAACAGCAACCTCGAAGTGGGCACGAGCTACTCGCGCGGTTCGCTCGCCGGAGCTGATTCGGGCTCCAACCAGTTTGCGGGCATCGACGTCACCTATCGCTGGCGGCCGCTGATGCAGGGCCTCTACAAGTCATTCATCGGCCGTCTCGAAGCGATTGCCAACGATCGATCGGACGTCAACCACAAGCTGAAGGGCTTCTACATGTCGGGCGACCGGCAGATCGCGCAGCGCTGGTTCACCGGCGTGCGCATCGACGCGTCGGATCGCGCAGTCACGGGCGACTTCGGTACGCGCGCGTTCACCGACCGCGGCATCGCGGCGACGCTTACGTTCTGGCCGTCCGAGTTCAGTCAGCTGCGCGGCCAGCTTCGTCGCATTCGCTACGGCGACGTCGACCGCTCCGTCAACGAGCTTCTCCTCCAACTGCAATTTGCCATCGGCGCGCACGGCGCGCACGCCTTCTAGGAGATTTCATGAAACGCATTCCGCTGTTCTTGACCATTGCAACCCTCATCACCGGCAACACGTTTGCCGAGAACAAACTGAAAGTGGTGACCGCGACCGAAGATCCGGCGTCGATCACGCGGGAAGTCGGCGGCGATCGCGTCGCGGTGACGTCGGTTGGCCGCGGATATCAGGATCCTCATTTCATCGAGCCGAAGCCGAGCTTTCTGCTGCTTCTGAAAAATGCCGACCTTCTCGAAGTCGTCGGCCTCGAATTGGAGATCGGCTGGCTGCCGCCCCTTCTGGACCAGAGCCGCAATCCGAACATTCTTCCCGGACAGAAGGGATACCTCGACCTCTCGCAGGGCGTAGAAATCCTCGATCGCCCCGGTAGCGCGATCAACCGGTCGATGGGCGACGTGCATCCGCTCGGCAACCCGCACTACTGGCTCGATCCGGCGAACGCCGTTCGCATGGCCATCGAGATCAGCAACAAGCTCACCGAGCTGCGACCGGCCGATGGCCCGTATTTCGCGCAGCGGCTGCAGAATTTCAAAGTGCGCATGAACGACGCGAACAAGCGGTGGCTCGCGGAGCTGGCGCCGTATCGCGGAGCGAAGATCGTCACATATCATCCGTCGTGGCCGAACTTCGCGCGCCACTTCGGTCTTGACATCGCCGGCACCGTCGAGCCGAAGCCCGGCATTCCGCCGTCGCCTTCGCATACGCTGGACATCATCAACTTGATCAAGCAGCAGCACATCAAAGCGATCCTCATGGAGCCGTACTTCGATCGGAAGACGCCCGACTTCATCGCCGCTCAGACCGGCGCGAAGGCCGTCGTGCTCTATCCCTCGGTCGGCGGCAAAGCGGGGCTCGATGACTACTTCAAATTGTTCGACTACGACTTGAATGAGCTGCTGAAGGCATTGAAGTAATGGACATTCTTTCTTTTCTGGTTCTCCCGTTTCTCGTGGGCCTCGTTCTCACCGGGATCCACGCTTACCTCGGTGTCCATGTTGTCGAGCGAGGGGTCATCTTCGTTGACCTCTCGCTCGCGCAGATCGCCGCCCTGGGCACCACGGTCGCGTTTCTCGCCGGCTACGACCTGCACAGCGGCGTGAGCTACTTCTGGTCTCTCGGCTTCACGATCGCAGGCGCGGCGATCTTCTCGCTCACGCGCGTGCATCGTGAGACGCGCATTCCGCAGGAGGCGATTATCGGCATCGTCTACGCCGTCTCCGCGGCGGCGGCGATTCTGGTGATGAGCAAGGCGCCGCAGGAGACCGAGCACCTCAAAGACATGCTGGTCGGCAACATCCTGGCCGTCGACGCGCGGACGGTGATCAAGACCGCGATCCTCTACGCGCTCGTTGGACTGTTTCACTTCATCTTCCGCAAGAAGTTCCTGTCGATCTCGCTCAACGCGCACAACGGCACGGCCGACAATGTTCCCAACGTGAAGTTCTGGGACTTTCTCTTTTACACCTCGTTCGGATTCGTGGTCACCTCGTCGGTGGCGATCGCCGGGGTGCTTCTCGTTTTCTCGTATCTCATCGTGCCGTCCGTCGCAGCGATGTTATTCAGCCGCTCGATCGGCAAGCGTCTGGCGATCGGCTGGACGATGGGAGCGCTCGTCACGGCGCTCGGCATTCTGTTGTCATTCAAGATCGATTTGCCAACCGGCGCGACGATCGTCTGCACGTTCGGCCTCGCGCTGATGCTGATGGCCGGCGTGTGGGCACTGACGCGACGGCGGACTCCCGCATAAAGTTACCGGCATAACGGCCAAATTTGGCACGCCGCTCGCCTATTGAATAGCCGGGTATGCCAGAACGACGTGCTTCTTACAGGCCCGGAGAGGCCGATCTTAGATCCTTTCCCCGACCTCCCCTCTGGCTGAACCTGCTACTGCTGATCATCGCCGCTGCGACATTCGCATACGCGCGGTATCAGCGAGACGTGATTCTTAAGAAGAACGCGATTCTCTTCCGCAAGAACGAGAACAATCCGGCGGAGCTGAATCGCATTCGCGACGAGCTCGCTCAGAACGACCTCAACAAGCAGCAGCTCGCTCAGGAGCTCGACGGGCGGATGCAGTATCTGCAAAGCCTCGAGGGCGAGAACTTCTACATCTCGATCGACACGGCGAAGAAGAAGATGCAACTGCGCATCGGCAAGAATGTGGTACGCGAAGCCGATGTGCAGATCGGCGAGGCGAAGACGCTGACGTCGCACGGCAAGACGTGGACGTTCTATCCGCTGAAGGGCGCATTCAACGTCGTGGACAAGGACGACAGCTACGGCGCGCCGGTATCCGAATGGGTTTACGCGCTGAACAATCAGCCGATTCCAAATGCCCGTCCGACGGTTCAAAACTGGCTCGGGCACTACGTGATTTTTCTGCCGAACAACTACGTGATCCATTCGCCTCCGCCGCCCGACAGCCCGCTCAAAGGTCCGAAGCCCGGATCATTCCTGGTGCCGGAGGACGACCTCGCGGCGATCTGGCCGCGAATCACGAATCAGACACGCGTGTACATTTTTTGAAGTGCCCGGGCACAAGGAGATTTTTCGATGCGTCGTTGGGTTGGATTCTTAGGTTCCTGGGCTCTTTTGGTGCTGGGGCTCGGACTCACGTCATTCGCCGTCGCCGGCGAATGGATCAATATCCGCGATTCACGCCGTCTGGATCGTCTGGCGATGATCGACGAGTTGATCGCCGAACGAAACGGAAACAAAGCCGGCACGCTTCGTCAGACTGCGGCGCAGAGAGCCGCTGAAGTCAACGCGTTGCAGTCGAAAGTCAAAACGGTCGAGCAGCAAACCGATGACGTGCCCGACACCGGCCAGGCGATCATCATCTCGACGGCGGAGAACAAGCTGTACGTGCGGCGCGACGGACAGACCGTTTTTCAGGCGGTCTGCTCGACGGGCAAAGGAACCGAGCTGCAGATCGACGGCAGGACGTGGGTGTTTGATACGCCGATCGGAAAGTTTCACGTCAAGACGAAGGACGAGAATCCGGAATGGGTCCCGCCCGACTGGCACTACGTCGAAGAGGCCCGCAAGAACGCCATGCGCGTCGTCCACCTCGGTCCCGGTCAATCGATCGATGCGCGGACCGGGCAGCCGGTGAGCGGCCGCAGCGAGGGCGTGTGGTCGTGGTTCTCCGGGAGCGGAAGCGGGCCGGTCCTCAAGGTCAGGGGCGACACGGTGGTCGAGGTTGATGGTGGCAGCGAGCGCGAGCTGCCGCCCGGCAAGATGATCGTCGCCGGCGATGCGATCGTCGTCCCGCCGATCAACACAAAACAGCGGCACTTCACGGGCGTTCTCGGCCAATACCGGCTGGAGCTCGGCGATGGGTATGGCATCCACGGCACCGACGAGCCGGACAAGCTCGGCTCGTCGGTCTCGCACGGGTGCGTACGCCTCGGCGACGCAGACATCGCAAAGCTTTACGCGATGAGCAATGTCGGCGACACGGTCATCATCTACTGAGCGACGCTACAATCGCGGTCATGCATCCGTGGCGGGAGCGCCTGAGCCGCTGGTTGACTCCCGTCGCGCGAAGAACGCCGCTCTCGCCTAACGCAG
>WNGI01005450.1_pt1 | contig 11470 bp, 10 predicted proteins | sample 5400621 | NCBI WGS metagenome assembly WNGI01 (sample SAMN13153374, study PRJNA577476) | soil metagenome | isolation source: 20 cm soil or saprolite under Garry oak tree replicate 1 | place: USA:California | collected 2016-06-15
CTCGAAATCGTTCTCGTCGAACGAAGCGTCGTCGCCGAGGCGATAGATGTTCAGCGCACCTTTGATCGAGTCGCGCGCAATCAGCGGGATCGTGATCAGCGCCTCCGGTTCGTCAGCGGGCGTACCCGCCACCGTCATGACACGCGGGTCGAGGTGCGCCCGATTGACCCACACGGGCTCGCGATGCTCGACCCCCCAGCCTGTCAACCCAACTCCGAAGGGGCAGCTGTCGGCAAGGATCTTGTCCGCCCACTTGTCGCGAGCCCACACGGGGATCAGGAGGCGCCGTGGCTCGTCGGCCTCGTAGATGGTCAGCGAGTCGTGCGGGACGAGCTCGGCCAGGGCATCCGCGATCCGGTCCAGCAGTGCGTCGAGGCTCTGCTCGGCGAGCACGTCGTGGAAGACGTCCGCCAGGCGCCGATACGACTCGACGCGCGCGGTCCCCTGCGACGCATCCGCGAGGAGGTCCTGCCCGATCAGGCGGAGTGGGAGAGCATGGTCGCTCATCGGCAAGGTTGGATTCGCTTGTACAGCCGCAGTGGAGCCCCCTTTTCAGAACCGACACACAGCAAAGCGCCGTGGAAAGCGGCTGGTATCCCCCGGTCGAGGGGTTCCTCTTCCTTACGAGCGGTCATAGAGGAGGCATGGCCAGGGCTCGGCCGACCACATCTGCCGCGATCTTCCTACCGGCGGAACTGTCCATGCCCGCGCTCCGGGCGGCGTCGGCCGGCTGCAGGGGCTGCGACCTGTGGAGGCTCGGCACCCAAACGGTCTTCGGAGAGGGCCCGGAGTCAGCGGGGGTGATGTTCGTCGGCGAGCAGCCGGGTGACCAGGAGGACCGAGCGGGGAAGCCATTCGTGGGCCCGGCTGGACAGCTGTTGGACAAGGCGCTCACGGAGGCCGGGATCGATCGCTCCGCCACTTACATGACGAACGCGGTGAAGCACTTCAAATGGCAGGCGCGGGGGAAGCGTCGGATCCACCAGAAACCGACCTGGGCGGAGATCACCGCGTGTCGCCCGTGGCTCGAGGCCGAGCTCGCGATCGTCCACCCGCGGGTGCTCGTCCTGCTCGGCGCGACAGCGGCGCAGTCGCTGCTCGGCCGTGAGTTCCGCGTGACGCAGAACCGGCGCACTCTGGTCGAGTCGAATCTCGCCGACGCCGTCACAGCGACGATTCATCCCTCTGCGATCCTTCGTGGAGAACCTGAGCAGAGGGAGACCGAGTTCGCCGCGTTCGTCGACGACCTTCGGTTCGTCGCGAGCCTGCTCTAGCTTCCCCTAACTCGTCCGGGCTTCTTCTTCAGCCTGCGCACCCTCGGCTAGGCGTGCCCGCTGCGCGAGGTCCTGGCTCAGATCCTCGGGATCGTTGTCGGTCTCGTCCCAGCTCGGCTGCGGCTGAGGCTGAGGCTCCCCGAAGAGTTCGCGCACGCCATAGGCGAGACCCGTCGCGAGCCCGAATCCCAGCAGTAGTCGCTTCATGTCGAGCCTCCCTTCGTCGCTTTCCGAAGGACCTACCCTACGACGCCGGGACCGAGCTGACGAACCGCTAGTCGCCCCAGTCGAAATCGCGGCTGCGGCCCCAGAGGCCTTCCTCGGAATCCGGGCCGGCCTGCTCGGCGGTCTCCTCACCGGGCCACGTAGGCACCGGGGGCTCGGAAGCGACGACCGGCTCCTCGCCGTCCATGGTTTCTTCGAGGCGTGCCTGCTCTTCGGTCTTGAACAGCGGGTGGTTGTCGAAAGGATCCGCGGCCTTGTAGTGACCGAGCGGCATGGCACCCTCGAGCTTGGCGTTCCGCTCCTTCAGCTCGAGATGGTCCTGGATGACCTTGGCAAAGATCGACGGCGTCTCAACTTGCATGAAGGCTCCTGGGGTAGGGGTCGGGTCCTGCGGGCGAGATTGTAGCCCTTCGGGCGGCTTTTTCCCCAGAAACTGCAGGAGGCTTACGAGTGGGTGACGGGCTCGCGCGCCATCTCGACCCGGTTCTTGCCGGCCCGTTTTGCCTGGTACATGGCCGCATCGGCCGCCGCGAAGAGCTCGGAGGCGGTCTTGGCCGGGGGGATCGCGGCGACCCCGAAGCTGGCCGTGACGGGGATCGGGGTGCCGTCGACGGCCAGGACGGTCCGGCCGGCGAGGGCCACCCGGATCCGCTCGGCGAGCTGGGCCCCGCCCGCGACGTCAGTGCCCGGCAGGACGAGGACGAACTCCTCCCCGCCCCAGCGCCCAGCGAGGTCGACGTCCCGGACGGTCTCCTCGAGAAGGACGGCGAACTCACGCAGGACTGCGTCGCCTGCGGGATGACCGTGGCGGTCGTTGATGTCCTTGAACCAGTCGAGGTCGGCCACGACGACTGCCAGGGAGCCGCCGAAACGTTCGACACGGGCGAGCTCGTCTTCCAGGGTCTCCTCGCACTGGCGCCGGTTGGCGAGACCTGTAAGGCCGTCGACCAGCGCCTGCCGTTCCACGATTCGGTGCAGCCGTGCGTTGTCGAGCGCCACCACCGCATGCGAAGCGAGTGAGACCGCCGTCATGCGGTCCTGTTCGCTGAACTCGGCGCCGAAGAGCAGCAGCGAGCCGAAGTTGATCGACCCGGCCTGCAGAGGCACCTCGAGACGCTCTGTGCCCTTTTCCGGGAAGCCGGCCTTGACGAGCGAGCCGCTCGTCCCGACGAGCACGCCCCCGGCGGCACTGGTGGCCTCCATTGCAGCCTCCAAGATCAGCGGCATCAGTTGCTCGGCGTCGTGCGTCGCTCCGAGCGCCTCACTGAAGCGCGAGGTCACGTCCCGCAGGCGTCCGCGCTCCGCCTCGAGCTCCTCGAGTCGAGTCTGGAGCTGGAATGCCATCTGGTTGAACGTTCGGCCGAGCAGCGCGAACTCGTCGCGGCCCTGAACCGGGACGCGTTCCTTCAGGTCGCCGCGGGCGATTGCGGCGGCGGCGTCGACCAGGCGCCGGATCGTTCGCACTATCGCGCGGCCTTCGACATAGGCCACGCAGCCGACGAAGACGAGCGCGGCGACAAGGCCGATGAGCAGCTGATTCGTCGCCTTGCGGTTGGCGGCGTCGATGAGCCTTTGGGGGCTGATCACGCCGAGCGTCGCGCTCGGCCGTCCCTCGACCGTGCCCGCAACGAGGGCCCGATACCTCGTCCCGCCGACGGATACGGTGCCCGGCTTGCCTGAGAGGAGATCGAAACGGCCGCGAATGCCAGGAGGCCCGGCCACGATCCGGCCGTCCTCCACGACGAGGACGTGGTCCGCGGTCTCGAGCCCGGAGCGGGCCTCCAGACGGCGCACCAGGGCACCGTCGAGGGGCACGGACGCGATCACGGCACCCTGACTGCCTCCGGCGGCCAGGACCGCGACCTGCCGTCGGGGCGCGATCGGGTCAGGCTTGCCGACCTGAAAGCCCCCGGGCGCCACGACGGCGAGATGTGGCTGCCCTTTGAGCATCTGCCGCAGCGCGGCCCGGTTGTGAGCCAGGAGCGCCCGCTGGAAGGAGGGCTGACGGGCGAGCCTCTCCGCGGCCTTGTCGGCCGAGCCGAGCGCCTCCTGGTAGGCGGCCAACGTCGCCCGGAGCCCGGCCTGGAGGCGCGCGTCGACCCGCCGGGCCTCGCTCTGAGACGCGACCGTGGAAAAACCCCAGAACGCGGCCGCCAGTGGAAGCAAGGACAACAGCAGGAAATAGGCGACGAGCTTGACCTTGAAACTACCCACGACTTCCCTTCAAGCCTTTCTCCCCAGGTGCCGATACCCTCGATTGAGCCAGGTATCGACAACCGCGGGGGGAAACATGAGGGAAAAGTGCGCGCGCGTCCTAGCCGCCGCGCTGATGACGGGAGCCATCGGCTTCACACTCGCGATGCCCGCGTTGTTCGCGACGGCGCACGACGCCGTCCGATCACTGACGGCGCCGCCGTCATCCCTCCAGCGCTCCGTGCAGCTGGTTGCATCCGCGCCGTCGCGTCCCGTGCACGCAGGGCGAGTCGAGGACAGGCGTTCGATCGTGCGTGCCGCCCCCGCGGCGGGCGCTCCGGCTTCCGGTCGGGGTTCCAGTCCTGCGCGCGAGCCGAGACCCGCCCCGAGGCCCGCTCCCCAGCCGACGCCACCGCCGGCGCCCGTGACCGAAACGCGCACCCTCGCCAGCGACACCTCGGCGGCTCCCGTCGCGCCGCCGGCCCCGAGCCAACCGCCGGCCCGTGCCGACAAGGGCAAGGGGAAGACCAAGAGGCACAACAAGGCCACGCAAACGAGTAAGCCCGCAGAACCCGTGCAGGCAACCGCGCCCGTGGTGACGACGACGACGACGACGCCGCCTGCGGAAGCGACCCCGCAGCCCGAGAGCGACAAAGGCCACGGCAACGACAAGGACAAGGACAAGGAGAACGGGAAAGACAAGGACAAAGGGCACGACGGCTAGTGCCTGTGCGAGGATAGTCCCGTGCGGGCACGCCTCACCAGACGCCTCGGGCCCGTCGGTCTTGCGCTGACCGCTTGGGATATCTGGCGACGACTCCCGCCGAAACAGCGCAAGCAGGTCTTGAACGTGGCTCGCAGGCATGGGCCGAAGGTCGCGTCACGTGTTTTGCAGGCGAGCGCGCGGGCGCGTTCGCGCCGAGCACGTAAGCGCTAGCCGGTTCCGAGGGCAGTGCGGACGATGCGGTCCTGCTCGCGCAGGTGGGCGGTGGGATAGCCCTCGCTCGGGCTTGCCCGCCAGGGTCTGCCGGCATAGCTGAGCGGGACTCCCGGTTCCTTCAGCGGCGCCTCCAGCCGATGCCGGATCGTCCGCCAGGCGCCCATGTTCTGCGGCTCCTCCTGCGTCCAGACGACCTCGCGCAGGCTCGGGTAACGGGCGATGAGTGCCCCGTACGCGTCGACGGGGAATGGATAGAGCTGCTCGAGCCTCGCGAGCGCAACCTGCGTGGCCTGCGCGCGTGCCTCGTGTCCGGCGATGTCGTAGTACACCTTCCCCGAGCAGAAGACGAGCCGAGTCACTTCGGCGTGCTTTGCGCTCGGATCGTCGATCACCTGCTGGAACGACCCTTCCGCAAGGTCGGCGAGCGTCGACGAGGCCTGCTTCAGACGCAAGAGCCCTTTCGGCGTCATCACGACCAGAGGGCGGCCCGCTGCGTCGAGGGCCTGACGACGGAGCAGGTGGAAGTGCTGGCCGGACGTCGACGGATTGGCGACGCGGATGTTCTCCTGCGCTGCGAGCTGGAGGAACCGCTCCAGCCGTGCGCTCGAATGCTCGGGACCGTTCCCTTCATAGCCGTGGGGCAGCAGGAGCGTCAGCCGCGTCGTCTCACGCCATTTCGCCAGTCCCGCGACGATGAACTGGTCGATCACGATCTGCGCGCCGTTGACGAAGTCGCCGAACTGGGCCTCCCAGAGCACGAGCGCTTCCGGCGCAGCGATGGAGTACCCGTACTCGAAGCCGAGACACGCGTATTCCGAGAGCGGCGAGTTGTAGATCTCGAAGGACGCGCTTGCCTCGTCGAGGTTCTGCAGCGGCGTGAACGTCTCGCCGGTGTGGACGTCGTGCAGCACGGCGTGGCGATGAGAGAACGTGCCGCGTTGGGTGTCCTGACCCGTGAGCCTGATCGGGATTCCCTCGACGAGCAGGGACCCGAACGCCAGAGCTTCGGCCTGGCCCCAGTCGATCCCGCCTTCATCGATCGTCCTGAGGCGCCGCTGGAGCTGGCCGAGCAGCTTCGGGTGGACGGTGAACTGCTCGGGGACGCGCAGCAACTCGTCGTTCAACTCCCGCAACCGATCGGCCGAGACGGCGGTGACAACGCCGTCGCCGCTGGAGAACGGAATCTTCCCTTCTGCGGGAAGCGGCGCGCCGAAGGTCGCCTTCAACGCTTCGTGAGCCTGCTTCAACTCCGAAGTGACCTGCGCAAACAGGTCGTCGCCTTCGTCCTCCGTGACGACTCCCTCCGCGACGAGCAGTTTTGCGAACTGGTCGCGCACGGTCGGGTGCTCCGCGATCTGCGCGGTCATCAACGGCTGCGTGTAGGCGGCTTCGTCCTGCTCGTTGTGACCGTGCCGGCGATAGCCCACGAGATCGATGACGACGTCGCTCTCGAAGCGGCGGCGGAAGGCCAGCGCGAGAGAGACCACGGACATCGCCGCCTCCGGGTCGTCGGCGTTGACATGGATGATCGGGACATCGAAGCCCTTGGCGAGGTCGCTCGAGTAGCGCGTCGAGCGCCCTTCGCTGGGATCGGTCGTGAAACCGACCTGGTTGTTGGCGATCAGATGGAGCGTCCCGCCGGTCGAGTAGCCCTCCAGGGCGGACAGGTTCAACGTCTCCGCGACGCCCCCCTGGCCGGGGAACGAGGCGTCCCCGTGGATCAGCACCGGCAGGGCAACGTTGGGATCGTGCAGGCCGTAGCGCGTTGAGCGATCGGTCTGCTCCGCACGAGCTCGTCCCTCGACCACGGGATCCACTGCCTCCAGGTGACTCGGGTTCGCGGCAAGCGTGACCGTGATGTCTCCAGCGGGAGTCGAACGCGTTCCGGCCGCGCCCAGGTGGTACTTCACGTCACCGGTTCCACCTTCGTCGGTCGCGACGACCGCCTCGATCGTGCGCTCGCCTTCGAACTCGCGGAGGATCGAGTCGTACCCGAGCCCGAGCGTGTGCGCGAGAACGTTGAGCCGGCCACGGTGGGCCATCCCCATCACGACTTCGTGCGCGCCGTTCTCCGCCGCGAGCTCGATCGCCTCGTCGAGCATCGGCACCATCACGTCGAGGCCTTCGATCGAGAACTGCTTCTGTCCGAGGAACGCACGGCGCAGGTACTGCTCGAACGCTTCGACGCGTGACAGCCGCGCGAGCAGCTCCTTCTTCTTTTCTGCAGAGAGGGGTGTGCGGTACTTGCCCGACTCGATCGCCTGCCGCAACCACACGCGCTTCTCGTGGTCGGCGATGTGCTCGATCTCGTACGCGATCGTCCCCGTGTAGGTGGCGCTCAGACGCGGCAGCGCGTCGGCGAGCGTGTCTCCCGCGACGTACATTCGCAGAACTGCGGCCGGCACCCTCGCCTGGAGTTCGGGGGTCAGCTTCGGAATCAAGCGCTCGGGCTCGAGCGCGGGATCGCCGGGGGGCTCCGACCCGAGTGGATCGAGATGCGCAGCGAGGTGGCCGTGCATCCGATAGGCCTTCACCAGGGCCATCGCAGCGGCGACGGCGCCGAGCAGCTCGTCGGAGACCGGCTCGACCTGGGGTGGCGGCGCCGTTGCGGCAGGGCCGGCGGCGGGCGCGGGAGCCGGGGCCGGATGGCCGTTCGCTGCCGCTTCGAGTAGACGTGCGAGACCGGGATGGGTCGCGACGATCTCGCTGTCGCCGCTCTCGAAGAGCAGGCGCCATTCGCTCGGGACCGCCTCTGGATTTTCGAGGTACTCCTCGAAGAGGTCGCGCGCGTAGCCCGCGTTCAGGCCGTCGACGTCAGTCACTACGTCCTTTGTAGCAACGAGGCGTGCTACCAGAGGGGATGGCTCGTGATCACGGCCACCGCGAGACCGATCGCGAAGGAGGCGGCCCCGATCGCAACCGCGTACGTCGCCAGCCGTTCGCTCCGGCCGCCGATTCCGGCCGCGATCAGCGAGAGCAGGATCGCGAAGGGGATGAGCCGCAGCGGCCGGTAGGCAATCCCCACGAGGCTGACGAAGATCCCAGCGGTTGCGAGAAAGCCCGCCACCGTCTCCGCCGGCCGGCTCTGGGGGTGAGGCGTTGCGCTCACGTCCGCACCGTAGCGCGACCCGTCCGCGCGTAACCGCGTGAGGGCCGACCATGCGGCCCGGGCCTGCGCGGGCGACTGCGCCTTGGCCGCCACGGCGTCGGATCGGTGTCGTCGGGGACCTTCACGAGCGCAGCCGATTCCTCGGGTCGCGGCTCGGATTTGATCGCCCAGTAGACGACCCAGCAGAGATAGATGATGGGGATCTTCATGATCACCATCAGCCAGATCAACTCCCACACTATGAGCCGAGTGTACCCCCTGAAATCAGCCCGCAACCTGGGCCTCGAGCCTTCCCTCGATCACCTCCCTTCCGTGGTTGTCGTATTGCGTCACGTCGAAGGTCGCACGGGCCCGGCCAATCTCGATCCCGCGCGTGGACGCGATCCGGACGGGTAGGGCCGCCAGCACCTCGTAGATCTCGGTGTATGAGCCTTGATCGACGCCGATCCAGCGCACGCCCGCGGCCGGCTCGACCCACGCGTAGGCCAGCGCCCGTCCTTTGCGGTCACGGCACAGGATGTCGAGGCGTGGGTCGAGCAGCTTCCCGCGCAGGAGGCGGCCAGCCGAGCTGCCGCACCACGGAAGCTTGCGCTCGCCCGCCGGATCCGTGCCGCCGTCACATGAATACACCGTTTTGTGAGCGGAGTCCGCGAAGGTCAGGCTTTCGCCGAAGACGCCGATGCGCTCCACCACGACGGCGTCGTTTCCGATTTCCGCACCCGCCGGACGGCAGCTCGTGAAGCGGCCGCCGAGGGTCGTGCCGTCGAGCACGCGTCCGATCGCGAGCACGCTTCCCGAAACAGCCTTGAACTCCTGAGCCGCTTCCCCGTAGAGCAGGCGCTCCGGGCGAGCGCCGCTGCTGTCGCAACCGGCGAGCAGTCCGACGGCGAGGAGCAGCACGGTGAGTCTCACCCCGTCCAGCCCCACCTGGCCACTCCGCTGTAACTCGGATCGCTGCGATACGTGCGATAGAAGATGTTCGTCCCGCAAGCTTCGCACTTCGCCTCGACGATCTGATCGCCGCCGTAGAGCGAGCGGTAGAAGATCATGCCGATGTGGGTCGAGCTCGCGAACGCGTCCATCACCCCTGCAGTCGACTTTGCAACGACGTGATTGGGTGCGCCGAGACCATTCTTGAAGTCTCCTGCGGTGTACGGGCCGTGCACGTTGCGTAGGGCACGCCAGTAATAGCGGCCGTCGCGCCAGTCGTCGGTGGACTCGCGCCACGTCTTGAAGGTGAGACCCGAGCAGTCTCCGCCTTCGCCGTGCGCCGACGGATTGCCGGGCGCATCGTACGGGTACGAATCGACGTCGTCATAGTTCCAGCAGCCTCCGCCCCATTGGTAGCCCTCGTAGCGCGCGGCGTTCGCGTAGTCCTGCGCGGCGTCGCGCGTCATCGTGGTCATGAACGTCGGCGCGTCGTAGTTGCAGTTGGCCCAGAAACGATGGTATGCCTCAGCGCCGTTCGCGCCTGCAAGCACGAAGCCGACGCCGAAGGCGACGAGAAAGATCTTCATCGGGACACCTCCGTTTCGAAGCGGTCGACGAACAGACCGGCACGGGTAGAGCCGAGCCGGTACAACGAAGAGCCGGCGAGCCGGAAGCGCGCCAGCGGTGCGGACTCGGCCCACTCGAGCGACTCCACTGCGAAGCTGTTCGAGACTCCGGACCGGTCGAGGACCAGCACGACGTACTCGCTGCGCTCGTCCGTGTACGTCTTCGTCACGACCACCAGGCGACTTCCGTGCGGCTCTGCAAGCTGCACCTCGCCGAGCGGTGTGGCGCTCGTGATGCGCCAACTGCGCACCACCACGTTGCCCACGAGCTCGGCCAGCCGCAGCTCGCCTGCACCGACGCGCTCGACCACCACCTCGCGCCCGTTGGCGAACGGGTGACCCGGGCGGCCCCGGCCGGCTTGTGCCGACCGATCCAAGGCGGAGCCGTGCTCAGCGACTGGCAACCACTGCTCGGACGGCTGTTGCTGAACCGTGGGCCCCGCGGGCCCGGCGGCCAGCTTGGCCCACGTCCGGTCGGAGAGCCTCTGCGCCCAGCGCGGCGACCCGTCTCCACGAAAGCTCCGCAGCACGGGGGCCGGGATCGTCCGGTTCGGCGGCTCGAGAACGTCCATCGTCCCATCGGGCTCGAGGGCGAAGTCCGCCAGTCCACCACTGACCTCCAGGTTCGTCGCCTCGATGCTCGCGCGTGACCAGCGTTCGACTCGACCGTTCACCTGATCGAGCACCGCGACCGTGCCGTCGGCGGCGACGTCGAACGACGAAGGACCGCTGAAGCCGAGCTCGCGGGAGCCGGCGAGGCCGACCTCGCCGACATCGCTCCCCCACGGGGCCGTGACGACCTGCTCGTCCGGCGCGCGGTCGCGGCCGAACGTGTGCCGGCCGAGAACGATCTCGGCTGCGTCAACCAGCGGGAAGCTGCGTTGCGGTGCCGTTTCCCCGCCCGCCGGGACGGTGACCGTCGCTCCGTTCGCGTCGTCCCTGAGCACCGCGTAGTAAGAGAACCCTTCGCGGGAATATGCGATCTCGCGCGGCAGCTCGACGAAGTCGCGGCCCTCGCCGGAGACCTCGCCTCGGCTCAGCGTCAACCGGCGGAACGCCCCGCTCTGGCCCGCGCGGACGTACACCGAGCCGGAGCCGTCACAGGGCTCGCCATCGGCCCTCGGGGGACAGACGATCGCGAAGCGCAGCGTGACCGGCTCCTCCTTCGTCGTGAGGACGGGCGGTATGTGAACGGCATCGAGGCCTGGAACGGCGAGCCCGGGCCCGCTCGCAGTCGAGGTCGAGGTCAAGGCGATTCCCCCGATGACGCCTGCGGCGATCCCGGCCGCTCCCCCCGCGAGCGACCGGATTCCTGGTCGGCGCATGGGATTCCTCCTGGTCGGGATCGCTCCGACCTTACGCGGCCAACTACGACGCCCGGGTGACGTCTCTGGAACAGAAGTGCAAAATTCGCGTTAGCACAGAGTCCAAAAGGGGGAGATCCGCGAAATGGTCGTAGACGAACGCCTACAAGCTCTGCTGGAACAAGGAGAGGAGCTCGGCTGCCTCAACCTGTCCGCGGTCAGCGAGTTCCTCCAGGAGGCGGACCTCGACGACGATCAGACGACCGGCTTCTTCGAGCAGCTCGAAGAGAAGGGCATCTTGCTCACCGACGACTGCGCCCGCCCGGACGCGATCGGGAGCACGTACGTGAACGGCGACCTCGCCGTCGCCACCACCGATGCGCTCCAGCTCTTTCTCAACGAGGCCGGCCGCTACAAGCTGCTGACCGCCGCCGAGGAGGTTGAGCTCGCCAAACGCTTCGAGCACGGCGACAAGGAGGCGAAGGATCTCATGATCAACTCGAACCTTCGTCTCGTCGTCTCGATCGCGAAGAAGTACCAGGGTCACGGCATCTCGCTGCTCGACCTGATCCAGGAGGGCATCATCGGGCTGATCCGCGCGGTGGAGAAATTCGATTGGCGCCGCGGGTACAAGTTCTCGACCTACGCGACCTGGTGGATCCGGCAGGCCGTGCAGCGCGGCGTCGCGAACAAATCGCGCACGATCCGCATTCCGGTCCACATCGTCGAGCGGGAGCAGAAGATCTCACGCGCAGAGCGGACGCTATTGGCCAAGCTCGAGCGGGATCCGACGGACGAGGAGATCGCGGAAACGTCGAAGCTCTCGCTCAAGCACGTGCAGGAGGTTCGCGCGGCGGCCCGCGCTGTGA
>WNGI01009274.1_pt1 | contig 11470 bp, 8 predicted proteins | sample 5400621 | NCBI WGS metagenome assembly WNGI01 (sample SAMN13153374, study PRJNA577476) | soil metagenome | isolation source: 20 cm soil or saprolite under Garry oak tree replicate 1 | place: USA:California | collected 2016-06-15
CCGGCTACAGTTCCGTTGCTTTGTCAGGAAGCGTGCAATCTGTTGGTTGCCGAATGCCGGAAAATCGTGAAAGCCGAATGATCCATCGTGCACGGACTGTCGTGACGATGGATGGACCGCCCATCGACAATGGCGCGGTCGTCGTTCGCGGACATCAAATTCTCGATGTTGGGAAATTCGATGAGATCAAAACGCACAACGCCGGTAAAATTGTCGATCTTGGCGAGCAGGCGCTCTTGCCTGGACTGATCAACGCTCATTGTCACCTCGATTACACCTGCTTGCGTGGCCAGATCCCGCCGCAAAAATCTTTTGCCGATTGGATTCGCGCGATCAACGCGGAGAAGGCAAAGCTCTCGGCAGAAGATTATGTCTCCTCGATCGGAGAAGGTTTCGCGGAGGCCAAACGATTCGGCACAACTGGCGTCGCAAACCTCACTGCGTTTCCAGAATTGGTTCCGCAGATCGACGCACCGATTCACGCCTGGTGGTTTGCGGAGCTAATCGATGTGCGCGCGCCTGAGCGCGCGAGCGAAATTGTCGATCGTGCACTTGAATCGCTGCAGCCCACGCTGAACTGGGGCTTGGCGCCGCACGCCTTGTTCACGGCGTCGGCGGATTTATACCGTCGGTGCGAGAAAGTGGCGCAACAGAAGAATATCCTGTTGACGACGCATTTGGCCGAGTCGCGCGAGGAGATGGAGATGTTCCACGACGCATCGGGACGGCTCTACGAATTTTTGAAGAGCATCGGTCGTGACGTGAGCGACTGTGGCAGGAAGACGCCACTGGGATTATTCCTCGACGTGATCGGAGATCGCGCCCTACCACAATGGATCGTTGCTCACCTCAACGAATTGACGGACAGCGACTTCGAGTTGCTGGAAAGATTAAAGACACGATTCCACGTCGTGCATTCCCCGCGCAGTCACGATTATTTCAAGCATTGCCAATTCCCTTTGGAGCGGCTTCGCGCTCTGGCATTCAACATTTGCCTGGGCACCGATAGCCTCGCGAGTAACGAGAACCTGAGCTTGTTCGCAGAGATGCGTGCTTTTCAAAAAGAATTTCCGGGCGTTTCGCCGGAGGAAATTCTAAAAATGGTCACCGTCAATCCCGCGACCGCGTTGCGTCAGCAAGACATGATCGGGCGAATTCGGCCAGGGTTTTGCGCCGATCTCATAGCGGTTCCATGCGGTGGTGAACGCGACAGTCCTTTCGAGCAAATCGTGGAGTTCGATGGCTCCATCGACTGGGTAATGGTGAACGGAAAGATGTAGATGTGGAGTGACGGCTTCCCAGTCGTCAGGTGTAAAGACGACGGCCGCCCAAGTTCGCCACGGCGAATCCGTCCTGTGGCGGACCGTCGCTCTTTGCTTGCTGGTTGCCTGCCGCGCCAGTAAATTCGGCACATGGCCGGACAGGGAATGCAGCAGACACAGAATTTTTCCCTACAGCAAGTTCTGTCGCCGCAACTGCAACACAGCCTGCTCATTCTCCAGACGCCACTGCTTGAGCTGCGCAACCTCGTTCAGCAGGAAATGGAAACAAATCCAGTGCTCGAGGAATTGCCGGAGGAGGTCCGCACCGATGAACGTGGTGAAGCGGAACCTTCCGCGGACGACAATTTCGACAACGAATTCCAAAAGCTGGCGAGCCTGGATGAGGAATGGCGCGATTACATGGCCCAATCGGCCAGCTACAGCTCCGACGGCGCTCGGGGGTCAAAGGAAGCGCAAGATAAACGCCAGTTCCTTTTCGATTCCATTCCAGTACAGGAAACGCTTCAGCAAAATTTGGTCGGGCAACTGAATCAGAGCGTGCTCAGTACCAGCGATCGCAATGCTGCGGAGCTGATCATTGGCAATATCGATGACAACGGATTTCTCCAAAGCACGCCGGAGGAAATGGCGCTGAACTCGGGAATTCCGAATGAAGATTTCGAGAAGATGCTGGCGCTGATCCAGAGTTTTTATCCGGCGGGCGTCGGCGCGCGAGATTTGCGCGAGTGTTTGCTGCTTCAATTGCAGCGTCAGGGAAAGGAGAAGACGCTCGAGTACAAAATCGTGTCCGAGCACATGGAAGATTTGGGCAGGCGACGCTTTCCGGAGATCGCACGTCGGATGGGGATTAGTGTTGAGGAGGTGCAAAAGGCCGGTGACAGCATTGCGCGGTTGAATCCTCGCCCGGGTCAGGTTTTCGCTGCCGCGCCGCAGAATTATGTGCTGCCCGACGTGATAGTGGAAAAGATCGATGGCGAATATCAGATCGCGTTGAATAACGAGCAGATTCCGCATCTGCGGATCAGCAATCTTTACAAGGACATCATCGCGTCCGGCACTGCCCAGGGCAGTGACGTCAAAAATTATGTACGCGACAAAATCCGGAGCGGAAAATTCCTCATCCGCTCGATCCATCAACGCCAACAAACAATTTTAAACATCGCGCAGCAGATCGTTTCGCGTCAGCGCGATTTCCTCGACCATGGCCCGTCGCATCTCAAGCCGATGACCATGGGAGAGGTCGCCGATGCCGTCGGCCTGCACGAGACCACCGTGAGCCGCGCTGTGTCCGGCAAATACGTAGCCACGCCCCAGGGCGTTTTCGAGATGAAATATTTTTTCACGTCTGGCTATCAAACCGCGACTGGTGATTTACTGAGCAACATCAGTGTGAAAGGAGCCATTCTCGATCTGGTGAAGCACGAGAGTGGCAGCGCGCCGTTGAGCGATCATGAAATCGTCGAGATTCTCGGCGAACGCGGCATTCCCATCGCCCGGCGCACCGTGGCCAAGTACCGCGACGAGTTAAACATTCTCCCGAGCTACATGCGGCGGAAGTATTAGTCGACAGCGGAAGAGTTGTGGCGGCGATTGTGTCAACCCCCGAACGAAGAAAATAGGCGCTTGGCACAAGCGCCTCTACAACATTTATCAAAATCTGTGTTCCATCTGTGTCCGTCCGTGGCTAGATAATTATTGATGAATTCGTCTCTTCGCGCAGCAGTGATCGCCGAATGGCGCGGTTTGCCTGACAGAAAAACGCAAACCGACCGCTGGAAATCGCCGGCCGAGCTGGTCCCGAAACTGATGCAGCGCTTGGGACTTCGCGAGCGCTTGCACGAAACTGAAGTAATCGACGCCTGGTCAAAAATCGTCGGCGAATTTATCGCTGCACACTCAGCGCCGGTGGCGTTGCGTGAAGGGGTCCTTTTCGTCCGCGTGCTGCAACCAGCTTTGCACTACGAGCTCGAACAAATATCCAAGGCCGAAATCCTGCGAAAATTGAAGCAACGCTTCGGCGGCAAAACGATTCGCGATGTTCGTTTTCGGGTCGGCTAATTCATTCCCGGCTTCGGGGCTTAACTTTTTCCTTGTTGTTGCGACTTAATTAGTCTGAAATCGGCGGAATGAGAACGCTCCCCGGACTAACGAAGTGTGGATTGTTGGTAATCGCGGCCTTTGGTTTAACCGCAGGCGAGTGTGATCGAAAGCATAATGTGTTGTTTGTTCCGAACTACGAAAGGGCGGACATGATCATCTTGCCCGAAACAGAAATCACGCCAGAGGACGCGGCGCAACTGCGGAGGATATTGGAGGAGCCGGCGAATCAATATTTTTATACGATTCAACCCTACGAAAATGGTGATCCGCAGCAGCCGTTCGGTAAATTGCCCTTGCCAACGGATTTCAAATGCCGAGCCGAAAAAGGAGATTTTGAAGGATTTACGCCCGGAGTTTCGCGTGTATTCAAGTTCAGCCGCTGGACTCGCGTTCTCGGGGTAGACGGTCAGAGTCGTTGCCTCGGGAAAATCACTCGCGCGTTCTCTCGCCAAACAAGGGTGACAAAGAGCTCGCAGCGTTTAGTCGATGCGGTCAAGCCGATCTTGCAGAAGTACCAAGCGCAATAAAATTTTCATTGTCGCAAGCCCGGCGTCTGAAGCGGTACCGATACCTGATCGGGTTTGCGTTGGCTCATTTGCTTTTGATTCTTACGGTCTGTCTCAGAGACACGTTTACGACCTTTGCCCTGGCCCCGACAATTTTTCCAATTGCGTCGAAACCTTTTTGGAATGATGCCGCTGCGGCCGCGTCATTTGTTCTGGGTGAAGACTTGCAATTAGGGAATCCGGCGCGGAACCTCGTTACTTCTTATCTAAACGCTGCCGGGATTGAAGCGGGTTATGGTTTTTTTTCGCCGAACGTGCCGAGCAATTACAAGCTCGTCTTCGAGCTTCATTATCCGGACAGTCGTACGGAATACGAACTTCCCCACGTCGCGGATGCCGCCACGGCTTTCCGATTGGAGAGTCTCCTCGATCGGATTGCGGAAGTTAGTTATGAGCCGATGCGACAGACAATGTTTCAAATGTTGACCTATCCGGTGTGGCAACGCCATCCCGACGCCATTTCTGTTCGCGCCGTGTTGGGATATGTGGTCTGGCCTTCGCCGGAGCAATTTCAACGCGGCGAAAAAGAGACGTTTGAGCCGGTCTATGCTTACGATTTTGATCTTCGTCCATCCGTTCCAGCGACGGCCAGGCCGTGACGGTTAGATCGACATTCCAGCGGATCGAGCAATTCCTTTTTTATCAGGAATCAGATCGTTGGGTATCGGTGCTGCGGATCGGTCTTGGATTGCAGGTAATCTTTCTCTCCCTGGCTTTGCGAAGAGATTGGACCTATCTGCTATCGAGCGGTGGCCGGGCATTGATCAGCCGCGATCTAACGGAGGCGGCGTTAAATGCGGAGAGCCTCTTCATTCCGCGACTCGGCTGGCTAATAGAGGTCGGAAACCATTTCGGCGTACCGGAATCCATTACGCTCTGGCTTACGTGGCTTTTTCTTATCCTGGCTGGTTGTCTTCTGCTGGTCGGATTATTTTCGCGAATCGCGGCGATCCTTGCGTGGTTCCTCTATCTCTGCGTGGTCAGGAGCGTCGGTTATTTTTCGTATGGCGTCGATAATCTCACGATCATCGGCCTCTTTTATCTAATGATCGCTCCTCTGGGCGATCGGATGTCGCTGGATTCAATCCTTTGGCACCGCTCGTCCAATCGCGATCTGCTCCCGTTTTTTCGACGCATTTTGCAGATCCATTTGTGCCTCATTTATTTCTTTAGCGGTATCTCGAAACTGGCAGGGACCGGTTGGTGGAATGGCGCCAGCCTTTGGCGCGCGCTGACGGTGCCTCCGTTTCACTTCGTGAATCCCGAGCTGGTCGTACGCTGGAAAATGTTTTTACCAGCGGCCGGACTGGCCATTTGCGCGCTGGAACTTTTTTACCCGATCTTCATCTGGCTTCGCCCGACAAGGACGTTTTGGCTCGTCAGTATCTGCACGATGCATTTGATGATTGGCCTAACAATGGGAATGTTTCTGTTCGCGTTCATCATGATAGTGCTGAATCTTGCGGCCTTTGCCACCTTCGAATCGTTCACACGACGGCTTCGCGCTCGGCCGGTAAGCGCGATCCTGCAATATTAGGCGCGGCCAAAGGAGGAGGCGTTGCCCCCGAAATAACATGTCCGCCGAGGCAGAGCCCGAACTCGCGCTTGAGATCGCGCACCTCCTTTTGATCGACATCGTTGGTTATTCGAAGCTGCTGGCCGATGAGCAGATTGAGTCTATTCAGCAACTCAATCGCATTGTGCGCAGCACGGAATCGTTTTCGGTCGCGGAAAAAGAAGGCAGACTCATTCGAGTGCCAGCCGGAGATGGAATGGCGTTGTTGTTCTTTCGGAGTCCCGAGGAACCGGTTCGATGCGCGCTCGAAATCGCAAACGCGCTAAAAGTCCGTCCGCAGATCCGTGTCCGAATGGGAATCCATAGCGGCCCGATCAACCGGGTCGCCGACGTGAATGAGAGTATCAATGTCGCAGGTGCGGGAATTAACGTCGCCCAACGGGTAATGGATTGCGGTGACGCCGATCACATTCTTTTGTCCGACCACGTCGCTAACGACCTGGCAAGCTACGGACATTGGCGGCCGTATTTGCACGACTTGGGCGAATGTGAGGTGAAACACGGACTTCGGCTGAAGGTTTTCAATCTGTGCAAGGATGGCCTTGGAAATTCGGTGCCGCCAGCAAAATTCAGCCGAAGCAAAAGATGGAATCCCGCTGCGCGCGCCGCTATTCGTCCGGTGATTGCGCTGCCCTGGCCGAAAATACCGTTCATCGTTATCATTTTGTTAGCGGCGGGTTCGCTCGCTTTCAGCTTGTCGATCTTTCTGCGTCGTAGCGCGCATGTGCAGCTGCCGGGAAATTCTGGCACGACTGTGAATGCAGGTGTTCCGGCAACGAGCATTGCTGTATTGCCGTTCGAGAATTTAAGTGACGAGACGCAGTACGCACACTTTAGCGATGGTGTGCAAGACGCGATTCTGACGGATTTGGCGAACGTTGCCGACCTCAAGGTCATCAGTCGCACATCAGTGTTACTGTATCGCGGCACGCGCCGAAATGTGCGTGACATCGGGCAGCAGCTTGGCGTGACGCATGTACTCGAAGGAACGGTGCAGCGCGAAGGAAAACGAGTTCGCGTCACCGCGCAGCTGATTGACGCTCGAACCGATCATCATCTTTGGGCGGAGCGTTATGATCGGGATATCGCGGACGTGTTTGCACTAGAAAGCGATCTTGCGCAAACAATCGTTGGCGAATTAAAGGTAAAGCTCGCGCCGGAAGAAAAGGCTGCGATTGAAAAGAGTCCCAGCGCCAGCGTCGGTGCGTACGAACTTTACGTTCGCGCTCGCACCGTGCTCGCCAGCAGCACCTACACGCGGGGGAGGCAGAGTCGGCTTGACGCAATTGAATTTTTAACCCGAGCAATTCAACTCGATCCATCTTTTCTCCTTGCTCATTGTCTGCTGGCGCGCGTGCACAGTGAGATGTACCTGGTTGGTCTCGACCACACACCGCCGCGTCTCGTGCGCGCCGAAAAGGCACTCGAAAACGCGCGGCGTCTGCGGCCGGATTCCGGCCACTATCATCTTGCTCTAGCCACGTATGTTTATGGCGGCCATCTCGATTACGATCGCGCGCGAAAGGAACTCGATATCGCGCGACGTTCGCTGCCTAACGAGCCCTCGGTGTACGAACTGGCCGGTTACATTCATCGACGACAAGGACGTTGGGAACAGTCCATGCGAGATCTCGAGCACGCCGTGGAGTTGGACCCGCTTAATTTTGATTATCTGCAGCAGTTAGCGCAAACCTACGCCAAGATCCGCGATTTTCCCCGCCTGGCCGCTACGCTCGATCGCGCACTGCGAATCGTGCCGAGTGATGCCGGAGTGCGCGTGAAGCGAGCAGGCATTCTCCTCGACTGGCGCGCCGAGACCAAGCCGTTGCATGAAGCTCTCGAAGCGATCATTGCTGAAGATCCGACCATGGAAGCTTCGTTAGCGGACGACCGCATCGATCTCGCGCTTTGTGAACGCGATTTCGCAAAAGCGGAAAGGGCGCTTGCATCGTTGCCGGCGGAGGGTGGCAGTGTGGAGGGTTTCGTTTTTCCCAAAGGTTGGTTTGAAGGACTCGTCCGGCGCGCCGAAGGCGATTCGGCTGGCGCAAAGCAAGCCTTCACTGCGGCGCGCGCTGAAATTGAGAAAATTGTCCGCGAGCAACCTGATTATGCCCAGGCGCTCGGCCTTCTCGGATTGATCGACGCTGGACTGGACCGAAAGGAAGATGCCATACGCGAAGGAGAACGCGCCATGGCGTTGCTTCCCTTGGAAAAGGATGCAATCAACGGTGCGCTTTTGTCCGAATATCTCGCAATCATTTACGCGTGGGTGGGAGAGACGGACCGCGCATTAAAGCAACTTGCCATCACGGTCAAGACGCCCGGTGATCTGAGTTTTGGCCAACTGAAACTACGCCCGGTGTGGGACCCGCTTCGAAACGATCCGCGCTTTGACGAAATTGTCGCCTCGCTAGCCGCGAAGTAGAGGACAGTTTCCAACGAAACGAGCTTGCGCTGAGCAGCAGCGCGGTGGACTATGGTTGCCTCTGAATGGAGATATGATCCCGCCGCCACCTGCGAACCCGGCACCTATCGCGCGCATGATACGGTAGCCTTTTCGCTTTTGACAATGTTTGCTCCCAAAGAGCGCAACGGTATCATTAGCTCCCAAAGAGGGTGAACACCCAAACCACGTCCCCGCAGGCTAACCCCGATCTCTCGCTGGAGATCGCGCATCTCCTGCTAATCGACATCGTTGGCTACTCGAAATTGTTGGTCAACGAGCAGGTCGATATGCTTCAGCAGTTGAAACAAATCGTGCGGGGAACGGACTCTTTTCGCGCGGCGGAGGCAAGGGACAGACTCATTCGAGTGCCGACCGGTGATGGAATGGCGTTGCTCTTTTTTCAGAGTCCAGAAGAGCCTGTGCGATGCGCATTGGACATCAGCAAGGCGTTGGCGGCTCAGCCGCACATCCGGTTGCGGATGGGTGTTCACAGCGGACCGGTCAATCGAATCACCGATGTTAACGACAAAACCAACATAGCAGGGTCAGGCATCAATGTTGCGCAGCGTGTGCTCGACTGCGGCGATGCCGGGCACATCCTTTTGTCTTCACATGTGGCGGAGGATTTAGCGGAGTACCGACACTGGCAACCGTATCTGCACGATCTCGGCGAATGCGAAGTGAAGCACGGTCTGCGCCTGCACCTGTTTAACCTTTATAAGGATGGCTTGGGTAACGCACAGCTTCCCGAGAAACTCAAGCGCCGAAGGTGGAAGCAGGAACCTTCGTCGGTTCGACCGCTGACCCCACTGCGATGGCCCAAGTTTGTGCTCGCAACTGCGTTAATAGCGTCGGTCGTCGCTTTGGCAACCAGCGTTTGGATGTCTCTTCATCCGAAATCACAAAATAGTGGCGAGTCAGCCAAGATCGATGCTCCGGCATCGATTCCAGAAAAAAGCGTAGCCGTGCTTCCATTCGAAAATTTCAGTGACGAGAAAGAAAACGCTTATTTTGCGGAGGGGGTTCAGGACGAAATTCTTACGTATCTCGCCAAGGTGGCCGACCTGAAAGTAATACGCATCTTTGGGCGGAGCGCTACGACCGCGATTTAGCGGACGTCTTTGCCATACAGACTGAGATCGCCAAGAAGATTGCGGACCAGCTTCAGGCGAAAATGTCAGTGAGCGAAAAAGCCGCGATCGAGAAAGCACCCACAACCGATCTCCTCGCATACGATCTCTACCTTCGCGCCCAGGCGCTTTTCGCAGACACATCCGATGCTATCCATGCAAGGCAGAAGCTGCCTGAAGCAGCCCACCTTCTAGACGAAGCCGTCGGGCGAGATCCGCGCTTTGTGCAGGCTTGGTGTCTGCTGTCCAGAGTGCATAGCGTAGCCTTCTTTCGAGGCCATGATCATACACCGGCTCGTCTCGATCTCGCCAAGGCGGCCTTGGATGCTGCTATGCGCCTCGAGCCGAATGCTGGCGAAATCCACCTTGCATTGGCGAATTACTACTACCATGGGTTTCGTGACTACAAGCGCGCTCGTAGTGACCTGGCTATCGCTGCACAAACGCTGCCCAACAATGCCGAGGTGTTCCAATACACCGGCTTCATCGACCGTCGTGAAGGCCACTGGGCTGCGGCTACGCGAAACATGGAGCGCGCCCTCGAGCTGGATCCGCGAAACTTCTTCATTCTCCAGCAACTCGCGCTGACTTACTTTTCGCAGCGTCGCTATGCCGATGAAGCTCGAACCTACGATCGAGCACTGACGATCGTTCCAGCCGACCCGAATACGCGCGTCCTTTGGGCGCTGGTTGCGTTGGATTGGCGGGCGGACATCAAACCTTTTCAGACTACACTGGCAACTTTGGTGGCTGAAAATCCCAGCGTTGCGCCCGATATAGATCCCCCTCTCTATGCTCTGTGCGAACGAACTGCGACCGCCGCAGGCCGGGCGCTCACAAACTATCCGCCAGAGGGTGTAGCAATAAACGGCGTCAACTATCCCCATGCATATTGGGAGGGCGTCGTTGCTCGCTTGCAGGGTGATTCAGCCAAAGCGCGAACCGCGTTTACCGCCGCGCGCACTGAAGTCGAAAAGGTTGTAAAACAACAGCCCGACTTCGCGGCTGCCCTCAGTCTATTGGCCTTGGTCGACGCTGGACTTGACCGGAAAGAAGAAGCACTCCGGGAGGGTCGTCGCGCCTGCGAGTTGCTGCCCATCTCCAAAGATGCTATCGACGGCGCGGACCTGGCCATCAATCTGGCTCAAATCTACGCCTGGAGCGGAGAGAAGGATCTGGCGATCGCACAGATCGCGGAGCTGGCGCACGTCCCGAGCACGCTTAGTTATGGGCTTCTGAAATTACACCCTTATTGGGATTCGCTGCGTGGCGATCCGCGCTTCGAGACGATCGTGGCCTCGCTTGCGCCAAAGTAGCAGGATGACCGACACCTGCTATATAAAGCACCGACTCGCGAATTCCGTCTATCCCTAGGTCCTCTTCAATCAGCGTGTCCTTCAGCGCAGCGGTGCAGAATGGCGCGAGACCGAGCCAGGTAGCGACGAGACAGAACGTTTGGCACAAGTGACCTGCGTCGAGGAGCACCACACGATAGGCGCGAGCAAATTGATACTTCCACATGGTGCGCGGAAATACTGCCGTCATCAGAAATAAAGCAGCAGCGTTTCTAACAAAATTCTGGCGGGCACAATAGAGCCACGCCTTTTCGGGGGTGGCATTCGCTCTCACTACTTCAAGGCGATGATGCGCGGGGTGATAGTGATATAAACCCGGCTTAAGGCCCTTAACCCGCAAGGCCATTAAATACACTTCGCCAGGGTGCCGCGCACCACCCGACGGGCTGGTTTTACGAAGTAACTTCCCAAACCTGGGCGAATACAGGTAGCCAGTGACTCCCCAAACCAACGAGAGGAGGTGCGATACTGTCTCAAGTGTAAGGTCCTTAGCCGAGAATCTCCGATGCGTTTTTCGGTTAAGCAGGACTCGGATGAATTCGGAGTCAGGAAAACCCCGCCTCGGCAGCGAGATTTTAATCGACCCTTTTATAGTCTTGAAAGTTTTGGGTTGTGGTGTTTTTGGCAACACAGCCTTCAACCGTGGCAAGCTCCAATTGCTGCGGTCGACGTAGGCGACGTCCTTTGTAGAGAAATGAAAGCTCCCCTCAGGCAGCCAGGGATACCACTCTTCTGCTATGCAAATGTCCGGCGTCACTTGCGTCGAACCCTCCACAAGCAGCAGCCCGTAATCTACCAATTGAGAAATGGCGGAACGGACGCTTTTCGGCCTGTAATCACGGAGATACGCGATAGCCTCTTGGGAAGTCCGCCACTCGCTAAAGAAATCCAAGACTTCACATGTAATCGGTCTTCCAGATACTGTCAGCCGCCTGGCAAAATTATGTAAAAAGAGGCGACCGTCTTGCCAGTACAAGAGCAAACAGCGAGCCCGTCGGAACCGGATCGTCCGCT
>WNGI01005451.1_pt1 | contig 11469 bp, 13 predicted proteins | sample 5400621 | NCBI WGS metagenome assembly WNGI01 (sample SAMN13153374, study PRJNA577476) | soil metagenome | isolation source: 20 cm soil or saprolite under Garry oak tree replicate 1 | place: USA:California | collected 2016-06-15
CCGAGGTACGACAACTCCTCCTCGGTCAGGATCGGGCCCTGGAGCTCCACCAGCGCGCGCAACGTCTCGATTCTCACGACGCGTTCTTGAGACCGGGCGGGCTCACCTGACCACCCCGCGTCTGCAAGTACGCGCCGTAGCCGCAACCGCAGGACTCCGTGGTCCGCCCGTCGCGGTCGGTACCGAACTTGAGCGCCAGACGGCAGGCCGGACAGCGCGGGGCCCCGCCGTCCTTCACCATCTCGGCCCGGTTCAACCGCGAGCGGCTCACTTGTGCCGATACGTGATGCGCCCGCGGGTGAGGTCGTAAGGGGAGACGGCGAGCGTCACCCGGTCGCCGGCGAGCACGCGGATGCGGAACCGCCGCATCTTGCCGGCGATGGTCGCCAGCACGAAGTGGCCGTTGGGCAGGTGGACGCGGAAGGTGCTGTTGGGCAGTACATTCTCGACGATGCCGTCGATTTCGATCGCTTCTTCCTTCGCCATCGAGGGTGGCCCTCCGAAAAAAGAAGGCGGGACTGGCGCATGGGCCAAGTCCCGCCGTACGAGCGTTACGAGAAGGCTAGTCGGTGGTACGAGGGAAGTCAAAAGCGCGTTCTCGAGCCCTACGCTCCGTCGAGCACCTCCCGCACGGTGCGCGCCAGTGCGTCTCGCGTGAATGGCTTCTGGAGGTAGGCGATCCCGGGCTCGAGAATGCCGTGGTGGATGATGGCGTCGTCGGTATAGCCCGACGCATACAGCACCTTGATGCCCGGTCGCAGACGCACGAGCTGGTCCGCCAGCTGCCGCCCGCTCACCCCCGGCATCACCACATCCGTCAGCAGCAGGTGGATCGGGCCGTGGTGCTTGGCGGCGAGTTGCAGCGCCGTATCCCCGTCCGGCGCTTCCAGGACCGTGTAGCCGTAGCGCTCGAGTCCCTGTCGCATCACCGTGCGGACCGACGCCGCATCCTCGACCACCAGCACGGTCTCCGTCCCCTGCCGCGGCGTCGCGACCGGGACCGCCGCACTGCGCTGTGTCGGCTCGCCCGCCCAGGGAAAGTAGATCTTGAAGGTGGTCCCGTGGCCGGGCTCGGAATACACCCAGATGAACCCGCCCGACTGCTTGACGATCCCGTACACCGTCGCCAGACCCAACCCCGTCCCTTTGCCGGACGCTTTCGTGGTGAAGAACGGCTCGAAGATGTGCGCCTGCGTGCGGGCGTCCATTCCAGTACCCGTGTCCGACACGGCGAGCATGACGTAGCGGCCGGCCTGGGCGGGAGGGTGGGCCTGCAGGTAAGTCTCGTCCATGTCCACGTTGGCCGTTTCGATGGTCAGCCGGCCGCCTCCGGGCATCGCGTCGCGCGCGTTGACCGCCAGGTTCATGATGATCTGCTCGAGCTGGCCGGGGTCGATGATCGCCATGCCCAGATCGGGAGCGAGGAGAGTGGCGAGCTGAACGTCCTCTCCGATTAGGCGCTTGAGCAGCATCTCGGTGCCGGCGACGGAGTCGTTCAGGTTGAGGATTTGCGGCTGGAGCACCTGCTGTCGGCTGAACGCCAGCAGCTGCCGCGTCAACGCGGCGGCGCTCTCCGACGCCTTGCGGATCTGGGCGAGGTCTTCGCGGTGGGGGTCGTCGGGGCCGAGATCCTCGAGCAGCAGGTCGCTGTAGCTCGTGATCACCGTGAGCAGGTTGTTGAAATCGTGGGCGATGCCGCCGGCGAGCCGACCCACGGCCTCCATTTTTTGCGCCTGAAAGAACTGCTGCTCGAGCCGCTTGACGCCGGTCCGGTCCTCGATCAGGCCGAGGATGCCCGTGATGCGGCCGTCGGCCTCGTGCAGCGGCGCGGCGACCAGGTTCACGGTCACCGGTGTGCCGTCTTTCTTCTTGCGGATCACTTCGACGTTCGATACCGGGTCGCCCCGCATCACCCGCCGCCGCGTCTCCTCGAACTCCGCTGCTTCGCCGTGCACGGTGGGTAACGGCCGGCCGATCACTTCGTCGGCGGTCCACCCGAAGAGCTGCTCGGCTGCCGGGTTCCACGTCCGAACGACGCCGTCTGCATCGAGGGTCGAGATCGCGAGGGGGGACGACTGGATCACCGCGTTGAGGCGGTCGTTGGCGCGTCGTAAGGCTTCCTCGGCCTTCTTGCGACCCGTGATGTCAAGCACCGCGCCGAGCATCCGGACGGGTCGACCGCCCGCGTCGGTCACGACCCCGCCGCGGCCGTGCAGGAAGTGCAGGGTGCCGTCCGGGCGGACGATCCGATGGTCCAAGGCGAACGGCTCCCGCGTCTGGAGCGACCAGCTCACTTCGGCCGCCACGCCGGCGCGATCATCGGGATGGATGAGCTCGAGGTAGCGCTCGTAGGTGATCGGCCCCTCGGTGCGGTCGACCCCGAAGATCCGATAGGTCTCGTCGGACCAGGTGATGGCGTCCGTGGCGATGTCCCATTCCCAGCTCCCGATCCCGGCCGCCGCCTGCGCGTGGGAGAGGAACTCCGTCAGGCGTCGCAGCTCCCCCTCGGCACGGGTGCGGGCGGTCTCGGCGGCGGCGGCGTCCTCGAGCGCCCGGCGCAGCGCCAGGGCGCGCTGCACGGCGGGGCCCAGCCGGAACAGGCGGCGCTTCACGACGCAGTCGGCCGCGCCTTCCTTAATAAGGTCCACCGCCGTCTCCTCGTCGAGCGATCCGGTGACGAGGATGACGGGCGTGAGCGGGCGCTCGTGCCGCACAAGATGCAGCGCGTCGAGCGCGGAGAACTGCGGCAGGGCGTGATCCGCCAGGACAATGTCCGGGGCGAACTCGTGCAGGGCGCGCCGCAAGTCGGTCCCGCTCTCCACCCGCTGCGTCGCGCAACGGACACCCGCGCGACGCAGCTCGCGGAGCATCAGCTCCGCGTCGGCGGCGACGTCCTCCACCATGAGAATCCGGAGTGGTTCTCGGGGTGAAGGACCCTCGCTGGACGTGCTGCTCGACATTATCGGCTCGGCTGCTGAGGAATGCGGATGGCGTGTGGGGTGCGACACGCGCGGCGCCACGCACAGAGATAGTCGGGCGGGCGACCGCCGGGCCAATACTTCCTGAGTAGTGGAGGTAGTGCTCCGAGCGATAGCTCGGGCCCCCCCCCGGGTTCCCGGCTTGACTCGGCCCGCCCGGCCAGAAACCTTATATCAGATTGTCTGTTCTTGAATTAGGAGGTTAGGACGTGCCACGAACCAAGGACTTCGAACCGGCCGAAGCCCTCGATCGCGCCCTGGAGCAGTTTTGGCGCCATGGCTACCGCGACACCGGGCTGGATGACCTGGTGCGTGGCACGCGAGCGAGCCGCTATGGGCTCTACGCCACCTTCGGGGGCAAGCGCGACCTCTTCCTCGGGGCCCTGGAGCGCTACTCGCAGACCGTCATGGACCCGATGATCGGGGCCCTCGAGGAGCCCCGGGCCTCCGCGCCCGAGATCCGGGGGTTCTTCGATCGGGTGCTCGGCTTGATCCGCCGCTACCCCGATCGCCGGGGCTGCCTCATGTGCAATACGGCGTTCGAGCTCGGGCCTGTGGACTCGGCCGCTGCCCGGCGTGTGCGGCGCCATTTCGACCGCGTGCGGCGCCTCCTGGCGCGGGCACTCGTGCACGCGCGTCGCGACGGGACGCTGTCCCGGGACCTTGCCGTCCCCGCGTACGCCGACCACCTGCTCGGGGTGGCGGCCGGGGCGTTCTTCCTGGCGCGCGCGGGCATGCCGCTGGCGATGATCCGGCGGTTCGTCGAGACCGCTCGCCGGAAGATGGCTTGAGCCAGGGAGCGGCTGGAACTATTATACCGAACTGGTCGTTCTGAAACGTATGGAGCTGCGCCATCTGCGGTACTTCGTGGCCGTCGCCGAACAGGGAAGCTTTGTGCAGGCGGCCAGGCGCTTGCGCGTCGCCCAGCCCGCCCTCTCGAAGCAGATCCGTGATCTCGAGGGGGAGCTGGGGGTCACGCTGTTTGAGCGTCTGCCGCGGGGGGTTCAGCTCACGCGAGCGGGGGAGGCCTTCCTCGCCCACGCGCGGGTGACGCTGGAAGCGGCGGCCCGCGCCGTGGCGAGCGCGCGCGACGCGGCCAACGGCGGCTCCGCGCTCGAGTTCGCCCACGGCGAGCTCGCCGTGTACACCCCGACCATTGAAGACCTGCTCGCGGCGTTCCGGGACGCCCATCCGGGGGCGCGCGTCCGGGTGTCCAGCATGAGCGACGCCGACGCCCATGGTGCGCTCCGGCAGCAACAGATCGATGTCGCGGCGGTCTTCGTCGCCGAGTGGCCCGTCGCCGGCTTCGACGGGGTGCGCCTGGTGGACTGTGCGACCAAGGGTGTGCTGCTGCCGGCGAGCCACCCGCTCGCGGCCAAACCGGCGGTGCGGTTGGCGGAGCTACGGGACCTCCCGTGGCTGCACTCCTCGCCGCAGCGGTGGCCGGGTTTCTTCCGGACGCTCGAGGACGCGTTGCGCGATCGGGGGTTGGTCCCCCTGCGCCGCCGCGAGCGTGCCGCGTTGGCCCCGACCGCGAACGTCCAGATCGCCGCGGAGGACGCCTGGGCCCTGGCGACCGAGGCGGTCGCGGCCCCGTACCGGGCGGCGCCGGCCGCGATCGTCTACCGGCCGTTCATCGAGCCGCCGATTCCCTGCTGGATCGCGCTCCTCTGGCACCCGAAGGCGGCGTGCCGCGCGCACGACCTCGTCGAGGTCGCGCGCACCGTTACGCCTCCCCTTTAGGCCGTCTCCGCTCCTTCTGCCGCTCCGGCTTCCCACCCGCGGACACCACGCGGTCGCGCCCTCCGTCCTTGGCCGCGTACAGCGCGGCGTCGGCGCTCGCGATGAGCGATTCCGGCGTGTCGCCATGCGCCGGGCACTCCGCCACCCCGATGCTCGTCGTCATCTTCCCGCCGTCGAACGCCTCGGCCGCCACGCTGGCGCGGATGCGCTCGGCCACCAGGGCCGCGGTCGCCACCGTCGTCTCGAGCAGCACCACCAGGAACTCCTCGCCGCCGTAGCGGGCGACGCAATCCACCGCGCGGGTCTGCTTGCGCAGGATGTCGGCGATCTTGACGAGCGCCGCGTCCCCGGCGGGGTGGCCCTGGGTGTCGTTGTACTGCTTGAAGTGATCGACGTCCGCCAACAGCACCGAGACCGGGCGCCGCAGGCGGCGCGACCGCTGCGTCTCGGTGGCCAGCGTACCCATCAGATAGCGGCGATTGTACAGGCCGGTGAGCGCGTCGGTCACGGAGAGCCGCTCCAGCTCCGCCTGGCTCTCCCGTTCCCGCAGCCGCCCCACCAGCGTGTTGAAGACGTGGGTCAGGTACCCGACCTCCCCGCTGCCGCCCACCGGGAGATCGACCGAGAGGTCCCCGGAGGCGACCTTCGCCGCCGCCGCGGTGAGGCGCTCGAGCGGGCGCACGATGACCAGTCCCAGGACGTAGACCAGCAGCGCGATGCCTGCGAGCAGCGCCACGATCGCCACCGCGGCGTCGTTCCGCAGCCGGCCGAGCTGGCGGGCTGCTTCCGCCCGCGGTAGTTCGGCGACCACCGCCCAGCGCAGCTGCGGCACCCGCCGCAGCGTGCCGATGACCTCCCGCCCGTCGGGGCGCTTGTAGACGACGGTTTGCCCCTCGCGATCGAACAACGCCCGCGTCGTCGTGTCCGGGAGCCTGGTCCGCATCAGGTCCATCGAGCTGACCCGCGATTTGATGACGTACCGGCCCTGGTCCGTGACGACGGAGACGTCTCCCGGCTCATCCGGGGCAAGCCGCTGCAGGGTGTCCGCGACCGCGCGCAGGTTGAGTTTCGCGGTGAACGCCCCGAGGAAGCGGCCATCCGCCTCCCGGATCGGCACGGCCAGCACGAGGACGGCCTTGCCGAGCGTGGCGTCCCAGAACGCCTCCCCGACGAGCGCGTCCCCCCTCCGCAGGGCATTCAGCCCGTCCGGGGGGAGCCGCACGGTGCCCATCCGGCCGCTGCTGGCCGCCGCCACCCGCCCGCTCACATCGATGACCAACACCGCTTCGTGGTCGGGGAACCGCTCGCGCACGGAATTGAGATAGTCGCGCAGGCGGCCGAGGGCCTGGCCCCCCTCACGACCCTGGAGCCGGGCCAGGTTCTCCGACACGAGGTAGGAGCTCGCGGCCGCCCGCAGATCGTCGAGCCGCTCGCTGAGCCACAGCGAGATCTCCCGCGCCGCTTCGGAGCTCGCGCTGCGCAGCCCTTGGTCGACCTGATCCATGAGCGACCGCCGGTTGCGCCCGTACGACACGCACGTCGTCGCGAGCGCCGGAATCAGGGTCGCCAGGATCGCGAGCACCAGAATCCGGTTGCGGATGCTGCCGAGGTGCAGCGCGCGCAAGGGGCGCGCGAGCCGCGTTTCCCATCCGGTCACGGGCGGACGTTACGGCGTCCGCGGACGCGCCGTCGGCGGCAGCAGGCCATTGAGCCGCAGATAGATCGCGGCCTGGCTGTAATGGTCGGCCCAGTCCGCGACCGTGATGACGATGGCGTTCGCCCGCGTGACCTTGCGGTTGAACATCGGCACCGAATCGGCCAGCTTCGCGTCGTCCACGTTGGCGAGCGAGGCGTCGCAGAACTGGAACGTTTCGCGCAGCCGCGCCACGAGCTTGTCTTTGGTGTCGGTGGTATCGACCTTGGCGCGCTGCGGCGCGGCCACGCCGCTGATGGTGCCGCACAGGAAGTCGTTGCCGTCGGCCAAGTGCACGACGACGTGCCGGAAGCTCATTTGCGCCGGCGTCGGGGCGAAGGCGTACTTCTCGGCCGGCATCTCCTCGGCCGCGGCGACGAGGTTCTGCGCCGAGCGGCGGGCGTTCGCGCGCAAGGCATCAGCGACGGGACTCGCCGCAGGGGATGCGGTTTGGGCGGCAAGGAGCTGCGGAACGACGCTCACCGCGAGCGCCAGGACCCACATACGGGCTTGCATGGCCGGTGACTCCGGTTTTGGGAAGGCCTTCATTCTGCTAGATCAGCCCCGCCTCCGCCAGCGCCCAATCTACCTCGTCCAGCGTCGGCTCGACCAGAATCGAGCCTCCGATCGACACCGTCGGGTGGCTCGCCCGGCCGCCGTTCCACCATTGGACCTGGGCCGCGCCCGCCGGGTTCCGCTCGATGTCCACGTACCGATAGGGGACCCCGAGTCGCTCGAGGTGCCGGCGGATGATCTGCGTCGCCGCGCACCATGACGTTCCGTATACGACGACCGGGGCCGCCACGAGCGTGCCGAGCATGACGCCCTCCCTCCCTCAGGCCGCGGCGCCCGCGGGCGCCGGCTTCGCCACCTCGTCCAGCGCCGCCAACAGCTCACGGACATCCGGTACGTGATGGAGGAACGGTGACACGTGACGGTAGCGGATCACGCCCTCGGGGTCCACGACGAACAGCGCGCGCTCCGAGAAGCCGTCCGTATCGCGGTATACGCCGTAGGCCCGCGCCACCGCTCCCTTGGGGTGGAAATCGGCGAGCAGCGGGAAGGTGATCCCCCGGACGGCCGCCCACGCGCCGTGGCTGTAGAGGCTGTCCACCGAAATGCCGAGTAGCACCGCGCCCCGCCGCTGGAATTCGGCGAGCTCGGCCTGATAGAGGTCGAGCTGCTTCGTGCACCCCGGGCTCCAATCCAGGGGATAGAACACCAGGACCACCGGCTTGCCCCGGAAGTCGGAGAGCCGGACCATCTTGCCCGCGGCGTCGGGCAGGGCGAAGTCGGGCGCCGTGGTGCCCACCGGCAGGCCAGGATGCTGCGCCGGGCCCTGCATCGCCGGCGCCCGGCGATACAGCTCTGCGATGTCGTGAATGGTGAGGCCCTCCCGGTTCGCCCCGCCGCGCCTCGGGCCGCCGTCGCGCCGCACCTCCTGCACCATCGCGTGCAGCACGGAAAGCGCCTGCTTGATTGGCGCCTCGGTGATCTGGGAGTCGAGCGCCGTATACGCTTCCTCGAGCTGCTGGAAACGACTGGCCATGGATTCCTCCTCGGTATGCGAGTCCGCCAGGCGGGCAGGCAACCGGCGTGCCGTCCTGAACGGCGGTTGGTGGCAGACAGTCTGTCACCCTGATCCTGAACGTTTGTCAACTCGACACGCCGCTCCCTCGCATGCCATGGCACGTCGGTTGCCAGCCTGGAGGCGCCCCACAAGGCCGCCGGGCGTGTTACGATTGGGGACCATGGAAGCCAAGAACGCCGACCTCTCCGCGCTGCGGATCGACCGCGCCGCCGATGCGGCCGCCCCTCTGCGGGGGCTGCCCCGGTGGCTGGTGGTCGGTCTGCCCGCCGGCGCGGTCGTCCTCGTGGCGATCCTGCTGCTGACCACCGGGGCCCTCGGGTCCGCGGTTCCGGTGCAGCTGGCGCCCGCGACGATGGTGTCGCCGATCCGCTCCGGGGCGGTGCTCATCGCCAGCGGCTACGTGGTGGCCCAGCGCAAAGCCGCCGTCGCCTCCAAGGGCACGGGACGGCTCGTGTACCTCGGCGTCGTCGAGGGGGACCGGGTGCGGACGGGGCAGGTGATCGCGCGCATCGAGGACCTGGACGTCCGGGCCCAGTTGGCGCAGGCGCAGGCCAACCTCGACCTGAGCCGCGCCGAGCTGCACGACGCCGAGCGCACGCTGGCCCGGGAGCGCGCGCTGTTGGACAGCGGATTCACCTCCCAGGCCAGTTACGACGCTGCCGAGGCGCGCTACCAGCGGGTCAAGGCCGGGATCGCCGTCGCCCAGGCCTCAGTCCAGGCCGCCGAGGTGGCGTTGGAGAACACCGTCATCCGCGCGCCCTTCGACGGCACCGTGCTGACGAAGAACGCGGACGTTGGGGAGGTGGTGGCGCCGCTCGCCGGGAGCGCGTTTTCCAAGAGCGCGGTGGTCACCATCGCCGATTTGCGCTCGCTCCAGGTCGAGGCCGACGTCGCCGAGTCGAATCTCGAGGCCATCAGTCCGGGCCAGCCGTGCGAGATCGTGCTGGACGCGTATCCCGACGTGCGCTACCCCGGCTTCGTGGCCAAGATCGTGCCGACGGCGGACCGGGCGAAAGCGACCGTGCAGGTGAAGGTCGCGTTCCGGTCCTATGACTCCCGCGTGCTCCCGGAGATGAGCGCCAAGGTCCATTTCCTGCCGCGCCCCTCGCGCGTGGCGGTGGACACGCTGCCGCTGCTCGTGGTGCCGCGGACGGCAGTGGCCGAGCGCGGTGGCCGCAGCGTAGTGTACGTGGTGGAACGGGGTCGGGCCGTGGAGGTGCCGGTCGTCGTGGGCCGGGAAGTGGGTTCGTCCGTGGCGATCCGGGAGGGGCTCAGGCCCGGCGCCCAGGTGATCGACAGCGTCGGCGACCGCCTGCGCGGCGGCGCCAAAGTCAAAGTGCAGTAGAGGAGCGTATGCCCAATTCGATCGTACAGGTCCGCGGGGTCACGAAGGCCTATCGGCGCGACAGCCAGGTCATCCCCGTGCTGCGCGACATCTCGCTCGAGGTCCCCGAGGGGGAGTTCCTCGGGCTGATGGGCCCCTCGGGGTCCGGGAAGACGACCTTGCTCAACCTGATCGCGGGCATCGATCGCCCCGATGCGGGGTCGGTGATCGTCGCCGGCACGGACGTCACCAAATTGAGCGAATCGGAGCTCGCCCGCTGGCGCGCCACGCACATCGGGTTCGTGTTCCAGTTCTACAACCTCATCCCGGTACTCACCGCCTACGAGAACGTCGAGCTGCCGCTGCTGTTGACGCCGCTCTCCAAGGCCGAGCGGCGCAAGCATGTCGAGACGGCGCTCGCGCTGGTGGGGCTCCAGGACCGGATGCATCACTTCCCGCGGCAGCTCTCGGGCGGCCAGGAGCAGCGCGTCGCCATCGCGCGGGCCATCGCCACGGACCCCACGATCCTCGTGGCGGACGAGCCGACCGGGGACCTGGACCGCAAGTCGGCCGAGGAAGTCCTGACGCTGCTCGAGCGGCTGAACAAGGAATTCAAGAAGACCATCGTGATAGTCACGCACGACCCGCACGCGGTCGAGCGGGCGCACATCGTGCGCCACCTCGACAAGGGCGAGCTGCAGTGAGAGGCCGGGGGGGGCGGGGGGGGCGGCCGTGAAACTGGTCAAGATCGTCCTCAAGAATGTGTTCCGGCACCGGCTGCGCACGGTGCTCACGATGCTGGGGATCGCCACGGCGGTCATGGCGTTCGGCCTGATCCGCACCATCGTGGGCGCGTGGAACGCCGGAGTCGCGGCGTCGGCCGCGAACCGCATGATCACGCACCACAGCGTCTCCTTCATCTTTCCGGTGCCGCTGCCGTACCGCCAGCAGATCCTCCGCGTGCCGGGCGTGACGGCGGTGTCGTGGGCGAACTGGTTCGGCGGGGTGTACGGCGATCCCAACGACTTCAAGAACTTCTGGCCGCGCCTCGCGATCGACCCGGAGACGTACTTCGACCTCTACCCCGAGTTCCAGGTCCCGCCGGATCAGCTCGCCCAGTTCCGCAAGGAGCGCAACGCCTGCATCATCGGCCGCAAGCTGGCCCAGCAGCATGGCTTCAAGATCGGCGACGTAATCACGATGGAGGGCGACATTTTCCCCGGCCGCTGGGAGTGGGTAGTCCGGGGGATTTACACGGGCCGCGACCAGACGGTGGACGAAACCCAGATGTTCTTCCACTGGGACTACCTGCGCGAGCAGGTGCAGCAGCGCGAGCCGGGCCGGCCGGTGGAGCCCGGCTGGTACATCCTGCGGGTGCAGTCCCCGGACGTGATGCCGCGGGTCGCGAGCGCCATCGACGAGCAGTTCCTGAATTCGCGGGCGCCCACCAAGACCGAGAGCGAAAAGGCGTTCCAGCAGGGCTTCGTGCAGATGTCCAGCGCCATCATCACGTCGCTGCAGGTGATTTCGGTCGTGATCGTGGGGATCATCCTGCTGGTGCTCGCGAACACGATCGTGATGGCGGTACGGGAGCGCACGCGCGAATACGCCGTGCTGAAGACGCTGGGCTTCTCGGCGCGCCATCTCGTGGGCCTGATCTTCGGGGAGTCCCTGCTCATCGCCGCGGGCGGGGGCCTGCTCGGCCTGGCGCTCACGTTTCCCATGGTGGCGGGCTTCGGCAAGGCCCTGCCTACCTTCTTCCCGATCATCAACATCGCGCCGCTCACGATCGTCCTGGCGCTCGCGGCGGCGCTCGTCGCCGGAGTCGTCGCGGCGCTGTTCCCGGCCACTCGCGTGGTGCGCACGCCGATCGTCACCGGCCTGCGCACGGTGGGATAGAGGACCATGATGCGCATTCCGTTTTCCTACATCTGGCGCAGCCTCTGGGCCCGCCGCCTCACGACCGTCCTGACGCTGGGCGGCGTGGCGCTGGTGGTGTTCGTGTTCGCCGGCGTGCTGATGCTGGCACGCGGCCTCGAGGCGACCCTCGTCGAAACCGGCTCGCCCGACAACGCCATCGTGCTGCGGCGCGCGGCGGGCTCGGAGCTGGTGAGCCAGATCGACCGCGGCACCGCCAGCG
>WNGI01019135.1_pt1 | contig 11469 bp, 9 predicted proteins | sample 5400621 | NCBI WGS metagenome assembly WNGI01 (sample SAMN13153374, study PRJNA577476) | soil metagenome | isolation source: 20 cm soil or saprolite under Garry oak tree replicate 1 | place: USA:California | collected 2016-06-15
TGCCCTCCACGCCCGGGCAGGGCGCGCGGCAGGCGGCGCGCGAGATGCTGTCGGACATCATCCACCAGCGGCTGGACGAGATCTTCCACATGGTGGATCGCGAGTTCGAGAAGGCGGGGTACGGGGGCGGGCGGCTGCCAGCGGGGGTGGTGCTGACCGGCGGGACGGCGCACCTGCCGGGCATGGTGGAGCTGGCGCGCGAGGTGTTCGCGATGCCGGTGCGCGCCGGGACGCCGGAGCAGGGGATTTCGGGGCTGGTGGACAGCGTGCAGGCGCCGCGGTACGCGGTGCCGGTGGGGCTGGTGCTGTACGCCGCGCGCAGAGTGGCACAGGGCGCGGCGCCGGGCGGCTCGGTGGTGCAGGGCCCGGGGGTCGAGCGCTGGTTCGCGCCGCTCAAGCGGTGGTTACAGGACTTCTTCTGATCGGTCACCCGAGGGAGCCATGATCTTCGAGCTCGAAGAAACCGTCTCACAGAACGCCCGGATGAAAGTCGTCGGCGTAGGCGGCGGCGGCGGCAACGCCCTGAACCGCATGGTCGACGAGGGGCTGCAAGGCGTCGAATTCATCTCCGTCAACACCGACGCGCAGGCCCTGCTCAACAACAAGGCCGACGTGAAGACGCAGATCGGGAAGAAGTTGACCCGTGGCCTCGGGGCGGGCGCCCGGCCCGAGATCGGCCGCCAGGCGATCGAAGAGAACCGCGACGAGGTGCTGCACGCGCTCCAGGGGGCGGATCTCGTGTTCGTGACGTGCGGCATGGGCGGCGGCACCGGCACAGGCGCGTCGCCTATCATCGCGCAGATGGCGCGCGATCTCGGCGCTCTCACGATCGGCATCGTGACGAAGCCGTTCCTGTTCGAGGGGCGCAAGCGGATGCGCCAGGCCGAGATGGGCATCGCGGAGATGCGCAAGCACGTCGACACCATGGTCACGGTGCCGAACGAGCGCTTGCTCGCCGTGGTGGGGAAGGGGATACCTTTCCAGGATGCGCTCAAGAAGGCCGACGAGGTGCTGCTGCACGCCACTCAGGGCATCTCCGGGCTCATCACCGTGACGGGCATCGTGAACGTGGACTTCGCGGACGTGCGCACCGTGATGCAGAACGGCGGCGCGGCGATCATGGGCACCGGCATGGGGCGCGGCGAGAACCGCGCCATGGAAGCGGTGCAGCAGGCGATCTCGAGCCCGCTGCTCGACAACATCTCGATCACCGGCGCGACGGGCGTGTTGATCAACATCACGGGCGGTGAAGATCTGACGCTGGGCGAAGTGACCCAGATCTCCGACGTCGTCAAGGACGCGGCCGGCGAGGACGCCGAAATCATCTTCGGGACGGTGAACGACCCGGCGATGCACGGCGAGATCCGCGTGACGGTGATCGCGACGGGCTTCGACCGGGACAAGGCGGCCGAGACGGCGGGCCGCGCGGCGCCCGGGGTGCTGCCGTTCCGGGAGCGCGTGTCGCGCCCCACGCCGACGCCGCCCGCGGGCTATGTGAAGCCGGCGGAGCCGGCGCGACGCGCAGCTCCCCCGCCCCCTCCCGACGTCAACGAGCTCGAGATCCCGACGTTCATCCGGCGACAGATGGATTGATGACCCTGTTCTCCCAATGGCGGGCGAGCCACTACGTTGCCGCCGGCGTGCTGAGCGCCGGCGGTCTGGTCTGGGCCACGCGCGAGGCGTGGCCGTGGCGCCGGCCGCTCACCGCGCCGCCGATCGTGGTGAGCGAGGCCTATGCCGAGGTCACGGAAACGCTGGGACGGCGCGAGACGCTGTCCGACGTGCTGGCCCGGGCGGGCATCACGGGCCGCGACTACGCCGCGTTCCTCGGGGCGGCGCGGCATCTGCCGGCGCGGCGGCTGCGGCCCGGGCTCGCCTTCCAGGTGCGCCGCCTGAAGACCGAGGACCGGCCCGAGCGGGTGACCGTCCGGCTGTCGCCCGAGCAGCGGCTGCGACTCGACCGCGCTGACTCCGGCTGGGTCGAAACGGTCGACACGATTCCCTGGACGATCGTGCGCCTGCGAGTCACCGGCACGATCGAGTCGTCGTTGTACGACGCGCTCGACCGGGCGGTCGCGGACACGTTCCTGCCCGAGGGCGAGCGGCACACCCTCGCGTGGGCGCTCGCCGACGTGTACGACTGGGAAGTCGATTTCACGCGCGACGTACGGCCGGGCGATCGCTTCACCGTGCTGCTCGAGCGGCTCGAATCGTCCGAGGGCGAGCGGCGCTTCGGCCGGGTGATCGCGGCGCGCGTGGACGTGGCGCGCGCGCCGAGCTACGCCTTCTACTTCGAGGACGAGGACACCGGCATCGCCGGCTTCTACGACGAGCAGGGGCGGTCGCTGCGGCGCGCCTTCCTGCGCGCGCCGCTCGCGTTCCGCCGCGTCTCGAGCCGGTTCGGCAGCCGGTTCCATCCCATCCTCCACATGTGGCGCAACCACGAGGGCGTGGACTTCGCGGCACCGTACGGCACGCCGGTGCGCGCCACAGCCGATGGCACCGTCACCCGGGTGGGCCGGGACGAGGGCGGCTACGGCAACGTGATCGAGGTGCGCCACGCCAACGGCATCCGCACGCGCTACGGCCACCTGTCGGCGTTCGGACGCGGGCTGCACGTGGGCCAGCGCGTGGAGCAGGGAGAGACGATCGGCTACGTCGGCTCGACCGGCTTGTCGACCGGCCCGCACCTGCACTACGAGTTTCTCGTGAACGGTCGACCGACCAACCCGCAACGCAAGGACATGGGATCGGGCACTCCGGTTCCCCGGACTCTCTGGGCCGCATACGACTCGGTGCGGCTCCAGCTCGTCACGCAGCTCGAGCCGCACGGCCCCCCGCACGTCGCTCCGACCGTCGCCGCGCGCGACGATTAATTTCCAGTACCTCCGTGGAGCTCTACCCCGCCGTTGACGTGCAGGGCGGGCGCGTGGTGCGCTTGCGCCAGGGTGAGGCGCGGCACGCCACGGCGTACGCCGACGATCCCGTGGCCGTGGCGCGCCAGTTCGCGCGCGACGGCGCGCGCTGGGTCCACTTCGTCGATCTCGACCGCGCGTTTGGGAAGGGCGACAACCGCGAGCTGGCGCGGCGCTTCCTCGGCGCGGCCGAAGTGCCGGTCCAGGTGGGCGGCGGCCTGCGGACCGAGGAGGCGATCGTCGAAATGCTCGGCTGGGGCGCCACGCGGGTCGTGATCGGGACCAAGGCCGCGACCGATCCGGCGCTGGTCGAGCGGCTGCTGGCGCGCCACGGCGCGGAGCGGCTGGCCGTGGGCATCGACGCCAAGGACGGCCAGGTCGCGGTGCGCGGCTGGACCGACGTGTTCGACTTGACGCCGCTCGAGCTCGCCCAGCGGGTGCTGGGGCAGGGTGCGCGGACGGTGATCTACACCGACGTCGCCCGCGACGGGATGCTGGCGGGGCCGGATGTAGCGGGCGCGCGCGCCATCGCGGCGCTCGGCCTCGACACGATCGCGTCGGGGGGCGTCGCGTCGCTCGCCGACCTGCAGGCGATCCGCGCCGCGGGCCTCGCCGGCGCCATTGTGGGGCGCGCGCTGTACGAAGGCCGCTTCACCCTCGGGGAGGCGCTCGAGTGCGCGGCCGCGTGACGGCCGGCCTGGCGGTCTTGCGCACGACCGGGCTCGGCGCGCTGGTGCTGCTCCTGTGGAATCCGACGACAGCGCGCTTCGCCGCGGGAGAGAAAGCCGCGCCGCCGCTCGTGCTGCTCGATGCCTCGCTCAGCATGGCGGGCCACGGCGGACGCTGGCGCGAAGCGCTCGACACGGCGCGCGCGCTGGCGAAGGTGGGCGGCGGGGGCGGCGTCATCTGGCGCTTCGGATCGCAGGTGCGCGCGTACGACTCACTGGCCCCCGGGGACGGCGCGACGCGGCTCGCGCCGGCGCTCGCGGCCGCCGCCGGGCGCGAGGGGCCGGTGGCCGTCGTGACCGACGGCGCGATCAGCGACGTCGCCGACCTGCCCTCCGATCTGTTGGCGCGCGCCCACGTGATCGTCCTGCCGCGGCCGGCGTTCTTCGATGCCTTCATTTCGGATATCGTAGGACCGAGGAGGGTCGGTGCGGGAGACACTGTCCGGCTCAAGGTCAGCTACGGAACGACCGGGAAAACGGCCGGGGAAGGGAGAAGAGGGAAGGGGACCCTTCTCGTGAGTCTGGGCAATCGGCGCCTCATGTCGCGTGTTGTTTCGCTGCCCGACAGCGGGATCCTCTCGACCGAGATCACCCTTCCCCCTTCCCCCTTCCCCGGGTCTTTACGGGCCGGCTGGCAGGCGCTCGAGGTGCGGCTGGAGGGTGTGGCCGGCGATTCCGAGCCCCGCGACGACGCCCGCTGGTTCGTGCTCGAGGTGAGCCCGCAGCCCTCCGTCGTGCTGCTCGCGGCGCCGCCCGATTGGGACAGCCGGTTCCTCGCGCGTACGCTGAGCGACGTAGCGCGCGTGCCGGTGCGGACCCTGGTGCAATCCGGCACCGACGGCAGCGGCTGGCGAGACGCGGCCGGCCTGACAGCGGTCTCCGCCGCCGACGTAGCGCGCGCCGTCGCCGGGGCCCGTCTGGTCGTCCGGGTGGGAGATCCGGCGTTGCTCGATCGGTTCCCCACCAAGGGCGCGGTGCTGACGTGGCCCACGCAGCGCGGCCAGGACGGCGATTGGTACGTGCAGCCGCCCGAGCCCTCGCCGCTCGCCGGGGCGCTGGCCGGCGTCGCGTGGGATTCGCTGCCGCCTGCCGCGGCGGTGGCCGACCTCGCACTCGCCGGGGACAGCTCGGCCGTAGTCGTGCTCACCGCGCGGCTCGCGCGGCGCGGCGCGGCGCGCCCGGTGATCGTGCTTTCGCAAGTGGGTGGCGCGCGGCGCGCCACGGTCGTGGCGTCCGGGCTGTTCCGCTGGGCGTTCCGGGGTGGGGCGAGTGCGGAGGCGTATCGGGCCGTGGTGGCGGCGCTGGCGGACTGGCTGCTGGTCGGGGGCGAAGGGAGAGGGGAGCGGTTCCTTCCAGTGACGTACGAGACTCCCAACGGCCTGCCGCTCGTGTGGCGCTGGGCCGGGTCGGTAGCGCCGCGCGACGCGGTGGTGACGTTGACGGCGGGCGGGGTCGCCCGTACCGACACTCTGCGATTCGATGCGACCGGGCGCGCCGAGCTGTCGCTGCCGCCCGGCGTGTACGCCTACGGCGCAGCGAGCGGGGCCGAGCGGGGCATCGTCGCGGTGGAGACGTACTCGGACGAGTGGCGTCCCGCGGCGCCCCTGGTGCACCCCCAGCCGGGTGGCGCGGCGGGACGACCGGCGGGCACCGCGCTGCGCGACCGCTGGTGGCTGTTCGTGATCGCGATCGCGGCGTTCGCGACGGAATGGGCGTGGCGCCGCCGGCAGGGCCTGCCCTGATGGCGGCGCTGTGGGAACGGCTGGGCCGCGTGTTCGGCCGGCGCGACGCGGCTGCGCGCGAGGAAGCCGAGCGCATCCTGCTCGAGGCCGACTTCGGGGTCGCAACGACGGCGGAGATCCTCGAGCAGGTGGCGCGGACCCCCGACGGCGATGCGCGCCGGGCGTTGGAGCAGGCCGTGGTGTCCATCCTGTCGAAGGCGGGAGCTCCGGGAGCACTGGCGCGCGCGCCCGAGCCGCCGACGGTGATGCTCGTCTTCGGGGTAAACGGCGTCGGGAAGACCACCACGATCGCGAAGCTGGCGCACCGGCTCGCACGTGAGGGTCGCAGCGTCCTGCTCGCCGCCGCCGACACGTTTCGGGCCGGGGCGCGCGAGCAGCTCGAGATCTGGGCGGACCGGCTGGGCGTGCCGTGCATCCGCGGCACAGGGGCCGACCCGGCCGCCGTGGCGTTCGACGCGGTGGCGGCGGCGCGCGCCCGCGGGGTCGACAGCGTGCTCGTCGACACGGCGGGCCGGTTGCACACCGAGGAGCGGTTGCTCGGCGAGTTGAAAAAGGTGGTGCGCGTGGTCGCGAAGCAGCGCCGCGACGCTCCGCACGAGTCGCTGTTGGTGCTCGACGCGACGCTGGGTCAGAATGCCGTCCACCAGGCGCAGGCGTTCGCCGCGGCCCTGCCGCTCACCGGTCTCATCGTCACGAAGCTCGACGGCACCGCGAAGGGCGGGAGTGTGGTCGCGGTGCAGCGCGCCATACCGGTGCCGGTCCGCTTCATCGGTACCGGGGAGGGGCTCGAGGATCTCGAAGTGTTCGACGCGCAATCCTACGCCAAGCGCCTGGTCAGCGGGTGAAAGGCCGGGGAAGGGGGAAGGGGGAAGGGGCGTGACGCTGCAGTTGACGACCTCGGTGAAGTATCTCAAGGGCGTCGGCCCGAAGCGCGCCGAGGCGCTGGCGCGGCTCGGGATCCGCACGGTCGGCGATCTGCTGTATCACGCTCCGCACCGCTATCTCGACGCGACCAACGTCACCCCGCTGGCCCGCGCGCGCGTGGGCGCTGCTCGAGTGCGCCTGGCCGGGCCAACCGTTTCTGGAGCGCCAGATCAAGCCGGGGCAGGTGCTGCTCGTGACCGGTCCGGTACGCTATTACCACGGGCGCCAGCTCGTTCCCCGGGAGTTCGTCGTGCTCGCGGACGAGGGCGAAGCGCGCCCGGAGCGCGGCCTCGTGCTCCCGATCTATCCCGCGACAGAAGGGCTGACGCATCGCCAGATCCGCACGCTCATCCACCAGCACTTGGACGCCCTGCTCGGACTTGCCGTCGATCCGCATCCGCCGCGCCTCGCCGCCGCGGTGGGGATCCCAGAGCTGCATGCGGCGCTCGCCGCGGTGCATCGACCGCGGGATCTGGCCGAGGCGGAAGCGGGCCGGCAGCGTCTCGCGTTCGACGAGCTGTTCGATCAGCAGCTGGTGCAGGCCCGCGCGCGCCACCTCGCGAAGCGGGCCCGCGCGGGGATCGAATTCTCGCTCAAGAAGGAGCTCACCACCCGGTTGAAGGAGCACCTTCCGTTCGAGCTGACGGACGACCAGCGCCGGGCGGTGCGCGAGATCGCGAGCGACATGACGGCGCCGCTCCGCATGCACCGGCTGTTGATGGGCGACGTCGGTACCGGGAAGACGGTGGTGGCGCTGTTCGCGATGCTGCTCGCGGTGGAAAACGACTATCAGGCCGCGATCATGGCGCCGACCGAGCTGCTTGCCGAGCAGCACGGCGCCACGCTCGCCCGGCTGCTCGAGCCGCTCGCCCTCCGCCCCGAGTTGTTGATCGGCCGGCTCACGGCCGCCGAGAAGAGCGCCGCGCGGGAGCGCATCGCTCGGGGCCAGGCGCGGCTGGTGGTGGGGACGCACGCCCTGATCCAGGAGTCGGTCAAGTTCCACCGGCTGGGCCTCGCGGTGGTGGATGAGCAGCACCGCTTCGGCGTGGAGCAGCGCGCCGCGCTGGTGGAGAAGGGCGACGCGCCCGACGTGCTGCTCCTCACCGCGACCCCGATCCCGCGCTCGCTGGCGTTGACGCTGTACGGCGATCTGGACGTGACCGAGCTGCGGGAGCGGCCCCCGGGGCGGGGGAGCGTGAAGACCGCGCTGCGCGGCGACAGCGCCCGCAAGAAGATCTATGCGTTCATCCGCGCCGAGTGCGCCGCCGGGCGGCAGGCGTATGTGATCTATCCCGTGATCGACGAGTCGGAGCGCGCCGATCTGAAGGCCGCGACGACCATGGCCGAGGATTTACGCGAGGTGTTCCCGGAATTCCGCGTCGGCCTGGTGCACGGCCGGCTCAAGGCGGAAGAGCGGGACGCGACGATGCGGGCGTTCCGCGACAACGCGGTGCAGATCCTCGTCGCGACGAGCGTGATCGAGGTGGGGATCGATGTGGCGAACGCGACGGTAATGCTGATCGAGCACGCCGAGCGCTTCGGGCTGGCGCAGCTGCACCAGCTGCGCGGCCGGGTGGGTCGCGGCGCGGCGGCGAGTCACTGCATCCTGCTCTCGAACATCGCGGCGGCCGCCGCCCGGCTGAAAGCCTTCACCGAGACCACCGACGGCTTCAAGATCGCGGAGCTCGATTTACAGCAGCGCGGCATGGGGGAGCTCGCCGGGGCGCGCCAGTCGGGCGGCGTGCCGCTGCGCTACGCCAACTTCGCGACCGACCTGCCGCTGCTCGAGGCGGCGCGCCGCGCGGCGGGAGAGATCATCGCGCGCGACCCGGGGCTGGCCCGGCCCGAGCACGCGGCGTACCGGGAGCGGATTGTGGCGAGGTATGAGCGGGGGTTTGAATTGTTCAGGGTGGGCTAATCAAACGCGGAACGTGGAACGCGGAACGCGGAACAGCAGGTGAGAAGTCGTGCGGCACGACGCACACCCCGCTGTTCCGCGTTCCGACTTCCGCGTTCCGCGTTAGAAATCGATCCGCACCCCCACCAGCGCCCCGCCAGTCCGTTCGTCCACCGCCACCTTCAGCGGCGCAAACGGTTTATTCACCGGCCCTCCTGCGTGGCGCGTCAGGTCGGCGATGAACAGCCCGGCGGCGACGAGCAGCGTCGCCTGGCCCGCCATCAGACGCAGCCGGGCGCGGCGGTCGAAGTGGATCGACGACTGGTACAGCTGCTCGGCGGTGGGGTCGATGTACGTGCCGTTGGCGCCGAGCAGACAGTTGGCGTTGTCGCTGCGGCACAAGGCCAGGAGCTGGTTGAACACGCGGTTCGAGTGGGCGTGCTCGTGCGCCCCCATCACGGTGAACGCGACGGCGCCGCCGGCGGCGAGCCACTTACCCCAGTGAACCGTCGCACGTCGCACGTTCCACGTTCCACGAGATCGACTCGGGACGTGTGACGTGGGACGTGGAACGCTGTCGCTCTCCTGTGCGAATAGGCGCATCGGAGTCAACAGCGCAAGGCCGCCCAGCAGGCAAACCGTTCGTCTCATCGGTACGCCTGAATGTCGCCCCGGCCGGCGACGATCACCAGCTGCCGGTCGCGCACCAGCGGGGGCTGCTCGATCGGCCCGTCGAGCTCGACGCGCCACAGGATCGCGCCGGAGCGCCGGTCCACGAGCAGCACCTCCCCCGACACGCTCGCCACGAGCACGCCCGACGCCAACGGGGTCGGTCCCGCTGTGGCTGTGATCCCGAGCGGGAAGGAGCGTGCCGCGGATGGGCGGTCCGTGGGCACGAGCCACAGCGCGCCGTTGCGCGCCAGGGCGTACAGGGTGTCACGCGCCACGGCGGGGGCGCCGAACACCGCGTCCCCCGCCGGCAGGTCCCAGGCCACGGTCAGGGCCGGAAGGTCGAAGGCCAGGATGCGGCCGCCGGTCGTCGCGGCGTAGAGGCGCGAGCCGTCGAGCGCGGGCGCCGCGATCACCGCGCCGGGAGTGTGGACCCGGGTGCGCACCTGGCCTGAGTCGCGCTTCAAGAGGTACAAGGTGTCCGCCGTCGTGGCGACGACGATGCCATCGCCGGTGGGAATGGGCGCCGCGCGTGCCTGCCTCCGTCGCGGCGTACAGCGTGTCGCCGTCGAGCGCCAGCGGTGCCACGATGCTTTCGGTCTTGGTGCTCCAGAGGGTGCCGCCGTCGCGCAGCCGCAGGGCGTAGACGCGCGCGTCCGGAGTGGCCTCAGTCGCCACGTAGATGCGGTCGCCGTCGAGCAGCGGCCCGGCGTGAATGGTGCCCGCGAGCCTTGCGCGCCACAGCGCCTGGCCGGTGGCGCGGTCTACCAGCGTGACCACCCGGTCGGCCACCCCCACCACGATCACGGTTTCACCCAGGGCGGGACTGCCGCGCACCGCTCGACCCACGCTGGTGTGCCACAGCGGGCGCGGATCGGCGTTGACGGACTCGGCGATGCAGGCGTCGTGGCGCGGCGTGCCCAGGTAGGCGGGCCAGCTCGCCTCCTGGTGTTGGGGACCGAGCCGTGAGGGCGGCACGTACGGCGTCGCGCAGGCCGTCGCGTTGACAGCCCAAAACCCTGCCACTAGTATGCCGCGCCTATGCCCGACCTTCATCGGATCGAGGCGTTGCCGCGGCTCGGGGGCCGCACGGTCGTAGTGCGCGGCTGGGTGATGACCACGCGCTCGAGCGGCAAGATCGCTTTCGTTACGCTGCGCGACGGCACGGGTTATCTGCAAGTCGTGCTCTCTAAGAAGGACGTCCCCGAAGCGGCCTGGGAGGCGTTCGGCCGGCTCACCCAGGAGGCGTCCGTCGAGGTGACGGGCATGGTGCGCGCCGACACGCGCGCGCCCGGCGGCGTCGAGCTCACGGCCGCCGACCTGAAGATCCTCGGGCCGAGCCCCGACTTCCCGATCACGCCAAAAGAGCACGGCACCGCCTTCCTGTTCGAGCACCGGCACCTGTGGCTGCGCAGCCGGCGCCAGGTGGCGATCGCCCGGGTGCGCCACGAAGTGATCCAGGCGATCCGCGACTTCTTCTACGAGCGCAACTTCGTGCTGGTGGACACGCCGATCCTCACCGGCGCGATCGGCGAAGCCGCCGGGCACCTGTTCTCGACCGAGTACTTCGACCTGGGCACGGCGTACCTGGCGCAGACGGGCCAGCTGTACGTCGAGGCCGCAGCGGCGGCGCACGGCAAGGTGTACTGTTTCGGGCCCACGTTCCGCGCCGAGAAGTCCAAGACGCGCCGGCACCTCACCGAGTTCTGGATGGTCGAGCCCGAAGTCGCCTGGAACGACTCCGACGACAATATGAAGCTGCAGGAGGAATTCGTCTGCTACCTCGTCGCGCGGGCGCTCGAGCGCAAGCGCGCCGAGCTGGCCGACCTAGAGCGCGACACGACCCCGCTCGAGCGCGTGCGGCCGCCGTTTCCCCGGATTTCCTACACCGACGCCGTGGAAAAGCTCAAAGGCTTGGGGAGCGACATCGCGTGGGGTCGCGACCTGGGCGGGGACGCCGAGACTCTGCTCGCCAAGCAGTACGACCGTCCCGTGCTGGTCTACAATTATCCCAAGGCCGTAAAGGCCTTCTATATGAAGGAAAACCCCGCCGACGCCAGCACCGTGCTCAACAACGACATGCTGGCGCCGGAGGGCTACGGCGAGATCATCGGCGGCAGCCAGCGCGAGGACGACTACGACAAGCTGCTCGCGCGCATCCGCGAGGACAAGTTGCCCGAGGAGGCGTACAGCTGGTACCTGGATCTCCGGAAGTACGGGACGTTCGTGCACTCGGGTTTCGGGCTCGGCGTCGAGCGCACCGTCGCGTGGATCTGCGGCATCCCACACATTCGCGAGGCGATCGCGTTTCCGCGGACATTGTACAAACTCTGGCCGTGAGGGGGTGAGACGATGACGTCATCGGTGGAGCCGGGAGCGGCTGGGGAACGAGAGCGGAGCTACCTCGTGGTGGGCTTCGTCCTGCTGCTGGTCGTGTTGTGCGGGCTGTTCTACTACAAGTGGGGTGGCGCGATCCGCACCGTGGCGGGGGTCCGCGCGGCGGGCACCTGGTCGGGGTCGGCGGCCGGGCTCACCACGGGCGGCGTGCTGCGTGAGACACTGTTTTACTTCCGCCGCATCTGGATCGCCCTGGT
>WNGI01015004.1_pt1 | contig 11468 bp, 10 predicted proteins | sample 5400621 | NCBI WGS metagenome assembly WNGI01 (sample SAMN13153374, study PRJNA577476) | soil metagenome | isolation source: 20 cm soil or saprolite under Garry oak tree replicate 1 | place: USA:California | collected 2016-06-15
TATATCGACGAGCATGCCGATGACCGGCAGATGGCGGCTTTGCCGGCGATCATCGGCGGCCGGGCCGGAGGCTTCCCCGGATGGGTCAATGAATGCTTTGCCGGCGGGCGCCAGGCCCGCGGCGTCGAGCGCGCGAAGATCGCCTTCGAGATCGCGCCCGACCAGGCGCATTGGGGTGTCGAGATCGTCGGCAAGGTCAAGGCCTGGGCCAAGGCGCTGACCGGCCCCACGAGCAATCCGGGGAGCTATCCGCGGCTGATGAACGCGCCCGGCAGCGAGACCGGGCCCGGGCCGCAGCTCGTCACCTGGGGCAAGTCGACGATCCTGTCGGTCGATGCCTACGGCTTCAAGTTCGAGTACACGTCGAATTCGGCGAAGCACATCCCCTTCGACTGGACGGGCCCCGCCCCGTACCGTCCGGCCGTGACGGCGTAGGTCTGCCGAAGCCTTTCAGACGGTTGCGAGAAGGCGGTCGAGTGCGGCGAGGACCGGCGGCTCGACGAGGGTCGGCGCATGTCCGGCGCCAGGGACGCTGACCAGCTCGCCCCTTGGCAAGGCTGCGACCATCCGCTTCGCCTGTGCTTCCGACAAAACATCGCTGTCGGTGCCCCAGACGATTTGCATCGCGCACGGCAACGTCTCCAGCACCGGCCACAGCGGCGGCCGCTTTGGCGGCCCCTGTTTGATGCGCTGCTCGATATACGCCGGGTCCATCTTCCAGGCCCAGCGGCCGTCCGGGCGCTCGCTCAACACGCCGCGCGCTGTTTCCTCTTGGTCCTCGAGCGGGCGCGCCGCGGTGATCGGCGATATCTCGCGCCGGTATTGCATCGCCTCGTCGAGGCTCGCGAAATCCGCCGGCCGGCTGCGCACGAGCCCGGTGATGCGGCCGCTGCCGGCCTCGACATCGGGGCCGATATCGTTGAGCACCAGACCGCGCAGCCGGTCGGCATATTGCGAGGCGTAGACCATCGCGATGACGCCGCCCATCGAGGTGCCGATCAATACAAAGCGGCCGATGCCGAGCTGATCGACAAGCGCCGCCAAATCGCCGGCCTGATCGGCGTATTGGTAGGCGTCGTCAGGAGACCAGGCGCTCTCGCCGTGGCCGCGCACATCCATCGCAATAATGTGCGCGCGATCCTGGATCCGCCGCGCCAGCGCGTTGAACGCCTCGGCGCTCGATGTGTAACCGTGCACGCAGATGACCGGTAATGCATGGGGCCGGCCCCATTCGAGATAGCGCAGCCGAAGCCCGTTGATAGTCAGGTGCTTAGCAGCGGGTTGCGATCGGGTCGTCATTGACGCGTCCTCCCTTGGCCAATTGCTTATCTTGCTAAACCCCGAGCCTGCCCGTACCTATGATTTTTATTCCCTCATGACGGCCGGGCATCGGCCGCCGCGGCAGGCGAGGTGGGCGATGAAGCTCCAGGACCAGAAGCTGTTCCGGCAGCAATGCTACATCGATGGCGAATGGGTCGATGCCTATGACCGGGCGACGGTCGCGGTCAAGGACCCGGCCTCGGGCGAGACCCTCGGCACGGTGCCGAAGATGGGCGCCGATGAGACCCGCCGCGCGATCGAGGCGGCGGACAAGGCGCTGCCCGCCTGGCGCGGCAAGACCGCCAAGGAGCGCGCCCAGATCCTGCGCCGCTGGTACGATCTGATGATGGCGAACCAGGACGACCTCGCCACGCTGATGACCGCCGAGCAAGGCAAGCCGCTTGCCGAGTCGAAGGGCGAGATCGCTTATGCCGCGGCCTTCATCGAGTGGTTCGGCGAAGAGGGCAAGCGCATCTACGGCGACACGATCCCCTCACACGGGACCGACAAGCGGATCGTCGTCATCAAGGAGCCGATCGGCGTCTGCGCCGCGATCACGCCGTGGAACTTCCCGGCCGCGATGATCACCCGCAAATGCGGCCCGGCGCTCGCCGCCGGTTGCACGATGGTGTTGAAGCCGGCGACCGCGACCCCCTACTCCGCGCTCGCGCTCTGCGAATTGGCCGAGCGGGCCGGTGTGCCGAAGGGCGTCTTCTCCTGCGTGACCGGCGGCGCCACGGAGATCGGCGGCGAGATGACCTCGAACCCGATCGTCCGCAAGCTGACCTTCACCGGCTCGACCGAGATCGGCAAGTTGCTGATGGAGCAGTGCGCCGGCACGGTAAAAAAGGTCTCGCTCGAACTGGGCGGCAACGCGCCGTTCATTGTGTTCGACGACGCCGATATCGAAATGGCGGTCAAGGGCGCGATCGCGTCCAAATACCGCAATGCCGGCCAGACCTGCGTCTGCGCCAACCGTATCTTGGTGCAGGACGGCGTCTATGAGGCGTTCAGCAAGCGCCTCGCCGAGACCGCCGGCGCGATGAAGGTCGCCAACGGCTTCGAGCCGGGGGCCGTAATCGGACCGCTGATCGACATGAAGGCGGTGGACAAGGTCGAGGCGCATATCGCCGACGCGCTCAAAAAAGGCGCCAAGGTGGTGATTGGCGGCAAGCGGAGCGTTTTGGGCGGCAGCTTCTTCGAGCCGACCGTGCTGACCGATGTGACGACCGACATGATGATCACCCGCGAGGAGACCTTCGGGCCGGTCGCGCCGCTCTACCGCTTCAAGAGCGAGGACGAGGCGATCCGGATGGCCAACGACACCGAGTTCGGCCTCGCTGCCTATTTCTACAGCCGCGACATCGGCCGCATCTGGCGGGTCGCCGAGGCCCTCGAATACGGCATCGTCGGCATCAACGAGGGCATCATCTCGACCGAGATCGCGCCGTTCGGCGGCATGAAGGAAAGCGGCATCGGCCGCGAGGGATCGAAATACGGGATCGAGGATTATCTCGAGGTGAAATACCTCTGCATGGGCGGCATCGACCGGTAAGAGCAGGGACCGGGCGCGCCCGATGCGCTTCAGGCAAGCGATGTCGGGCGCGCTCGCCGCCGCTGAACGGTGCCGATGATGCGCATCCTGTTTGCGATACCGCATTATTACACCGCAGAGGGCGGCGGGGGCCACGGCTCGGAGGGCGGCGATGCCGAGCGGCGGGCGCGGGCGACCCGGCTGTGCCTCGCGGCATTGCAGCAGACCTTCTCGGAGTCGCAGGGCTTGTCCGACGGGCGTGGCGGGGTGCGCCTTCACGCCGCCAACCCCGATCTCCGGGCGACGATCACGATCGCGCTCTGCACGACCGGCGACAGCCATCTCGTGCCGCATCTCGAAGGCTGCCCGTTCAACCACATCCGCACCAATGCCGAGCCGATGTATCTCGGCTTCGAATGCCACAAGGTGCTGCGCAGCGGCCTCGGCCGCTACGATTGGTTCGGCTATCTCGAAGACGATCTGCGCCTCGCCGACGGGCTGTTCTTTCAGAAGCTCGCCTGGTTCAACCGCGAATTCGGCGATGAGGCGGTATTGCAAGCCAACCGCTTCGAGATCGCCGATGAGCCAGCGCCCTATAAGCTCTACATCGACGGTAATCTAAGTGACCCGACGCTCACCCCGGCTTTGCAGCAGATCGAGGAGGAGCGCCACATCGTGGCGACGGCTTTGGGCGAGCGGCTCGTGTTTCAGCGGGTCGATAACCCGCATTCCGGCTGCTTTTTCGTCAATGCGGCACAGCTCGCGCATTGGGCGGCGCAGCCCGATTTTGCGGCGCCCAGCAGCCGCCTCTTCGGGCCGCTCGAAAGCGCCGCGACGCTCGGCATCATCCAATATTTCCGCGCCTACAAGCCGGCGCGGGAAAACGCCGCCTTTCTCGAAATCGAGCATCTCGATCACCGCTATCTCGGCAAGATCCTGCACCCGATCCCGGGCGAGCCCTCCGGCCGCTGAGCTTCGACGAGGCGCTCGGGCGGCGGATCATCGCGCTCTACCGCTGGGCGGTCGATCAGGGCCTTCGCGGCTCGCCCGCCGATCGGCTGTTCGAGGGCTTCTGCGAGCGGCTCGCGGCGGCCGGCGTGCCGCTGACTCGCGCCTTCGCAGGGATGCGCACACTGCATCCGCAATGGGCGGGCTATGCCTACACCTGGTTGCATGACCGCGGCGCGGTCGAACCGGCGCAGATCGAACGCGGCGAAGCCTACGAGCAGGACGTCTCGAGCGGCCCGTTCGGCCTCTTGATCGAACAGGCGCCCAGAGCCGCCGCGGAAGGCGGGTGGCCGCGCCTGCGCCGGCGGCTCGCCGGCCCCGAGGTGCAGTTCGATTTTCCGGTATTGGCGCGGCTCGCAGAGGCTGGCGTTACCGACTACTTTGCCCAGCTCGTCAGCTTCGCGAATGGCGACCCGGCGCGTGGGCAAGGCATCGGCTATTCGTTTGCGACGGACCGGCCGGAAGGGTTCGGCGATAACGATATCCTGCTGATCCAGGCGGTCCTGCCGGCGGTGTCGCTGGCGATCATGAATGATGCTGGCCACATCATCGCCTCCGGGCTTCTGGCGGCCTATCTCGGCGAAGATGCCGGGCGCCGCGTGCATTCGGGCGCGGTCGAGCGTGGCTCGGTCGAAAGCATTCGCGCCGTCTTGTGGTATGCCGACATCCGCGGCTCCACGGCGATTGCGGACCGCTGGCCGGGTCTCGCGGTCATCGAATTGCTCGACGAGGTCTTCGAGATTTTGTCGGCCCCGTTGCGGCGGCGCGGCGGCCAGGTGCTGAAATTCCTCGGTGACGGGCTTCTGGCAATCTTCCCGTTCGACCACGCGACGCGGCAGGCGACCTGCCGGGGTGCGCTCGACGCCGCCGTCGAAGCGATGGCGGCGCTCGATCGCCTCAACGCGGCGCGCAGCGCGGCCGGCAAGCCGACCGCCACGGTCGATCTCGCCTTGCATCTGGGCGAGGTGCTCTATGGCAATGTCGGCTCAGTCGACCGCCTCGACTTCACGGTCATCGGCCCGGCCGTCAATGAGGTGTCGCGGATCGAGACGTTGTGCGAGCCGCTCGGCCGGAAGGTGCTCGTCTCGGCCGAGCTGGCCGCCGCCTCGGGCGACCTCGGCCGCCTTGAACCCCTCGGCCCCCAAACCCTGCGCGGCGTGCGCGAGCCCCGCGATATCTACGCGCTCCACCTCGGCCCGTAACCATATACGACCCATCCCGCGGCTTGCGGCGGGAGCACGGTTATGAGAACCAGTTAGGTTACCAACCCAGGATCACGGAGCAGACCCGGCATGGCGCGCTATGATTTCGACATGATCACGATCGGTGCCGGCTCCGGCGGCGTCGCCAGCTCCCGCCGCGCCGGCAGCTATGGCGCCAGGGTCGCGATTATCGAAGAGAGCCGGATCGGCGGCACCTGCGTGTTGCGCGGCTGCGTGCCGAAAAAGCTGCTGGTCTACGGGGCGCAGTTCTCGGACGCCTTCGCCGATGCGGCGGGCTTCGGCTGGCACGTGCCGCCAGCGACCTTCGATTGGCCGACCCTGATCGCCGCCAAAAACAAGGAGCTCGACCGGCTCGAGCAGATCTACGTCAACATGCTGAGGAACAGCGGCGTCGAGATCATCGAGGGCCGCGGGGTCCTGGTCGACCCGCACACCATCGAAGTCGGCGGGCGGCGCTACACCGCCGAAAATATCCTGGTCGCGACCGGCGGCCATCCAACGGTGCCGAACATCCCCGGCATCGAGCATGTCATCTCATCGAACGAGGCGCTCGATCTGCCGACGCTGCCGCGCAAGATCGTCATCGTCGGGGGCGGCTATATCGCGGTCGAGTTCGCCGGTATCTTCCGCGGTTTCGGCAGCGACGTCGTCGAAATCATCCGGCGCGAGGAACTGCTCCACGGGTTTGACGACGATCTGCGCGTCGCGCTGGCGCAGGAGCTGCGCGGGCGCGGTATCGAGATCCATGCCCGCACCCAGGTCGCGCGCATCGAGAAAGCGCCGCGCGAGGGATATTCGGTGTTCACGACAATCGGCCAGGAGATCTCCGCTGACCTCGTCATGTACGCGACCGGCCGCGCGCCGAACACAAAAGGGCTCGGGCTGGATGCGGTCGGCGTCAAGACGAACGAGAGGGGGGCCGTGCTGGTCGATGAATGGCAACGTTCGAGTATCCCCAACATCTACGCGATCGGCGATGTCACCGACCAGCTCAATTTGACACCGGTCGCGATTGGCGAGGGCCGCGCCATCGCTGAGACGCTTTACAACAACAACCCGACCAAGATGGACCACGAGAACGTGCCAACCGCAGTGTTCAGCCAGCCACCGATCGGCACGGTCGGGCTCAGCGAGGAACAGGCGCGCCGGCAATATGGCGACGATGTCGACATCTACTGCGCGCGCTTCAAGCCGATGAAGAACACGCTTTCGGGGCGCGACGAGCGCACGTTTATGAAGCTTGTCGTCGACGGCAAGACCGACCGCGTGCTCGGATGCCACATGATCGGCGTTGATGCCCCTGAGATCATCCAGGGCCTCGCGATCGCGGTGAAATGCGGCGCCTCAAAGCGCATGTTCGACCAGACCGTCGGGCTTCACCCCAGCGCGGCGGAGGAATTTGTCACGATGCGCGAGAAATTCGTCCGCCCGCAAAAGCAGGCGGCGGAGTAGCGGCCTAACCCTATTTATCGAGCCAGACGTCGTCCATGCGCCAGCCGTTGTAGATGCTGTTTGACATGATCGTCAGCCCCTTGACATAGGGATGGTGACAATTAGCGGCCGGCGCGTAGAAGATCATCGGGCGGGGGCCGTCCTCGGCCAGCTTCCGCTCGATGTCCCAGACCAGCTCCTTGCGCTTCTGCGGATCGCCTTGCATTGATTGCAGATCGACGAGCTTGTCGATTTCGGGGTTGCAGTAGCCGTTGTAATTCCCCTCGGCGCCGCACACGTAATTTTCAAAGAGCGCTTGGTCGGGATCGTCGATGCCGTTGCCCGTCAGATTGAGCGCAACGGCGAAGTCCTTGCGATTCATCTTCGGATACCACTGCGTCGTATCGACCGGATCGAGTTCGGCGTCGATATAGACCTGTTTCAATTGATCGATCAGGATGACCGCGGGGTCGCGGTAGGGCGGGATATCGCGCGTCACGAGTCTGACGCCAATCCGCTTGTCGGGCCCGTAGCCGAGCTTCTGCATGAGGGCGCGGGCTTCGGCGCGGTTCTTCTGCACATCGGGTCCGTAGCCCGGCAATGTCTGCAACAGTTCCGGGGGCATCCCCCAAATGCCCTCCGGCGGCGGCAACATGATGCCGCCGGTATTGCCCTTGCCCTCAGTGGTGATGTCGATAAAGGACTGGCGGTCGAGGGCGAGCGACATCGCGCGGCGCAGCTCGCGGTTGCTGAACGGCGCCGCTTGGGGATTGATCAGTAGGTTGCGCCCGACATTGGTCGGGTTCATCTCGCAGATCGCTTGCGGCGCTTGTTCCCGGATCTGCCGCTCGAGCGGCACGGTCACCCCGCCGAACGTGATATCGAGCTTGCCGGAGACAAAAGTCAGGATCGCCGTCGAGAGGTTCTTGATAATCGTGTACTCGATGCCGTCGAGATAGGGCTTCCCCGGCTTCCAGTAATCGGGATTCTTCGCGAGCTTGATCGACTCGTTGGGCCGGTACTCGACGAATTTGAACGGGCCGGTGCCGATCGGGCGCTGGCGCATGTCCTTGGCCGGTACGTGGCAGGGATAGACCGGCGAGAAACCCGAGGCCAGTAACGCCAGAAACGCCGGCTGCGGCCGCTTCAGGACAAACGTCACCTCATAATCGCCCGATGTCGTGACCTCGTCGAGATTGCGGTACCAGGCCTTGCGCGGATTGAGCCGTAGCCGGTCGTTGGCGCGGCCGAGCAACAGATCCCAGGTGCATTTGACATCAGCGGCGGTGAACGCCTTACCGTCATGCCATTTGACGCCCTCGCGCAATTTGAAGGTCAGCTTGCGGCCGCTCTCCTCGTCCCACGCCCAGCTCGTCGCGAGCTCGGGCTCGATCGACTGCAGGCTGTTCTGCTTCACATGCTGATCGTAGATGGCGAGATTGTTGAAGACGCCCATCATGGGGCGCACGACAAAGACGGTGGCCTCCTCGTGGATCGACATGCTTGCCGGACTGTCGATCGAATAGGATTTGAGGATGCCGCCCGGCTTCTGGGCCGCGGCCGCATGCGCTATCGCCAGCGCGAGCACCCCTGCACCAATTGCCGCGCACAGTCGCAGTCTGCGCGTCATGTTCGCCTCCCGGCCGAAGCGGGCGCGGGGAATGCCGCGTCTGTCTCCGGCTTCCTGTTCCGGGCGTAGTCGCGGGTTGATTCCCGTCTGCTGCCCGGCGGGAAGCTAGCACGCGAATCGACCTTGGCGAATAGCCCTCTCGGGTTGGGCGGCCTCTACCGCTTGGCGGCGATCAGCAGGAAAGGCGGGCGCTGGCGCTCATTGGCCCATTCGGGATGGGCGGCGATCTGTTCTTCGCTCGGTGCCCACTCCTCGACGCGGCACAAGGTGAAACCGAGTGCGATCAGCATGTTTACGTAAGTCGCGAGCGTACGGTGGTGCTTGATGACGCCTTTGGTCAGCCAGTCGGTCGAGCGCGGGCCTTCATCGAGATAAGAGTCGACCGGCCATGATTTCCCACCGGCGGCATCCCCCGTCCAACCGGGATTTCTCGGCGCGGTATAAATCGGGTGCTCGACCGACACGACGAGGCTGCCGCCCGCGATCAGGGCGCGATGAACCTCCGCCATCAACCGGTCGAGCTTTTCGACGTAATGCAGCGCCAGCGAGCTGTAGACGAGCCCGAACGATTGGGGCGGCAGTTCGATCCGCTCCATATCGGCAAGCGTGTAGCTGATCGAATCGTCCTGCGTGTCGGCGCGCGCCCGCGCCAGCATCTTTTCCGAGACATCGATGCCAGCGACATATGCCGCGCCCTGCTCGCGCGCCCAGCGGCAGAACCAGCCGAAGCCACAGCCGAGATCGAGCACGGTGCGGCCGTGCAAATCCGGCAGCATCGCGCGCAACGCCGGCCATTCCGGCGCTCCCTCGAGCCCTGCGACCGAGCGCGGCAGCCTCAAATAGCCGGCGAAGAATTCGTCGTTGTCGTAGATGTTCTGGGTCATCGCCGCATGTTAACAGCCCCGTCGCCGGGCTTATCCCGGCCACCGACGACTTACCAGGAACGGGCGCGGCGCCGAAGAGGTGGGTGCCCGGCACAAGGCCGGGCGCCCGGCTTAATATTGGTCCGTCTGACTCGTTGCTTCAGCCCATCGGCTTTTCGCAATTGACCATCCATGGCGTGCCGAACTGGTCCGTCAGCATGCCGAAGCGCACCGCCCAGAAGGTCTCGGCGATGGGCATTGTCACCGTGCCTTTCTCGGCCAGCGCATGGAAAACGCGCTCCGCTTCCGCGGCGGTGTCGACCGCGAGCGCCAGCGTCGTCCCTTTGCTTTCCTCGTAGCGGCCCGGAGGCGCATCGGAGCCCATCAGCACGAGATCGCCCGATATGAGGCGCGTATGCATGACCTTGTCGCGCATTTCAGGCGGCGTTTGATCCTTCATCGGCGACTCACCATAAGTCATCGTCATCGGGATCGTGCCGCCGAACACCTTCTCGTAAAAGCGGAAGGCGGCGGCGCAATTGCCGTTAAAGCTCAGATAGGGGTTCAACCGCATCTCTGTGTGTTCCCTTGTTGCTGTGATAATCGGCGGCCACCATGGCCGCCGATTTGCCTATTGCCGCCTCGCGGCCTCGGCTCGCAGGCGTTCCTCCGCCTCTCTCAGCTCCGGCGTCAATTCGGCGCCGAAGTCCTCCGCCTCGAACACCTGGCGGATCTCGATCGCCGCGCCGTCGCCGAACGGCGCGCGCCTCATCCAATAGAGCACCTCGTCCCTCGATTTCGCCTGCAGCATCCAGAATCCGCAGACCAGCTCGTTGGCAGGGAAGGGGCCGTTGATGACGGTCGGCGTCGCGCCCGAGAATTGGATGCGCGCGCCGCGCATGCTGGGGTGGAGTCCCTCCCCGGCCAGCATGATCCCGGCCTTGACCAGCTCCTCGTTGAACTTGCCCATCGCGGCGAGTTCTTCTGTGGTCGGCATGACGCCGGCCTCGGTGTTCTTATTGGCCCTGACCATCACCATGAACCGCATCGTCGTCCTACTCCCCTGCCCTGGCCAGATCAGTTACTCGCGAACCGCACGACAGAAATCGGCGGCAGCCGCGCTTCGGGCGCGCTCCAGCTGTCGCCGCAATCTTCGGATATCCACAGCCCGCCGCTCGTAGATCCCAACGCGAGCCGCTCACCGCTCGCATCGATCGCCAGCGCGTGCCGCCACACGAGATCGTAGGCGTAGCGCTGCGGCAACCCGTTGCGCAATACGTCAAAGCTCCTGCCACCATCTCGGGTGCGCGCGACGACGACCTTGCCGTCCATCGGAATGCGCCGTTCGTCCTTGACCGCGGGCACAAACCACGCCGTGTCGGGGTCCCGCGGATGCGCCGCGACGGCAAAGCCGAATTTCGATGGCCGGATCGCCGTGATCTCATGCCAGTTGTGGCCGCGATCCTCGGAGCGAAAGACACCGTTATGGTGCTGGCACCACACGATTTCGGGATATGCGGCGCAGCGCGCGAGGCGATGGATGTCCTGCGCGATCGGCAGGCCTTTCTGCTCCGGCGGCATGTATTCGTTGTACATGCCCTCGTTGATGATGCTCCACGAGGCGCCGCCATCGGTGCTCGCCCAGACACCCGCGGTCGAGACGCCGACGCGGATGTCGTCGGGATTACGCGGGTCGATCAGCACCGAGCTGATGCCTGGCTGCTCGCCGCCGGCGACGCCCTGCCATTGCCGGCGTTCGGGCATAAACCACAGCGGCTCGTTCAACAACCAGGACTCGCCGCCATCGTCGGAGCGGAAGAGCCCGCCCGGCATCGTCCCGGCCCACAACCGCCCGGGCTCCGGCTTCGGTGGAAACGCGGGCGCCGCCAGCTCCTGCCACGCATCCGCGCCCTCGCGGCGCCATAATTTTGCGCCGAAATGCCCGAGATCGAGCGCCGCGTAGACTGTGTCGCCTTGCGCCAAGACCGCGCTGACGGGATCGCCGAGGAAATGCGTCGCGGCGATGTCCCACTGGCCGTTATCGGGCGCGAGCTCAAACAACCCTTTGCGGGTCCCGACATAGAGCCGCTCTGCCATTCCCCTCTCCTAACCCCCCGTTAGCGCCTGAAAAACGTAGATGTCGTCCTCGGGGCCGATCGGATCACTGAGCTTTACCCGATCGCGCACGGCTTCGCCTCCGATGTAGACCGCGACATGGCGGCGCAGCGCACCCTGATCGTCCAGCACGTAGCCGCGCAACGCCGGCCGCGCCTCAAACACCGCCGCCAGCGCCTCCCCGACCGTCGCTCCCGCAACCTCTGCCGGCGGCGCGGCGAGAAAGCGCTTGAGCGCGCTCGTAAAGCGGACCGTCGCCATCTACGAACTCGCGATCCTACAAACCCCTTGACGAGATATGTTGATATCAACATAATCGGCATATGTCAAACCGCGTGTCGCTC
>WNGI01006138.1_pt1 | contig 11467 bp, 10 predicted proteins | sample 5400621 | NCBI WGS metagenome assembly WNGI01 (sample SAMN13153374, study PRJNA577476) | soil metagenome | isolation source: 20 cm soil or saprolite under Garry oak tree replicate 1 | place: USA:California | collected 2016-06-15
AACGGCATGTGCGCATGCCCGTTTCAGTGCTCCGCCGGCCGCAACACGCGCGCGGCGCGATCGAGCACCGCGTTCACGAACTTGTATCCGTCGGTTGCGCCAAAGCGCTTCGCCAGCCCCACCGCCTCGTTGATGGCGACGCGGTACGGCACCTCCGGCCGGGCGCTGAGTTCGTACAGGCCGATGAGCAGGATGGCGTGCTCGATCGGATCGAGGAACCGCGGCTCCCGGTCGGCGAGCGATGCGAGCTGCGTGTCGAGCGCCTCGCGCGCGTGCCACACGCCCTCGATCAGGGCGCGGAAATACTCGCGGTCGGCGCGCGGCATGTCTTCGGCCTCGCCGAACTCCTGCAGCAGGTCCTGCCACGGACAGGCGTTCAGCTGCCAGCGATACAGCGCCTGCAGCGCGAGCTTGCGCGCCACCGTGCGCGTACCGCTGTACTCGCGGGCGCTCTGTGCGCTCACCGGCGCGCACCCCTCACAGGCGCGCCATGAGGCCGGCCATCTCGAGCGCGCTCTCCATCGCCTCGCCGCCCTTGTTTCCGGCCGTGGTCGCGGCCCGTTCCAGCGCCTGCTCGAGGGAGTCCACGGTGAGCACGCCGAAGGCGATCGGCACGCCGGTCTCGAGGCTGGCGAGCTGAAGTCCCCGCGCGCATTCGCCGGCGACATAGTCGAAGTGCGGCGTGTCGCCGCGGATCACGCACCCGAGGGCCACCAGGGCATCGTAACGGCCGCTGCCGGCGAGCTTGCGTGCCACCACCGGCAGCTCGAACGCGCCCGGCACGCGCACCACCGCCAGGTCGGCGGCCGCGCCGCCGCGCTCGAGCCACGCGCCCGTGGCGCCCTTGAGCAGACTCGCCACGATGAGATCGTTGAAGCGCGCCGCGACGATCGCGATCTTGCGCCCGCGAGCACTCACTTCACTCTCGATGAGCTGCGCGGCGGTCACCCCTCTTCCCCGACATAACCCTCGACCTCCAGGCCAAAGGCGGAGAGGCCGTGCATCTGTTTGGGTGCCGACAGCACCCGCATGCGCTTCACGCCGAGGTCCTTGAGAATCTGCGCCCCGACGCCGAAGGTGCGCAGCACCACGCCCTCGGCCGCGGCCGCCTCCGGCGCCTGCACCGCCGGGGCGGCGGCGAAGGTGCGCAGCGAATCGGCGAGCTCGCGCGCGGACTCCAGCTGGCGCAGGAGGATGATGACGCCGTTACCCGCCTCGACGATGCGCTGCATGGCCGCCCGCAGCGTCCACGCCCGGGTCGCGCCCTGGACGCCGCACAGGTCGCGCAGGGTGTCGGCCAGGTGCACGCGCACCAGCGGAGTCTCCGGGCCGTCGAGCCGGCCGCGGGCGAGCGCCACGTGCACCTCGAGGCTCGCGCGGTCCTGGTAGGCGTACAGGCGGAACTCGCCGAGCTCGGTCTGCACGCTCTGCTCGCTGATGCGCTCCACCGAGCGCTCGGTGCGCAGGCGGTGGCGGATGAGATCGGCGATGGTGCCGATCTTGAGCTGGTGCCGCCGCGCGAATTCCTCGAGCTGCGGCCGGCGCGCCATGCTGCCGTCCTCGTTCATCACCTCGCACAGCACGCCCACCGGCTTCAGTCCCGCCAGGCGGCACAGATCGAGCGCCGCCTCGGTGTGCCCGGCGCGCACCAGCACCCCGCCGCGGCGCGAGCGCAGCGGGAAGATGTGCCCCGGACGGGCAAAATCGGCAGCCAAGGACGCCTCATCCGCGAGCGCGCGGATGGTCGCCGCACGGTCGGCCGACGACACGCCGGTGGTGGTTCCGGCGCGCACATCCACCGACACGGTGAACGCGGTGCGCTGCTGTTCGTCGTTCACCGGCACCATCTGCGGCAGCTCGAGACGTGCCAGGCGCTGCTCTTCCATCGGCACACAGATGATGCCGCTGGTGTGGCGGATCATGAAGGCGACCGCCTCGGGCGTCGCGCGCTCGGCGGCCATGATGAGATCGCCCTCGTTCTCGCGATCCTCGTCGTCCATGACGACGACCATCCGTCCGGCGCGCAGCTCGGCGAGAATCTCTGCCACGGAATTGAGCGCCGGCGCCTGGGGTGCGGCTGCGCCCTTACCGGTCAGCGACAGGACTTTGGACATGGTGCGCGGTCGGGTGGTACGGCGGGTCAGTATACCCGAGCCCCCGCCGCCCCCGCGCGCACCAACTCATGGCCCGCCAGGGCGCGGTCGCGCGCGGCAACAACGACATCAGGTCGCCGGCAGTGCCAGCAGCCGCGCCAGATAGCGCGCCACCTGGTCGACCTCGAGGTTCACGCGCGCCCCGACCGCCAGAGCGCCGAGCGTGGTAACCGCCTGAGTGTGCGGAATGATGTTGACCGCAAAGCTGCCCGGCGGCACCGCGTTGACGGTCAGGCTCACCCCATCCACGGCGATGGAGCCCTTGGGCGCGACGAAGCGCCCGAGCGCAGCAGGCACAGCGATGCTGAGGCGCAGGGAACGCGCATCGGCTTCGCGGGAGAGCACCTCACCGACACCGTCGATGTGACCCGACACCAGGTGTCCGCCGAGCGCATCCCCGGCCCGCAGCGCCGGCTCGAGATTCACCGCCGCACCGGGCTGCAGTTCACCGAGGGTGGTGAGCGCGAGCGTCTCGCGCGATACGTCGGCGGCGAAGCCGCGCGCCTGCACCGCAATCGCGGTCAGACAGCAACCCTGCACGCAGATACTGTCGCCGACGCGCACCCGCGACAGCTCGAGGTGCTGGGCCGCGATCACCAGGCGCACATCGCCGCCACGCGCTTCCCGCGCCTGTACCGTGCCGATGTCCTGGACGATTCCGGTGAACACAGCAGCTCCCGCGGCCGAAGCTTCAGCCACTCACCGCGGGCACGGGCTCGACGCGGGGCCGCAGCCGCAGCCGCAGGTCATCACCCAGCTGCCGGGTGCCGGTGAGCGTAAAGGCGTGCGCCTCGTTGAGGGCACGCAGCTCCGGCAGCTCGAAGAGCGGTCGCGCCTTGTCGCCGAGCAGCTTCGGGGCCACGTACAGCAGCAGCTCGTCCACCAGCGACTGTCGCACCAGCTCGCCCGCCAGCGTGGCTCCCGCTTCGACCTGCACCTCGTTGCATTCCAGCTCACCGAGTCTGTCGAGCACCGTGCCGAGCGCCAGCCGCTCGTCAACCACCGGCACGGACTCGATGCGCGCTCCCCGGGCGCTGAGGGGCGCGCCGGCGCTCGCATCCTCCAGGGCCGACATCGCCGTCAGGATCAACACCTCCCCGCCCGCAGTGAACAACCGCGCGCCCGGCGGGGTGCGAAGGTGGCGGTCGAGCACCACACGCAGCGGCTGGCGTGGGCCGTGGCCGGATGAGGCGGCGGGCAGACGCACATCAAGCTGCGGATCATCGGCGAGCACGGTACCGATCCCGGTCAGGAGGGCGGAGCTGCGCGCGCGCCAGCGCTGCACGTCAGCCCGCGCCGCATCGCCCGTGATCCAGCGGCTCGCGCCGCCGGCGAGCGCGCTGCGGCCGTCCAGGCTCATGGCAAGCTTGAGGCGCACCCACGGGCGGCCCTGCTGCATGCGTTTGACGAATCCGCAGTTGAGCTCCAGCGCTTCCCGCTCCAGCAGCCCCGCTTCGACCGTGATACCGGCAGCGCGCAGCGCTTCGGCACCGCGCCCGTTCACCTGCGGGTTAGGATCAGTGGCCGCGTACACGACGCGCGCGACGCCCGCTTGTGTGAGCGCCTCGACGCACGGCGGTGTGCGGCCGTGGTGACAGCACGGCTCGAACGTGACGTAGACCGTCGCGCCCGCCGCTTGCTGCCCGGCGGCCTGCAGCGCCACGACTTCCGCGTGTGCTTCACCGGCGCGCGCATGCCAGCCTTCAGCGACCGTCTGCGTGCCCTGTGCGATCACGCAACCCACGCGCGGGTTCGGGTCGGTGCTCGCGAGCCCGCGCGCGGCCAGGCTGAGCGCGCGCTGCATCGCCAGGCGGTCGTAGTCAGAGAACATGGTCGCGAGAGCTCATCCGCTTGATCAGGCGCCGATCACTTCTTGCCGTCCGCGCCGGGCGTGGCGTCGTTCGCCGCGCTCTCCGCCGGCAGCAGCGGCAGCTGATCGCGATTGCCCGCGCGCGCCGTTTCGCGCTTGCGCGCGCGCGGCTGCCCGCCGCCGCCGGCCGTAGGGCGGGCGCTGCGCAGGCGCTGGATCTCCTCGTGAAACGCCTCGACGTCCTCGAACTGGCGGTACACGGAGGCGAAGCGCACATAGGCGACCTCGTCGAGATGGCGCAGCTCCTCCATCACCAGCTCACCGATCGCCCGCGAGGATACTTCCCGGTCGCCGAGGCTGCGCACCTTGTGCAGCACGCGACTGAGGGCCTCGTCGATCTGCGCGCGCGGCACCGGGCGCTTTTCCAGCGCCTTCTCCATGCCGGCGCGCAGCTTCGCCTCGTCGAACGCCTCGCGCCCCCGATCGCCCTTGATCACCATCGGCATCAGCAGCTCGGCCGCTTCGAAGGTCGTGAAGCGCTCGCCACACTTCAGGCACTCGCGGCGGCGGCGGATCTGCCGGCCCTCGCCGGCGAGGCGCGAGTCGGTCACCCTGGTCTCGACATGGCCGCAGAAGGGACAGTGCATGCGGCTTGGTTCCGCGCGCAGGCTACGGCCCGTAGACCGGGAAGCGCCCGCACAGCTCGATCACCCGGGGCCGTACGCGCTCGATCACCGCCGGCGCTCCTTCAGCGCCCAGCACCTCGGCCATGAAATCCGCCACCTGCTCCACCTCGCGCACCGTGAAGCCGCGCGTAGTGCAGGCGGGCGTGCCGATACGCAGGCCGCTCGCGATCATCGGCGGGCGCGGATCGTTCGGCACGGCGTTCTTGTTCACCGTGATGTAGGCCCGGCCGAGCGCCGCGTCCGCATCCTTGCCGGTGATGTTGCGGTCGACGAGGCTCAACAGGAACAGGTGATTGTCGGTGCCGCCCGAGACGATCTGGTAGCCGTGGTGCGCGAGCCGCGCCGCCATGGCGCGTGCGTTGGCCAGTACCTGGCGCTGGTAGTCGCGGAACTCGGGCTGCAGAGCCTCGAGCAACGCCACCGCCTTGGCGGCGATGACGTGCATCAACGGACCCCCCTGGGTGCCGGGGAACACCAGCGAGTTGAGCTTGCGGGTGAGCTCCTCGTTGGCGCGCGCCAGGATCAGCCCGCCGCGCGGGCCGCGCAGCGTCTTGTGAGTCGTGGTCGTCACGACATCGGCATGTGGCAGGGGGTTGGGGTAGATCCCCGCGGCCACCAGGCCCGCGACGTGTGCCATGTCCACCACGAAATACGCGCCGACGCTGCGGGCGATGGCCGCGAAGCGCGCCCAGTCGATGATGCGCGAGTACGCGGAAAAGCCGGCGACGATCATCTTCGGGCGATGCTCCTCGGCGAGGCGCTGCACCTGCTCGTAATCGATCTCGCCGCTGTCGGGACGGATGCCGTACTGCGCGGCGCGGAACAGCTTGCCGGAGAAGTTGACCTTGGCGCCGTGGGTCAGATGACCGCCGTGGTCGAGACTCATGCCGAGAATGGCATCGCCAGGCTGCACCAGCGCGAGGTAGGCGGCCGCATTCGCCTGCGACCCGGAATGCGGCTGCACGTTGGCGTAGTCGGCGCCGAAGAGCTGCTTGGCACGGTCGATCGCCAGCTGCTCGACCACGTCGACGTACTCGCAGCCGCCGTAGTAGCGCCTGCCGGGATAGCCTTCCGCGTACTTGTTGGTGAGCACCGAGCCCTGCGCCTCCAGCACCCGCGGACTCGCGTAGTTCTCGGAGGCGATGAGCTCGACGTGCTCCTCCTGGCGGCGGCGCTCGCCGGCTAGCGCGCGCGACAGTTCGGGATCGAAGCCTTCGATGGTCATGGTCGTCCGGAACATGCGCGGCGCCTTGAATGCGTGAAGAAAAGCGGGGCGCGAATTGTACCGGAACGATGCGGCAGCCGCCTTGGGCTCGCGGCGCGCCGCGCACCGCGGGCGCCGCGCGACCGCCCGCGCGGGCTCTCACGCGTGCAGCCGAGCGCCACGCGCGTGCCTACATCAGGTTTTCGACTACCGCGGTCCAGGCCTGGGCGAGATTGTCGCGGTTGTATCCCCCGCCACCGAGGGCGAGCACCCGGCCGTGACCGAAGCGGTCGGCGAGCGCGGCGAGCTCGCGGGCCGCGCGCGCGTGCACGCGCGGCGAGAAGCGCAGGTGGGTGATCGGATCGCCCTCGAGACTGTCGGCGCCGCACTGCAGGATGATGAATTCCGGCGCGAACTTCTCCAGGTGCGCCGTGACGTGCGGCCAGACGCGGGCGAACACCTCGTCGTCCGCGCCCGGCGGCAGCGGCACGTTGAGCTTGGTGCCCTCGGCAGCCCCGCGCCCCCGCTCCTCGAGTGTGCCGGTGCCGGGATACAGGTAGCGCCCGTCCTCGTGCAGGTCGGCGAACACCACCGCGGCATCCTCCTCGAAGGCGTAGAACACGCCGTCGCCGTGATGCGCGTCGATGTCGACGTAGCCGACGCGCCGCAGTCCCGCACGCTTGAGCAACTCGATGGCCACGCCGCAGTCATTGAACACGCAGAAGCCGGCGGCACGATCGCGCGCCGCGTGGTGCAGTCCCGCGATGGGCACGAAGCCGCGCCGGCATTCGCCCTGCATGATCGCATCCATGGCGCTCAAGGTGGCGCCGACCACGCACGCGGCCGCCTCGTACACGCCGCGGAACGCCGGCGTGTCGCCGGCATCGAGAAAGCCGCACCCGCTCTGCGAGCGCTCCCGCACGAACTCGAGATACGCGGGGCTGTGGAACGCGCACAGTTCCTCGTCCGAGGCCATGCGCGGCTCGAGCTGCTGCACGCGCTTGTCCAGACCGCGCGCCTGGTACTCGCGCACAAAGGCCGCGAGACGGTCCGGCCCGAATGGATGGCCGTCGCCGAATCCGTAGCGAGCCAGGCGCTCGCTGACGACCACAGCCACGCTGCTCATGTCGGTCGTGAGGCTCCCTGAAAGGTGTGTCGGCAAGCCTAACACAGCGCCGCTTGATGCGGCCGGCGAGGCATCGCCATCGGCGCCGCCCTCGACCATAATCAATTGCATGGCTCAATACATCTACACCATGAACCGTGTGTCGAAGGTGGTGCCGCCCAAGCGGGTCATCCTGCGCGACATCAGCCTGTCGTTCTTTCCGGGCGCGAAGATCGGCGTGCTGGGGCTGAACGGCTCGGGAAAATCCTCGCTGCTGAAGATCATGGGCGGCATCGACACGAGCTTCGACGGCGAAGCGCGCCCGCAGGGCGGCATCCGCATCGGCTTCCTGCCGCAGGAGCCGCAGCTGGACGCGGCGCTCGACGTGCGCAGCACCGTGATGGAGGGCGTCGGGGAGACCTTCCGGCAGCTGCAGGAGTTCAACCACATCAGCGAGCGGTTCGCACAGCCCATGGCGGACGAGGAAATGAACGCGCTGCTGGCGCGCCAGGCGCAGCTGCAGGACGCGATTGAGGCCGCGGCGGGCTGGGAACTGGAGCGCAAGCTCGAGATCGCCGCGGACGCGCTGCGCCTGCCGCCCTGGGAGGCGCGCATCGCCACGCTCTCGGGCGGGGAGCTGCGGCGCGTGGCGCTGTGCCGGCTGCTGCTGTCGGCACCGGACATGCTGCTGCTCGATGAGCCCACCAATCATCTGGATGCGGAGTCGATCGCCTGGCTCGAGCGCTACCTGGAGGAGTACCCGAGCACGGTGATCGCGGTCACGCATGATCGCTACTTCCTCGATAACGTCGCGCAATGGATCCTCGAGCTGGACCGCGGCTACGGTATCCCGTGGCACGGCAACTACTCCTCGTGGCTCGAGCAGAAGGAGCAGCGCCTGGCGCTCGAGGAGCGTGAGCGCGAGGCGCTGCGCAAGACCCTCGCCCACGAGCTGGAGTGGGTGCGGCAGAACCCGAAGGCGCGCCAGGCCAAGAGCAAGGCCCGGCTTGAGCGCTACGAGGAGCTCGCCTCGCGCGAATTCCAGGAGCGCCACGAAACCAACGAGATCTACATTCCGCCCGGGGAGCGTCTCGGGGATCTGGTGATCGCGGTGTCCGGCCTGCGCAAGGGCTACGGCGATCGGCTGTTGATCGATGACCTCAGCTTCAGCCTGCCGCGCGGCGGCATCGTCGGCATCATCGGCCCGAACGGGGCCGGCAAGACCACCCTGTTCCGCATGCTCACCGGCGCCGAGAAGCCCGACGCCGGCGAGATCCGCCTGGGCGGGAGCGTGCGCCTGGCGTACGTCGATCAGTCGCGCCAGACGCTCGATGACCGCAAGAGCGTGTGGCAGGAGATCTCCGGCGGGCTCGACATGATCAAGGTCGGCGCCTACGAGACGCCCTCGCGCGCCTACGTGGGACGCTTCAACTTCCGGGGCACGCAGCAACAGCAGCTGATCGGCGAGCTCTCCGGCGGCGAGCGCAACCGCGTGCACCTCGCCAAGGTACTGCGCTCGGGCGGCAACCTGCTGCTGCTGGATGAACCCACCAATGACCTTGACGTCGAGACGCTGCGCGCGCTCGAGGAGGCGCTGCTGAACTTTCCCGGCTGCGCGGTGGTGATCTCCCACGACCGCTGGTTCCTCGACCGCATCGCCACCCACATCCTCGCCTTCGAGAGCGACTCGCAGGTGATGTGGTTCGAAGGCAATTATCAGGAGTACGTCGAGGACTACCGGCGACGCAAGGGCGAAGACGCCCTGCAACCGCATCGCATCAGGTACAAGCCGCTGACACGCTGAACGGACGCCCGAGCCTTGTCTGCCACGACCGCAGCGCCGACGCCAGCTCGCGAGGAGCGAACGCTGTGGCGCTGGGTCGGGCCGCTCGCGACGCTGCTGGTGTTTGCCGGCGTGGTGCTGGTGCTGCATCACCAGCTGGCACGGCTGCACGTCAGCAAGGTATTGGAGCACCTGCACGCCATCCCGCGTGCGCAGGTGCTGGCCGCGCTCGGGTTCACGGCGCTCAGCTACTGGCTGCTGACCACTTACGAAGTGCTGGCGCTGCGCTACCTGCGGCGGGCGATCCCCTACTCACGCATCCTGTTCACCTCGTTCATCGCCTACTCCTTCGGGCACACGCTCGGGTTCGCCGCCTTCACCGGAGCGGCGATCCGCTTCCGCCTGTACGCGACCGCCGGCATTACCGCCGTCGACGTGGCGACCATCTCCGCATTCTGCAGTCTGTCGCTCGGAATCGGGCTGGCGACGGTCGGCGGCCTGTCGCTGTTCTTCGCGCCCGCGTACGCCGCCAGGGTGCTGCACCTGCATCACGACTGGTCGGTGCTGGTGGGCACGCTGCTGCTGGGTGCGGTGGGCGCCTATGCACTGTGGGGGTGTCTCGCGCGCGGCACGCTCGAGATCCGCGGCTGGGCGCTGCGCGCCCCGGGAGCGGCGATCGGACTCACGCAGATCGCACTCTCGGTCATGGACCTGTCGCTGTCCTCGGCGGTGTTGTGGTGGCTGCTGCCGCCGCAGACGCACATCGGCTTCGTCACCTTCCTCGGCGTGTACGCCGCCGCAGTCATCGCCGGCATCGTGAGCCACGTGCCCGGTGGGGTGGGCGTCTTCGAGGCCGTGATGCTGTTCGCCCTGCCCGGCGTGCCCGCGGACGCGCTGCTCGGCTCGCTGCTCGCCTACCGCGGCGTGTACTACCTGGTGCCGCTGCTGTGCGGCACGCTGCTGTTCGCCAGCAAGGAACTGTCGGCGCAGCGCCCGGCGCTCGCCCGGGCGCAGGAGCTGGCGAGCCTGTACATCGCACCCGTGGTGCCGCAGATCGCCGGCGCCCTCACGTTCCTCGCCGGGGCGCTGCTGCTGTTCTCCGGCGCCACGCCGGCGATCGACGAGCGGCTCACGTTCCTCGACCGGTTCCTGCCGCTCGCGGTGCTGGAGGTGTCGCACCTCGGCGCGAGTCTCGTGGGCCTGGGGCTGCTGGTGCTGTCGCGCGCGCTGTTCCGCCGCGTGCAGGCGGCCTACCACATTTCGGTGTGGTTGCTGCTCGCGGGCATGTTCGCCTCGCTCCTGAAGGGGCTCGATTTCGAGGAAGCGATCCTGCTCGCCCCGGTCCTCGGCGTGCTCATGCTCGGGCGCCGCGCCTTCTACCGCCCTACCGCGATTCTCTCCGAGCGCTTCACCCCGGTGTGGGTGGTGAGCATCGCCGGCGTGCTCGTCATGGCGGTGTGGATCGGCATCGTCTCGCACCGGCACGTGGGCTACTCCGATGAGCTGTGGTGGACCTTCGCCCTGTACGGTAACGCCCCGCGCATGCTGCGCGCCTCGCTCGCGGTGATCGTGCTCGGCAGCGCCTACGTGCTGCTCAACATGCTGCGCCCGGCGCGCCCCGAGCCCGCGGTCGCGGGACCGGAGGAACTGGCGCGGGCGCGCGCACTGATCGCCGGCGCGGACGCCACGCTGGCGAACGCCGCGCTGACCGGCGACAAGCGCCTGCTGTTCAGCGACGCCGGCGATGCCTTCGTGATGTACCAGATCGCCGGCCGCAGCTGGATCGCGCTCGGCGATCCGGTGGGCTCGAAGGCCGGCGCCGAGGAGCTGGTGTGGCGCCTGCGCGAGATCTCCGACCACCACGGCGGCCAGACTGTGTTCTACCAGGTGGGCGCCGAGCGCCTCGCGCTGTACGTGGACCTCGGGCTCGCGGCGCTGAAGATCGGCGAGGAGGCGCGCGTGCCGCTCGAGGAGTTCTCGCTCGAGGGTGCGGCGCGCGCCGAGCTGCGGCAAGCGCACCGCCGCGCGCAGCGCGACGGCGCCACCTTCGAGGTGCTGCCGCCGGAGGGAACCGCGGCGCTCATGCCAGCACTGCAGCGGATATCGGCTGCCTGGCTCGCGAGCAAATCGACCGGCGAGAAGCGCTTTTCCGGTGGACCTGATGCGCTTCGGGCCCGACGCGCCGCGCGGTGCCATGGATTACCTGTTCATCGAGCTGATGCTGTGGGGGCGACAGGCGGGCTTCCGCTCATTCAATCTCGGTATGGCGCCGTTGTCGGGCCTCGAAGCCCATCCGCTCGCACCCGCGTGGCACCGGGTCGGCAACTTCATCTTCCGCCACGGTGAGCACTTCTATAACTTCGAAGGCCTGCGCCGCTACAAGGCGAAATTCGATCCGACCTGGGAACCGCGCTACCTGGTGGCGCGGGGCGGCATCGCCTTACCGCGGGTGCTCATCGATGTGTCGGTGCTGATCGCCGGTGGCACGAAGGAGTTGTTCGCCGGATGATCGCACGCGAGCAGATCGGCAGGGGCCATCGCTGCAGCGGCGAGTACGCGAGGCTCGCCGACCGCATCCTCGCGTTTGCGAGGAGCGCGCGCCTGTGACATAAGGGGGCCGGGATGGGTAGAACCCTGCAGGTCACGGCGATCGACGGGCACTCGGCCGCGCGCTGAGGTAACATGCACTGGACGCGGCACACACAACAACACGAGCCGCCGCGCAG
>WNGI01010074.1_pt1 | contig 11467 bp, 17 predicted proteins | sample 5400621 | NCBI WGS metagenome assembly WNGI01 (sample SAMN13153374, study PRJNA577476) | soil metagenome | isolation source: 20 cm soil or saprolite under Garry oak tree replicate 1 | place: USA:California | collected 2016-06-15
ATTTTTCTGGTATAAGGGGTCGTTACTGCTTTGTGAACTTTTTCTGCGACTGAGCCGATGTTCAGATGTGGATAGATGATGGTGTGGAAAAACTTACACAGGAAAGATAACAGTGCAACTTGTATTGGGATTTTATGTTTTTTATAGAACAACTTTTTGCCTTGGGCTCTCATGAAGATCGAGAAGACAGGCGCGGCCGATGAGAAGCTTACCTTTTATGATGGTTGTTTGAAGAAAGTCCAAAGAACGCGATTCCTCGTTTTTGACAATCTTTCAAACTCCGCTACGCACTGATCACTTGCCAAAAATGGGCGGTAGTGACATCGCATCGCATCGCATTACAGTCATTACACAGCCTGTACTACATGGTATTATCTCTCATACGGTCGTCGTAAAGTACGCTTTTGCTCCCCGCGTAGCTAACTCTGCCTTGGCCTGCCCTATTTGTCAATCTGTGCACCGACAACAATCGAGAAAAAACTTGCCTTTTCCATGGTGTGTCCCGCAGCCGTGTGATGGGCATAGATCTTAGCCGACATCAGCATATTAGATAACGGCCCTGTTTCAGCACCGACCTGGCGATAGTACAATGCATTGCCCACTCCTTGCATGACCCACCCTGTCGTCGCTACCGTTCCTAGTATGGCTGCCGGCCATGAGTGTCTGACGTATTGCTGGATAGTTTGAATAAGGCCTGCCGAGCCCGTGCTACCGATAGGAGTTGCCATCAGCTTCTGCCTCGGAATTAACTGAAGAGCAAGCATGCCTTGGAACACCGATGATCCTGTGGGGTAATGGATGAGCTCCTGTCAATAAGAATAGGAAAGATGACAAGCGCTCACATGTAGGCGCTGAAGAGAATGTGGAAGCCGCCGAAAAAGAAGTACAGATCTAGATCGCATGTAACTCGACCGTGGAATACCGGGGGAATCAGGCGATCTTACAGTAGTATAATGCTTGCTCCTATAAATATCGCGAGTCAACCTGGGCTACATTCGATGAGAATAATAGACGTGAAGAGATCAAATAGCTCATACCGGTACCACAAAAGAAAAGATGCAACTGGTATGACAAACAGATAGCTGCGCAAAGTCAATAATCCAGCTTGATACACCAAAACAGTGGCACGCACCCGATACTGGCACCTAAATCTCTACCACCATCCGAAGATCCCGCGAGAAGGACGAATATACATGCTATCATATTTATAATAAGGGTCAAGAACAGGACGAGCCACAGCTGGTACAGGCGCGTTATTAGCGGCCGAGAGGCCTCGGGGATCTCGTCTTTGATGGAGTGGAAGATTAGGGGGAAAACTAGCATAGGATGCGTCAGAGCAAAGTCAAGAAAGGGTTGACCAAACACTTGCAAGGCGGCCAGTTGTTCCTTCCATGCCGGCGAAGGTGGTCTGCTTTTTTGTTGAGTTCTGATTCTCGTCGCTCAAGATCCTGCTCGCGCCGACGGAGCTCCTCTAATCTGGCAGCTTCTGCTTGGCTCGGACCAGTAGGCTGCGCAGGTGGATCATCAAAGGGATTTGCATCAAGTGAATGAGTGGATGCAAATGGATTCGTATAGTTTGCTAGATATTAATTAGTGGGTAAATAAACAAGGTGACACGGTGCTGGGACATACACATGCTGGAACGTGGGGCGGAATATTCAAAGCTGGCGGAAACGCCGGCTGTGCAATTGATGCTCGGGAAGAGCCGGTGTTTGTCACTGCCCCTGGATACAAATAACGTGATAACCCCTGATGGAGGAGCGATATTGTGATAAAGATAACATGGTTTTTGATGCGAGCTAACGTCTTGGCCAAAGCATGTCCCGAAGCTTTCGCACTCGATGCAGACATGCGGCGTCGCCGGACTCCGTGACGGCAGCGGGCAGCAAAGTGACCATTTCGAGGTATCAACAAGCTATATTCATTCTAGCATATTGACTTCCTGGGCTTTGGTCCTTGTCCTCGTGCTTTCACCTCTAGGCTTCTTTCATATCTCACCCGAAGCTTGCCTTTAGTCTCCCTTTAAATAGGGCCTCGACACTAGTCTCTGCTCTGCAACCCCTGCCAACGCCGTTCGTTCAACGATCCGTCATGTCCTGCACGCTATTATTCGTTACTCTCGCCTTTATTGTTATTACATCAGTGTCTGGTCTTTCCGTCCCTCGCTCAACAGCCCCTATCGACTGGGCGAGCAAACTTGAGGTATGGCACGGGACTCGTCTGGATATTATTTCTAACATTCTTCGAAGCCCTACAGCGACTACCATCAAAGATATACGACTCTCAAATGCTACGAAAAGCATAACACGCAATTTTTCGATAAGTGCTGCCATCCGCTCTTAGTATGGACCTTCCAGGCAACGAATAAGCTTCACGCGCCTTACGATGCATCGTTTTCAGGCTTCTGAGTCTCCTAACAAGACTTTATCGTCCCTCTGTACCACATCCACTTTGGCGTCGTTCTCGTTGACGGCTTTGAAACCAACTTCGACTGATAATTCACGTGGCAATGATTGTGGGGAAGCAGGCGACTCACCGTCGACCACGCATGGACAGGGTTCTGTTGCAACCACGATATCCTCCGCACACGGCATTCCGAGTCGCGTTCCTAATAAATCAAAGGTTGCCGTCACCCCTACTGGGTCAAATTCGACGCATACACACGAGGTATCTGAATTGACATCAATGAAAAAGCATGGGAAAAGCCATAATTCCGCGATGAGCTCAAGCATGGTCACAGGTGGCTTGTACGTCGGTGCTTCTTGATTAATCAAAATTCTCACTTTCATCCTGCAGTGCTACGTACTATTACCAGAATGGCAACGCGGGTGCTTGCGGCGCGTACCATGGTGATGGAGATCTGATCGGGGCTATTGGTCAGTAACCACACAGTATATAGATCTGAGCAAGCTCATTACCTTCATGCAGATGCAGACCGTTACGGAAACACGGGTGAGAAATCTTCCCTATGTGGCAAGAAGGTCAAGATTGTCAATCCATCCAACGGTCATGTAAGTCAAGGGAAGTGGGTGCAATTGGCGCAGATGGTCTAATTACCCCATGACAGTCTGTCGTTATCACAATTGCCGACGCATGTCCTACATGCAGAAATTCCAACTCTATCGACCTTTCCGTGGCCGCGTTCGAGCACCTTTCCGCTTTGAGCGTAGGCATAGTCAACAGTACGTGGCCGTGTCGGCTTGGTTCCATCATCTTACCCTTTTCAAGTTAATTGGTGGTTCGAGTGATCCAATGATCCTCTCACCTCGTTTCTTGCAGTTCATCTACGCTTTCTCTTCGCAGAGCTAAGTTCTCTGCAAATAGCCCTTTTGGCTAGTTATCTGCTGGCAGCATTCACTACATGAGACCCTGAGGGATCAATCACGTCTTCATTCGTTTGTTTTTTTTACGCACTGGCTGTCAATTAGAGAAGTTCATTATGTACGAGATAGAAGGAATAGAAATTAGAATGTGACATGTGACATGGTGCACAAGATCCTCGTCGTTGGTGGAAATGGCTTCATAGGTGCCTACGCCTCGCTTTTTTCTCCTCTACGATTACAACTAGTCTGCACCAGGGTCCGCGGTCTGCAGAGCTGCTCTGGCACGCGGTCTGCAAGTAGCGAGCGTCAGGTGAGAGCCACGAGAGACTTTGGATGCTATTGTTCACATCACACAATGTAGTTCTTCGGGTAAACCATACCAAACTGCCAAAGGTCACCGACCAGACTGGACAGACAATGTATGCTGTCAAATCTCACGCTGTTGCACGACTGACCACGTGTTTACCGCGCGACCTTCACTTCCAATGTCACTAACAACGCGTGTTTTGTTCAAAATGTGTTATACTCTTTTCGGTTCGGCCGTAGGTTGAATGGCACAAAGGTGACGCGTTGCAGCCACAGACATTCGCACATCTTTTTCCGGAAGTGAGAGGCGTGGTGCACACGCTCGGAACCTTGCTAGAAAACGACGAGGGGAAACCGGGTTACAAGGAGTCGGTCAGAGGAGGTGACCCAATTGGACTAGTCAGGCATTTGCTAGCAAATGCTTTGGGTGGCGGTGGGGCGAGCGGGAATCCATTGGCGAAGCCGAAAACGGGTGGGATGTCAAGAAAGGGAAGCTACGAGGCGTTGAATCGAGACACTGGTAGGTCAAACCCTGTAAGGTCTGTCCACGAACATCACTCTACCTAGCACTACGTGTCTGCGAGACATTCATGGGCTCTCCCTCAACTGCGACTGCTAACACAGAGGGGAAGCCAAAGCCATTCGTATACCTGTCGGCAGAGGATATATTTCGGCCTTGGATTCCGACCCGATACATCGAGACGAAACGGGAGGCGGAACAGGGATTAAGCGAAATGATGCACGGTCGCTCGGATTACCGAGCAGTGTACATTCGTCCCAGTGAGTGATTAGTGCCTGTATATGACATGGGAGGCATGCTGAGAAAGTTAGGCTTGGTATATCACGCACACCATCGGCCAATGACGACGCCCATTGCCGTTCTCATGGACCTGTCAAATAATCTACATGAGAGGACTCCCCGTACTATCCCCACGCCGTCTAGTATCCTGCGAACACTCGGCTCAGTGATGAAACCGCGGCAGGCCGGGGATGACGTACATACATCGCCGCTTGAATCTGTGGCAAATGCGTTGAGCATTCCTCCGATCCACGTCGACAGTGTTGGACAGGCGATCTGCGCTGTGCTGGATGAGGAGAGCGAGGTACGCGGGATTGTGAATGTGAGAAGAATGCGGGAGTTGATTGGGTGGGGAGAGGAGTAATAGTGATACTAGTCTTGCCTTGCCGCCGGGCCGCACTGACTCGACGCTAAAGCGCTGACCCTGAAACTAGATAAAAAAAAGTCGCATCATCTTCCAAAGGCTCACTTGTTTTTTGCCATGTCCCTCGGCTTGAACAGCGCCAGATTGTCGCTGACACAGCCCACAGCTCGCGGCTTGTCGTGGTCTGCACCATGCAGCACTGCACATGCACGGCCCCTTCCTCTCTTCTTGGGGGCGAGGGGGCGCAACGGAATCGCATCCACAGAGAATGAGGACCTCAAAGGACGCCGACTCCTGCGAATGCTCATGTTCGGAAAGCCTGGGGCAGGAAAGGGCACGCTGACCTCAAGATTGGTCAAAAAATATAATGTCGTATCGCTCTCAACAGGGGACCTCCTTCGACGGCACATCGATCGACGCACAGAAGTAGGAAGAGAAGCAGAGCAGATAGTTGCTTCTGGGGGACTACTGTCGGACGAGGTAGTGCTGCGTGTAGTAAGCAGTGAATTAGACGAACTGCGCAATCAGCACTGGATTCTGGATGGGTTCCCAAGGACTCTGGGACAGGCCGAGTTGCTGGATGCGCATCTCAAGTAAGTAGAATGACGTGTTATTGAACCCATTTTGACATCGCCTGCAGGAAGCGCAACATGCCGTTGACACTCGTCGTCAATCTGGATGTTCCAGATGACGTTATCCTGAGCCGGATATCCGACCGTTGGGTTCACTTACCTTCGGGTAGGATTTACAACCTCTCGTACAATCCACCCCGCGTTCCCGGTCACGATGATATTACTGGAGAACCTCTCACTAAAAGACCGGATGACAATCCGGAGATTTTTGCTCGTCGCCTTTCTCAGTTCTACTCAGCGACGGCGCCCCTCCTCGAGTATTACGCTAATCTAGCCTCAAAGACACCCTCTCCACCCCGTAATCCTAACCTTCACCCTCACCAACTTTCCTTCCCGCAGTCCGGTCCACCTTCTCTCAAAATGAGAACTCTCGCCGGATCAACCTCAGATGAGATCTGGCCACAGCTCGATGGCGTCATTCGAGGTGGATTTCCCGCGCTGCGGGAACGTGTCGAAACTTTCCAGATGAAGGAAAAAAGAAGGCAACACAGCCTCAGCGAAGCTGTCCTTGCGGATGGACTTGGCTTGAATGCAGGTATTAGAGATTAATCATCACATCTCACGTTTGTATGACTGGTGACGATGGGTGATGACACTTGTATCGTTATAGCTGATTATGTCCTGTCTTTATTATCGTAGGCCATACCTGTCCATGAATGACAATTGAGTCATTGGTATATAGAGCGGAGAAGCATTACACCTTACATTTTAACTTTAAACAAAAGTTCTGGAAACCCGTGTTGCAATTGCTCCTTGACTATCCTCAACCCAGCTAGTTTGAATAAATGCTTCCAAGCCATATCGGACCTTCACGTCGCCGTGAATCGATAAATCACCGGATGTAAAAGTAATAAACTTGCCTTGTCAAGCTAGAATCCTGTTCATCAAAAACTGTTCTTCCCGTCCCGTCTGCATTGTCTGAGCACAGGTTTTCTTTCACCACTATCAAGCTTCGATCTTTTGTTCCATCCTTACGCAATGCAGCGTGGCTGCGGCGCAGGAATGCGACAAGATCAGCGTCGCTCAAATGACCCATGCACCACTGGCACCAGATTACATCATAACCCGCTCCGATGTCAGCTAACGGCCGTGCAGGCTGATATCCTACGCGATCCAGAAACTGGACGCGATGCGGGTTCAATGGATCGAATTCCTGCAATGTCCCCTGCAGAATGGTCACGCTCCTTGTTTGGTGGGCGACCCCCTGCCAATTACTGTTTTTTTCGCTGATATCATCGCCGCTCGATCCTGAGGCTCCCCTGCGTGCGCGTGCAAGGGCTTCGTTCACGAACGCTTCGACAGGTTCGAGAAGGACCACATCCGACACGAGATGAAGGAGGACGTCGGAACTAACGCGGCCAACACCGGCGCCAACGTCTAGCGCGCGAGTGCGTCGGTTTAGACGCTCATCTGGGTTGATAGGCTGGAGAGCAGAAGGTACCGATGATAGCTCCGGGTACAAGCTAAGCAGGAAAAGCCTGGAATCAAGGGAGTCGATTCGCGGAAGAGACTTCCGTTGGTTCAGATTTTAACGGTCGTTTCGGAAGAAAAAACCGAGTTACCCCTGTGCCAAATCCACCTAGAAAGTAGTCAGTCCAGAAGCGCTAGCTGAGAGGAGACGCGTACCTAGTACACCATCGTAACTCGCGGGTTGCGCACTCCAGTAGTCGATGCCATCTTCTACCACAGGATCTGGAATAACTGGAATGGGCTCCATGGCTGGTCGGGCCAAACAAGGCACAATAACGCGATCTCATGGACGCGTCCGACAAGATCAGCGAACCTCTCTTCCTTTTCGACAATGATTCAGATGTCGAGTTCGTCGCCCCTGACAGAGCACGAGAAGTGCAGAGCGAGCCAGTGCAAAGCGAGCCACCAGATGCTCCAGAAGGCAATCTTGGCGCGATAGCGCCTCCAATGACGACTGGTGCATTCGACCTAGAAGCTTATCGGAAGGAATCTTTGGCCCGCCACCGAAAAGAACTCAATAAGACCAAGAAATCAGTGATAATATCAGAATCTGTCCCAAAAGATTCTCCGGCGACGTCAGGCGCCAAGGATTCAGGGAAGACGGGAGAAAAGTCGGAGGACAAAAAGCCGCGTCAGAAACCAAAAAAGTTAGACGAGGGACTTTTGTTGAATCCAAAAGGGTTCCCTCAACTTATCAAGATGACAAAGGATTTTCAAATCAAGGGAAAAGGACACGAGGTGCGTCTGCCTCACTCAACTGACGCCTGAAATCAACCATATTCATCCAGGCTACAGACCTCGATCGTCTGTTGCAAGTATATCACTTTTGGACACATCAACTTTACCCCAAGATGCAATTCAGAGATAACGTTTTGCATATAGAAAAGTTGTGTCATTCTCGTCGAATGATGGTACGCGAATGCCTTCCGATTAGTATTGTCTACCGATTGATGTTCTTTTAGTCTGCGTTGAGTGTTTGGCGTGACGAAGCTCACGGCAAACCAGATGCAGACGTGCAGTTTTCAGAAGAGGAGCAAGCTGCGGATGAGCAGGACCAAGAAATGGTGACGGACCATGCTCCGGAACAACCTACTGACGTTGTTCATTCCACCCCTCCTTCGTCTCGCGCTCCCTCTCATCCTCCAACATCTGACATGGAATCAGAGCCGAACAACGCAGTGGACGATATTCCAGACGCCGATATGGATGCTATGATTCAAGAATATGCGAGTGGGCCACAGGGTGATGACATGGGGCAAGATCCAAATTCTCTTGAGGAGTATTTTACTTCATTGGCACCACCGCCGGATCCAAAGACGGGGGTAGTCAATAGCGATTTGCCCTTGACGGATAATACAGGAGCAGCATCTTTACCACATGAAGAGGAAGAGGACTGGGGAGAGGATATGTATATATAGTTTAGTCTTTGCATTTATTCATTGTACTAATAATGATACCCTAAACCACCGCGATAAACTAGGAATGTCCAATATCGTGGGGTGCCCAGAGAACGCAACGACCGCTAGCGTTCCCACTGACGGCTCTCTCAACAATGTTTGGGTGTGATGCTGTAACGGCTTGCACAGCCGATATACTGCTGGGCCATGAGTGGCTAATAATAAAATTAAAAAGACAACGAACCGTTGACGATCAGATAGTCGCGCGATCAATTCGCCCTGAAAATCATTAGCTCAATCAGGGTTTTCGCCAATGGGATACACAAACCTTTCCGGAAAATATGTCTAGTGAATGGTTCATGTTGCCAATCTTTGAGGGATATACGCTCAGCCACAAGTGTAAATCACAACAAAGTGCACTTACGGTAAAGTGGGGATAAGCGTCAGGATTATGACTCCATTGTGCTCTCAAAATTGTCAACCATTTCCCCTATGAAAACTGAGCGGCGTAGAAATTACCAGACAATAAGACACGAACCGTTTGGCAGTTATGACTAATTCGAACAAAGGGTTTAGACTTGGGGAAAGGATCCTTGGATTCAAATAAGCGAGAATCAAAGTCCCATACTGCACAGGTCGTCGATGAACAAGATGCTGCAACTGTTGTACTAGCACTTACATCGCAACGCATCATCGTAGCTTGTGCTGACAATTTGACGTCCTCGTGGGTCCCAGTATGCAGAACTGACAGACTTGTCGTGACGCCATTCAGCACGTAACGTGCCTTTACCCCTTTTAGAGTCAATGTATTTGGCCACTCTACTAGAGTCAAATTCGATAGATGAATGAACCGATAACGCCTCCGGACCACCGGGAGACGATGCAGGCGGCGTAGGAGGTGCGTTATCCGCAATATGCGTCGCAATGTTCTTCAAATTCCGTACATCCCAAACCCTGTAACGTGTGAGTCTAGTACCATGCCCTTTGGGTTGAACCTCACATCAAAGTTCTATTGTTGCTTGCAGTCAACAAAAAATTGGGTCTTGTAGGATTGAGGCTAGCACAACCAATTTTGGAGTCGGATAAAAAGTACCGCTTTGCTTTAGACTTGTGTTGCCGTAGATCTAGGTGTGACACGCCACCCTCGCCATCCGATATCCACATTTCGTGTCCTAATGGGTCCAAATCGATGCTGCAAATAAGAGTTTCATCCATAGAAAAGATTTCATGAGATTTTCCAGTGGTAAATGACAGATAGCGAACGGTGCAATCATAAGAACTGGTATATATCTGTCCAGAGTTTCGGTAATGTTTACAGGACTGGACGGTAAAGGGGCTTACATTATGTGCATTAACCGGATCTAATTTGATACAAGAGATGGAAGACTTTGCCGTAGCTGGCCAGTGGACTTGCAGCCGCCAATACTTTCCGCCTTCGCCGTCTTCAGGAGCAGAGATATCCCCATCTTCGTCAGCAGTTTCCTCCGGTGGAGCCCTCGCGTCCCAAATCCCGAGCTGACCGTGTTTGTCTACAATAAGGTCAGTCAAAGCATAAACGCACACGTTAGATAACTCGCCTCCAAAAAAGATAATGTCTTTTGTCGGCTCAGGGTGGTACGCGCAGGAATACACTCGATCCTGCGTGACTTTGGCGCGCGAAAATATTTTCATGGACTTCAATCTCGTTCTCAGCTCTTCCGCTGCGGCTTTGTCCTTCTTGTCATCTTGGAAAACGTAAGCCTCCGTGCCACCGGTTCGACGTGGATGCGAATTATGAGTTAAAGACGAAAACGCAGAGGTTAAATTATCTATTTCTGGAAGCCCTTCCTCTCCCAGGAGCACTGATAACTCTAAATCCTGGTGGCGAGGAAGCTTGGCAATGCGAGCGCGTTCTTCGGCCTCCAACCTTGCTTCAGCTTCCCTTGCACGCTGTATCTCAAGTTCCGCCTGTTGCGGTGTCAGTATTATTGATTCATCTGGCCACGTAACTGACATACCTCACGCTTTCGTCTCTGCTCTGGGCCTTCATTCGGGTCAATAACGCCTCTCAATCGCGCCGAATGTCGCCTAGGTGCTTCTGGCTCGGATGTTTCGCGTTTCCGTTTCGCAGGCCGAACGGGTTTCGCCGTAGGTTTTGCTTTAGGTTTGGATACACCGATGTCCTCCACAGCCTGTTTCAGCTCTAGCTGTTCCAATAAGACGCGGTTGCGCGCAATATTTGCTTCCCGTTCAATCTCACTTTACATAAAAAAAGTCAGATGCACGTTCGTGCTGTAATATTAGGGGTACGCACTATTGGGATAGTTTCGGCATGGTTTGCGAACCGACTTGGAAGTGGCGCTTCAAATTTAGACGCCAATGTCACATCTCACGTGGGTGCGTGACGGACGCAACAAGTGGTGTGATTACAGATAGCAATACATTATAAATTCCAATACACAATAACCTTCTAAAAATTAGCCGTGGTATCCAATATCCGTGGATGAGATAAACGGAAAGTAACGAAATAGCAAAGCGAACGGATCAAATTATGTCACCTCCAGGATGGACGTCTCCAAAACACGGAACATTGTGGGATCTTTGGCATCTTCTGACCACCCTACCACTTCACGCCAATTGGCAGAATTTGCTTCTTTCTCTCCGGCGCCATCAAATAGAGCTGCGTCTTCGTCGCTTAATCCGCGGAAGATAAGGAAGAGGCGTGTAAACACGCAAGGATCTGCTGTGACAGATATATCGACAGCCGCGGCAATCTTTCCTGGAGATAAAAAGCGATAAGCGATATTTTTATGCGCTGCGAACGCTGATAGATTGTTGCTATTTCACCTCGGGTTAGCGGAAATGGTGGCGTGCCAAAACCGTGGACATACTTGACAAAAGTAGTACGAGCATGTATGGACATTCCCAGCTGGTCTAGAACATTCATGATGTGTGGCACGAAATCCCGGAAAGACATGGCGTAGCCGTTTCGCGCATTGAGTAAATCGGTAGGTTCGATCATGGCCGGATCTGGTCTGCATTTTGATTTAATGTAGTAACGCAGAGAAAGGAAAGATGGTGACTGACACTGCTTCATAGTACAGGGCAGTGGCGACCATTTCTGTCTCAAAGTGCTCCAAAGCGCCTCCCGGATGAGCTCTGAGGAAATACTTTACTTTGTTCTCTCCCAGGGTTTC
>WNGI01011078.1_pt1 | contig 11466 bp, 7 predicted proteins | sample 5400621 | NCBI WGS metagenome assembly WNGI01 (sample SAMN13153374, study PRJNA577476) | soil metagenome | isolation source: 20 cm soil or saprolite under Garry oak tree replicate 1 | place: USA:California | collected 2016-06-15
GATGGCGCGCCCGGTGCGGGCGGTCCGTACTCGGGCTGGAATAGGTACGCCACGTGCTTCACCGCGTCGACCGTGATCGTCTTCGCTCCGGGCATGGTCGTGACGGTCGCCACGATGGTGTATTTGTCGGGTGAATCCTCATGCACGACGGTGACGTCGCTGTCCCGTCCTGCGGGGATGTAGATCAGCTTCTCCGCGGGGTCCCACCCCAAGGCGTCCACGCCATCCCCGTTCGCGACCGTCGCGACGACTTTCCCGGTCGTCGCATCCACTACTACTGAGGTCTTGCCGCACCCGGAGAAGATCCGATTGGTCGCGCGATCGTACGCGATGCCGGTCGGGCCCTCGCACGGCGCGAGCGGCCATGACGCCAGCACCTTCATCGTCTTGACGTCGAGCACCTGCATCGTGCTCTTGCGCTCATTGTTGACGAAGATCTTGCCCTTGCCATCGCTCGCCGCCCCCTCGGGCCCGATGTCCTCGAGCTCGGCGGTGCCGAGGATGGCGCCGGTCTTGGGGTCGAGCGCCACGGCGGTGCCGATCGGGCGGCTGTGATTCGTGAGAATGATCCGGTCGGAAAAATCGTCGTACATGATGCCGTCCATCCCCCCCGTCGCGACGCGGATCTTCTTGATCACCGCGAGCGTCTTGAGGTCGAACATCGTGACGGTCGAATCACCGCCGTTGGTGATGAACCCGTGCGCCGCGGTGGGCGCCAGGGCGATCCCGTGCGTCCGCGGCGTGTCGGGGATGTCACCCAGGACCTTGCCCGTCGCGCCATCCACCACCATGACGTGCGTGCCGCGCGAGATGAACACGCGGCCCGTGCCGGGCTCGGCGGTGAGGTAATCGGTCCCGCCGTCGCCGCCGATGCTGAGCTTTGTGACCTTGAACGACTGCGCCGCGAACACGAGCGGCCACGCCAGGGTAACGACCGTGACGGGGACCAACCTCAGGTGTCTGAACATGAGAGCCTCGAGGACGATAGGGGAGCCACCGATCTCAAGCTAGCGGTGGCCTCTGGCCTCGCACCATACACCGTTCTATGATCCTGCGTGGCTGATCTCCGGCCTCGTGTCCAAGCCGCCCTCGGCGACCGCTACGCCATCCAGCGTGAGCTCGGTCGCGGAGGCATGGCGACCGTATTCCTCGCGCAGGACGTGAAGCACCAGCGGCCGGTGGCGATCAAGGTGCTCGCTCCGGAGCTCGGGCGCAGCGTCGGCTCGCAGCGCTTCCTGCGCGAGATCGAGATTGCCTCCCGGCTCACCCATCCGCACATCCTCCCGATTTTCGACTCCGGGGAGGCGGACGGACTCCTCTACTACGTGATGCCGTTCGTCCACGGCGAATCGCTGCGCCACCGGCTCCAGCGCGAGCCGCAGCTGCCGATCGCCGACGCGGCCCGCATCGCGCGGGAGGTGGCGGGCGCCCTCGACTACGCCCACCGGCGCGGGATCGTACACCGGGACATCAAGCCCGAGAACGTGCTGCTCGAGGAGGGGCACGCGATCGTGGCGGACTTCGGCGTCGCCCGCGCGCTGACGGCGGACCGCGGACCGGGGCTCACGGAGACGGGGCTCGCGATCGGCACTCCGTCATACATGTCTCCCGAGCAGGTGGCGGGCGAGGCCGAGCTCGACGGGCGCACCGATCTCTACGCCCTGGGCTGCGTGCTGTACGAGATGCTCGCCGGCAAGCCCGTGTTCGAGGCCTCGACCGCGCAGCAGGTGGCACAGAAGCAGCTCGTCGAGACGCCGCGCGAGCTGCACAAGGTCCGTCCCGACATCCCCGACGCGCTGGAGCAGGCGGTGAACCGGGCGCTCGCCAAGGAGCCCGCCGAGCGCTGGAGCAGTGGGGCCGAGTTCGTGGCGGCGCTCGAATCTGGCGAAGTGCCCGGGCTCAAGCGGGGCCGAAGAGCACGCAAGCGGCTCGTGCTCGTCGGCGCCGGGGTCGCCGCAGTGCTCGTCGCGGCGTTCGTCGCCCGCTCCGAGGAGAAGCGCTCGACGCTCGACGGCAACCTCGTGGCCGTCGCACCGTTCGACGTGCTCGTGCCCTCACTCGCACTGTGGCATGAAGGCCTGGTGGACGTGCTGTCGCGTGACTTGGACGGCGCGGGACCGCTGCGCACGGTAGCGCCCACGGTCGTCGTGCGCCGGTGGCGCGGACGCGCCGATGCACCTACGGCCACGGCGCTCGGTCGCGCGACCGGGGCCCGGCTCGCCGTGTTCGGTCAGGTGCTGCCGGGCGGCGGTGACACTGTGCGACTCACTGCCACGCTGTACGACGTGGCCGCGGGGCGCTCGCTCGGTGAGTTCCAGGTCCGGGACGTCGCCACGCGCGTGGACCGGGTAGCCGACTCGCTCACCGTCCAGCTGCTGCGTGAGCTCGGCCGCACGCGGCCCATCAGCGCCGTGCGCCTCGCGTCCCTCGGCTCCACATCACTCCCTGCAATGAAGGCGTTTCTCCAGGGAGAGCAATTCTACCGGGTCACGAACTGGGACTCCGCGGTCGCGTACTACCAGCGTGCGATCGCGCTCGACAGCGGGTTCGCGCTCGCCTATCACCGAATCGGGCTCGCGTATGGATGGGCACGGGCGGGCGGGGATTCATCGGCGCGGGCCTACGCGTTGCGCGCCGGCGCCTCGAATCACGGCCTCGCACCGCGCGAAAGTCTGCTCGTCGCGGGCGATTCGCTCGCCGCCGTCCTGTTCGGGGGGATGGACACCGCCTGGTCGCACCACGCCCACCGTCTTTTTGGCATCCTCGACGAGGCCGCGCGACGCTACCCGGGCGATCCCGAGGTGTGGTATGCGCTTGGTGACGCGCGCTACCACTTCGGGTTCACCCCCGGCATCGACGCGACGGCACAACAGACCCTCGATGCGTTCGACCGCGCGATCGCGCTCGACTCGGCGTTCGGTCCGTCATACATCCATCCCGTGGACCTGGCGCTCAACCTGCGCGGGCCGGCCAGCGCGCTGCATTACGCGCGCACGTATCTGGCGTTGGATCCCGAGGACCCGAACGCGCAGGGCATCCGCCTCGCCGCCCGGCTGATCGATCCTGCGGCCGCCGGGTCCGCCGCGACCGACCGGCTCCTCGACACCGTGCCGATGATCATGCTCGCCCACGCGATGCACAACGGGCTCGAGCGCTGGCCCGATTCCGCCGAAACTGCGCTTCGGGTGTTGCGGGCGCACGTGCGGCGCCACCCGTCGCCACAAGACGTGCCGATGTACGGGTTTTCCCGGTTCGCGCTCGCCTACGGCCTCGCGTATCGTGGCCACCTGCGCGAGTCGGCGCAGCTCGGGATGGCGCCAACCCTGATGGTCGATTACGCGTTGTTCGGGACGATCCCGAGAGACAGCGTCGAGCGGGTGGCAGAGGCGTGGGCGCGGCTCAAGCAGTACGACCTGTTCTCGATCATGCGGCCCTGGTTCGCATCGCGCGGGGATACGCTCGCCCTGAGAACGATCGCTCGCGTCGCGGACTCGGTGGCCCGGCTCACGAAGCCTCCGGTCCCGAGAGGCGTGGCGCGTTACGTGGCCCTGTCGTCGCAGGCGTACATCACGCTCGCACGGGGTGACAGCGCCGGGGCCTTGCGGCGCTTCCTCGCGCTCCCGGACTCGCTCTGCCCCGGCTGCGTCGAGGAGCAGCTGACCCGCGTGGACCTGCTGGTCGCGCGCGGGCGGTACGCCGAGGCCGCGCCGTTGCTCGATCGCGAATGGCCGCCGCCGTTCTCCCAGGACCCGCTGATCGTGTTGCGGAACCTCCAGCGCGCTCGGGTCAACGAGCACCTCGGCAATCGCGACAAGGCGATCGAGTCGTATGCGTTCGTGACGCACGTCTGGCGGCAGGCCGACCCAGAGCTGCAGCCCTTCGTGGCGGACGCGAAGGCGGGCTTGAAGCGCCTCGGCGGGGAGCCGCCCGCTAGAGACTAAGCGTTGTTGTGCAGGAAGGCGGAGGGCACAGGATTCGAACCTGTAAGGGCTTGCGCCCGCCGGTTTTCAAGACCGGTGCCTTAGCCATTCGGCCAGCCCTCCCAAAGAAAACATAGACGGGTAGACGGGTCGACGGGTAGGAAGGCGCGCTAACGCTCCAGCGACGCCGCCGACCCGTAGCTCGTGTTCCGAAACACCGAATCGGCGACCGCGAGGGCGCGCGCCGCGAGCTTGGGATCGCGCGTCTTCAAGGCCTGCGCCATCGCCTGGTACATCAGGCCGTACAGCGCCGGGATGCCTTCCGACGGCCGGTCGAGCCACCCGCGCGGCCGCGGCCGGCCGGCCGTATGGCCGTGGTACACGCCGAACAGCAGCTCGTCGGTGCGCGGGATGTTCACGTACCCCAGCGTGCCGAGGAGCTGGAGGCTGTCCGACGGGGCGAGCGGCGCGTAGTGGAGCTTGCGGGCGAAGCCCTGTCCCTCGAGGTAGGCCGTGAGCCCCATCTGATCGGCGTACAGCCCCACGGTGCGCGAGAAGTACACCGGCCGTTTCCCTTCCTGGTCCTTGACGGCCTGGAGCACCACGATGTCGGCGCGCTCGAGGTATTGGCGGCCTAGCAGCTGGGGATCGAGCGTCGTGGTAATCGTCCCGAGCTTCACGGCCGTCTTCTGCTCGAGGACGTAATAAGGCTGCAGCACTGCGAGCTGCTCGTCCGACATGTTCAACACCCGGCCGGTGGGCTTGGGCCACGCGATGCTCCGGTAGATCGCGGGCGCCGCGGCCGAGTCAAACGGGTACACCGGCCGCCGCTGCATCTGGCGCAGGTACCAGTCGGTGTTGCCGAGCGAGAGATTGAGCACGACGACGTCTTTGCGGATGCCCTCCACCTCCTGCGCGTACCACAGGGGGAAGGTGTCGTTGTCGCCCGCGGTCACGAGCACGCCGTAGGGCTCGACCGACTGCAGCATGTCGTACGCGAAGTCGCGCGCCAGCGTCTCCCCGGCGCGCGAGGCGGTGAGACGGTTGCCCGCGAGCGGCACCAGCGCCAGCAGCAGCACGGGCGTGGCGTACAGCCAGCGGCGCTCCTCGCTCGGCTCGCGCTCGGCCAGCCACTCCCGGGCCCATTCCATCACCGTCGCAAGCCCGATCCCGACCCAGACACCCCACAGCGCGAACGACGCGATGAAGAAGTAGTCGCGCTCGCGCACCTCGCGCGCCAACTGACCCCGCTCGGGATACTGGGAGTAGCCGTACTTGAAGTTGAGATAGAAGATGAGGATCACGGTCAGCGTCGTCATGAGCGCGATCATCGCCAGCCCGGAGCGGCGGTCGGCCTTCCACTGGCGCCACGCTCCCAGCAACCCCGCGGCCCCGAAAACCACGGCGAGAGCGCGCTGGATCGCCGGATCCCAGTCGTGAGCCCACTGCCAGGAGAAGTACTGGAGCCACATGCCGATCTGCGCGACGAGCGTCGCCTGGCGCTCGGTCACCGGCGGCTTGCCGTACTGCTCGCGGTTCAGGACCGCTTTGAGCGCGTCCCAGTTGGTCGGCTCGCCCTCGTTGATGGCGGGGTAGAAGTGCGACCGGATGTAAAGGAAGTACCAGACGCTCACGCCCACCGCTGCGACGCTGACTCCCGCGATGAGGAAGCGCGGGTTCACGAGGACTTTGGGATCCGTGTACAGCACGTACACGAGCACCGCCGGCACCACCAGCAGTCCCATCAGATGATTCGTCGCCGTGAGGGCGAGCAGGTAGACGATGGCGAGCAAGTGGTGATCGCGCCGCTCCTCGCTCGCCTGATCGCCCCAGCGCACCACGAGCCACAGCACGACGGCGATCGAGCACAGGCTCACCGTGTACACCTTCTCGTTCACGACCGACTGATTCCACACGGTGAACGCCGCCGCCGAGCAGATCGCGCCCGCCAGCGCCGCGAGCCGGCGCGGCCATACGGTGGGGACGATCGGCTGGAGCCAGCGCTCGGCGATCAGGAACCAGCACCCCGCTGCGATCGCGCTCGTGAACGCGGCGAACAGGTTGATCCGCTCGGCGTACGCGGCCGCCCAGGGAATGAGTCCCCAGGTGTGCGCGAGCAGCACGAACAGCGGGTTGCCGGGGGGATGCGGAATCCCCAGCACGTACGCGGCGGCGATGTACTCGGAGGTGTCCCAGAATTGCGTGGTGGGGGCGAGGGTCGCGATGTACACGAGCAGCGCGCCCGCTGCCACCAGGCCGGCCATCAGATACGGCGGTCGTTGCTCGAGGGTGTCGTTCATGGCTCCCGCATCGTTAGTGCCGGAACTGGCGCACGCCGGTGAGCACCATCGCCAGGCCGTACTGGTCGGCGGCCGCGATCACGTCGGCGTCCTTCACCGAGCCGCCCGGCTGGATGATCGCCCGCACGCCCGCGCGAGCCGCTTCTTCTACTCCGTCCGGAAACGGAAAGAACGCGTCGGAAGCTAATACGGCGCCCGCGGGGTCGTGGCCCTCCTGGCGCGCCTTGTGGACCGCCAGAAACGAGGCGTCCACACGACTCATCTGGCCCGCCCCGATGCCGATCGCCGCCTCGTCGCGCGCCAGCAGGATCGCGTTCGACTTGACCGCGCCCACGGCAGCCCAGGCGAACCGCAGGTCACGCCACTGCGCCTCGGTGGGCGATGCTCGCGTTGCAACCTTCCACTTCGACTCGTCCAGCACCACGTCGGCGCCGGGGCGGTCCTGCACAAGGAAGCCTCCCCGGATGCGCTTGAAGTCCCATCCCGCCGCAGCGGCGGGGAAGGGGAGCGTCACGACACGCAGATTCTTCTTGTCCTTGAACCGGGCCAGGGCGTCGTCGCGGTAGCGCGGCGCCACGACCACTTCCACGAACAGCTCGTGCATCGCGTCGGCCGTGGCGCGATCGACCTCGGTGTTGAACGCGATCACCGACCCGAACGCGGACGTGCGATCGGTCGCGAGCGCCCGCGCGTAAGCCTGCGCGGGCGTGTCACCCAGGGCGATCCCGCACGGCGTCGAGTGTTTGATAATGGCGCAGGCAGGCCGACCGCTGTTCGACCATGGCGCTACCGCGGTCAGCGCGGCGTCCACGTCGAGGAGATTGTTGAACGACAGCTCCTTGCCGTGCAGCTGCCGCAGCTCGCGGATGCCTGGCTCCGCCGTGACATACAGCGCGGCGCGCTGGGGCGGGTTCTCGCCGTAGCGCAACGATTGCTGGCGCGCGAGCACGAGCGTGAGCCAGGGCGGGAGCGCGTCGCCGTCCCGCGCCAGGTACTCGAGGATGGCCGCATCGTATGCAGCCGTATGGGCGAAGACCTTGGTGGCGAGGGTGCGACGCAGCTCCGGGGTCACGCGCTCCTTGAGCGCCGCGATCACCACGGCGTAGTCGTCCGGATCGACGACCACGATCACGTCCTGGTGGTTCTTGGCCGCCGAGCGGAGCATAGAGGGGCCGCCGATGTCGATCTGCTCGATCGCCTGCTCGAAGGTCGTGCCCGGACGGCCGACCGTGTCACGGAACGGATAGAGGTTCACGGCCACGAGGTCGATCGGCGTGATGGCGTGTTGCGCGAGGGCGGCGCGGTCGCCCGCGTGCGCCCGCCGCGCCAGCAGGCCGCCGTGCACCTTGGGGTGCAGCGTCTTTACGCGCCCGTCCATGATCTCGGGGAATCCCGTGACCTGCTCGATCGGGATCACATCGATGCCGGCCTTGCGCAGCGCGTCCGCCGTACCGCCGGTAGAAACGATTTCCCATTTCAGCTGGACGAGCGCGCGCGCGAAATCTGCCAGCCCTCGCTTGTCCGACACCGACAGCAAAGCCCTCACCAGCTCTCCGCCACTGCCTGGATTATTCCTGCGAGGCTCACCACGTCGCGCAGGTCCACGACCTCGGCGGGGGAGTGGGAGTAGCGGAGCGGCCACCCGATCGCCACGTCCACGACGCCGTAGGGTGCGAACATCGACCCGTCGTTGCCGCCGTTGGTCGTGCCGACCTGGAGCTTGATGCTGCGGGCGCGCGCGAGCACCACGAGCGAATCGACGGCCGCGGGCGGCGTGATGGAGGAGTTGTCGAGGGCGCGGGCCACGGCCCCGGCGCCGAGCGGCGCGACCCCGAAATTGTCGAGCTCGAGGGGCGAGTCGGCAGACACGAACGTGTCGATCGCGTGCACCCGCTTGGCCGTCGTCCCGAGCGCCGCCGCGGCCGCGGCGGCACCCTCGAGGCCGGTTTCCTCGCGTACACTGAAAATGAACACGACCTGATGACGGAGCTTGGCGCGGTCGAGGTGGCGCAGCGCGAGCAGCAGGCTCGTGCAGCCCACGCGATCGTCGAACGACCGGCCCGAGGCGCGCGTGCCGGCGAGCCGCACGAACTGCTTCGGCATCGTCAGGGCGAACTGCTTCGGCATCGTCAGGGTGCTTCCCACCCGCACGCCGAGGGCTTCGACCGCCTGGCGCGATCCGGCGCCGACGTCGGCCAGCACGGCAGCGGGCTGGTGGCGCGTTACACCTGAGTCGCGGGGCAGAAAAATGCCCGGCACATCTCCGCGGTCGCCGTGCACCAGGGCGGGCTCGGCTTCGTACAACGATCCGAAAAAGCCGCCGCGGGTTTTGAGCTCCAGGGAGCCGTCGGGGCGGATGCTCGTCACCTCGAACCCGATCTCGTCCATGTGCGCGACGATCACGACCACCGGATCGCCGCGACCGACCCGCACCGACAGGTTCCCGGCGGAATCGGTCTCGCTCGCCGCCCAGGCCGGGAGGAAACGGCGCACAGCTTCGCGTACCGGGCCCTCGGCGCCCGAGACGCCGTAGGATTCGATGAGCGGGGCGAGGATGGTGACGGCTTCGGAGATTCGCGTAGAGTCCTGGGCGGACAGGCGGTCGGATGAGGCGGCGGTCAAAAGCAGAGCCGTAAACGCGACCGGCCTCATTTTCCCTCCATCCAGCTCACGAGCTGTTGCTCGAGAGCTTCGGCCTCGGCGAGGCTGACGGTCTCAACGACGGTGTCCGGATAGCGCGAGGTGAGAGTCGCCTCCTTGATCTCCTCGAACGGCCCGCGCAGCGCCTTCACGGCGGCGAGTCCTGCGTTGCCGGCGTACAGACTTTGGACCGTGAACGCGACCACGACCGTGCCGCGCACATGGGGCCGCGCCAGGGCGGCGGCGGCGAGCGCGGCACACGCGGCGCGCCGGCCGGCGACAGGCGCGGCGAGGAGGCGGTTGCCGTACAACATCGGACGCTTCGCCCGCGCGACCGGCGCGAGCACCGCGATCCCGAGCGCTTCCGCCTCGGCCCGCGAGGTGGCGCCAACGTCCACGTACGCGTTGTCGACGGTGAACGGGGCATCCACCGCGGCCCGCCCGCGCGTGAGATGCACGGACCTGACGGCAACCACACCGGGCACGGCTCCGCGCGTCCCGAACACGGTGACGCGCTGGCCCTCGAGCTGCTGGTCGAACAGGGCGTAGCTGAAGCGGGCGCCGACGCGCCGCAGCGTGAGGTAGCCCGCGTCGGTCACGCCCCCGACGACATAGCCCACCTCGTCGAGCGCGCAGGTGGCGAGCCGGCGTGGCGCGCCCGTGCCGCGCACGAGCGTCACGTCGCCGAGCCGATCCCGCTCGCTGCCCGGGAGCAGGGCCAGGAGCGAATCGCCCATCGCTTGCTCGTAGCCGGTGATGGCGGTCATGGAGGCGAGCCGCACTGCCAGCCCCGCCACCCCGCCGCCACCCTGGGCGGTCAGGCGGTCGAGTGAAGCGGCGGTCAGGAGGACGGCGGCCAGGACTGCTAGTCCGATCCCTCTACCCACTGAGCTGCACCGCAAGCTTGTCTCCAGTGACGAAGGCCGAGCCGATTGCGAACAGGCGCAGCGGCGCTCCCCCCCCCCACGGCGCCCGGCGCGCGAGCGCCGTCACGACGAGCGGCAGCAGACGGTGTTCGACCTCGAGCACGCGGGCTGCGAGCGTCTCCGGCGTATCGTCGGCGCGGACGGGCACCGGCCATTGGGCGATGATCGGCCCGTGGTCGTACTCCTCGTCCACGTAGTGCACCGTGGCGCCGGACATCCCCATCCCGCTCGCGAGCACCTGCTCGTGCACGCGGCGGCCGTACATGCCGGCGCCGCCGAACGCCGGGAGCAGCGCCGGGTGGATATTAATCATGCGCAGGCGAAAGCGGGCGACGGCGGCGGGCGGCACGCGCCGCAGGTACCCCGCGAGCACGACTACGCCAGCGTCGCCGAGTGCGGCCACGACCTCGTCCGCGTCAGCCGGATCGGCGAGGACCGCGGTGGCGACACCCGCACGGCGGGCCCGCTCGAGCGCGCCTGCGTCGGGCCGGCTCGCGACCACGCGCGCGACGCGCGCGACGGAAGAGCCAGCCAGCTCGTCCAGCAGCGCCTGGAGGTTCGAGCCTCCGCCCGACACGAGGACGGCGACGCCGACGGGCGGGGAGGGGGAGGGGGGGGGGCTCAGCGGTCCCGCCGGCAGCGCACGAGCGACTTGGGCTGGGGCCCGCTCGCGACGGTGAGCGTGAAGGGTCCTGCCCGGCGCTTCTCAGTGCTCGTCACGGCGATGAAATACGCTCCGGTCGAAGGGAAGCGCAGCGTGATCCGCGCGTTGCAGCTGCCGCCGGAATCGTCGTCCTGCAGGTCGCCCGCGAGCCCCGGGCCGTACACGATCAAATACGCGTCCAGGCTGTCCGAGGCGAGGTCGATGGTGACGACCTGACCTTCGCGGGCGTCGATCTGCCACTCCTGGGCGTAGCTCGAGTCCTGGGAGAGGAGCACGTCGCCCTTCTTGAGTCTCCCCTGGACCGTCTGGCCGACCGCGATGGTGCCGGCCGGCCGGTGCTGCGCGGCGAGCGCCGGCACGGCCCCGCTGCACAGCGCGACGAGCAGCAAATCTGTCCGCGTCATGACGCGCGCACAATCTGCTCCACCGCGGCCGCGAGATCGCGGACGACGGGGATGCCCAGCACGCACGCCTGGGCGCGGTGCTCCGCTCCCCGACCGGTTTCCACCAAAATGCCGCGTCCGCCCAGCGTGCGAGCGGGCTCCACGTCACTCAGGCGGTCGCCCACGAAGTAGGAGCGTGTGAAGTCGATCCCCAGCGCGGTGGCGGCGTCGCGGAACAGCTTGACGCCCGGCTTACGGCACTCGCACGGCCCGCTCACGTCGGGGTAATGGGGACAGAAGTACGACGCGTCGAGGTGCGCGTCATGGGGACCGAGCAGCTCGGCGAGCCGGCGCTGCACTGACGTATACGCGGCCTCGTCGAACATGCCGCGCCCGATCCCGGATTGGTTGCTCACGGTGACGACCAGGAAGCCGGCGGCGTTCAAGCGGTGGATGGCCTCCGCGGCGCCCGGGACGAGCCGCACGCGCCCCGGCTCGTGCAGGTACCCGGGATCGATCAGGATGGTGCCGTCGCGGTCGAGGAAGACCGCGCGGTGGTCAGCCATCGAGAGCCCGACGCACGGCGCGGACCACCGCGTCTTCCTGGCCGGGAAGAATGGTGCGCGGATCGAG
>WNGI01012961.1_pt1 | contig 11466 bp, 10 predicted proteins | sample 5400621 | NCBI WGS metagenome assembly WNGI01 (sample SAMN13153374, study PRJNA577476) | soil metagenome | isolation source: 20 cm soil or saprolite under Garry oak tree replicate 1 | place: USA:California | collected 2016-06-15
AAAGCGGCTCCTTCCCGTTTTCCCTCGAGAACTCGAGCTCGCCCACACTCGGATCGCCGAGCCACCGGTACAGCTCGAGCAGATGCTTGTCGGAAAAGGTCGCTGCAACGAGCGTGCCCCCGGGTCGGAGGACGCGCGCAATCTCAGCGATGCCGCGGTCGCGATCGGGTACATGGTGCAGAACCCAGTTGGCGACGACTGCGTCGAATTGCTCATCGCGAAACGGGAGCGCCTGGACATCGGCGATCTGAGCCTCGAGTCCCCGTCCCTGCGCTAGCTCCACCATGCGGGGAGACACGTCGACGACGAGCAGGGAAGCCCCGAGTTCCTCCTTCGCCCGCTGCGCAAAGCTCCCGAGCCCACAACCCACCTCGAGGACTCGCGCGGCGCCCACTTCGCGGAGAGCTTCGATCGCAAGGTCCTCCGCCGTCTCGCCCTCAACGAGATCTGAGAAGACCACTCGCCGGGCCACGAATCGCTCTTCGCTCTCGTATTCGCGCGCGACGAGCTTGGGATCGTCGAAACTCACTGCACGAGGATCGGTGCGCCCGGGATCCCTCGAGACGGCGCCTTGCCGCCGAGCCAGGCGTTCACCGTCGCGCCCACGTCGGCGAACTCCCCTTCGTGCACCGCGCCGGCCGCGTTCTTTCCCTCGACGTACACGAGCAGGAGCGCGTGCTCGCGCGAATGGTCGGTCGACGGGGTGGTCGGGTCGCAGCCGTGATCCGAGGTGAGGATGAGGAGGTCTTTCGGGCGAAGAGCATCGAGGAGGTCGGGGATCCGGCGGTCGAAGTCCTGCAGACAGCGGTGGAAGTTGAGCGGGTCGTTGCGGTGGCCCCAGAGCATGTCGGTCTCGACCAGATTCGTGAAGACGAGGCCCTCCTCGAGCTCCCGCAGCAGTCGCTCGGTGTGCTGGATGCCGTCGATGTTGGACTTCGTGGGATGGGAGTGGTCGATGTCGACGCCCGCGAAGATGTCGTGAATCTTCCCGACGCCGTGCACCTCGGCGCCGCTCTCCCGGACGAGCGTCAGATAGTTCGGCTGCTTGGGGCGAAGCGACCAGTCGTGGCGGTTGGGCGTCCGCGTGTAATTACCGGGCTCGCCGACGAACGGCCTGGCGATGACGCGGCCGACGGCGTGCTTGCCGGTCAGGATCTCCCGCGCGATGCCGCAGGCGGCGTAGAGCTCCTCGAGCGGAATCGTTTCCTCGTGGGCCGCGATCTGGAAGACCGAATCGGCCGACGTGTAGACGATCCACTTGCCGGTCTGTTGGTGCTCCTCCCCCAGCTCTTCGATGATCTCCGTTCCCGACGCGGCCTTGTTCCCGAGCACGCCCCGTCCGGTCCGGTGCGCGAATTCTTCGATGATCTCGAACGGAAAACCGTGCGGGTACGTCGGCATCGGCTCCGGGGTGACTATCCCCATCAGCTCCCAGTGGCCGGTGGTGGTGTCCTTCCCCTTGGAGCGCTCGACGAGTCGCCCGGCAAGCGCCGGGGCCTGGGGCTGGGGCGGACACCCCTCCAGGTCCTCGACATTGCCGAGGCCGAGCTGCTCCAGGTTGGGCAGATCGAGCCCGCCGACCGCCCGGGCCACGTTGGCGAGCGTGTTAGAACCCTCGTCCCCGTAGTCCGCCGCGTCCGGCAGCTCGCCCGCTCCAACCGCGTCCAGCACGATCACGCACGCGCGCGGCATGAGGTTATTCTAGTCCTGCAATGACGACCGTCCTCGGCCTCATCGGCATCTTCCTTTGGATCATCGGCGTGATGGCGCTGGCGGCCGGGGTCACCTGGGTCGTGATCAGGCTGACGCCCACCGAGAAGCCAGACAAGTCGCCGCCGGCCGAAGACGCGCCGGCCGCCTAGGCCACCGTAGGCAAGCGAGACCGCTTAGACCGCCTCGAGCGGCAAGACCTCGTCCAGCGGTGAGTAGTCGAGCCCGTGAGCCTCGGCCACCGCCTCGTAGGTCAGCTTGCCCTCGAAGACGTTGACGCCCCGGGCGAGTGGCCGGTTGCGGGCGATCGCTTCCCGCAGGCCGTAGTCGGCGATCAGCTCCGCGTACGGGAGAGTCACGTTCGTGAGCGCGTATGTCGAAGTGACGGGAACGGCACCGGGCATGTTGGAGACGCAGTAGTGGACGATCCCGTCGACCTCGAAGATCGGGTCGGAATGCGTGGTCGGGTGGGACGTCTCGAAGCACCCTCCTTGGTCGATGGCGACATCCACCAGAACCGCCCCCGGCTTCAGAGAGCCGAGCATGTGGCGGGTGATCAGCTTGGGCGCCAGCGCGCCGGGAATAAGGACCGCGCCGACGACCAGGTCAGCCCCTTCGACCGCGTCCTCGATCGCTAGCTGGTTCGACATCGCGAGCGTAATGCGGCCGTCGAGCATCATCTCGAGATCGCGCATGCGCTCGACGGACTTGTCCAGCACCCACACGTCGGCCTGCATTCCGACCGCGATCAGCGCCGCGTTGTAGCCGACGATGCCCCCGCCGAGCACGACCACTTTGGCGGGGGGCACGCCCGGCACGCCGCCGAGGAGGATGCCCCGCCCGCCCTGCGACTTCTCCAGCGCCCAGGCTCCCATCTGCGTCGCAAGGCGCCCCGCGACCTCGCTCATCGGAGCGAGAAGCGGCAGGTGGTGGTCGTCCGTCTCGACGGTCTCATAGGCGATACAGATCGCGCCCCTATCGAGGAGTACCCGCGTCAGTCGCTCGTCCGCCGCGAGGTGCAGATACGTGAAGAGGATGAGCCCTTCGCGCAGCTGCTCGAACTCCGCCGGGAGGGGTTCCTTGACCTTTAGCAGGAGATCCGAGCTCGACCAGACCTCGTCGACGGACGCGATCCGGGCGCCGACCGCTTCGTATGATGAATCTGGAAGCGCGCTACCGGAACCCGCGCCGCCCTCCACGATGACGTCGTGGCCGCGCCTCCGCAACTCGAAGACGCCGGCGGGCGTGAGCGCCACACGGTGCTCGTCGGGCTTGATTTCCTTGACGACGCCGATCTGCATGAGGGGCGCGAAAGATACCTACGCGACGAGGCGCCTGGCGACTCTTCCCGCCGCGAACGCGGCGGCGAAGAACCACGGATCGTCTCCAGGGCCGCGACCCATGTGGGAGAGCGGAAGGCCTGCGCAGGCTTCCTCCCAGCCCGTCACATCGACCTCCTGGACGTGGTCGAGCCCCTTCGGCAAAGCTAGGCCGGCCGGCCATGCGACCCTGACCTTCCCGAGGGAGAGCTCGAGCGCGGCAAGCGTGTGATGCGAAAGCCCGCGGTGACGGTCGCGCTCGTCCGCGCGCGAGACGCGCGGCGCGAGAATGGGCGCCCCGCCGAGAGCGTTCGCCGCGTTCGCCGCTTCTGCTGCGGCGACGCCTCCGTGGCCGTAGCGCGAATTGGTTCCGACGATCCCAGGACCCACCGCACAAACAACGGCGTCCACGTCCGTCGCGGCGCACCAGGCGAGAGCCGACGCGAGGGATACGGAGGCCACATCGCCTTCGAGCGAGGCCCCGACACCGACGGTCACCCGCAGGAATCGGCGTTCGCGCAGAGCGCGAACGGCATCCGAGAGGGCAACTGGAAGCGCTCCTCCGGGGAGCTGCAAGTACGCGACTGCGAGGTCGCCACCGAGGCCGGCGCAAACCGGGACCACTTGACTGTGCAGCGAGCAGCAGACGACCGGTATCCCGTTGAGCCCTTCAGCTTCACGCCCATCCTCCGTTTCCTCCACATGGAGAACGGCGTGCTGGAGCGGCGTGTAGGGCAGCTTCATGACATGCGCACCCGGCTCGGGGGGCAAATCCAGCCCCCGGGTCAGATTCGCGTGGAGGACGTCGAAGCCCCCTGAACCCAGCCCGAGCTCGACCGCCTGGACGTTGACCACGACATCGTCCCCGAGCGCGACTGGCCCAGTCAGGCGCGGATAAGCGACGCACGGCCTTCCGTCGACCTCGAGCCGCACCAGCCCTTCGAGCCGCCCCGTGACTGCCGTGACGGTTCCGCGGCGGAGGCTAAGCATTCCGGGCGAGCTCGACGAGCTCGAGCGTGACGCCGAGCATACGCTCGAGATCCTCAACTGCGATCCGCTCGTCCGGCGTGTGCACCTGCATCATTCCGTTGGCGAGGTTCACGCACGTCAGCCCGCGCGCGTTGAAGACGTTCGCGTCCGCTCCGCCGCCCGTGTCGATCGCGCGCGGAGAAAGACCGGTCCGCTCGATCGCTTCCCAGGCGAGCTTGAAGACGGGTTCCTCGGGCGGGAAGCGGTACCCAGGGTAGGTCTCGCCGATCGTGGTCTCGACCTCGCACTCGGACACGCTCGCGGCGAACGCGAAGCCCTCGACCATTTCCTGGACGAGGTCGGCGAGCTTGCCCTGATTGCGAGACCGCGCCTCAACCGCCAGCTCACAGCGCTCGGGAATGACGTTCCGGGCAGTGCCCCCCCAGATGCGTCCGACGTTCGCTGTCGTCTCTTCGTCGATCCGCCCCAGGCGCAAATCCGCGATCGCGCGCGCCGCCGCGACAATCGCGGAACGACCTTCCTCGGGTGCCAGCCCGGAATGTGCCGCGCGGCCCTTGAAGACGACGTCGATCGTCCGCCCCCAGGGTGAAGAGCGAACAACGTCCCCGACCTGTCCCGAGGAGTCGTAGACGAAACCCCTGCGGGACTCGAGCCGGGTGTGGTCGAAAGCGAACGCCCCCTGGAGGCCTGTCTCCTCGCGGACAGTGAAGAGGAGCTCGACGCCTGCGTGAGGTCGTCGCTCTGCGAGGAGCAGGCGCGCCGCCTCGAGCATCACGGCGACGGAAGCCTTGTTGTCGGCCCCAAGAATCGTTCCGCCGGCGTTCCGGATATAGCCGTCGTCGCCCACCACGGGCTCGATTTCGCCTTGCGGCGGCACCGTGTCCATGTGCGCGCAGAGGAAGAGTGGTGACCCGCCGTTTCCGCCCGTCGGCTGCAGCCGCGCGAGCAGGTTCCCTGCCTCATCGGCTTCGACATCGAGTCCGAGCGCGCGAACGTAGGCCTCCACGCGTTCGGCTACCTGCGCCTCCTCGCCGGACGGACTCGGGATCGCGGCCAGCTCGAGGAAGAGATCGAGCACTTCAGGCACCCATGTTCCTGCCATGGGCGCGATTTTAGATACGTACTAGTGCGCGGCTGTCTCGGCCACGCTTGTTCGAGCGCGCGCCCGCTCGAGAGCGGCCCCGACAAACTCGCGGAACAGCGGCGCGGGCCGCGTGGGCCGGGATTTGAACTCCGGATGGAACTGGCTGGCGACGAACCAAGGATGGTCTGGGAGCTCGATGACCTCGACGAGCCTGCCCTCCTGGAACGTCCCCGAGACGACGAGCCCTGCCTCCTCGAGGCGTGGCCGGAAGTGGTTGTTCACCTCGTAACGGTGGCGGTGGCGTTCGTGGATGACGGGGTCGGCGTAGGCGGCGTACGTCCGCGTCCCTTCGACGAGGTCGACCGCGTCGGCTCCGAGACGCATCGTCCCGCCGAGGTCCTCGATTTCCTTCTGCTCGGGAAGAAGGTCGATGACGGGGTATGGCGTCTCGGGATCCATCTCGGTCGAGTTGGCCCCTTCGAACCCGACGACGTTGCGGGCGAACTCCGAAATGGCGACGTGCATACCCAGGCAGATGCCGAGATACGGGATTCCCCGCTCGCGGGCGATCTGGCAAGCCGTGAGCTTGCCTTCCCACCCACGCGAGCCGAAGCCGCCCGGGACGAGGATCCCGTCGGAGCGCTCGAGCTCTCGAGCGGCCTCCTCGAGGCTCATCCCCTCGGCGTCGACCCAGCGAACGCGCACGCCCGTGCCGTGATGAATGCCTGCGTGCTTGAGGGACTCGTGCACCGAGAGGTACGCGTCCTGGAGCTTCACGTACTTGCCGACGAGGGCGATCTCCACCTCCCCCTTACGCTGCGTGATCCGCTCGGCGAGGCTGTTCCACTCGCCGAGGTCGGCATCTTCTTCGGGCAGCCCGAGCCGCCGGCAGACGAGCCGGTCGAGGCCTTCCGCCTGGAGCGCCTGGGGAACGAGATAGACGTCACTCATGTCCTCGTTGGCGACCACGGCTTCCGCGTCGACGTCGGCGAAGAGCGCGATCTTGTCGCGAATGTCCTTCGAAAGGGGCTCGTGTGAGCGGCAGACGACGACGTCCGGATGAATACCGATGCGGCGCAGCTCGTTGACGGAATGCTGCGTGGGCTTCGTCTTCAGCTCGCCGGCCGTCTCGATGAACGGAACGAAGGTGACGTGGATGTACAGGACGTTCTCGGGCCCGACCTCGCGCCGGAATTGCCGGATAGCCTCGAGGAACGGAAGCGACTCGATGTCGCCCACGGTGCCTCCGATCTCCGAGATGACGACGTCGGTGTCGGTCGCCTCCGAGACGCGGCGGATGCGGTCCTTGATCTCGTTGGTGATGTGGGGAATGACCTGGACCGTCGAGCCGAGATACTCCCCCTTTCGCTCCTTGCGGATGACCGCGTACCAGATCGACCCCGACGTGTGATTCGCGTTTCGCGATAGGTTCTCGTCGACGAAGCGCTCGTAGTGGCCGATGTCGAGATCGGTTTCCGCGCCATCCTCGGTCACGAACACCTCGCCGTGCTGGAACGGGCTCATCGTCCCGGGATCGACATTGATGTAGGGATCGAATTTCTGTACCTGGACATGGAGGCCGCGGGCCTTCAGCAGTCGTCCCAGGGACGCGGCGGTGATGCCCTTCCCGAGGGACGAGACCACACCACCGGTCACGAACACGTATTTCGTCGGGCGGGCTCTCACGGGCGTCCTCTCATGGGCGCCCCCAGGCGTCGAGCTCAGACAAGACTGGGGTGCGCTCGATGAGCGCGCCAAGCGAACGCCGCTCGCCGAAGAGGTTGACCCCCGTGACCGCCGCAATCGCCGCCCAGCGACCCCATCCGTGGATCCGTTCCACGGAATTCAAGCCTAGCATGGCCCCAAGCGCGTTTGATCCGGCGTCACCCAACATCACCCGTTCGCGCAGATCGTAGGGCAGGAGCAGGATGGCGAAACCGAGCGGCGCACCTAGAAGGAGCGCCGCCGCCAGATACGCTTTCAGAGCGCGGCCGGGCTTCGTGTCGAGCTGATTCATGAGGTTCGCGCAACCCGCTACGAGCAGGCCCCCGGATAGGGACCGGGTTGCCGCGATCCCGACCACCGGGATGCCGGCGAGCTTGAGAACGCCGGTCGTCCTGCCCGCCTCGAGGTGAGCCCGGATCCCGCGCTCCTCCCCGCTCCAGACGTCGTCGGCGAGCCCGAGCGCAGCGATGGCTGTGACGGCCGTGTCGCGCCGCGCGCCCGCGAGCCAGCCGACCAGCGGAAGGCGAAGCCCACGGTGGTTGACGGCCAGCGGGCCCGCAGCGAGAAGCGCGTCCAGGAGCTGCCTTCCTCGATGCGCAAAACCTTCGAGGTTGCGTCCCGTGGGGCGGTGCAGGAGGTCGAGCTCGATCTCCTCGACCGTCAGACCCGCCTGGAGCGCGTCAATCGTCATACGCAGCTCGCAACCGAAGCCGGGGGCGAGTGGGAAACAGGCCGCCCTGGCGCGCTCGCTCAGGCGTCGCTGCCCGGAGAGCGGCTCGCGGGCCGTGAAGCCGGTGCGCAGACGGATGAGCTCGCGCGCGACCTTCTTTGCAATTCCGAACCCACCGCCGCTCCGACGGGCGAAGGCTGCGACTGCAATGTCCGCGGAGCTCTTTGCCAGTGGTTCGAGCGAGCCGCTCAGGTCGGCGTTCGGCACGCTCTGCAGTCTCGTCGGTCGAAGCCCCGTCGACAACCAGGATCTCGGCAGCGGGAAACTCGTGGCGCAACGCTTTGATCGTCGCCCCGATCCGCTCCGCCTCGTCCCGCGCGGCAACGAGGACGGTCAGCCCGTCAGCCACTCGTCGTGGTGGTCGTCACGGCCTCGATCGGCGGGGCGATTCCGTCCGAAGCGGAGTCCTTGAGCCCGTAGTGCCCGTCCGGTCCCCCTGCGAGGAGAATGGCGAGCGCCAGGCGCCCGGCGGCGGTGTCCACGTCGTCGACGCTCGAGACGCCCTGGCGGCGATAGACGTCGATGGCAGAGTCGGAGCTCGTCGAAGTCTCGATGCCGACCACAGGAAGCCCGGTGTTGTCGAGCCCGGTCAGCATGCCTTCGAGCAGCGACTCGGTCGCCTGCGTCTCGGCTTTCTGACTTGCGCTCCCGTCGCTCGCGGGCGTCCACGACCGGATCACGATGGCACCGTCGACGGGGGCCGAGGTCGAGCCCGAGCGCTCCTCCACGAGCTCGCTGGAGAGTGCGCTCCACGAGGGCGTGCCGCCGCCTTCGATCAGCTCGCGTCCCAGTGTCTCCCCCAGGGCGCCGAAGTCGCCGCCGTTCTGGGCGAAATGGGCGAGATCGCTTTGGCCCTCGAGGGCGCCGTCGAGTGCCGTCGGGTCGACCGGTGTGTCCACGGCGATGAGCCGGACAGGGCTCCCAGCCCCCGCATCAGTGAGAGTCCGTTCGATCGCGGAGCGGAGCTCCCCTTCGACCGGCCCCACGAAGACGACCGCGTAGCTCTTGCCCGCCAGGCGCCCTTCCATCAAGGCGGGATAAGCGGCCTCGACCAGCCGGCTCGCCGCCGCTCCGCGGCGTTCCACGCTTTGTGTCTTCGCCCGCTCCAGGTTGAGCTGGTTGTTGAGAGCGTCGATGCGGTCTCGCGTGAACGCGCTCTCGGCGTCCCCCAGCTTGCCGGAGATCGCCGCGCCGACCAGGATGCCGACCGCAAGCGCGATGAAAACAGCCGCGAGGGAGACGAGGTGATAGCGAAAGTCGAACATTTGCGGGAGTCGCCTGGCTGGGAACGTTACCGTCGTTTGGACGTGCGAAAAGCGAGAAAGGCAAGGACGCAGGGAGTGCTCGTATTAGCCAATAAGGGCGCGACCGAGGACGCTCCCTGGCGAAGCTTTGCAGCGCGTCCGGACCCGGTGGACGTTTCCAGTCAGGTGACCAGTTCGGCGCTCTAGAGCCGAGCAGCAGTCTGGCAGAGGTCGTACAGGCGAGAGAGGGCCTGCTGCGGGAGCCCCCTGGCCCCCTCACTCAGGAGGCGCCAGAACGGGCCCTCGACCCAAGCCGTCGCCTTCGTCTGTGCGCCTGAGTCTTCGAGGCGCAGGCCGGCGTCGAGACTCTGCTGGACATCGTGCCATGCGAGCTCGGTCCCAGGCGTCACTCGGCGAATGATGATGAGGCCGCTTCCGCGCGGGCGGCGAAGAAAACCGGGTGTGCGGCTGCGGACGACGGTCCAGCGAGCGTCCTCCGCCAGGCCGCGCCGATCCGGCTCGACACCCGTGTACGCCGGCCACCAGTCGGGAAGGCTGTACGGCTCGACCACGAGCGCCCACACATCCTCCCGCGGCGCGAGCAGGACCCGTGAAGCCGAGGGCATCGCGACTACAGACCGATGACGGACTGGAGCCGCTCGACGACCAGCGAAAGGAACCGCTGGAGGTCTGTGGACACGGCCACCGCGGCGACGATCGCTGCCGCGCCCGCGAGGCCGAACGCGAGCAGACCGCCCACTCCCATCCGGCCGCGAAAGAGGTGGGACACGCCCCGTGCGTCGATGAGCTTCTCCCCCACCTTCAGACGGGTCAGGAAGGTGGATGACATTCCCGAGCGGTTTCGCTCGAGGAAGTCGATCAAGTTGAAGTGCGTTCCTACGGCGACAATCAGCTCGGATCCCTTTTCGTCGGCGAGGAGAATCGCCACATCCTCGCTCATGCCCGGCGCCGGAAGGAGCGCCGACGGAATGCCGAGCCGGTCGACGCGCTCACGCCCGGGCGCCTGCCCGCTGGCATACGCATGGACGACGATCTCCGCGCCGCAAGTGAGAGCCCGATCGGAGACCGAGTCCATGTCCCCGACGATGACGTCCGGCGTGTACCCGGCCTCGAGGAGGCGATCGGCGCCGCCGTCGACTCCAATCAAGATCGGCTTGAACTCGCGGATGTAGCCGCGGACGATGCGCAAGTCCTGCTTCGCCTCGGGCGCGCGGGCCACGACCAAGGCGTGGCGGTCGCGAAACGTCGTTCGCAGCTGTGGCATCTGGACGCCCTCGGAAAGGAGCTTCGATTCCTCGCGGAGGTAGCGAAGCGTGTTTTCGGCGAAGCTCTCGAGCGCCTCGGTAACCCGCCCGCGCTGATCGGCAAGGATCCGCTGGAGTTCCTCCTCCGTGTGCGCGTGACCCGCGGCAAGACGGGTGCCGTTGCGAAAGAGACTTGCTCCGCGAACGACCAGCGACTCGCCTTCCTTCACCTCCTCGAACAGCTCGGCGCCGGGGCAGTCGATCAGGCGCACCCCCGCCTGGACGAGCTCCAGAGGACCGACGTTCGGGTACCGACCGGTCGTCGAAGGCGCCACGTTGAAGACAACTCTGACCCGGCTCTCGAGCAGCTCCTCAGCGGACACGCGATCGAGATCGCCGTGGTCGATGATGGCGATGTCGTCCGGGCCGAGTCGCTTGACGAGCCGCTTCGTGCGCCGGTCGAGGCGCGCGGTACCGGTGAACTCCACGAAGCTCACGGCTGGGCGACCTTCTCGAGAAATTCAGCGCCGCCGAGCATGCGCTCGACTTCTTCCCGGCGGTCCGATTCCGAAAGGCGCTCGATGCGAGTGTGCGTGGGATCTCCTGGGACCTTCTCGACGCGGAAATGCATCTCGGCGGCGCTCGCAATCTGAGGCAGGTGCGTGATCGTCACGATCTGCGCCCGCTCACCGAGGCGGCCGAGCGCCTCGGCGACCGCGTGAGCAGTCCGGCCTCCGATCCCAGCATCGATCTCGTCGAAGACGATCGTCGGCTCACCCGCTCCTGCGTGCGCGACCGCGCGAAGCGCGAGCGCGATGCGCGACAGCTCTCCGCCCGAGGCGGTCTCCGCGACCGGGGCAAATGGAAGTCCAGGGTTGGGCCGGATGAGGAAGGAGACGCTGTCGCGTCCGCTGGGTCCCGCCTCGCGGACGCCGAACTCGGCGCGGAACTCGCCGTCACCCATCCCGAGGCCCTGCAGCTCGTCGGCCACCGCGGCGGCGAACGCCGGAGCAGCCTCGGCGCGGGCTGCGGACAACGCGTTGGCAAGCTCGCCCTCGCGCGCCTCAGCGGCGGCCAAATCCTGGTCCGCCGCTTCCAGCGGGTCCACTCCCGCTTCGAAGGCATCCAGCTCGGCGCGCGCTTCCCCGGCGCGGGCGAGCAACTCCTCGTAGCTGGCGGCCTGGAAGCGACGGCGCGCGTCCGCGATGCGTTCGAGCTCGTCCTCCACCTCCTCGAGCCGGCCCGGCTCCGCCTGCAGCGAGGCGAGGAAACCACGAAGCGAGGACGCCACCTCGCGGATCCGCACCTCCGCTTCGCCGAGCTCCGCGTAGGCCTGAGCCAGCTCGGTCGCCAGCCCTGTTACCGGCATGAGCCTGTCGGCCGCCGCTGCGACGAACTC
>WNGI01013603.1_pt1 | contig 11466 bp, 7 predicted proteins | sample 5400621 | NCBI WGS metagenome assembly WNGI01 (sample SAMN13153374, study PRJNA577476) | soil metagenome | isolation source: 20 cm soil or saprolite under Garry oak tree replicate 1 | place: USA:California | collected 2016-06-15
AAGTGCGTGTGGACGGTGGCCTGCGCACCGCGCGCGACGTCGTGATCGCGGCGCTGCTCGGCGCGGAGTCGTACGGGTTCGGGACCGCTGCGCTCGTGTCCATTGGGTGCGACATGGCCCGGCAGTGCCATTTGAACAGCTGCCCCACCGGGATCGCGACGCAGAAGCCCGAGCTGCGCGCGAAATTCACCGGCAGACCAGAGCAGGTGGTGGCCTACTTCACCTGGATCGCGGAGGACGTGCGCCGCATTCTCGCGAGCCTCGGCTTCCACACGCTGGACGAGATCATCGGGCGCGTGGACCTGCTCGAGCGTGTCGACCATCCCGAGATGCCACGCGCTCAGATGCTCGACCTGTCGGTCGTGCTGGCGAATCCGCTCGCCGGAGTACCCGTGCTGGACGACCCGCTCGGGGGACGGGACGCGCCGCGGCGCCGCACCGTGCACCGCAACGACCGGCCCGGCCTCGAGTCGCTCGACGAAGACATCCTGAGCGTGCTCGAACCGCGCCTCGAGAGCGGACGGTCGTTCGCCGGTGTGTATGACATCGGTAACCATCACCTGACGGTGGGCGCCCGCATCGCGGGCCGTATCGTGAAACGATACGGGCCGAACGGGCTCCCGGTGGGACAGGTGCGGTTGCGTTTCCGCGGCAGCGCGGGGCAGAGCTTCGGGGCCTTCGCCGTGCCGGGGATGCACCTCGAGCTTGAGGGCGAAGCGAACGATTATGTGGGAAAGGGCCTGTCGGGGGGCGAAATCGTGATCCGCCCATTCCGCGACGCGGCGTACGCCGGGGCGACGCACCGCCAGGTGCTGCTCGGCAACGTCACGCTGTACGGAGCGACGAGCGGCCGGCTGTTCGCCGCCGGGCGCGCCGGAGACCGGTTCGCCGTCCGGAACTCGGGCGCCGTGGCGGTCATCGAGGGCGCCGGGAACCACTGCTGCGAATACATGACCTCGGGGGTCGTGGTCGTGCTGGGACAGGTCGGGCGCAACTTCGGCGCCGGCATGTCAAATGGCGTGGCTTACGTGCTCGACGAAGCCGGCTCGTTCGCGTCGCGGTGCAACTTCGACATGGTGGAGTCGCGGCCGCTGGACGACGCGGATGCGGAGCACGTGCGCGCCCTCGTGAGCGAACACCTGGACCGCACCGGCAGTCCCCGCGCCGCGGCCATCCTGGACGGGTGGGAGCAGTTCCGTCCACTGTTCCACAAGGTGGTGCCGCACGCGCCCGCGCCGGCCGCGACCGCGGCGGAGACCGCCACGGCCCCGGCCGAGCGCGTGCGCTGACGTTTCGGCTCGCCTACCCCGCGAAGCAGTAGCTGCAGCCGCGCTCCTGCGTGCGGTTCACGGCGATCACGCCTGAGGGTACCACCTGGACACCCGGCAGGAGTCCGGCGACCCAGTCCTGCTTGACGGCTTCCGCCTGCATCCCCGTCTGCTTCGCCAGCATGCCGCTGTAGACGGTGAGGGCGACGTTGCAGATCCCGAACAACACTCCCTTGGCGACCAGCTCGTCGAGGCCCATTCCGGGGATCGGCAGCTCGCCGGCCTTCGCCATCGTGTAGGGATGGCGCACGGCCGGGGCGCTGGTCGCGCCGTCGGTGACCTTGAAGAACTCCCCGAACTTGTACTTCGCCCACAGCGCGCTGTTCATGCCGAATGGGATGCCGGAGTGCCGCAGCACGACGACCACGCTGTTGTCCGCGTCAGTGGTCCCATAGGTCTCGTTCGTCGTGTTGAGGAACACGCGCGCCCAGGCGAGCGCGAACATGTTCGGCGCCGGTGTGTCGAACACCATCTTGTGCTTCCCCGTGATCTTGCCGAGCCACGCCTCGAACTGCGGATCCGCTGAGGCACGGCCCCCGGTGGGCAGCGGGCGCGCCGCGGCGGGCGCCGGCGCGACGACGTCGCCGATGCCGAAGGCGGCGGCGCCTGCGGCGAGCCTGCCGAGGAATCCGCGGCGATGAGTGACGAGACGGTTCAGATCAAGCATGGTGGTGCCTCCGGGCGAAGGGGTCGCATCAATGCGGCGCGTGGGCCTTACGTTGCACGCCGAGAGTCGGATAGGCAACGTCGGGCGGCGGGTCGCCGTTGGGCCAGTCGTACGCCTTGTCGGGAAAGTCAGGGCGCGGGTGTGCGTCCACGTACGCCGCGACGTCCAGCGCCTGCTGGTCACTGAGCGAGCCGGGCCGGTCAAAGGGCATGTTGTCGGCGATGAATGTGGCGGCGGAGCGCACGCGCGCCATCCCCGCCCCGATGTTATAGGACGCCGGCCCCCACAGCGGCGGCGCAACGCCACTCCCCTCGCCGTGCGGTCCATGGCACTGAGCGCAACTCGTCCGGTACACGGCACCGCCCGCGGCGCTGTCCGGCTTGAGCGCCCCCCAGCGGCCCAGCCGGTTGCCAGGTGGGGGCGGACCGACCGGAACGTCGCGCGACAGGAACGCCAGGTAGGCCACGATGTCGCGCATGTCCGGCCCGTCGCTGGGAAGCGGCGTGCCGTTCATGCTGCGCCGGAAGCAGTCGTTCACGCGGTACTCGATCGTCTCGACCGAGTTCGACCGGGCTCGGTACTGCGGATAGCGCGCGAACACGCCCACCCACGTCCCGCTCGCGCGGCGTCCGGCGTCGAGGTGGCAGCTGGTACATCGCAGCCGGTTGCCGACGTGTGTGGGGAGGCTGTCGCGGGTCGCCAGGAGCAGGGCGCGCCCGCGTTGGATCGAAGTACCGAGCGGGCCCGCTGGTAGGGTGGGCGCCGGCGCCTTGGACTCACCACAGGCGCCGGCGCAGAGCAGCAGAACCCGCCCCAGCCTCAATTCGCCGCCATCGTGCGCGACTGCACCGGCTCTCCGCCCACGAGCGTCGGGGCGTGGTGCTCGAGCGCGACCTTGTTGAAGGCCGGTACGTCGGTGCTGAGCAACGTGTTGAACCGCGCGAGATACCCGTCCAGCTCCGTACGGAGCCGCTGCACCTCCGCGGCGAGCACTTCGCTCGGCGGCTGCGCATAGGCCTGGGACAACCCGAAGCCCAAGCGCTCGAACCGATCCGAGAAACGCCCCAGATAATGAATGTCGTCCTCGGGCGCGTCCCGCTGTACCTCGGAATTGTAGAGGCTGTCCTTCAGCTCCTTGAGCTTTCGGCCCAGCACATCTGCCTGCTCGAGGACCGGGCGGTAATCCGTCGTGTCGCTCCTCCCTACACTGCGCAACGTCTGCCGCAGGTGCTGCAGCTGATCCTGCAAACCGCTCATGCGGTTCAGCGCCACGTGGAGCGCCGAGACGGCGTTGCGCAGCTCGAGCCCGCTGCGCGTTTGGGCGATAAAGGCGGCCGCGGGCGCGGGGATCCGGGGATCGGCCAGCACCGCGACGGTGCGGGTCTCCGTCCTGCCGCCGACCGTCACCGCCACGGTGTATGTCCCTGGGGCCACGCGCGGCCCGCCCGCCTGCCGGAACGGGTTCTCCTCCTCCTCCTCCTGGGGCTTCTCGAAGGTGAGCCGCTCCGGCGCCTGATGGCGCAGGTTCCAGACGTGGCGGTTGAAGCCCTGTTTGGAGGGCCCATACTCGTTGGTCACGGTGTCGCCGCGGCCGTCGGTGACCGTGATCCTGACGGGGGTGCGCCGCTGCTGCTTCTGCTCGTCGCTCACCTTGAGCTCCGTGCGCAGCCAGTAGTCGACCATCGCACCTTGCGGGGCATTCGGCACCATGAAGCGCGACGCCGGCCCTCCATCGCGCCGCGGCCGCACGCGGATCGCCGCCGGCACCGTACCGAAGAGATGGAAATCGCTCGCCGCGACCTCGGGCGTGAACTCCTCGAGCGGCGTGATGTTGTCGAGCACGAACAGCCCGCGGCCGTGGGTCGCCACCAGGAGGTCGTGCTTCCGGGCGACGAACTGCACGTCCCATACGGGACTGGTCGGGAACGTGCCCTTGAGCGGCTTCCAGGACGCCCCATCGTCGCGCGAGTAGAAGAGCCCGGCGTCGGTGCCCAGCACGAGGAAGCCGCGCTGGTTCGGGTCCTCACGGACCACCCGGGCCGGGTCGGTGGTGGGCAGGCCGTGCGACAGATCGACCCACGTCTGGCCGTAGCCAGTGGCCTTGAAGACATAGGGCCGGTTGTCGTCGAACTCGTGATAATCCACCGCGAGGTACGCCGTGCCCGCGTCGAACGGCGAGATGCCGATCTCGCGGGTGACTTGCACATTGCCGTCGTCGGTGCCGACCCAGAGGACGTTCGTGTCGGTCGGGGCGATGTTGACCGTGAGGATGGTGTTGTACGTCTCGGCACCCGAGATGTCGTACTCGATCGGCCCGCCGCTGGTCACCTGCTTGGTCTTGTCGTTGCGGGTGAGATCGGGGCTGATCGCCGCCCAATGCTGGCCGCCGTCGCTCGTCTTGAAAACCACGTTCGCGCCCAGGAACACCTCGTCGGCGCTCGCCGGGGAGACCGTGATGGGCGACGTCCAATTGAAGCGGTACTGGAGATCGGCGGGCTTCATTTCGTTCACGCTCGAGAGGTATGGCCGGATGAAGCGCGTCAGGCCGGTCCGGAGGTCGAGCCGACTGATGTTGCCGTTCTGTGAGTCCACGTAGATCACGGAGGAATCGCTGGGCGCCGGGACCGCGTACTCACCGTCGCCTCCCGTCACCGTGAACCACTCGGCGCCATTCTGCCCGCCCGGACCGATGTTGCTCGAGGGCCCGCACCAAGCGTTGTTGTCCTGGAGACCGCCGCACAGCTTGTAGGGGTCGTTGGCATCGGCGGCCACCATGTAGAACTGGCCGATCGCCAGGTTGTTCAGGAACCGCCAGGTCTTACCGCCCGTCGTCGTGAGGTACGCGCCGCCGTCGTTTCCCTGGATCATGCGGTCGGGGTTCTGCGGATCGATCCATAACGCGTGATGGTCCACGTGGACGCCGCGGTCGATGTAGCGTGAGGTCCGGCCGCCGTCGTCGGACTGGCGCAGCTCGTAGGACGAGAAGAACACCTTCCGGTCGTCCACGGGCGACACGGTGACGAGCGAGAAATAGAATGGCCGGATGTCGAGGCCGTGGTAATCGCTGACCTTGGTCCAGTGATCCCCCAGGTCGCGCGAATCCCACAGCATGCCCTGCTTCGCCTCGATGAGCGCGTACACGTGAGTGGGATTCGAGGCCCCGATCCCGAGCGCGATGCGGCCGTAGGGACCGTCGGGGAGTCCTTCCTTGAGCTTCGTCCAGGTGAGACCGCCGTCGGTGGAGCGGTAGATGCCGCTCCCCGAGCCGCCGCTGACGAGCTGCCACGGATGCCGCTGCACCTGCCACATCGCGGCGAGCAGCACCTCGGGATTGCCCGGCTCCATCACGAGATCGGCGCAGCCCGTCGTGTCGTTCACGAACAAGACTTTGTGCCACGTCTTGCCGCCGTCGGCGGTGCGAAACACGCCGCGCTCGGGGCCCGGAGTCCAGGCGTGGCCGATCGCCGCGACAAACACCACGTCGGGGTTGGCAGGGTCGACGACGATGCGCGAGATCTGCCCCACGTCGCCGAGTCCCCCGAACGTCCAAGTCTTACCCGCGTCGGGGGAGTAGTAGACGCCGTGGCCGTTGATGATGTCGTTGCGGATGTTCCCTTCACCCGTTCCCACCCAGACGAGGTTGGGATTCGAGGGCGCGAGCGCGACGGCCCCGATCGAGGCGGTGGGCTGATCCTTGAAGACCGCGTCCCAGGAATCGCCGCCGTCAGTGGACTTGAACACGCCCCCCGCGGCCGCGCCGACGTAATAGATGTTGGGCTGCCCGGGCACGCCGACCACCGCCGTGACGCGGCCGCCCGCCACAGATGGGCCGACGTTGCGAAAGGTGAGGTTGTTGAGGGAATCGATGCCCGGAGCGGGGGCGGGGGTGGGCTGCGCCGCCGCCGCAGGCGGGGGAGTCTTCGTCTTCTTGGCCTTCTGCGCCATGGCGCAGGGGGCGATCAGGGCGAGCCCGAGCACTAGGGACGTGGTACGCATGCTGCTCTCCTCCTCACTGATGGTGCAACGAGCGCGCGCCGCACACCCCCTACAGCAGCATGCCGGCGATCGTCGCGGACAAGAAATTGGCCAGAGTACCCGCGATCATGGCGCGGAACCCGAGCCGTGCGAGGTCGTGCTTGCGGTCCGGAGCGAGCGCCCCGATGCCGCCGATCTGGATGCCCACCGAGCTCACGTTGGCGAAGCCACACAGCGCAAAGGTCGCGATGGTGAAGGACACGGGGTCGAGGGAGGCCTTGAGCGGCCCGAGCTGCGCGTACGCGATGAACTCGTTCAGCACCATGCGTGTGCCCAGCAGGCCACCGATGGTGCCGCTGTCGTGCCAAGGCACACCCATCGCGAGCGCCACCGGCCTGAATACCCACCCCAGCACCGTTTGCAGGTCGGCCGGGAACCACGAGAGCTGCGAGTGCACCCACCCGAAGCCGCCGTTCACGAGGGCGACCAGCGCGATGAAGGAAATGAGCATCGCGATCACGTTGAGCATCAGATGCAGCCCTTCGGTCGTCCCGCGGGCGGCGGCATCCACCACATTGACGTCGGTTCGTGGAATGGCGATCCGGACCTCCCCGAGCGTGGCCGGTGTCTCCGTTTCGGGCTCGAGCAGCTTCGCCATCATGATCGTCCCAGGCGCGGTCATGATGACGGCAGTAAGCAAGTGCCGTGCCTCGATGCCGAATGCGATGTATGCCGCCATGATCGACCCCGACACGTGCGCCATCCCCGCGGTCATCACGGTCATCAGCTCGGAACGCGTCATGGACGGCAGGAACGGACGGATCGTCAGCGGCGCCTCGGTCTGACCCATGAAGATCGACGCGGCCACGTTCAGGCTCTCCGCGCCGCTCGCCCGCATCACCTTGTTCATCACGACGGCGAACGCGCGGACCACGACCTGCATGACGCCGAGGTAGTACATGATCGCGAACAGCGCCGACACGAAGATGATCGCGGGCAGCACCTGGAATGCGAACACGACGCCGAGACTCGAGTGCTGCCTGCCGATCTCGCCGAAGACGAACTCGGATCCCGCATAGGAAAAGCTCAAGATGCGCGTCACCACGTCGCCGAGGGCGCGGAACAGGCGCTGGCCCAGGGGAACGCGCAGCACGAAGACCGCGAATGCCACCTGGAGGCCGAGGCCCCACGCCACCACGCGCCGGCTGATCGCGCCACGATTCCGCGACAGCCCGACCCCGATGACGAGGATCGCGGCGATGCCGATCACACCCACGAGCCGCGCGCCCAGGGGGCGGGGCGCGACGGCGGGGGGTGCTGGCGGCGTGGGCACCGCCTGTGCCGCCGGTTCCTGGGCGCGCGGACCGATCGCCGCCTGCACCGAGTTCCAGGCGAACCGCGGAACGGTGAAGACGAGCAGCGCGCACACGAACGTGGCGGAGAAGGCAAACAGGGTACGGCGCAACGGCATGAGGGAGGAAAACCTGACGCGGGGCGGGCGAAAACGCAATTCGACAAGGACGAGACGGCCCGCTAGAATCTCCCTGCCCTACGAGGGAGGGAACGATGGCGGAGATGATCCGGAAGGTGGACTACTACTACACCACCGCGGCGAACAAGCCCGGGGAGGGAACGCGCCTGCTCGACACGCTGCGAATGGCGGGCGTCAACCTGCGCGCGTTCCACGGGTTCCCGAGCGCACGCAAGGCGCAGATCGATTTCGTCCCGGCGGACGCGGCGGCGTTCCTCGCGGCCGCAAAGCACGCGAAGATCAAGCTCAGCAAGCCGAAGACGGCGTTCCTGATCGAGGGCGACGACCGCATCGGCGCCATCGCCGGTGTGATGGCGAAGCTCGCTGCGGCGAAGGTCAACGTGACGGCAGTGACGGGTGTCTGCGCGGGCATGGGGCGGTACGGCGGGATTCTGTGGGTGAAGCCCCGCGACGTGCCCAAGGCGGCGGCGGCGCTCGGGGCGCTCTAGGTTAGGCGAGCCAGACGCTTTTCACGTTGACGAACTCGCGGAGCCCGTACTCCGAGAGCTCCCGGCCGTAGCCTGACCGCTTCACCCCGCCGAACGGCAGGCGCGGATCGGACTTCACGAGCTCGTTGACGAAGACGCTGCCCACCTCCAGCTCGCCCGCGAGGCGCTCGGCGCGCTGCCGGTCACGGGTCCAGACCGAGCCTCCGAGACCGTACGCCGACGCGTTCGCGAGGCGCAGGGCCTCGCCCTCGTCGCGGGCGCGGATCACCGCGGCGACGGGCCCGAACGTTTCCTCGTCGAAGGCCGGCATCCCCTCGCTCACCGCCGTGAGGATCGTCGGCGGATAGAACGCGCCGGGGCCGTCGGGGACGCGTCCGCCGACCAGGAGGCGCGCCCCGCGCCGCTGCGATTCCTCCACCTGCTGGTGCAGCGTGCTGCGCAGATCGAGCCGCGCCTGAGGTCCCACCTGCGTATCGGGCGCGAGCGGGTCGCCCATCCTGGCAGCCTGAAGCTCGGCCGCGAAGCGCTCCAGAAACCGATCGGCGACCGGCTCCACGATGATGAAGCGCTTCGCGGCGATGCAGCTCTGTCCGCTGTTCACGAGCCGGGCCGCGGCGGCGGTGCGCGCCGCGGCGGCGAGATCGGCATCCTCGAGCACGATGAAGGGATCGCTCCCGCCCAGCTCGAGCACCGTCTTCTTGAGGTGGCGCCCCGCCCGCTCCGCGACACTCGCCCCGGCGCGCGGGCTGCCGGTGAGCGTGACCCCACGGATCCGTGCATCCGCGATCACGCGGGCGACGTCTTCGGGCTCGATGAAGAGCGACTGGAACACGCCGTCGGGGAACCCGGCGTCCCGGAACAACTCCACCAGCTCCAGCGCGCAGCGCGGCACGTTGGGCGCGTGCTTCAGGATCGCGACGTTGCCCGCGGTGAGGGCCGGCGCCGCGAAGCGGAAGACTTGCCAGAAGGGGAAATTCCACGGCATGATCGCGAGGATCGGGCCGAGCGGATCGAAGCGCACGTAGCTGCGGGACGCCTCGGTGGCGCGCTCTTGGGGAGCCAGAAACGCGGTGCTCTGCTCCGCGTAGTAGTCGCACGCCCACGCGCATTTCTCCACCTCCGCCTCGCCCTGCCGCAACGGTTTCCCCATCTCGAGCGCCATCGTCCGCGCGTACGTGCTCGCGCGCTCGCGCAGCAGGCGGCCGCTGGCCCGCAACAGCGCCGCGCGCTCCTCCAGCGGCCGGCGCCGCCAGTCTCGCCACGCGGCGTCCGCCTGCGACAACGCCGCCTCCACGCCGGCGGGCGCGGTCATCTCGAATGTCTCGAGCACGTCGCCCGTCGTTGGATTGATCGACTGGAAAGCGCTCACCGCAGCCCCCCCAGGCTCCTGCCGCGCCGTAACGCGTCGGGGCCGAATCGCTCACGCAGCTCGTCCATGGCGCGAGCGATGGCCCGGTCGCGGTCCGTTTCGGGCCCGATATCCTGCGCGCGCTCGAACAACGACAGCTGCGTCTTCGCATCCATGGGCAGGAGCTGCGATAGGGACACGCCGACGAGACGCGCGGGGACGCGGCGGGCGGCCCGCAGCTTCTCCAGCAGCTCGCGAGCCACGGCGTACACCACCCGATCCGACTGCACGGGGAGGGGCAGTGTGCGGCTCGCCTGGCGGGTGGTGAAGTCCGCGTCGCGCAGCTTCACACTGACGGTCCGGGCCACGAGCCCGGCCTCCCGCAGATCGGCCGAGGCCCGGTCCGCAAGCCGGAGCAGCTCCGTGGCGAGCGAGTCGTCATCGGACAGGTCCCGGGGGAAGGTCTCGTCCCGACTCAGCGACTGCGGAACGTCGCGGCTCTCGACCGGGGCGGGATCGATCCCCCTGGCCCGGTCGTACAGCCACCCGCCCTCCCGTTCGCCCAGGCGCGCGACGAGCTGCGCGCGCGCCTGCCCCAAGACATCTGTGACGGTCCGCAGGCCCAGGCGCGCCAGTCGTTCCTGAGCCTTGGGTCCGACGAGCGGCAGGTCCGCCAGGGAGAAGCGTCGCAGAAACTCCTCCTCCGCGCCGGGCGCGACGACGTGGACCCCGTCGGCCCCGCTGCCGACTCGCGGCTTCGCTACTCCGGCCGCGAGCTTGGCCACGAACTTCGAGGTGCCGCCGCCGATCGAGACCTTGAGCCCCGTCTGGCCGTCCACCGCCTCGCGGATGCGCCGCGCCGTTGTCACGAGCGGCTCGTCGCGATACAGCCGCTCGGTCCCAGACAGATCGAGGTAGAACTCGTCGCTCGACGCGCGCTCGACTTGCGGTGTGAAATGGACCAGGACGTCGCGAATCTGGTCGCCCTTCGCTGCACACGCCTCCCAGGGCACCGGGACGACCATCGCGCCAGGGCAGAGGCGCACCGCGCGGGCCATCGGCATCGCCGAGTGAACGCCGTAGGCGCGCGCCTCGTAGGAGGCCGACGTGACGACGCCTCGCCCCTCCACCGAGCCACCCACGATCAGCAGCGACGCCCGGCCCGCTCCGTCCGGATCGACCAGTCGCGCCACCGCTACGTAGAACGCATCGGCGTCCACGAGGAGGATGCGGCGGTCGGGTGATAGGTTCATGCTTCATGGAAGCTAGCCGCGCGAAGCTCGTGATGGGACTCGCGGGCGCGCTCGCCGCGCTTGGCGCTGCTGTGGTGCTGCTGCACTTCCAGGTGCGGCCGGTGCCCACCTGGTTCTACGTCTTCGCGTGGTACCCGACGCTCGCGATCCTGGATCTCCTCATCGTTTGGCTGGGCGGGGCCTCGCTCCTCGCCCGCCCGGGGGTGCTCCTACCGATGCTGTGGTGGTCGACGGTGATCTGGCTCCTGTTCGAGGCCATCAACTTCCGGCTCCAAGACTGGTACTACGTGTTCCTGCCAGCCAGCCGCGCTGAGCGGTGGATCGGGATCACGCTGTCCCTGGCCACCGTGGTGCCGGCGATCCTGCTTCCGGAGCGGTTGCTGGAGCGTCTGGGCGCGTGGCGCTCTCTCACAACTGCGCCGCTCCGCCGGCGGGACGGCGAGTTGACATACGCCTTTACGCTCGGAGCCGCGACACTGGGCGCCACGCTCGCCCTGCCCCGCTATCTCCACCCGCTCACGTGGGGTGCGGTGTGGCTGATCGCCGAGCCCCTGTTGTACCGCACCGACCCGGCTGCATCGCTGTTTGGAGACATGCGGCGCGGAGAGTGGGGCCGCATCGCCCGCCTGCTCGTGGCGGGACTGCTGGCGGGAGTGATCTGGGAGACGTTCAACGCGCACGCGCGCGGAAAATGGATCTACACCGTGCCCTTCCTCGAGCGCCTCAAGGTGTTCGAGATGCCCCTCGTTGGCTTCCTGGGGTTCCCGTTCTTCGCGCTGGAAGTGTGGTCGCTCTATCACCTGCTCGCGCCCAGGACGCGCGCCGGCCCGCTGCTCGCGTCGGCGGCCTTCGCGGTCGCCGTGCTGCTCGGGATCGACCACTGGACGGTCAGCTCGACCGCTCCGCGACTTGCCG
>WNGI01005458.1_pt1 | contig 11465 bp, 10 predicted proteins | sample 5400621 | NCBI WGS metagenome assembly WNGI01 (sample SAMN13153374, study PRJNA577476) | soil metagenome | isolation source: 20 cm soil or saprolite under Garry oak tree replicate 1 | place: USA:California | collected 2016-06-15
CGGTGCGGGCGGTGCGGGCGGGTGCGCCCCGGTGATCGTCGTCGGTGCGGTCACCGGCACGGTTGGCCGGACCTGGCTCGGCGGTCGGCCCTGGACCGTCCACGGCGGTGTCGAGCGGCTGCGGGAGGGCGACCTGTACGAGGTCGTCGCCCGCCGGGGCGACGTCCTGGAAGTCGCCGCCTCTCCGTGACCACCGTCACGAATGGCTTCGGGAACGATTCAGAACCGGTGGGCGGCGTGCGGGGTTCCGCGCTGACGCCCGCCTGAGCGCCCCGGTCGGGGCCGACCGCGAGCGCTCTCCACTCAGCAGGACGCCCCGTCGAACGGAGTCCGGCGAGTGCGCGGGCCGGCCCGCAGCACCTGGGACGGCAGCGCCCGGCCGACCAGGTCCTCGGCCAGCCGCGCGGCCTCGATCATCGCGTCCAGGTCCACCCCGGTGTCGACGCCCATGTCCTCGACCATGTGCACCAGGTCCTCGGTGCACACGTTCCCGGTGGCGCCGGGCGCGTACGGGCATCCGCCGAGCCCACCGACCGAGGCGTCGTAGTCGGTGACCCCGAGTTGCAGCGCGGCCAGCACGTTCGCCAACGCGGTCCCACGGGTGTTGTGGAAGTGCAGTCCCAGCCGAAGGTCCGGATGCGCGGACCGGGTCTCCCCGACCAGCCGGGTCACCCGGGTCGGCGTGGCCATCCCGGTGGTGTCGCCGTAGCTGACCGTGTCCGCGCCTGCCGCCACCGCGCGGTCGACCACCCACAGCACCCGCTCGACCGGCACCTCACCCTCGTACGGACACCCGTACGCCGTCGAGACGATGACCTCGCAGCTCGCCGCGCGGTCCCGCGCCAACGCCACGACCCGGGCGATGTCGTCCAGCGATTCCGCCGTGGACCGGTTGACGTTGCGCCGGTTGTGCGTGTCCGAGGCGGACACCACGACCTCGATGTCGGTGAAACCGCGGTCGAGGGCGCGCTCGGCGCCGCGCAGGTTCGGCACCAGCGCCGAGTACCGCACCGTCGGCTGGCGGGTGACCTCCGTCCATACCTGGTCCGCGTCGGCCATCTGCGGGATCGCCTTGGGGTGCACGAACGACACCGCCTCGATCCGCCGCACCCCGGTCCGGGACAGCGCGTCGATCAGCCGCACCTTCGCCTCGGTAGGGATCGGGTCCTCGTTCTGCAACCCGTCGCGCGGGCCGACCTCGCGCAGCGAGATCCGGTCCGGAAGGTCACTCACTGCCCGCTCCTCCCGTCGCTCCTCGCTGGCGCTGCGCGCCCTCGCGCTCGCTCATGCCTGCAGGCTAGCTCGACGTGTTCGGCTCCGCGGCCGGACGCAGCCGGCGGCTGCTGTCCGGCAGCCGCTCGGTGGTCCCGCTGGCGTCGAGCAGTTCCAGCAGCGGGACGGCGACCCGCCGGCTCGTGCCCAACGCCTGCCGGGCGGCGGACAGCGTGAACGGCTCCGGCAGCGTAGCCAGCACGCGTGCGGCCGTGGCCGGGGCGTCCGGCAGCAGGTACACACCGTCGGCAACCCGGGTCAGCGCGCCGGCCCGGACCGCCGCGGCCAACTCCCGGATGCCGAGGCCGAGCTCGGCGAGCCGGTGGGCCTCCGGCGCGGCGAACGGCGCGGCCGACAGTTCCCGCCGGACCGCCTCCACCGCCTCCCGGACCTGGTCCGGCAGCGCCGGCGCGGCGGTGGCGACCACCACCCGGCCGTCCCGGACGGTGAGCGGAGCGGTGGCGAGCGCGGTCACCAGCCGTGGGTCCGGCAGGCCCAGCCGCCGGCGGGCCGCCTCGACCGGCAGGCCGTGCGCCAGCGGGTGGGCGGCGGCGTGGGTCGCGACGGCGTCGGCCAAGGCTCGGCGCAGGGCCGCCCACCGGCCCGGGTCGGCCACCCAGTCGCCGACCACCGGCGGGTACGGCGGCTCGGCGCCCATCGACCGCAGTTCGCCGGCCCGGGCCAGGCCGCGCCGGCGCAACTCGGCCGAGCCGTCCGGGACACCGTCCATCGTGGACAGCTCCGTGGCCCGGGTGGCCGCGGCGCCGCGGCGGCCGAGCGGCGGCGGCCGGACGTCCAGCACGGCGATCCCGGCGACGATCTGCCGCTTGCCTGGGTCGCGGAGCAGCCCGCGGTCGCCGATCCGCAGCGGGAGCGGTCGAGCCAACCGCAGCCGGGCCGCGTCCGTCCCGAGTGGACGGAGGCGGGCCGGCACCGCGGCGGCACCCAGGTGCAGGGTGAGCTCGGCCGGCAGCCGGGTCGGCTGGTCACTCAGCCGGACATCCAGCAGGTCGGTCTGCAACCACCGGTCCGGGCTGAGCAGCGCAGAGCCTCGACCCACCTCGTCCAGCCGCACGCCGCGCAGGTTGGCGGCCACCCGGGCCGTGCCGGACACCTGCGTCCGGGACCGACCCAGCGACTGGATCGCCCGGACCACCGCCGGCCGGCCGCCGGGCGCCAGCCGCAGCTCGTCGCCGACCGCGACCGTGCCGGCGGGCAGCGTGCCGGTCACCACCGTGCCGCTGCCCCGGATGGTGAACGCCCGGTCCACCCAGAGCCGGACCGGCGCCGCCGGGTCGGGCGCCGGTAGCCGGGCCACCATCCGGTCGAGCGCGGCGCCCAACCGGTCGAGCCCGGCACCGGTCACCCCGCTCACCGCGACCGCCGCTACCGGGCCCAGCGAGCTGGCAGCGATCTCGGCCAGCGCCCGGTCCCGGGCTGGGTCGGGGTCGGCCCGGTCGGCACGGGTGACCGCGAGCAGGCCATGCGCGACGCCGAGCGCGTGCAACGCGGCCAGGTGCTCGGCCGACTGCGGCATCCACCCCTCGTCCGCGGCGACCACGAACAGCACCGCCGGCACCGGCCCGACACCGGCCAGCATGTTGCCGACGAAGCGCTCGTGCCCCGGTACGTCGACGAAGGCCACCGTCTGCCCGGACGGCAGGTCGGTCCAGGCGAATCCGAGGTCGATCGTCATGCCCCGCCGGCGTTCCTCGGCCCACCGGTCCGGCTCCATCCCGGTCAGCGCCCGCACCAGCGTCGACTTCCCGTGGTCCACGTGCCCCGCGGTCGCGACGACGTGCACGGTCGTTCAGTCCTCGCCGGCGGCGGGCGGCGCCGCCGCGAGCACGGCGCGCTGGAGCGCTGGGTCGTCGGTCGGGTCGAGGGCGCGCAGGTCGAGCAGGCAGCGGCCGTGCTCGACGCGGCCCAGCACGGCCGGATCGCCGGCCCGCAGCCGGTCGGCGTACCCGCTGGGCAGGCTCACCGCCGCGCTCGGCAACCGCACGCCGGGCGCGCCGCCGCCGCCCACCGCGGCCTCGCTGTGCACCGCGGTCGCGTCGACGCCGCGGGCGGCGAGGGCGGTGGCCAGCGTGGCAGCACGGTGCCGGAGGTCGGCCACCGCAGCGGCCAGCGCACGCGCGGTGGGCGGCGCCGGGCCGCGCAGCGTCGCCTCCAGCGCCGCGAGGGTGAGCTTGTCCACCCGCAGCGCCCGGGCAAGCGGATGCCGGCGCATCCGCGCCACCACGTCCTGGCGGCCGAGCACCAGGCCGGCCTGCGGTCCGCCGAGCAGTTTGTCCCCGCTCGCCGTCACCAGGGTGGCACCGGACCGCAGGGCGGTCGCCGCGTCCGGCTCGTCCGGCAGCACGGGGTGCGGTGCCAGCAGGCCGGAGCCGATGTCGGCGACCACCGGTACGCCGAGCCCGGCCAGCTCGGCGACCGGCACACCTGCGGTGAACCCCGAGATCACGAAGTTCGACGGGTGCACCTTGAGCACCATCCCGGTGTCCGGACCGAGCGCCGCGGCATAGTCGGCCAGGCTGGTCCGGTTCGTGCTGCCGACCTCGCGCAGCCGCGCGCCGGTGCTCACCAGCAGGTCGGGAATCCGGAACCCGGCGCCGATCTCCACCAGCTCACCCCTGGAGATCACGATCTCCCGGCCGGCGGCGAGCGCGGTGGCAGCCAGCACCAGCGCGGCGGCACCGTTGTTGACCACGTGCACGGCCTCCGCCGCCGGCACCGCCGCGGCCAGCGCCGCCAGCGCGCCGCGTCCCCGTTCCGCACGCCGGCCGGTCGCCAGGTCCAACTCCACGTCGGTGGTGCCGGCTGCGACGAGCAGGGCCGCCCGGGCCGCCACCGACAGCGGCGCGCGGCCGAGATTGGTGTGCAGCAGCACGCCGGTCGCGTTGAGCACCGGGTGCATGCTGCCGGGGTACGGCGGGAGCGCGCCGAGCACCGCCTCCACGACCAGCTCCGGATCCAGCCGCCCTGCGCGCACCCCGTCCTGTGCCGCGCCCACCGCCTCCTTGACCAGAGCCCGACCCACCCGCCCGATCGCGCCATCCAGCCGCGGGTCGGCGAGCAGTACATCCGTCCGGGGGACTTTCCGGGTCACGTTGTCCACAGGACGGACTCTAGGCGGCCGAACCGGTCCCGGCCGGCGCTACGCTCTCCGCCGTGACCACCCCCGCCGAGATGCAGCGCAAAGTGCGACAGCTCAACAACGACGTGACTTCGATCTACGACCTGCTGAAGGGGATCAGGGACACCCAGAAGAAGCAGGGTGTCCACCTGGAGGCCGTCGCCTCGGGACAGACGAGGATCGCCGCCGTCCAGCTTCGTCACGGCAACCGGCTGGACGAGCTCGCCGGGCAGTTGGAAGAGATCGCCTCGACACAGGCGAAGTTCGACGCCACCCAGGAGCGCCACGGCAACCGGCTGGACGAGCTTGCCGCGACGCAGGACGAGCACACAACCAAACTGGACGAGCACACAACCAAACTGGACGAGCACACAACCAAACTGGACGAGCACACAACCAAGCTGGATGGGCTCGCCACCACGGTGGACGAGCACACCACCACGCTCGCCGAGCACACCACCAAGCTGGACGCCATCCTGGACCTGCTGCGCAAGGACTGACCGCCGCCGTCGGCCCGCCGGCTCGGGCGACCCGGCCGGCGGGGTGGCGGAGGCGGTGGCGGAGGCGGAGGGGAATCGAACCCCCCTGGCCGGGAGACCCGGCCACGACGGTGTTGAAGACCGCGGGGCCCACCAGGTGCCCGGACGCCTCCGGCGTCGAGGGTACGGTCCGGGGCATGGCGGCGACCGCGCGGGCATACCGGCTGACGCAGTACGCGCACGGGGGCGGGTGCGCGTGCAAGATCCCGCCGGGTGAGCTGGAGGCCGTGCTGGCCGGGCTGGTCGGCGCGGGCGGTCCGGTCGACCCCGCCGGCGAGCTGTTGGTCGGCCTGGACGCCGGCGACGACGCCGCCGTGGTCCGGCTCGGTCCGGACACCGCGCTCGTCGCGACCACCGACTTCTTCACCCCGGTGGTGGACGATCCGTACGACTGGGGCCGGATCGCCGCCGCCAACGCACTGTCCGATGTGTACGCGATGGGTGGGCGGCCGGTGCTGGCGGTCAACCTGCTCGGCTGGCCGCGCGACGTCCTTCCGTACGACCTCGCCGCCGAGGTGCTCGCCGGCGGGCTCGCGGTGACCCAGGCGGCTGGCTGCCACCTCGCCGGCGGGCACAGCGTGGACGACCCGGAGCCGAAGTACGGGATGGCGGTGACCGGGCTGGCGCACCCGGACCGGCTGCTCCGCAACGACGCCGGCGCGCCGGGGTCGCCGCTGACGCTGACCAAGCCGCTCGGCCTCGGCATGCTGAACAGCCGGCACAAGGCGACCGGCGAGGTCTTCCCGCACGCGGTCGCCACGATGACGGCGCTGAACCGGGACGCCGCGGCGGCGGCGCTGGCCGCCGGGATCCGCTGCGGCACCGACGTCACCGGGTTCGGCCTGCTCGGCCACCTGCTAAAGGTGGCCCGGGCCAGCGCGGTGACGGCGGTGGTGGACGCGGCAGCGGTGTCCTACCTGGACGGTGCCCGGGACGCGGTGCGGGACGGCTACATCCCTGGTGGCAGCCGGCGGAACCTGGACTGGGTCCGACCACACACCGATCTGTCTACCGTGGACGAGACGGAGGCGCTCCTGCTGGCCGATGCGCAGACCTCGGGCGGCCTGCTGCTGGCCGGTGAAATCCCCGGCGCTCCCGTGATCGGCGAGTTGGTGCCGCGCGGCAGGTACGGCGGGCATCTGGTAGTGGTGCGCTGACCGGTCGGTCGATGTTGGCCATCAGCCCAGCGCCACCGGCACCCGGCCGGCCGCGATCTCCTCCACGACCGTGGCGGCGCCGACGATCGTGGCGCCCTTGACCAGTTGGTCCGCGGTGATCCCGCGCGGCTTGGTGCATGCCCCGCACGCCCAGATCGTCCCGCCGTTGCCGACGAACTCGGTCATCAGCTCGGGCAGCCGGGGCAGGCCGGTGCACGCGATGCCGTCGGCGCCGCCGCGGCGGCCCAACCAGGCGCCCTCGACGGTGAGCAGCACGATGGCGTCCTGCCCCGCCTGAGCGGCCACGTTGGCCGCGACGAACGGCAGGGTCGCCCGCTCCGGATCCTCCTGGGCGTGCGTGCAGGTGAACAGCATCCGTGTCACGGACGCTCCTCAGCGGCCGCGCTGCACAGTGACAGCGACCCGGCCGCTGCCCAGCCGCCGCACGTCGTGCACCCGGTGACCCATCAGCCGGGCCAGCGGCGGCAGGTCGCTGATTGCGGCCGCGTCCCGTACCACGGTCACCAGCCGGCCGCCCGGCTGCACCTGGGCAATACGCCGCCGGAACTCGGCCGCCAGACCATCCGCGCAACCCAGGTCGCCTGCGTCGAAAACCGGCGCATCCCCGTCGACGCCCGAGCAAATCAAGTCCATGTTCCGGACGGTAGGCCGGCGCCCCCCGGACCTGCATCGGTTGGTCGCCCCTGTCTTCCTCGCCGGGTACCCCTACGTTACGGGTGCACCCCTACATTCGACGTCGCGATCAGCCGTCAGCCGTCAGGCCGAGTCGTTGGGCCGCCGTGACCGCCTCCCGCCGGGACGAGACCCGCAGCTTCGCCAGCACCGCGGACACGTGCAGCTCGGCCGTCTTCGGCGCGATCACCAGCTTGTCGGCGATCTCCGCGTTGCTGAGGCCATCCACCAGCAGGTCGAGCACCTCCTGCTGCCGTACGGTCAAGCCGGCCGGGTTGCGTCGCGCGGCGGTACGCGGACCTCTCGGGACGTGCCGGACGCCCTGCCTGCGCAGCCGCCGCCGGACCAGGGCGGCGGTGACCACCGCGCCGAGCCGGTCGAGCAGCTGCAGGGCCTCCAGGCACCCGCCGACGTCGCCGTCGGTGAGGGCCAGCGCCTGCTGGTACGGGCAGCCCAGCTGCTGCCACGCCCGCGCGGCGGCGGCCCAGTCGCCGCCGACCAGCAGCCGGTACGGCATCGCCACCCAGTTCGGCAGCTCGACCGGCTGCCCGGCACGGTGCAGCCAGACGCCCAGCTCGCCGGTGAGCCACGGCTCGCCGTAGTCCCGGGCCTGCCCGAACGCTGTACCCGCCTCGCGGGCGCACCGGTCCCGGTCGCCGGAGAGCCAGCCGAACTCGGCCCGGGCCGCCATCGTCGGGCCGATGCGCTGCAGCTCCCCGGTGCGAGTGGCGATCCGGGCTGCCTCGTCCAGCGTCGCCGAGGCCTCTGGATGCCCGCGCCGGGCCTGCAGGGTGCCGAGCACGACCAGCCCCGGACAGTGGCTTATGCCGGGCTGCAGCCGCTGCGCGAGCACCTCCTGGGCGAGCTGCTCAGCCACCGACCAGTCGCCCTGCTCCAGGTGCCACCAGGACCGCATGCCCATCAGGTACTGGGCGTAGCCGTGCAGCTCGTTCGCTTCGGCGTAGGCGCTGGCCTCGGCCATGTCCGCCTCGGCCAGCGAGAACCGGCGGTGCACCAGGCTGACGTAGGCCCGATTGACCAGCGCCCGGGCGGCGTGGTCGGCCAGCCCGGCGGCGGTGGCGATCGTGGCCGCCTCGGCCAGCTGCTCCCGACCGGTGTCGCTATGCCGGGCGGCGGCGGACCCGACGTTCGTCAGCGCGTGCGCCAGCGCCTCGGCGTCGTCGAGGTCCCGGGCCATCGCGATCGCCCGCTCGCCCAGCGCGATGGCCTCCTTGTTCCGGTCCGCGAGCATGTGCAGCTGGGACAGGCCGCTGTAGGCCATGGCCAGCTCGTGGCTGGGCCCGGCCGGCTCCAGTACCTCGATTGCCCGCCTCGCGGCGTCGTGCGCGGCCTCCGCCTCGCTCGACCACCACAGCAGCCGGGCCAGCCAGCGCAGGCCGGCGCCCAGGGCGTCCCGGTCGCCGAGCTGCTCCCGCAGCCGGACCGCCTCCTGCCGGGCGGTCACCGCGTCGTCGACCATGCCGGCCAGGTAGGCCTCGACCGAGGCCAGCTCGAGCAGCTCGGCCCGGTCCGCCAGTGGGAGCGGGCCGCCTGCGCTCAGCGCGAGCATCGCCTGCCGGGCCGCCTCCCGGTGCGCACCCGCGTCCGCGGCCTCCCGGGCCGCCGCCGGGGCGACCCGGCGCAGCACGCTGGCGTCGCCCGCGGCCGCCGCGTGGTGCGCGCACCGGGCCAGGTCGGCGTCGTCCCGGGCCAGCAGCACGGTCAGCACCCGGGCGTGCAGCTCGCGCCGCCGGCGCGGGGGGAGGGAGCTCTCCACGGCCAGCCGGGCAAGCTCGTGCCGGTAGCCGACCGCGCCGCCCTCGACCCGGAGCAGACCGGTGCGCAGGCAGTCCTCGGTTGGCTGCAGGTCACCCAGCATCCACGACTCGGCTCGACCGGGGACGACTGCGACCACGTCGAGCACCTCGCGGGCGGACGCCGAGCACCGGTGCACCCGGGCCAGCACCGCGTCGGCGACCGTGCGAGGCACCCCGGCCGCGTCGTCCTGCAGCAGCTCGCCGACGAAGAACGGGTTGCCGCCGGTGATCGCGTGCACGCCGGCCGGCGATCGGCCGGCCCGGCTCGCCAGCGTCGCGACCGCGCACGGGGACAGCGGGCGCAGCGCCAGCACGGTGGCCGGCGCGGCGGCGGCCGGTAGGTAGCGCAGCGTGTGGTCGTCGGCCAACTCGGCGTCCCGCAGCGTCACCACCAGCAGCGCCGGCAGCCGGCCGATCCGGCGGCCCAGCACGGTGAGCAGGTCGAGAGTGGCCTCGTCCGCCCAGTGCGCGTCCTCCACGATGAGCACCGACCCGGGCGGCGTGGACAGCTCGTCCAGCAGCGCGTCCACGGCGCCGGCGTCGTCGCCGGCGGCCAGGTGTTCGGCCAGCGGACCGCGCACCTGCCGGGCGAGGTCGCGCACCGGTCCGAGCGGTCGCGGGGTGGCCAACTGGTCACACCAACCCCACAGCACCCGCAGGCCGGCCTCGTGGCCCCGGGCGAACCGTTCGACCAGCGCCGATTTCCCGATCCCAGCCTCGCCAGTGACCATCACCAGCCCACCGCGACCGGCGGCGGCGGCACGTGCGAGAGCGCCCAGCGTCACCAGCTCGTCATCGCGCTCGAGGAGCTCCATGTTCACGGATGGTACGCAAGTGTGTCGGCAGCTGTGAGCGCTCCTGCGGGCGAACCCGGTCGGGTGGCCGGTGACCGCGGACGGACGCCGGCGGTCGTCAGCGGTCCTCGAGGCGCTCGGTCGGCGCCCCGCGCGACTCGTACTCGGCCTCGTACTGCGCCTCGTACCGGGCGCCCTCCCGGGTCCGCCGGTCGTGGTCCTCCTCGATCAACCGGTTGATCGTCTGCTGGACCCGGTCTGAGTGCGGGACGTTGCGCAGCACCTGCTGCCCGGACTCGCCGGCGGACTCCACCATCAGCGTGCCCGCCCCGATGATCCGGTCCCACAGCGTCTGCTCGAACGAGACGTCGTTGATCCGGGTGAGCGCGATGTCCCGGCCGCGGTGATGCAGGATGCCGGTGCGGATCAGCACCCGGTGCGTCGTGAGGACGTAGTGGGTGGTGCGCCAGACCAGGAACGGGACGAGCGCCAGCCAGATCAGCAGGATCGCGGCCACCGCGGCGATGGCGATCCAGGCCGCCGGCTGCCAGGAGCCGGCCGGCACGATCGCGGCGAGGAACGCTCCGCCACCGACCAGCAGTACGAAGAAGAAGACCGGGCGGACCAGGGTGATCCAGTGCGGGTGCAGGTGCCGGACCACCCCCTCGTCGTCGGCCAGCAGCTGGTCGGGGTACGGCACGGTCGGCCTCCAAACGCTCGGTCCCGTCGCACAGAATGGCGGACTCGGGCGCTGACGTCACGCGTCCGGCACGGGTCGGACGTGCTGTACGTCGCCGGCGGAGACCGCCCGGTCGCCGTCCGGGGTGTGCAGCACCAGCCGGCCGCTCGGGTCGACCGCGGCTGCTGTCCCGGCCAGCTCGGTGCCGTCCGGCTGGGTGACCCGGACCTGCCGGCCGACCGTGTCGCAGACCTCCAGGTACCCGGACCGCAGCCGGCTGGCCGCCGGGTCGCCGCCGGCCGCCCGCCAGGCCAGGTAGTCCTCGGCGAGCTGCTCCAGCACCGCCCGCAGCACCCGCTCCCGGTCGGTGCCCTCGGCGCCGGCGCCCTCGGCCGCCAGCGATGTCGCGCCGGCGTCCGGCAGTTCGGCAGCGGTCGTGGTCACGTTCAGACCGATGCCGAGCACCGCCGCTCCGTCGCCGGCCTGCACCAGCAGCCCGGCCGCCTTCCGCCGGTCCGGTCCGAGCAGCAGGTCGTTCGGCCACTTCACCGCCGCGTCCAGCCCGGTCAGCCGGGACACCGCGCGCTGCAGCGACAGCCCGGCCAGCAGCGGCAACCAGCTCCACCGCGCCAGCGGCACCGCCGACCCCGGCCGCAGCAGGGCGGAGAAAGTCAGCCCGGCCCCGGGCGGCGACACCCATCGCCGCTCGAACCGCCCCCGCCCGGCGGTCTGCGCCTCGGCGACGATCACCAGGCCCTCGGGCGCCCCGGCGCCGGCGGCCGCGGCCACGTCCTCGTTCGTCGACCCGGTCTCGGCCACCACCCGGATCTCCCGCCACAGCCCGCCGTCCCGGACCAGCGCGGCAGCCAGCGCGGAGGCCACCAGTGCCGGCCGGTCGGGCGCAGACTCATCCCTGCACACGCCCGGAAGGTTAGCGGGGTATCGGCGCCCGGCTGCGGTTGCTCCGCCCGGCACAATGTGGCGACGGCCGAACTGGTGGCGGTGCTGGTACTTGATCCGGGCGGGTCCGGCGTTGCCGGCTGAATACTCGTTGCCCGGTGCGGGACAATCGACCCGGACCCGAGGAGGTGGGCATGAGTGTCGACGTGGTCGACGCGCCACACAGGCGGGTGACGCTCGCCGAGGTCCGGGCGCACCGCGACGAGATCTACGCGATCGCCAGCCGGTACGGGGTCAGCAACATCCGGGTCTTCGGGTCCGTCGCCCGGGGTGAAGCTGACGAGAACAGCGATCTCGACCTGCTGATCGACGTGGCCGAAGGACACAGCCTGTTCGATATGGCTGGGTTTGCGGTCGACGTCGAGCAACTGATGAACGTGTTCACGCAGGTCGCCACGGTGCCAGGCCTGAAGCC
>WNGI01008805.1_pt1 | contig 11464 bp, 15 predicted proteins | sample 5400621 | NCBI WGS metagenome assembly WNGI01 (sample SAMN13153374, study PRJNA577476) | soil metagenome | isolation source: 20 cm soil or saprolite under Garry oak tree replicate 1 | place: USA:California | collected 2016-06-15
AAGCGCGACACTGAAGGATGGCTAGACCGTCGGTAGGGCGTCCGCCTCCGGCCGGCGGTCGAAGCTAAAGCGCGGACTACGCTTGTAGACGTTCTGACCGGTGCGTCCGCGGACGCGGGTTCGATTCCCGCCGCCTCCATATTCGGTCGGCTCGCTGCCCACGTGGCTTTCGTGCCGATGCTGAGATACGGTCGTCCAAGTGGGTTCCACACTTACGTGGAAGCGGCTGTTACTCGCGCTGGCCGCCCTAGGCCTCGTCTTCGCAGTCGTCTCGTGGATCGTGGAGGGCGTGACACCTTCTTGGATCGTGTTTCCGATCTTGCTCCTGGTTGGGCTCGTCCGTGCACGGCGAGGGGGGAGTTCAGGGACCGTCTGGCTCGGGCTGAGCGCACTCGTGTTTCTGCTCGTCCATCTTCCCTTCGACAAGGCCGCGCTTTCCGACCACTGCGTCAATCCGACGGGTTCCGACAAGGCCTGCCATCCGGCTTGGTGGCTTGTCTCTCTTGGCACCTTCCCGCTTCTGATGGTCCTAGCGTCCGTGTTCGCGTTCCGGGAAGCGGGAGGTGTCTGGCGCCTGCCTCGGCTCCGGCGCTGACGTCCTCAACGTGGGTAGCAACGCGGGAGCGCGACAAGCTGAGAACGGCTCGACTGAGCGGACCTTCGCAGTGGTGATCGCTGGTGGCTTTGCGCTTGCCGTCACCGCCATCGCTGTTGCAGTTACCCGCCGAATGGCACGCAGATTGCCGGCGCCGTGGCCCTGCTTCTCGGAGTAGTCGCAGCTATCGACGACATACAGAAGTAAGGTTTGAAGTCGTCGGATCGCGCGTGTGTCGCGGGTGACTTACGTAATCAAGTCAAGACCAATGAAATGAAATAGCCGCCCCAAAAGGCGGCCGAGAGGCCACCTACGATGAGCGCCGCACGGGTGCTTGCTCCTGCGATGGTCATCAGCACGATGACCACCGTTGGACCGAAGACCATTCCCGACGCCAGTCCAGAGTGATTGTCGATTAGCGAACACGTGGCTGGATAATGCTCGCGGTTTTCGGCCCCGCAGATGAGGATGGACACGGTCAGACCTGTGCCAGTGGCGAAGAGTAGGACGCCAGCCAAAGCAAAGCCTCCAAGGGCCGTCAGTCGCTCTCGCGGACGAAACTCCGTCAACTCGCTGCCCACGACGAGACAATGAGAAAAAGGGCAACGACAGTGCCCACCCCGAGCAGTGTGCCTAGAACGGCTAGTGCGATCCCCCATCGTCCCATTCCCCAGAGCACCATTGACGCTTTTCGGCGGGGTACGCCGACCGGTGTTCTCGAGTTCACGGCTCGAGTCGCCTTCGCTCATTCTGAGCGGACCAGCGGGTCACTAGTCGCAGATCCCCGACCCGCATGCGACGAGGATGCTTACGAGGGATATCGCGGGCACGGTCGCGCCGGCGAGGATGGCCGCGACTATCGCGGGAACCCAGCGCCGCGTGGCGGCGGCTCCAGCAAGAGCTCCGGCGGCTGCGACGGCGAGGTCAATTCCGACGCCCCACATTTCGATACTGATACTCCTGTCGGCGGCGATTGTGAGCAGGGTTGCTGCGAGCCCCAAGCCCGCGCCCGTCGTCGTTATCAGCAGCCTGTGGCCGAAGGCGAGTCTCAACATAGCGATCTTGCTATTATAGCATTAGTGCTATGCGGGTCAAGCAGTCGTTGCGACTACAGCCGCGCGTCTCCTCACCCGTGGCTTCGTCGCGTTTGACCGCCTCTTGCGGGGGCGAACCATCAGGGAAGCTGCGGCTCGTCAGCGCAGCTCAGTGAGGCGCTGCGCGACGACGTCCGCGTGCGGGAGACGCGCCTCCGCGCCCTCGCGCATGAGCGCCAGAACGGATGCGACAAGGGCTGCGCGGAGCGCCCCGGGCTCGACTGCGCTGACGTGCGCATGGTCGAATCGACCTAGGGTCTCAGCGGAAAGGTCGTCGTAGCCGCGCGCCTGCACCGCGGGCAGCCCCTGGCGCAGGCACGCAAGCGACAGTGCGTGGTCGCGCACGGCGCCGGCGTAGTGTTCGGCCTGCCAGACACGCCCACGCTCGATGCACGCGCGCGCGTGGAGCGCGTAGATGACGCCCCACCCGAAGAGGTCCCCCGCGACCGGCGGTCTGGAAACCTCGGACTCGCCCGCCGCTGTCTCACCGAACAGAAGCCGGAATCGTGGCCCGGCGGGACGAAACTGAGCCGCCGGCGTCATCGAGAGGTCGAACTGAAGCAGGTCCGGTAAGAGGAACACACGGTAGGTGGTCGGGCCGCGCTCGAGGTCAGCAAGGTGTACCGCATCGAGCTCTTCTATGAGCTTGCGCGTCCACTCATTAAGCACGTCAGCGACCGGCACGCGGTCGGCGATGCCGAAGGTGAGGTCCAAGTCGGAGAACCGGTCACCGCCGTCCACGGCCAGCGAGCCCACCGCGGCTCCAGCGATGACGCGCTCATCCTCCTCCGCGAGCTGCAGCACGTGCTCGCGGAGAGCATCCCGCTGCTCAACGGTGAACACGAGCCGCGATCCTAGCTCTGCATCGGATCGACATCCACCTCGTTGGCGCTGTCGCGGTTGCGGCGGGCAGCGTTTCAGTAGCATCGTGCCGTGCGCGAGCTGCGCCCGAACTTGTGGCACTGGGAGGCACCGCACCCGCAGTGGCGGCCGACCGAGCCGTGGAGCGAGAACGTGTCGTCCTACGCGATCGACGACGGGGAGCGGCTGCTGCTCTTCGATCCGCTGGCCGTGCCGAGCGAGCTTGTGGACCTCGCGGCCGAGCGCGAGACGGCGATCGTGCTCACCGCGCCGTGGCATGAGCGCGACGCGCAGAGCCTGGTCGAGCGGCTCGGCGTCCCGGTCTATACCCCGCTGCCCGACAGCGCGCAGTTTCTCATGGACACGTACGGCCTCACCGCCGAGCAGGCTGGCGACGGCAGTCCCGACGTGGTCTGGCTGCTCCGTGAGAAGAAAGGCGAAGCACGCCCGTACTCGTCCGGCGACCGGCTGCCGTTCGGTGCCGACGTGTTCCCCGGGCATAAGGCGAACGACACGGTGCTCTGGGTCGAGAGCCAGCGTGCGGTGATCTCCGGCGACACGCTCGTCGACTTCGGCCGGGGCCTCGAGATCAACGAGAGGTGGCTCCGTCCGGGCGTGACGCGCGAAGAGATCGCCGAGGGGCTGCGCCCGCTACTCGCACTGCCGGTCGAACACGTGCTAGCGACACACGGCGGGCCGACCGACCGGGCCGCCCTCGAGCGCGCGTTGTGCTCCTCCTAGACCGCTCAGGGACATTCCGCAACGCTGGCCTAGGCGATTCACCTGCCCGCGGAGCTATCGTGCCGCTGGAGATCGGAGCGCTTGATTCCCGACTGCTGCAAGGTCGCGGTCGCGTTGGCGGCACAAAGGCTTCGGGGACGGATTAGATCGTTGGCGCTGCGGCGGCGCCACAGGTCAGACCCATCCGTATACTCGCGCCGTGCGCGAGGCGCCGCTCGACGACTCCGGCTCAGGCCTCGCGCCCGCCGGCGCCGGCTGGTTCGTCGTGAACGTGCGCGACGCCCAGTGGTTGACGTCGCAGAACGGCGATAAGAAGCCGTCCGGCTCGGAGTGCTCCTTCGAGAGCCAGGAGCTCGAATTCTCGCAGCTGGGCATCAGACTCCACGTCCTGGAGCCGGGCGAGCCGAACGGTCTCTACCATTCCGAGTCGGAGCAGGAGGACTTCCTCGTACTGTCCGGGGAGTGCACGCTGCTCGTCGAGGGTGAGGAGCGGCTCCTCCGGCCATGGGACTTCTTCCACAGTCCCGCCGGGACCGAGCACATCTTCGTAGGCGCCGGCGACGGACCGTGCGTGATCCTGATGACCGGTGCGCGGTCGGGCGACTGGCAGGTGCTCTACCCGGTGTCGGAGCTCGCGGCGCGCTACGGCGCGAGCGCGGAGGAGGCGACGTCCGACCCGAGGCAGGCGTACGCACAGTTCGAGCCGTCACGGCGGGAGCGGCCCTCGTACTGGGACCGGCTCCCTTGGGCCTAGCTCCGAGCACGCGTGCGACATGACCCCTGAGCGCTAACGCGCCGAGTCGACAGCGTCCCCGGAGTCAGACGTTCGTAACCTCGGACCCCGCCAGCCGTGCGTCTGCGACTGCCTCTCCAGCGGCCTGCGCGGCTCGGTGTCCGGTGACAGCGGCCAGGAAGTCGTCACGCTGTAGGGCGTACAGCTGGGAGTCGACGGTCGCCTTCACCGTGGCGGTTCGCGGGACGTTGCGCAGCAGAGCGATTTCGCCGAAGTAGTCGGCTTCGCGCGCGGTGGAATGGCGGCCTTCCGCGTCGATGTCGAGCTCACCATCGCCGACGATGTAGAAGCGATCGCCGTCGTCGCCCGCACGGATGACGAGATCACCGGCGGACACTGAAATCGGGACGAGGCTGGACGCGACGCGCTCCTTCGTTGCGAGCGAAAGCGGTGCGAACATCGGCACGCGATCGATGAGCTCCCGCTCGGCACTCGGCGCCACTGCCCGGTCTAGCTCGACGAGCCGCCGGTAGGTGACGAGCATCAGGAGAGGGAGAATCGATCCGACGACAAGGAATGCCGAACGCGGGCCGATTGCCGTGACGACTGCCGGCGCCGTGATCGAGCCGATCGCAACGGCGCCCATCGCCAGCCCCCAGATCAGGCCGAGTACGCGCGTCAACATTTCATTGGGGATGATCCGCTGGAGGAGTGTGAATCCTGCGACATCCTCGATGCTGTTGGCGGCACCGACGATCGCGAGCAAGATCATTGTCGCCGCGAAGTACGGCTGTGGCGCAATGAGCGTGATCGGCACTCCCCAGAACACGAGAGAAAGGCCAAAGGGAACGGCGAGCCGCCGCCCGCCGAGAGTCATCGCTCCGATCGCTCCGATCAGCCCGCCGACGCCGATGGCGGCAGTCAGGTAGCCGACGTCGGCCGCCCCGCCGTGGAGGACGCGAAAGGCCGCGACGACGATCAGGACGTTCAGGCAACCCCGCACGAAGCTCTGCGCAATCATGAGCAAGACGACAAGTCGAGCCCCGGGCGTACGAGCGACGGTCCGAAAGCCGGCCGTGACGACTCGTCCTACGCTCTCGTCGTCGGCTGCGCTGGCCAGTTCGATGCGGCTCTCGACTTTGACGCGCGCGAGCAGGGCGGCACCTGCCAGCAGTAGTACTGCACCGAGGACGAAGGCGAGCCCGACGTTGGCGAGTGAAACGAGCACGCCTGCGAGCAACGGCCCGATGAGCGTTCCGATGCTCTCGATCGTCGACGTGGCTCCATTCGAGGCGATCAGCTCGTCGGGTGTGCGCACGAGAGACGGCAACAGCGCCTGTAACGCCGGCCTGATGAGGGTGGAGGACAGGCCCATGACACCCGCGAAGGCGAACACGAGCGTTCTGTTTTCCGCAAACGCGGCTGCAGCCGACGCAGCGAGGGCGATCGCCCCGATGAGCATCATCACCAAGAGGAAACGCTCACGGCGAAAACGGTCCCCGAGCGAAGCTGCGAACGGAGCTACAACGGCGCCGGGCAACAGTCGAACCAGCCCGGCGACTCCGACGGCCGAAGTACCGCCCTGCTGATAGGCGAAGACTCCGAGCGCCACGAAGTGCGCCCACTCCGTGGCGATCGCAGCACCCCAGGCGAGTTGGACTCGCCGAACGTTCTCGTTTCGAACCGCGGCGGCGAGAGCCGAGACCACCTGGTGTGGCCGAACCACCAGAGGATTGAATCCCTTCTCCCCGGTCGGGACAAGGTACTTCGCCGGTTTTTACCGGGTGCCGGGTCCGACGTCCCTGTAAGCCTCGGCGACGAGCGCACCGACCGAGTCGTCAAGCTGGCTCGAGTCCGTGATCCGAAGTCGGTGTGTGATCACCCGTTTCGTCGTCGGGAACGCCGCCAGGACGCAAGGGTGTTCGGCTTCCCGCAGCAGGTCGATATTCAGCTCCAGACGGCCTCGTTCGATGTACGCACCGGCGAAGATGCGTTTGCGTTTCCAGTAGACGATCGTCCGCCGCGGTGCCGGTTCGGACGCGCCGCAGCGCTCCACGAGGTGTTGGAAGCGGTGGAACAGCTTGATCGCGGCGGGGTCCTTCCCGTCGAGATACGAGTCGATGCTGTCGAGCTCGGTCACGCTGCCGCCGCGATTACCTGGAACTCTGGGCGAGAACGGCGTCCATCGTCTGAATGATCGACACGCTCTCGTCCAGAGGCATCAACGGGCTCTCGAGGAGCCCTTCGCGTAGGCAGCGGGCAACGGCTTCGGCTTCGTACCAGAGACCACGGCCCTCATGTTGCGAGTCGAAGTAGGTCTGCTCCCCCGTCCGTGAGATGAGCGTGAACGACGTCGGCGCGTAGAAGTCGCCGTCGATCTCGATGCGGGCATCGGTGCCGACGATTGCTCCGCGTGTTGGGCTGTTGGCCGAAGACGTGCACGTCAGGACCGCCTGCGCGCCGCTTGCATAACCGAACAACATCGAGGTTTGACCGTCGACACCGGTGAAGGCCGGGTCGATGAGGGTCACGATCCGGTCTGGCTTACCGAGCACCATCGACGCGAAGGAGACGGGATAGACGCCCAGGTCCAGCAACGCGCCGCCTCCGAGCTCTGGGGCGAAGAGTCGAAAGTCGGGGTCCTTGGCAAACCATTGCCCATGATCGGCGGTGACCGTGACGATGTCGCCGAGAGCTCCCTCAGCGAGTAGGCGGCGGATCTCATCGATGTGGGGTAGAAACCGCGTCCACATCGCCTCCATGAGGAACAGTCCCTCCGCACGTGCGACGGCTACCAATTCTTCGGCCTCTGCGGCATTCATCGTGAACGCCTTCTCGACGAGAACCGGCTTGCCGGCTCGGAGCGCGAGTAGCGCGTTGGCGTGGTGCATCGGGTGCGGAGTCGCGACGTACACGACATCGACGTCGGGGTCGGCCACCAATGCCTCGTAGCTCGCGTGCCGGTTGGGAATGTCGAACTCATCGGCGAATCGGTTCGCTGAATTCATGTGGCGCGATCCGACCGCGGCGGCGCTACCCGAGTCGGTGAACATCAGGTCAGCAGCAAACGTCTCGGCGATTCCGCCGGTTCCGATCAGTCCCCACCCCAACGGTTCGGTCATCCGTTCGTCCTCTCGTCAACAGCGCGGTCAGGGTGTCCGAGGATACTTTCTGCATCGAGGCCGGCGCTCGCCTCGATCGCGGTGGATGTCGTAGTTCTCGACTTGCGCCGGGCGGGCACTCCCGTGCGCCGAATCGCGGGGTGCCGCCGTCCCAAGGGTCTTCAGTCGGCTCTGTAATACGGCCACCCGACAGCCACGCGCGCAACGCGCGTCCCTTGATCACCGTGTCGAAGCGAAGCGTCTCGGGATTGCCGGGGTCATCGCCTACGCGGAACGTGCCCTCATCCGAGGGAATCAGTGGCTGCTCGGTGTCGAAGCCGTCAGGGGCGGCGGGAAAGATGAGCCACGGTTGATCCGCGCGGAGGACTACCCGGAAGTTCGTCGTCCACGGGTTGTGCGACCGGTAGTGACCGACGATCGCCTGTAGCTCGGCCGAAGGCTCTGGCAGCAGTCGCGCCGGGGCTCCTGCGCGGACATAGCGTCGACCGCCGTGCCACAGCACGGGAGCGGCGTTCACTGAACGATCCACCCGAAGAGGAAACCGATCGAACGTTGCGTCTACCCCTACGAAGAGGTCGTCTTCCAGTTGCTCCAGCGCGATCTCAAGGCCGTCGTGGCGAAGGAGCAGTCCGTCCTCGGCGGCGGCTATCTCCATAGGTGGCTCGTAGAGGCCGGCGAGGTCGTCGTACGCCGCTCCGGCGATGTCTGCAGGCTCCGGCTCGCCGTCTGCAATGCGGATCACCGTCCGAGCAAGTCCCATCGGGTTCAGGCCAATGCCGTTCTGCAGGACGATGACGCCGAGGTTCGCGTCCGGATCTGCCTGCATTGCGGCGAGGTACCCGACCATGCCGCCGCCGTGTCCGATGAAGCGGCGGCCGCCCAACTCGCGGATCAAGAGTCCGTAACCGTACGCGACCGTTCCGTCTTCCCGGGGAGTCCCCGTGCCCATCTGGGCGAATGCCTCTTCACTGAGCAGGCGTCCGTTCGGTCCTTCGCCTCTGCGCATGAGCAGTCTCACGAAGGCGGACATGTCCTCAGGAGTTGAGGCGATGGAGCCGTCCGCGGTCCCGGTCTCCAGCCACGTCGCCGGCGCGAGCGGCGCGCGCGAGTGGCTGAGCCGATCGTCGTGAAGGTATTCGTAACCGACCGCCAGTCGCGATCGGATGTCGTGGGTGATGGCGGGCTCGGTCGAGAGCATCTCGAGCGGCTCGAGGACGCGAGTGCGGATGATCTCGGGATACGGCCGTCCCTCGACCGTTTCGAGCACGAGCCCGAGCGCCTTGTAGCCGACGTTGGAGTAGTGGAAGCGCTCGCCCGGCGCGGAGTACGTCGGCAAGTCGCGCAGCGACCACACCTGGAACGCAGCCTCCGGAGTCCCGTCGATACCGGCCGCGATCCCGCTGGTGTGCGACAGCAGATGGGCGATGGTGATCGGCGCGTGGCCCGCCGGTTGCGGCACGGCGAACCAGGGGAGGTAGTTGTCCACGGGCGCGTGCAGGTCGAGCAGACCCTCGTCGACCAGTTGGAGGATTGCGACCGCGGTGAACGTCTTGCCGATTGAGCCGATCTCGAACAGCGTGTCGGGAGTGACGGGCAGGCGCGATTGGAGTTCTGCGAATCCGTAAGTGCGGACGAGAATCGTGCCGTCGCGATCGGTCACTCCGAGTGTCAGTCCCGGTATTTGCCCGCGCTCCATCGCGGCCCGAGCCGCATCGTCGATTGCGGCCAGCGCAGCGTCACCGATCACCGAGCCATCGTAGTAGCGGCGGTGTTTCCGGAAGTCTCCCCAGGTCAGCGTCCGGCGGCTTGTTCAAGCTATTCTGCACGCATCGATAGAGAGGAAGGGCTGCATTGGGCTCCAAGAGACAGACGACGATGGCCAAACTGACACGCGAGCGCAAGGTGAAGGAAAAGCGTGAGCTGAAGGAAGAGAAGAAGGCAGCGGCAGCCGCGGCCAAGGCCGCCGGCACCTACTCGTACGACGGCGAGCCGGTCGAGGCTCCGCCACTGGACGCGATCGACTCGACTGACGAAGCGGCAACGGCCGACCCGGCAATTGCCGCGGCCGGCGAAGATCGCTAACGCGCGACAGTCAGGGACAGCCAGACGTCGGTTCCGCCGCCGGGCGCGGACGTCGGTTCCGCCGCCGGGCGCGTTCGCAGCGCCTGTTCTTCGTCGTGCGGTTCGGCGATCGTTTCGACGATTGCCTCGATCACTCCAGCGCGGCGGCAAGCGCCTGATTGCCCCCGCTGAGGATCGGTTCGCCGTGCGAGACGAGCACGCGCTCGACCGGGAGGTCGAGGAGAGGACGCAGTGTTCTGCGCAGATCGTCGTGCGTGCCCTTTCCCAGCCAGCGTTCCGGGCACAGGCGTAGCGGGTCGGAAGTTGGACGCGGCTTCGCGCCGGCGCCCAGGAGGACGTCCCCGAAAACGACCGCGCGCTGGTCCGGCAGCCAGTACACGACCTCCGCCGATCGCGCTGTCTGGAAGGCGCGAATCCCGCCGGGAAGCGCGTCGCCGGCGCGGAACGGATCCGTCACTTTGATCCCCCGGCTCCTGAGCGGCCGTTCGGAGCGGGCCGAGGCCCACACTCGCTTCGCGCCGAGCGTATCCGTGCTGCGTCCGTGCCAGTAAACGGTGATGAGCACGTGGTCGGCTGCCACAACCTCGCTCGGCGGATCGATCGGGTCGATCAGCACGAGCCCGTCGCTCGTCTGCACGGCGAGCGAGCCGACGTCCTCCTCCCAATGGTCGTGGAACGCGGTCCAGCGGCGCAACCCAGGTGTGATCTCGAGCATTGACGCCATTTTCCCTAACAAGGCCTCAGTAGGCTGCGCCCATCCGCAGGCTCTTCTCCATCGGTGTCGTCACCGCGGCCCTGCTGGCGGTTGCCGGCTGCGGCGGGTCCGATAAGTCCTCGACTCCCCAGGGCGGCTATTCGCTTCCCTCGCCGACGCCGACGACGACCACCACCGGTGGGACCGACCCGCTCGAGGGCGCGGGCACGACCCCTGTGGTGGGTACCGCGAGCGGCAGCGAGACCGCGCTCCTCGACCGCATCGCCGTCGGCCGGCACGAGAGCTACGACCGTGTCGTCTTCGAGTTCCAGAACGTCCTACCTGGCTATCGCATCGAGTACGTCCAGCCGCCGCTGAAGGAGGACGGGTCAGGCAACCCGGTGAGCGTCCAGGGCAATGCGATCGTGCTCGTGCGCATGGAGCCGGCATCGGGCTTCGACCTGAACACGGGCGAGGGCGTGATGACCTACAAGGGGCCGAAGCGGATCGCCGGCGCGGCGGCAGGCGCCTCGGTCGTGCAGGAGCTCGTCCGGACCGGCGATTTCGAAGCGGTGCTGAGCTGGGCGATCGGGCTCTCGGACAAGGTCGACTTTCGTGTCCGGACGGCGACGTCGCCCACCCGGCTGATCGTCGACTTCCGTAACCATTAGCGCATGACCGGTCCCGCCGAGCGGGAAAGGGTCCTGGCGAAGCTCCGGGAAATCTGTCTCGCCCTGCCGGAGACGAGCGAGCGGCCGAGCCACGGCGCGCCGACGTTCTTCATCCGCGAGAAGCGCTCGTTCCTGATGGTGTTGACAAATCACCACGGCGACGGACGCTTCGCGATCTGGTGCGCGGCGCCGGAAGGCATGCAGAGGATGCTCGTGGACGCGGATGGGGAGCGGTTCTTCGTGCCGCCCTACGTCGGCCATCGCGGTTGGCTCGGGCTGCGCCTGGATCGCGGGATCCACTGGGATGAGCTCACGGGGATCATCGAGGACGCCTACGCGGAGGTCGCCCCCGCGAAGCTGGTCGAGGCGGCCCGGCTCGGCCGTGCGTAGCCGCTTCCATTTGATCCGGGACGGCCGGCGCGAGAGAATCCGCGCCGACCCCAACTAGGAGGCGGAACTGTGGCCGATTATTCGGCGCACGAGAAGGACCGGCGCATGCTCCACGCTCTCGGTTACGCCCAGGAGCTGCGGCGCGGGATGAGCGGTTTCTCGAACTTCGCCATCTCATTCACGATCATCTCGATCCTGTCCGGGACGCTCACGCTCTACGCGACGGGCATCAACTACGGCGGGCCGGTGGAGGAGGCCTACGGCTGGCCGATCGTCTCGCTCTTCGTGATCATCGTCGCTCTCGGGATGGCCGAGATCGCATCGAAGTATCCGACCGCAGGTGGTCTCTACTACTGGGCCTCGAAGATGGGAGGGCCCGTCTGGGGCTGGTTCACGGGGTGGTTCAACCTGATCGGACAGATCGCGATCACCGCCGGCATCGACTACGGCGCGGCGATCTTCACCGACGCGCTCCTGAATC